>Ga0335085_10002095_pt1 | contig 38608 bp, 38 predicted proteins | sample Lox_Sample_45_FD_206712 | JGI IMG/M metagenome (GOLD analysis project Ga0335085, IMG submission 206712) | Soil microbial communities from Loxahatchee National Wildlife Refuge, Florida, United States - Lox_Sample_4.5 | ecosystem: Environmental > Terrestrial > Soil > Wetlands | place: USA...
GCTCGCGGTCATCTCGTTGACTTCCCGCGCGTGGCAGCGGGCGCAGTCCTTGGGCGTGACGAGGATCGCGATGGTGAAGCCGTTGTGGTCCATCGCATCGGCGTCGCCCTTGTCCGCCTTGTGGCAGCCGTAGCAGTCCACGCCCCTGGCCGCGTGCTTCGAAAGCCTCCATTCCCTCACGAACGCGGGCGACTGCGCCTGGTGGCAGGCGACGCAGGCCTGGCCTTCCTTGGAGATCTTCGCCTTGGGCTCGGCGGCCAGCGCCGTCGAAGCACATGCGGCGATGCACGCGCTCGCGAGGAAGGCGCGTGCCGCGAAGCTCAGCACACCTTCACCCTGATCAGCTCCTCGCCCGTCTCGCCGACGACGTGCACCGCGCAGGCGAGGCAGGGGTCGAAGCTGTGGATGGTGCGCAGTATCTCGATCGGCTGCTTGGGATCGGCGAGACGATGGCCCTTCAGCGCGGCCTCGTACGCGCCGTCCTGCCCCTGCGCGTCGCGCGGACCCGCGTTCCAGGTGGAAGGCACCACCGCCTGGTAGTTCGCGATCTTGCCGTCGCGGATCACGATCCAGTGCCCGAGTGCGCCGCGCGGCGCCTCCATGGTGCCCGCGCCCTTCGCTTCCCTCGGCCAGGACGACGGGTCCCATTGCGCCTCGTTGAAGGTGCGCACGTCGCCCGACTTGATGTTGGCGATGAGGTTGTCGTACCAGACCTGCATGGTGTCGGCGATGACCTTGGTCTCGAGCGTGCGCGCCGCGGTGCGCCCCAGGGTCGAATACAGGGCCTGCACCGGCACGTTCAGCGTCTTGAGCGTGCCGTTCACCAGATCCTTGGTCTGCGGGTGGCCCTTGGCGTAGAGCATGAGAACGCGCGCGAGCGGCCCCACCTCGACCGGCTTGCCCCGCCAGCGCGGCGACTTGAGCCAGGAGTACGCCTGGCCGACGTCGAGATTCTTGTACGGCGGCTTGGGTCCGGTGTAGTTGAACTTCGTCTCGCCGTCGTAGGGATGCAGCCCGCGCTCCTTGCCCCCGCTGTAGTCGTACCAGGAGTGGGCGACGAACTCCTGGATCTGGTCCTCGGCGTGCAGGTCGAGCGGGTGGATCTTCGAGAGGTCGCGGTCGAGGATCACGCCCGGCGGAATCAGGTACGTCGAGGGATCGGACATTCCCTTCTCGGGAAAGTCGCCGTACGTCAGGAAATTCCCCAGGCCCTCGCCCTGGGCGCCCCAATCCTTGTAGAACGAGGCGATCGCGAGCGTGTCGGGCACGTAGGCCTGGTCGACGAAGCTCCGCATCTGCCGGATGATGTCCTGGACCTGCCCCAGCCCCACCATGTTCACCGCGGTCGCGCTCTCGGTGCCCGCCAGGCGCGTGCCGCCGCCCGGGTCGATGCTGATCGCGCAGGGCACGCCGCCCACGAGGAAGTTCGGGTGCGGATTCTTGCCGCCGAATATGGAATGGAGCTTCGCGACGTCGCGCTGCCACGAGAGCGCGTCGAGGTAGTGCGCCACCGCCATGAGATTTGCCTCGGGCGGCAGCTTGTACGCCGGGTGCCCCCAGTAGCCGTTCGCGAAGATGCCGAGCTGCCCCGACTCGACGAAGGTCTTCACGCGCCTCTGTATGTCGGAGAAGTATCCGGGCGAAGAGTTGGGATAGCTCGAGATGCTCTGCGCGAGCGCCGAGGTCTTCTTCGGGTCGGCCTTCAGCGCCGACACCACGTCGACCCAGTCGAGCGCGTGCAGGTGGTAGAAGTGCATCACGTGGTCGTGCACGTACTGCGCCGCGATCATCAGGTTGCGGATGAGCTGGGCGTTCGGCGGGATCGGGTACTTCAGCGCGTCCTCCACCGCGCGCACCGACGCGATGCCGTGCACCAGCGTGCACACTCCGCAGATGCGCTGGGCGAATGCCCAGGCGTCGCGCGGGTCGCGCCCGCGCAGGATGATCTCGATTCCGCGCACCATGGTGCCCGAGCTCGAAGCGCGCGTGATGCGGCCGCTGTCGTCGGTCTCGGCCTCGATGCGCAGGTGCCCTTCGATGCGGGTAATGGGATCCAGGACCAGCGTTTGTGCTGCCATGTCAGGCCTCTATGAGGTTGTCAGCCACCAGCTCGAGCAGGCTGTTCATGCTCTTGTCCCACTTGAAATGCGCCTGGCCGTCGTCGAAGGTCTGGCGGCAATTGGCGCAGCTCGTCACCGGCAGCTCGGCGCCGGTGTCGTCGATCTGGTCCATCTTCAGCTTGAACACCTTGTAGCGCAGGGCGTCGGCGCGATGGATCGCCACCACGCCGCCTCCCCCGCCGCAGCACCAGTTCGTGCCCTTCGTGGGGAACATCTCCTTCAGCTCCACGCCCAACGCCGCGAGCACCTCGCGCGGCGCCTCGACCGCGCCGCCGCGGCGCGATATCTGGCAGGGATCGTGGAAGGTGGCGCTCTTGGCGAGCTTCTTCAGCCTGAGCTTGCCGCTCCGGGCGCTCTCGGCGAGGAACTCCGAGATGTGCAGCACCCTGAACGGGAGCGGCTTGCCGTACAGGTTCGCGCCTTGCCAGCGCAGCGCGCCGTAGGCGTGGCCGCATTCCGGCAGGACGAGCGTCTTCGCCCCGCACGCGACGGCCGCGTTGATGAGCTTCATGCTCATGTCCTTCTGCCATTGCGCGTTGCCCGACAACAGCCCGAAGTTGGTCGCCTCGTAGCCGTCGCTGCGGAAGGTCCAGTCGGCGCCGACGTGCTTCATGATCTTCGCCGTCGCGACGATCGACTGCGGGTACTTCATGATCTCGATCGAGGACATCGAACAAAGGATGTCCGCCTTGCCCTTGTCGAGCGGGATCGAGACCTCGTGCTCGTCGGCGAGCCAGTCGATGCGCTCCTTGAAGACCTTGGGGGTCGCGCCGAGCGGGCTGCCTTCGCGCTCGCCGCGCTCGGCCGCCTCCCGCAGCTCCTTGGGGACGAGGCCCGCTTGCGCCATGCCGTGCCGCGCGTCGCTGATCAGGCCGGCGATGTCGATCCCCATCGGGCACATGAGCGAACAGCGCCCACACACCGTGCACGAGTCGTAGAGCAGGTGCTGCCACTCCTCGAGCTGCGGCTCGGTCACCTCGCGCTTGAGGCCGAGCAGGCGGTAGAAGGGCGCGAACGGACCGTACTCGCGCTTGTACGCCTGCTTGAACGGCTCGAGCTTCCAGATCGGCGTGTACTTCGGGTCGCCCGTCACCTCGTAGAAGTGGCAGGACTCGGCGCACATGCCGCAGTGGATGCACGACTCCAGGTAGATCGCGGCCGTGCGGCCGAAGTCCTTCACGAACCCCTGCATCGCCTTGGCGACGCGCTCCTCGCCCGGCATCTCGCCTTGCCTGTCGACCGCGATTGCGCTCATAGCGAAGCCCCCCTGCGCTCGAACTCGACGCCCTGGACGCCGCGCGCCAGGAACATCGTGAAGGCGTGCATCAGCTTCCCGAACGGGAACCAGATCATGAGCAGCTCCACCGAGAGGAGGTGCAGCCCGAGCAGCGTCGGATACGGCGCGCCGTAGTGGCTGTAGGCGAGCATGCCGGTCGCGATCGGCGCGATGGTGACGAACCAGCTGAAGTAGTCGTCGAAGTTCGAGAGCATGCGCTTCACGGGACTGGCGATGCGGTGGACCAGCACCGCGACCAGCGCCGCCAGGGACACCGCGCTGAAGAAGTAGATCGCCCCGCCCGGCAGGTAGGGCCAGGCGAACCCGAAGACGCGCTTGAAGTTCACGCCGATCACGCCTTTCGCGATGTCCTCGAAGAACAGGATGTGCGGCAGATAGAAGAACAACGCGACGAGAAAGCCGATGTGAAACGTGTACCCCATGATCTCCCCGAACGCCGTGCCGCCGAGGAACTCCTTGCGCGGCCAGGAGCGGAGCCCGATCAGCCGCAGGCCCTTCCACGCCGCGGTCCTGCGCGGCTCGGACAGGTCCTTCCTGCCTCGAAGCAGCAGGATGCCGAGCAGCCGCCAGAGAACGCCGATCACGAAAACCGTCGTGGCCCAGTGCATCCCCGGGCCTCGTGCGAACGTCAGCAGGTCCATGTCAGTTCTCCTTCTCGATCCGTTCCTGGCGCCTGCGCCCGAGGTACGCGGCCGCCGCGCCGGCTGCAACGCCCACCGCGGCCGCCGCGCCGAGCGTCTTCGCATCGCCCCATTCCGCGGTCGACAGCGCCTTGTAGAAGCTGCCCTTGTCCCAGAAGTCCGGCTCCGAGCAGCCGAGGCAGCCGTGGCCCGACTGGATCGGGAAGCTCGTTCCGGCGTTCCACTTCACCGTCGCGCAGGCGTTGTGGGTGATCGGGCCCTTGCAGCCGAGCTCGTACAGGCACCAGCCGCTGCGTGCGCCTTCGTCGTCGAAGGTCTTGGCGAACTTGCCCTGGTCGTAGAAGGGCCGCCGGTAGCAGCGGTCGTGGATGGTCTCGCCGTAGAACGCGAGCGGCCGCCCCTGCGCGTCGAGCTCCGGGATCTTGCCGAAGGTGAGGTAATGGGCGAGGACGCCGGTCATCACCACCGCGATCGGCGGGCAGCCGGGAACGTTGATTACGGGCTTGTTCTTCACGAGATCGGATACCGGCCTCGCGCCCGTCGGGTTCGGATTCGCCTTCGGCAGCCCGCCGAAGGAGGCGCACGAGCCGATCGCGACGACGGCCGCCGCGCCTTTCGCCGATTGCTCGAGAATGTCGACGAAGCTCTCGCCGCCCCAGGCGCCGTAGATCCCGCCGTCGCTCGTCGGGATCGAGCCGTCGACGAGCAGCAGGTACTTGCCGTCGAACTCCTTCATCGCGTGCTCGCGCGCCGCCTCCGCGGCGAAGCCCGAGGCCGCCTGCAGCGTGTGGTGGTAATCGAGCGACACGAGGTCGAGGATGAGGTTCTCGAGCGTCGGCGAGTTCGAGCGCGTGAGCGACTCGGTACAGCCGGTGCACTCCTGGAAGGAGAGCCAGATCACCGAGGGACGCTTCGCCTTGGCGAGCGCCTGCGCGACCGCCGGCGCCATGCCCGGCGGCAGCGCCATGAGCGAGGTCAGGGCGGTGCAGAACTTGAGAAACGCGCGGCGGCTCACGCCGCTCGCGAGCAGGGAATCGCCCAGCGTAGTCATGGCTGCAATGCCTCCTTGAGACGAATCAGTCCATCTGCGGCGTCCTCCGCCGGAGCGCGCAGGATCTCCGGCAGCCCGCATACCTCGAGCAGGTCGGCGGCGACCTCGCCGGCCTCGTTCCTGTGCGTGACGCGCCACACGCCGGGGTAGCGCGTCTCGCGCACCTCGCTCGCGCCGATCGCCTCGACGCTCGCGCTCACGGCGCCCGAGCCGAGCGCCGCCTCCAGCTCCGCGTAGTCGCCGCGCGTAAGCGGCAGGCTGCGCAGGTCGATGCTCGCCGACTCGCCCTTCGAGAGCCAGGCCTCGAGCAGCCCGGCGAGCTCGAAGAGCAGCGGCTTCACGTTGCCGGTCGGGATATCCGCGGCCGCGATCACCTTGACGCCTATCCTGTCGATTGCGTTCATGCCTGCCACCTCTCGATGAGTTCGCGCGCGCGCTCGCACGCCTCGGGGATCGCCTGGGCCACCGCTCCGCTCGGCGAGTCCGACCAGTCGATCGACTGCGGCTGGATGCCGATGAGGGCGCGCCGCGCGGGCAGCCGCCCGCCGAGCGCGGCGAGCGCCATCAAGTCGAGCAGGCCCACCTCGTGGACGCTGCGCTTGCGCTCGCTGCCCAGGAACTCGTCCATGTCCTCTCCTACGAACACCGCGACGCTTCCGGGCGCGGCTTTCATCTCGGCGGCGTCGAGCACGATCAGCGCGGGGCTCTCCTCGATCAGCCCCGCCAGCGTGAAGCTCAGCGTCCCGCCGTCGGCGAACCGGATCGCCGGATCGCGGCAGCCCTGCTCGAGCCGCCGCATGGCGTGCACGCCGGCGCCCTCGTCGCCGAGCAGCGTGTTGCCGATCCCGAGCACCAGGATCGCGGGATCAGCAGATGCGCGGGAGGGGATCATCTTCCAGCTCCTCCAGGCAGCGCTCGCCGCCCAGCTCCGTTTCCAGGACCACCTGCGGGCGCCCGTTCTGCACCACGCCGATGCGCGCGGCGTCGCTGCCGGCGGGCAGCGCGCGCCATGCATCGAGCGCGCGGTCGGCGTCCCCGGGCGCGAGCACCGCGACCACGCGGCCCTCGCACGCGAGGTACAGCGGATCGAATCCCAGCATCTCGCAGACCGACGCCACGGGCGGCCTTACCGGGATCGCCGGGCCGTCCAGGCGCACGCACAGCCCGGTCTCATGCGCGATCTCGTGCGCCACCGTCGCCAGGCCGCCGCGGGTCGGATCGCGCATGAAGCGCAGCCCGGGCAGGTCGAGCAGCGCGGTAGTGAGCGGCAACACGCTCGCCGCGTCGGAAGCGAGGTCGCCGCGCAGGCCGAACTGCTCGCGCGCGAGCAGCACCGCCGTGCCGTGGTCGCCCACGGGGCCGCTCGCCAGAATCACGTCGCCCTCGCGGATGCGGTCCAGTCCCAGGCGGAGCCCGGGCCGGCGGATGCCCACTCCGGTGGTCGCGAAATACACGCCGCCGCCCTCGCCGCGGCGCACGACCTTGGTGTCGCCGGCGGCGACGCGCACCTCGCACTCGCGCGCGGCGAGCGCCATGCTTGCGACCAGGCGGTCGAGCCGCGCGAACTCCAGGCCCTCCTCGATGAAGGCGCTGAGGCTCAAGTACGCGGGAACCGCGCCGGCCACGGCGAGATCGTTCACGGTGCCGTGAACGGCGAGCGAGCCGATGTCGCCGCCCGGGAACTCGAGGGGCTGCACGGTGAATCCGTCGGTGGTGACGAGCACGTCTCCCTCGGGCAGCGGAAGATGCGCCGCGTCGCAGCGCGTGTCGAGCTCGGGGTTCGCGAGGTGCCGCACGAACACCTCCTCGATCAGCTCGCGCATGAAGCGGCCGCCGTTGCCGTGCGCGAGGGTGACGTGCTGGCCGTCGATCATGAAAGCGCTCCCGTCTCGATCAGTTGCCCGAACGCGAGGCCCGCGTCGTTGCACGGGATGCGCTCCGGGACGAGCACCTCGAAGCCGTCCGCCTGCGCGTCGCGCGCGACGCGCTCGCACAGCACGCGGTTCTGGAAGACCCCGCCTGTGAGCCCGATGCGCGACACGCCGTGCGCCTCGCGCACGGCGCGCGCCTGGTCGAGCAGCGTGCCCGCGAGCGAAGCGTGGAAAATCGAAGCCCGTTCCTTCACCCGGGTATCGGGATCGAGAAGACGCTCGATCAGCGGCTCCCAGTCGCTGACCCACAGGCCGCCGCGCCGCTCGAGCGGCAGCGGGACAGCGGGGCCGTCCCCGGCCGCCTCCGCCTCGAGCGCCATCGGCGCCTGCGCCTCGAAGCTCGCGTTCGAGACGAGCCCGAGGAGCGCGGCAGCGGCGTCGAACAGGCGCCCCGCCGACGACGTGCGCGGGCAGTTCACGCCGCGCTCCCGGGCGTCGCGCAGGAGATCCGAGCCTTTCGGGCAATTTTCCCAGCTTCTCCCGGTCTCCCAGCACAGCGCGAGGGCGCTGCGCCAGGGCTCGCGCGCCGCGCGCTCGCCGCCGAGCAGCGAAAACGGGCGCAGGCTCGCGACGCGGCGCCAGGCGCCGGGGCGCCCGAGCAGGGCCTCCCCGCCCCACAGCGTGCCGTCTTCGCCCAGGCCCGCGCCGTCCCAGGTGAAGATCAGCCCGTCGCCGTCGCGCGGGAATTCCCCGGCCAGAGCCGAAGCATGGGCCCGGTGATGAAAGACCCGCCTCACCGGCAGACCCCACCTTTCGGCGAGACGCGTAGTGCCGTAGCCGGAATGCGCGTCGCAAACGAGGCCTGCCGCGCTCACGCCGTAGAGTCGCTGCAGGTCTTCCGCCACCTGCTCGAGCAGGGCGAGGCTGCGCGGCGCGTCCATGTCGCCCAGGTGCGGCGACACGATCGCGCGCCGCTCCCAGCCGAGCGCCACCGTGTTCTTGAGGTGCCCGCCCAGAGCGAGCAGCGGCCGCGGCAGCCGGAACGGCAGGTCGATCTCGAGCGGCGCGTTGCCGCGCCCGAGGCGGATCGGCCGCGGCTTGCCGAGGATGACGCGGAAGACCGGATCGTCGGCGGGGCGCGCGATCGGCCGGTCGTGATGCAGGAACGCATCGGCGACGTGCGCGAGCCGCGCCTCGGCCTCCGCGTTGCCGGTCAGCACCGGCTCGCCGCTCAGGTTGCCCGAGGTGGCGACGAGCGGCGCGCCGAAATCCTCGAGCAGCAGGTGATGCAGCGGGCTGTACGGCAGCATCGCGCCTATTTCGCCGCAGCCCGGCGCGATCTCGGGCGCGAGCGTCGGGACTTCGCTCTTCGGCAGCAGCACGATCGGGCGCGCCGGGTCGAGCAGCTCGGCGCCGGCGAACCCAGAGTCCATGGGAAACATCACTGCCAGGGGCTTGTGCGGGCGCCGCTTGCGCGTTCGCAGCGCCGTGACCGCGGCGGAGCTCCGCGCGTCGCACATCAGGTGGTAGCCGCCGATGCCTTTGACCGCGACCACCTTGCCTTCGCGCAGCGCGACGACGCAGGCCGCGAGCGCCGCCTCGCCCGAGAGCGGGCCGAAGGCGAGCCGCGGCCCGCAGTCGGGGCAGGCGACGGGCTCGGCGTGGAAGCGCCGGTCGAGCGGATCGGAATACTCGACCGCGCAGCGCGCGCACATCGGAAAGCCCGCCATGGTGGTCCTCGCACGGTCGTACGGGAGGCCGCGTATCAGCGTGTAGCGCGGGCCGCATTGAGTGCAGTTGATGAAGGGGTAGCGGTAGCGGCGGTCGCGCGGGTCGCGCAGCTCGGCGAGGCAGGCGTCGCAGGCGAAGTAGTCGGGCGGGACTCCGACGTGCGCGGGCGAGTCCGCGCGGCTCTCGAGTATCGAGAAGCCCTGCACCGGCTCGCGCGGCACCGGCGAGTCGGCGAGCTTCCGCGGGCGCGCGAGCGGCGGCGCTTCCGCGATCAGCGTGTCCCCGAAGGAGGAGAGCGCCTCGGGGCGGCCCTGCGCCAGGACCTCGACCGTTCCGGCCCGGTTGCGCACCCAGCCCTCGACCCGGTAGCGGTGCGCGGTCCTGTATACGAAGGGGCGAAAGCCCACGCCCTGCACCCGGCCGCCGAACAGCCATCTCCTCGCCTGGTCGTCGGACAATGTCGTCTCCTCAGGCGGCCTTCTCGGCTCTCGACGTGCGCACGCCGGCCGACCACCAGATGCGGCACGCGCCCTCGTCCGACACCATGCACGGACCGATCGGCGTGCGCGGCGTGCACGCGCGGCCGTAGAGGTAGCACTGGTCGGGATAGATCTTGCCGAGCACCACGCGCGCGCAGTCGCATCCGGGCGGCATCTGCCCCGCGCGCTTGCGCTGCGCGTCGGCGTAGTCGGGGAAGCGCTCGGCGGCGTCGTAGGCGCGGTACGCGTCGCGCAGCGCGAACCCCGAGCGCGGGATCGTGCCGATGCCGCGCCAGTTCGCGTCGACCACGCGCATCACCTCGGCGAGGTGGCGGCGCGCCGTGGGGTTGCCCCCCGGGCGCACGAGCTCCGGATAGCAGTTGTCCAGAAAACATTTCCCCTCGATCAGCTGGCGCAGCACCGAGTAGGTCCCGGCAAGCAGGCTCTCCGCGGTGAAGCCCGAGACGGCAGCGGGAATGCCGTGCTTCTGCGGCACGAAGGCCCATTCCTCCGGGCCCATCACGGTCGACACGTGCCCCGGCGCGATCAGCGCGTCGAAGCCGGGCTGCCCGGAATCGAGCAGCATCGCAACGGCGGGCCAGGTGAGGCGGCCTGCGAGCAGCACCGACAGATTGCCCGGCACGCCCTGGGCGAGCATTCCTGCCACGGGCGCGGTGGTCGTCTCGAAGCCCGCGGCGAAGAACACCACGGGCCGGTCCGGATTCTCGCGCGCGATGCGCACGGCCTCGAGCGGCGAGGCGATCGGCCGTATGTCGGCGCCCGCGGCCTTGGCCTGCTCGAGCGACCGCGCCTCGCCCTTGTGGACGTTCACCGGCACGCGCAGCATGTCGCCGAAGGCGAGGAGCGTCACCGCCTCGCGGCGCGCGATCTGGATCGCCTGGTAGACGGCCTCCTCGGGACACACGCATACCGGGCACCCCGGGCCGGGAACCAGCTCGACGCGCTCGGGGAGCGCGCGCCGCAATCCGGCCATGGAGATGGAGCGCTCGTGCCCGCCGCAGACGTTCATGATCTTGAACGTCCGCGGGAGATCGAGCGCGCGAATCCTATCCAGCCACTCTTTCGCGGTGATCATGGGGATGTGCCTCCCTCACTGACGCCAGTCCCGCGCGCACCCACTCCAGCCAGGGCCGCAGGTTCGTGCCTTTGCGCGCCGACAGCGCGTGCATCGGCGCCGGGCTCGCGAGCTCGCGCACGCAGCGCTCGGCGCGCGCCGGGTCGAAGTCCTCCATGTGCGGAGCGAGGTCGCACTTCGTGAGCAGCACCAGGTCCGCGCCGCGGAAGAGCACCGGATACTTGGCCGGCTTGTCGTCGCCCTCGGTGTACGAAAGCAGCGCGACGCTGCGGTGCTGCCCCAGGTCGAAGCTCGCCGGGCAGACGAGGTTGCCGACGTTCTCGATGAAGAGCACGTCCAGCCCGTCCAGGTCCATCTCGTGCAGCGCGTCGTGCACCATGTGCGCGTCGAGATGGCAGGCGCCGCCCGTCGTGATCTGGACGGCGGGCACGCCGCGGGCGCGGATGCGCTTCGCGTCGTTCTCGGTCTCCAGGTCGCCGACCAGCGCCGCGACGCGCAGCTCGCCGCGGAACGCGTCGGCGGTCGCCTCGAGCAGCGCGGTCTTGCCCGAGCCCGGCGCCGACATCAGGTTCACCGCGAGAACGCGGTGCTCGTCGAAATGCTCCCGGTTGTGGCGCGCGGTCCTGTCGTTCGCGGCGAGCAGGCGATCGAGCACGTCGACGGCGGTCGTCCCGTGCGCCACGGGCGCTCGCGCGAGCTCCGCGTTGCCCGGGGTGACGTTGCAGCCGCAGGTCTCACACATCGCCGTCGAGCTCCACTCCGAGGAGCAGCAGCTCGTCGCCGCTCGCGAGGTCGGTCCGCCAGTCGCCGCACTCGCCGCACAGCAGGCGGTTCGCGCTCGCCGCGGATTCGGCGCCGCAGCTACGGCAGCGCACGCGCACCGGCGCCTCGTCGATGTCTAGCTCCGAGCCCTCGGCCGCGGTTCCGGCGCAGGCGAGGGGATAGGCGTGCGCGAGCAATCCCGGCTCGACGCCGGACAGCGGGCCGACGGCGAGGCGCACGCGGCTCACCCGGCCCGCGCGCTCGCGCGCAATGCCCTCGACCCGCTCGAGCAGGGCCTGGCAGATCGCCAGCTCATGCACCGGATTCGCCCGCCTCGGCGGCGAGCACCTCGTCGTAGAGCTCCCAGGCCGAGCGCGCCTCCTGCGGGGTCATCTTCTGGATCGCGTAGCCGACGTGGACCATGACGAACTCGCCGATCGCCGGGCGCTCGTCCTGGAGCAGGAACAGGCTCACGTCCCGCTCCACGCCCTTGGCGCTGCAGCGCGCGACATAGCCCTCGATGGCGACGACCTCCATGGGAATGCCAAGGCACATGGCCGGACCTCCTCCTCGCACGGCAGGGTTCCAGGCCACCCTACCGGTTTGCGGGAGGGACTACTTGATCTGGATCAAAGAGCGCGCCGGCCGCGCCAACGGCCCATTCCAGGCACCGTCGGGGCGAGGCGCGCTACTGCACCAGCGGCGACGCGCCTTCGGCGAGAATCTGCAGGTATTGCGCGACTGCGCGCTCGGTGGAGCGCTCGCGCAGGAAGGCTTCGATCCCGGCGCGCGCCTCCTCGAACGGCACGGTGCGGCCGGCGATGCGGCGCGCAACGTGCACCACGTGAAACCCGTGGCGCGTGGTGACGAGGTCGGGCAGCACGCCGAGCCGAGCGTCCCCGAACAGCGCGGCCTCGAACTCCGGAACGGTATCGGCGCGGCCGATCTGCCCGAGCGAGCCGCCCTGCGCCGCGGACGGGCAGTTCGAGTACTGCGCGGCGAGGTCGGCGAAGCGCGCGGGGTCCTTCGTCGCGATGGCATGCACTTCGGCTGCCTTGGCGCGCAATGCTCCCGGCGGGACGCGCGGCGTGATGGCGAACAGGATATGGCTCACCTCGGCCAGATCGCCCGAGCTGAACCGGGCGGTATTGCGGTCGTAGTAGCGGCGGCACTCCTCGCCGGTCGGGTCGGGTGTCTTCACTTCGAGATCGAGCAGCCGCTCGAGCACCTCGTCCTCGGACCCGGCCTCGAGCCCGAGCTCGGCCGCCCGCTTAAGCAGAAGCGCCCGCACGTCGCCGAGACTTTGCGGCTTGGATTCCACGGCTTCAGCCTCTCGGGCGCACGATCTGGTACGCGCGGGTGAGGTAAGCCACGGCGGCGAAGCCGCTCCAGACGTGCACCAGACGCGAGAACGGAAACAGGAGGAACATCGTCAGTCCGAAGAACAGATGCACCCTGTAGATCCACGGGACCTCCCGGATGAAATCGGCCGCGCCGCCGCGGAACGTCGCGATGTGCTGCGCCCACTGGCCGAGCAGCAGCATGACCCCGCCCTCGCGGTGCTGCAGCGAGAAGAAGATGGAGACGAGGCCCAGGAGCAGCGTCGCCAGGATCCACAGCAGGATGAAGATGTCCATGGACGTCGAGGTAGCGCGGATGCGCGACTCGGCGAGCCGCCGGTGCACGAGCAGTATCAGGCCGACGAGGCAGATCGCGCCGAAGGTGGCGCCCGCCCCTATGGCGAGCATCTGCTTGGCTTCGGTCGATAGGCCCAGCGCGTGATAGAGGTCGGCGGGCGTGAGCAGGCCGAACAGGTGCCCGAAGAAAAGCATCAGGATGCCGATGTGGAAGAGGTTGGAGCCCCAGCGCAATTGCCCGCGGCGCAGGAGCTGGCTCGAGTCGCTCTTCCACGTGTACTGCTCGCGCTCGAAGCGCACCAGCGACCCGAGCAGGAACACGGCGAGACAGACGTACGGATAGATGCCGAACAACAATTGATGCGCGAAGTCGCTCATGCCGGCGTCCTCTTGGGGTAGAACTGAACGGTCTGCGGCCCGACCTGCGGTCCGCCGAAAGTGACCTCAGGGTCCCTCCATTCGCGATCCAGCACCGCCAAATCCTCCGCCGGGGAGGATCCCTCGACGGGCTTCTTCGCGAGCCCCGGCTCCCCGGCGATGGCGAGCAGCGCGCCGAACAGGGCCGAATAGCGGCTGCCGCGCTCGGCGAGCCGATCGCCCACACCGCGAAGGATGTCCGCGGTCTCCCCGAGCAGGCCCTTCGCCTCGTCGGGCGAGACGAGCGAGAGAAACTCCAGAAACGCCGGAAGATAGTCCGGAAGCTCGCTGCTGACCACGCGCACGCCGCGCTTGGCGTATGTGGCGAGCAGGTCGACCATCGCTTGGCCGCGGTCGCGCGACTCGCCGTGCACGTGCTCGAAGAGGTGCAGCGACAGCGAGCGGCTGCGGTCGAACAGCGACACGTAGCGCTCCTGCAGCTCGTACAGGTCACCGCCCGCGAGCTCGGCGATCAGCGCCTCGACCTCGCGCCGCGCCGCGCGCGGCAGCAACCCTTCCGCGTCGAGCACCGCGCCGATCTCGGCGAGCGCCTCGAGGAGCGCGGGCTCCGGATGCGACAGCAGGGCCGACAGCGCGAGGTAGGTCTTCACGCGGTTTCCTTGAGGCTCAGCGCTTTCAGGGGAATGACGCGCTTCTTGCCGCCGAACAGGCTCGCCTCCGACTCCCCGCCGGAACAGCCGTTGCCGAAGGAAAAACCGCACGCGCCGCGCAGGTCGTAGGCGTCCTCCGCCTGCTCGCGGTGCGAGGTCGGGATGACGAAGCGGTCTTCGTAGTTCGCGATCGCCATATAGCGGTACATGTCCTCGACTTGCGCCGTCGAGAGGCCGACCTGGGCGAGCACCTTGACGTCCTCGCGCTTCTCCACGTTGCGCGCACGCATGAAGGCGCGCATCGCGAGCATGCGCTCCAGCGCGAGCTTCACCGGCGCCTCGTCGCCGGCGGTGAGAAGGTTGGCGAGATACTTGAGCGGAATGCGCAGCTGCGATACGTCTGGAATTTCGCCGTTGGTGCCGAGTTGGCCGCTGTTGGCGGCGGCGCTGATCGGCGAGAGCGGCGGGACGTACCAGACCATGGGCAGCGTGCGGTACTCGGGGTGCAGCGGAAAGGCGACCTTCCAGTCCACCGCCATCCTGTAGACGGGCGACGCCTTCGCCGCCTCGAGCCAGTTGTCGGGCACGCCGTCCTTGCGCGCCTGCTCCACAACCGCCGGGTCGTTCGGGTCGAGGAACAGCCCGAGCTGCGCGTCGTACAGTTCCTTGGGGTCTTCGACGCTCGCCGCGCGCTCGATGCCGTCGGCGTCGTACAGGAGCACGCCCAGGTAGCGGATGCGCCCGACGCAGGTCTCCGAGCACACCGTCGGCTGCCCCGCCTCGATGCGCGGGTAGCAGAAGATGCATTTCTCGGCCTTGCCGCTCTGCCAGTTGAAATAGATCTTCTTGTAGGGACAGCCCGAGACGCACATGCGCCAGCCGCGGCACTTGTCCTGGTCGATGAGGACGATGCCGTCCTCCTCGCGCTTGTATATGGAGCCCGAGGGGCAGGAGGCGACGCAGGTGGGGTTGAGGCAGTGCTCGCACAGCCTCGGCAGGTACATCATGAACGTGTTCTCGAACTCGCCGTAGATTTCCTTCTGCACGTCGTCGAAGTTCTTGTCCTGGGAGCGCTTGGAGAACTCCCCGCCGAGGATCTCCTCCCAGTTCGGGCCCCATTCGATCTTCTCCATTCTCTGCCCGGTGATCAGCGAACGCGGCCGCGCGACCGGCGCCGCCAGCGAGGCGGGCGCGTCGTGCAGGTGCTCGTAGTCGAAGGTGAACGGTTCGTAGTAGTCATCGATCTCGGGCAGGTGCGGGTTTGCGAAGATTTTGGAGAGGATCGCGAGCTTTCCGCCCTGCTTCGGCCGGATCTTGCCGTTGCCGTTCCTCGTCCAGCCGCCCTTCCAGCGCTCCTGGTTCTCCCAGTCCTTCGGGTAGCCCACGCCGGGCTTGGTCTCGACGTTGTTGAACCAGGCGTACTCCATGCCGGGGCGCGACGTCCAGACGTTCTTGCAGGTCACCGAGCAGGTGTGGCAGCCGATGCACTTGTCGAGGTTCAGCACCATCCCGATCTGCGCGCGGACCTTCATACGGCCTCCTTCGCGGGCGCGTCCATCCAGTCGACGCTCGCCATCTTGCGCACGATGACGAACTCGTCGCGGTTGGAGCCGACCGTGCCGTAGTAGTTGAAACCGTAGCTCTGCTGCGCGTAGCCGCCGATCATGTGGGTGGGCTTGGGGCAGGTGCGCGTCACCGAGTTGTGGATCCCGCCGCGGGTCTTCATGATCTCGGAACCGGGCGTGTTCACTATTTTCTCCTGCGCGTGGTACATGAGGACCATGCCCTCGGGGACACGCTGGCTCACCACCGCGCGCGCGGTGAGCGCGCCGTTCAGGTTGTAGGCCTCGATCCAGTCGTTGTCCGCGATTCCCGCCTTCCTCGCGTCCACCTCTGAGATCCACACGATCGGCCCGCCGCGCGACAGCGTCAGCATCAGCAAGTTGTCGGTGTAGGTCGAGTGGATGCCCCACTTCTGGTGCGGCGTGATGAAGTTGAGCACCACCTCGGGGTTGCCGTTCGGCCGCTTGCCCAGGATCGGACGCACGCTCTTCGTGTCGACGGGCGGACGGTAGACGCACAGCGTCTCGCCGAAGGCGCGCATCCACGGATGGTCCTGGTAGAGCTGCTGGCGGCCGGTGAGCGTGCGCCAGGGGATCAGCTCGTGCACGTTGGTGTAGCCGGCGTTGTACGACACGTGCTCCGACTCCACCCCCGACCAGGTGGGAGAGGAAATGATCTTCCTCGGCTGGGCCTGCACGTCGCGGTAGCGGATCTTGTCGTCCTGGCGCGGAAGCGCGAGGTGCGCGTGCTCGCGCCCAGTCGCCTCGGACAGCGCCTTCCATGCCTTCACCGCGACTTCGCCGTTCGTCTCCGGAGCGAGCGCTAGGATCACCTCGCAGGCGTCGACGTCGGTCTCTATCCTCGGCAGCCCCTTGGCGGGGCCTTCCTCGGTCACCTTGTAGTTCAGCGAGCCGAGCAGCTCGACCTCGTGCTGCGCGTTCCAGGCGATGCCCTTGCCGCCGTTGCCGACCTTGGACATCAAAGGCCCGAGCGCCGTGAAGCGCCTGTAGGTGTTCGGGTAGTCGCGCTCGATGACGGTGATCGCCGGCATCGTCTTTCCGGGGACCGGCTCGCACTCGCCCTTCTTCCAGTCCTTCACGTCGAAGGGCTGGCCGAGCTCGGCCGGCGTGTCGTGCATGAGCGGCGTAAGGACGATGTCCTTCTCCACGCCGAGATGGTCTTTCGCGATCTCCGAGAACCGCTTCGCGATGCCCTTGTAGATCTCCCAGTCGCTCCTCGACTGCCATACGGGGTCCACCGCCGCCGAGAGCGGGTGGATGAAGGGATGCATGTCGGAGGTGTTCAGGTCGTTCTTCTCGTACCAGCTCGCGGTCGGCAGCACGATGTCCGAGTAGAGGCAGGTCGTGCTCATGCGGAAGTCGAGCGTGACGAGGAGGTCGAGCTTGCCTTCGCCGGTCGCCTCGCGCCAGGCCACCTCCTCGGGCTTCTGTCCGCCGGTCTCCCCGAGGTCCTTGCCCTGCACGCCGTGCGTCGTTCCGAGCAGGTGCTTCAGGAAATACTCGTGTCCCTTCCCGGACGAGCCGAGCAGGTTGGAGCGCCACACGAAGAGGTTCCGCGGGAAGTTGTCCGGATGGTCCGGGTCCTCGCAGCTCATCTTCAGCCTGCCGCTCTTCAGCTCGCGGACGACGTAGTCCCTCGGGTCGACGCCGGCGCGCGCGGCCTCCTTCGCGATCTCGAGAGGATTCCTCTGCAGTTGCGGCGCCGAAGGCAGCCAGCCCATGCGCTCGGCGCGCACGTTGAAGTCGATGAGGCTGCCGCTGTAGCGCTTAACGTCGGCGAGCGGCGACAGGATCTCGGCGACCGAGACCTTCTCGTAGCGCCACTGGTCGGTGTGCGCGTAGAAGAAGGAGGTGGAGTTCATCTGCCGCGGCGGGCGCGCCCAGTCGAGCGCGAACGCGAGCGCGGTCCAGCCGGTCTGCGGCCGCAGCTTCTCCTGGCCCACGTAGTGCGCCCAGCCGCCTCCCGGCTGGCCGACGCAGCCGCACATCGCGAGCAAGTTGATGATCGCGCGGTAGTTCATGTCCATGTGGTACCAGTGGTTCATCGCCGCGCCGATGATCACCATGGACTTGCCGTGCGTCTTGTCGGCGTTGTCGGCGAACTGGCGCGCGACCGTGATCACCTGCTCGCGCGGCACGCCGGTGATCCTCTCCTGCCACGCCGGCGTATACGGCACGTCGTCGTCGAAGGACTTCGCCACGCCCACGCCGTAGTTCGCGAGCAGCAGGTCGTAGACGGTGGCGACGAGGTGCTCGCCCACCTTCTTCACGGGCACGCTTCGCACGAGGACGTCGGCCTGCTCGTTCGACCTGAAATGCTCGTGCGCGATGCCGCCGAAGTAGGGGAACCCGACCGGAACGGTCTCATCCTTCGTTTCGCGCAACGACAGGCGCGGCTTGATGTCCTTCAGCTCGAGGTTCCACTTCCCCTTCTCGCCCCAGCGGAAGCCGATCGACCCCAGCGGGACCGAGAGCTTGCCCGACGCTTCGTCGAAGCACACCGTCTTCCACTCCGGGTTGTTCGCTTCGCCCAGCTTGTCCGGGAAGTCGGAGCAGCGGAGGAAGCGATCCGGGACCCAGCGCTCGCCGTCCTTCACCAGGCGCACCAGCATCGGCATGTCGGTGTACTGGCGGCAGTAGTCCGTGAAATACGCGCTCTTCCCCGCCGCGTGGAACTCCTTCAGCACCACGTGCCCCATCGCCATCGCGAGAGCCGCGTCCGTGCCCTGCTTCGGGTGCAGCCACAGGTCGCCGAATTTGCTCCCTTCCGCGTAGTCGGGAAAGATCGACACGATCTTCGTCCCCTTGTAGCGCGCCTCGGTCATGAAGTGCGCGTCGGGCGTGCGCGTCTGCGGCACGTTCGAGCCCCACATCACGATGAATGTCGAGTTGTACCAGTCGGCCGATTCCGGCACGTCGGTCTGCTCGCCCCAGGTCATGGGCGAGGCGGGCGGCAGGTCGCAGTACCAGTCGTAGAAGCTCATGCACACGCCGCCGATGAGCGAAAGGTAGCGGCTGCCCGCGGCGTAGGACACCATCGACATCGCGGGAATCGGCGAGAACCCGATGACGCGGTCGGGACCGTAGCGCTGGATGGTATAGACATTCGCCGCGGCGACGATCTCGTTCACCTCGTCCCAGGTGGACCGGAGGAAACCGCCCAGGCCGCGCTGCCGCTTGTAAGTCGCGGCGGCCTTCGGGTTCTCGACGATCGAGCGCCAGGCGCCGACCGGGTCGCTCGACTTCCTCGCCTCGCGCCACAGCTTCAGCAGCGGGCTCCTCACCATCGGATACTTCAGCCGGTTGCCCGAGTACAGGTACCAGGAGTAGGACGCGCCGCGGGAGCAGCCGCGCGGCTCGTGGTTGGGCATGTCGGGGCGCGTCCGCGGGTAGTCGGTCTGCTGCGTTTCCCAGGTGACGATGCCGCCCTTCACGTAGATCTTCCAGGAGCACGAGCCCGTGCAGTTGGCGCCGTGCGTCGAGCGGACGATCTTGTCGTGCTGCCAGCGCTTGCGGTATCCGTCCTCCCAGCCGCGGTCCTCGGTGCGCGTCTCGCCGTGCCCTCCGGAGAACTTCTCCGTCGATGCGGTGAGGAACTTCAGCCGGTCGAGAAAATGGCTCATGGGCAGCGCCTTTTCAGCACGGCATCGGCGCGTTCCTGCGGGCGTAGTACCACCAGGTCAGCGCGATGCAGGTGAGGTAGAAGAAGATGAACACGTACAGCGCCCCCTGCGGGCCGCCCGTCAGCTCGATCGAGGTGCCGTAGCTCTTGGGGATGAAGAAGCCGCCGTAGGCGCCCATCGCCGCGGTGAAGCCGAGCACGGGCGAGGCTTCCTTGGGCGGAAAGATGATCGGGATCATGCGGAAGGTCGAGCCGTTGCCGATCCCCGTGGTGAGGAAGAGCAGCATGAAGCAGGCGAAGAACCCGGCGAAGCTGTGGGCCTGGAGGAACCACAGCACGCCGCCGACGGCTGCCGCCATGACGACGAAGTTCCAGAAGGTCACCAGCGCGCCGCCCAGCTTGTCGGCGAGCCAGCCGCCGAAGGGCCGGATCACCGCGCCCACCAGCGGTCCTACCCAGGCGTAGGCGAGCGCGCTCACCTCGGGGAACTGGTTCCTGATGAGCAGGGGGAAGCCGGCCGAGTAGCCGATGAAGGAGCCGAAGGTTCCCAGGTAGAGCCAGCACATGATCCAGTTGTGCTTGCGCTTGAAGATCACCATCTGCTCGAAGACCGAGGCCCTCGCGCTCGCGAGGTCGTTCATGCCGATCCAGGCGGCTATGCTCGCGATCACGATGAAGGGCACCCACACGAAGGCCGCGTTCTGTGCCCAGATGTGCACTGTCTCTCCCGCACGGTTGACGATGACCTGGGGACCGCCCGCGAGCGGGCCGTAGACGCCCGCAGCGATCACCAGCGGCGCCATGAACTGCACGGCGGACACGCCGAGATTGCCGAGGCCGGCGTTTACCCCGAGCGCCGAGCCCTTCCGCTCTTTCGGAAAGAAGAAGTTGATGTTGGCCATCGACGAGGAAAAATTGCCTCCGCCGAAGCCGCACAGCAGCGCGAGGACGAGGAAGCTCGTGTAGCTCGTGCCCGGGCTCTGAATGGCCATCCCGATCCCCACCGCGGGGATCAGCAGCGAGGCGGTCGAGATAGCCGTCCAGCGCCGGCCGCCGAACACCGGGACCATGAAGGAATAGAAGATGCGCAGCGTCGCGCCCGACAGAGCCGGCGCGGCGGCGAGCCAGAACAGCTGGTTGGGCGTGAACTTGTAGCCGAGCGAGTTCAGGTTCACCGCGACCACGCTCCACAGCTGCCACACGGCGAAAGCGAGGAACAGCGCCGGCACCGAGATCCACAGGTTGATGTTCGCGATCGCCTGTCCCTGCTGCGCCCAGAACTGCTTGTCCTCGGGGGTCCATACGGCAAGGGTTCTCGCCATGTCAGGCTCCCTGCGCCGCGCGTGCGCGCTGCGGAACGATCTCGGTCCAGTACATCCACACCAGCGACACCAGCGTCACGCCCCACATCAGCATGAAGATCGAGCTGTTGACGCCGGTCAGGTCGACCAGGGCGCCGAACATGATCGGCAGCAGGAAGCCGCCGAGCGCGCCGATCAGCCCGACGATGCCCGAGATGACCCCGATGTTGTGCGTGTACTCGTCGGAGATGTACTTGAACACCGATGCCTTGCCGAACGCCCAGGCGACGCCCATCACGAACATCAGCGCGGTGAACGTCCAGGGGTTGAGGCCGACGTGGAGCCTGAGCTCGCCGCTCGCGGTCCGGATCACGAGGTCGGTCTGCGGATACGACAGGAAGAACAGGCACACCCACGACAGCAGCATCACCCACCAGGTCACCGGGTGCGCGCCCCAGCGGTCGGACATCCAGCCGCCGACGGCCCGCAGCACTCCGCCCGGAAGCGAGAAGCAGGCGGCGAGCAGCGCGGCGACCTCGATCCCGAAGCCGTACTCGCTGATGTAATACTTCGTCATCCACAGCGACAGCGCCACGTAGCCCCCGAACACGATCGAGTAGTACTGGCACAGCTTCCACACATTCGGATCCTTCAGCGCCTTCAGCTGCTCGGCGAGCTTCACCTCCCCGCCGCCGACGTGCCGGGGATCGGTATAGGTGAGCAGCCAGAAGGCGATCGCGGTCACCAGCATCGCGATCGCGTAGACCTTGGGCACCATCGCCCAGCCGAACGCGACCAGGATCGCCGGGGCGACGAACTTGTTGACCGCGGCGCCGGAGTTCCCCGCGCCGAAGATCCCCATGGCGAAGCCCTGGTGCTTCTTGTCGAACCAGCGGGCGCAATAGGCGATGCCCACCGAGAACGAGCCGCCGGCGAGGCCGACGAAGAGACCGAGCACGAGGAAGTGCCAGTAGGTGGTCGCCTCTCCGATCAGCCAGATCGGGATCACGGTCGACAGCATGAGCAGGAAGAACACGATGCGGCCGCCGAACTTGTCGGTCCACATGCCGAGAGGCAGGCGGATGAGCGAGCCGGTCAGCACGGGCGTCGCGGCGAGCAGGCCGAACTGGGTCTCGTTCAGGCCGAGCATCTTCTTGATCGGTATGCCGATCACCGCGAACATCATCCACACGGCGAAGCACACCGTGAAGGAGAGCGTGCTCATGGTCACCACGGAGATCTGCTTGGTACGTGTCGTCGCCATTTCCCGCCCTTTGTCGTTTGCGCACCAAGACTGTGCCAGCCGGCGTCGCATGGCACTTGATCCAGGTCAAAAGGGCCTCGCTAGCCCCTTAGCCCGGCAGGGTCATGCCTCGCTCAGCGTCCCATCTCCAGCCACAGCCTGGGCTCGATCGCGGCGGCGGCCATCAAGCCGCCCATGAACGCGCCCTGCACGCCCATGCTCGCCGCGTCCTGTCCTGCGAGGTAGAGGCCCGGCACCGGCGTGCGCGTGCGCAGCGCACCGCTCCTGAGCCGGGCGGCCGACATCTCGATGCCGTACATCGCTCCGCGATCCGCGCCGACGTAGGACGCCTGCGACAGCGGCGTCGACAGCTCGTGGAAGTCGACAAGCGCAGCAAGCCCAGGAAAATGCCGCTTGAACTGCGCGAGCAGGCGCTCGGCGATCCACGCCTTGGTCGCCTCGTATTCCTCGGGGCGGCGGCCGGGGGAGCTGCCGCTCCAGGCCGCAAACGGATCCCAGCGGCACGCGGCGACGATCTCCGCCGTGTGGCGCAGGGGATCTTCGTGGGCCGCGTCCTTGAGCGACGGGAAGGAAACGAAGATCGACGGCGCGTCCTCGTCGGCGGGCCGCTCCCATACGCGGCCGATGTCCTCGCTCTCGTGCACCCAGACGTTCGCAGCCGTGGCGCCGCGCGCGCGGATGTCGCCGCGGAACCCGACGTACAGCGCGATGTACGACAGCCCGGTATCGAAGCGCGACAGCGATTCGCGCCACTCGGGCGCGACGCCGTCCGGCAGCGCGGACACGGTGTTGTACGCGCCCATCGCGGAGACCACGGTCGCGGCGTCGATCGACTCGCCGTTCTCCAGGCGCACGCCGGCCGCCCGCCCGCGCTCGACGCGGATTTCGGCGACGCGCGAATCGGTGCGCAGCTCGCCCCCGTCCGCGCGTATCGAGCGCGCGAAGGCCTGGGCGAATTTCCCCGGCCCGCCGACCGGGTAGTACGCCCCGGCATAATAGCTGCCCGTCACCAGCGCGTGCACCGCGAACGGCGCGCGCTCCGGCGGCAGGCCGTAGTCCGCCCACCGCGAGGTCAGCACGGCGGCGAGACGCGGATCGCGCGCGCAGCAGACCATTTCCGCGGTCGTGGGCTCGAGTACGCGGCGCATCCGTCCCGCGTTGAGCCAGCGCACCGCGGCGGCAAGCGGCGCGGGCAGGGCCGCGGCTCCGAACAGGGCTGCGCCCGCGCGCTCGGCCTCGGCGCATGCCGCGAAGTAGCGGCGGATCACCGCGCCGTCCTCCGGAAACTCCGCTTCGAGCCGCGCGCGATACGCGGCGAGAGGCGCCTCGATGGGGAATTCGTATCCCGGGATGCGAACGATGTCGTAGGGCGAGCCGACCGAAGCGAAGCGCAGCTCCTCTCCGGCGAAGCGGCGGAGCAGGCGGCCGAACTGGCCGTCGGGGCCGGGCGCGTCGCCGACGCCCCCGATGTAGTGCACGCCGGGCGCGAACGTGTAGTCGCCGCGGCGGAAGGTCTGCGTGAGGCCGCCCAGCTGCGAATGCCGCTCGAGCACCAGCACGCGGCGGCCCCTGTGGGCGAGCGCCGCCGCCGCGGCCAGACCGCCCATTCCGGACCCGACGACGACGGCGTCCAGGCCGGGTTTCATCGTGGAGCGCCCGGCTCCGGCCGCTGCTCAGCTCAGGCCGCGGGCGCCTTGTCTTCGCCCTTGCCCGATGGCTGCTCGCGCAGGCATTCGAGGAACTTGCTGTTCGCGTCCGCGGCTGCCTGGAACATCTGGTTCCAGTAAGCCATCGAGCGCTCCAGGTTTCCCGTCATCCACTCGAGCTGTATGGCCAGCAGGTCTGAGAGGGATCTGGCTCCGGTCACCAGCTTCTCCGCGTCGAGGTCGCGCGAGTGGGTCTCCATCGCGGCAGCGAGCTGCGAGCTGCGCATCTCCAGGGTTCCCTGCACCGCGGCGTCGATCAGCTTCAGTCCGGTGTCGAGCTGCTGCTTCCAGCTCTGGAGCATCTGCCGGGACGTGTCTTCCCATTCCTTGTTGCCGGGAAGCATTGCCGCGAACGGCATTGCGAATCCTTTTGCCGGTGTCTTGGTCGTCGTTTCTGTCGTAGTCGTCATGATCGTCTCCTTGCTATTTCTGGTGCACGTACTGTCCGGGAGCGTCGTCGAGCGGCGGGATGCCCGCCGCGGCGCTCCCAAGGTCCGGCGGGGCGACGCGCGCGCCCGAATGCCGTTCGAGCCAGCGCTGCCACTCGGGCCACCAGGAGCCCGGCGAGCGCGGGGCCTGCCGCGCCCACGTGTCCGGGTCGAGGTACGGCTCGTCGCGTCCCCGGGTCGCGACTTGGTAGCTGCTTCCGGCATACGCGGGGTCGCTCACGATGCCGACGTTGTGGCCTCCCGAGGCGAGCAGGAACGTCACCTCCGCGTCCGTGTACAAGTTGATCTTGTAGACGGAGCGCCAGGGCGCGACGTGGTCCCGCTCCGTGCCGACCGCGAAGATCGGAACGCGGATGTCGCGCAGCGCGACAGGCCTGCCGTCCACGTGGTAGCGGCCCGCCGAGAGATCGTTGTGCAGATACAGCCGCCGCAGGTACTCGCTGTGCATGCGGTACGGCATGCGCGTGCCGTCGGCGTTCCACGCCATCAGGTCGGTCATCGGCGGCCGCTCTCCGAGCAGGTACTCGGTAATGCGCTGCGACCAGATGAGGTCGCTCGAGCGCAGAAGCTGGAAGGCGCCGCTCATCTGGCTGGGGTCGAGAAAGCCCTGCTCGGCCATCATGTCCTCGAGCAGAGCGACCTCGCTTTCGTCGATGAAGAGGCCGAGCTCGCCGGCGTCCGCGAAGTCGACCTGCGAGGCAAGGAGGGTCATGCTCGCGAGACGCGCGTCTCCGTTGCGCGCCATCGCTGCCGCGGCGATCGCGAGCAGCGTGCCCCCGAGGCAATACCCCACGGCGTGAACGCGCCGCTCGGGGGCGATGCGGCCGATCGTCGCGAGCGCGTCCTCGATGCCGAGGCGCCGGTAGTCCGCGAGAGACAGGTCGCGGTCGGCCGGGCCCGGGTTCTTCCACGAGATCATGAACACCGTGTGGCCGCGGTCGACGAGGTATTTCACGAGCGAGTCGTGCGGCGAGAGATCGAGGATGTAGTACTTCATGATCCACGCGGGCACGATCAGCACCGGCTCGGCGAACGCGGTGTCGGTCGCCGGCGCGTACTGGATCAGCTCGATCAGCCGATTGCGGAACACGACCTTGCCCGGCGTGCACGCCACCTGACGGCCGGGCACGAAGGCCTCGGCGCCGACGGGCGGCCGGCCGAGCGCGACCCGCCTCCAGTCCTCGATGAAGTTCAGGAAGCCCTGCACGAGGTTCCCCCCGCCCTGCTCGCGGGTCACGCGCAGCACGTCCGGGTTGGTCCACGCCAGATTGGACGGCGCCCACATGTCGAGCATCTGCCGCGTCGCAAAGTTCACGAGCGCCGCGTGGTGCGGCGCGACGCCCTTTACGTCGGTCGTCGCGTTGTGCCACCACTGCTGCGTGAGGAGAAACGCCTGGTATATCGCGTTGAACGGCCAGCCGCGCCAGGCCTTTGCGGTGAATCTCGGGTCGCCGGGGAGCGGCTCGATGCACGGCGCGCACTCCTCTCCGCGCGCCGCGCGCGCCAGGAAATCCGAATACCGCAGCCACTTGCGGAACGCCTTGCGGCCGAGCTCGAGCTGCTTGCCGGGCGAGGTCGCTAGGTGCTGCCACCAGTCGAAGAACGCGATCGCAACCGCGGCGGGCGAGACCCCGAAAGTCGCGCGGGAAGCGTAGGCCCGCAGCACCCGGTCGATGCCCGACGCCATCACGGCCCCCGCGTCGATATCTTCCGAGGCCGGCGGTTGAAGGAGGAGCGGCTCGCGCAGTTTTTCGACGGCACCCATACGCTTACGCTAGCCCTCCGGGCGGCACCCGGTTTGATCCAGGTCAAGCGCCGGAGCCGGCGCGAGTCTGCGAGTCCTGCTTCCCGGCGTAGTGCGCCCGGCACTCCTCCTCGCGCCCGCGCACGACCCGCCTCCCGGCAAGCGTCCCCCGAATCTCGGTCACCACGGTGCGCTGGCGCTCGACGTGGTCGCCGTCGTAGAAGTAGACGACGACCCAGTCGCGCACGCGCTTGAGCTTGTGCGCGAGCGCGGTGTTGGAATAGAGAGCCGTGAAGTGCCAGGCGCCGCGCACCGCGTGCAGGACCGGCAGCCACGCTTCCTTGCCCGGGTTGAAGCGCCGCGGCACGATCGCCTTCAGCTCTCCCGCCTCGCCCCTTTCGCGGTATTCGCGGTCGACGTCGAGCAGCAAGTCAACGCCGGGCTCGAGCACCGCCCCGCCGGGGACGCTCGACCTGCGCGCCCTCACGCGGCCGAGCATGCGATCGAGCGCGGCGCGCCAGGCGGCGGCCCGCCGCGGCCCGACCCCGGGAACGGCTTCCAGCGTGCCGTCGTTGGCGGCGACCTCCAGCCCCTCGAGCGTGTCGACGTGCAGCGTGTCGTGAATGCGCTTCGCCAGCTCGGGCCCCATCCCCGGAACCGACTGGAAGAGGCGCGCCGGCTCGATCGCCCCGCGCAGCCGCTCCAGCTGGCTCCAGCGCGTCGTGATCAGGATCTCGGCGATGGCCGAAGCGATGCCCTGGCCGACGCCGGGAATCGCATCCAGGCCCTTCAGTCCCTCGGAATCGAAGATGTCGCGCACGCCGCGCTGCAGGCGGGCCAGCGTGTCGGCGGCGCGGCGGTACGCCGCCACGCGGTAGGGATTGGCGCCCTGCGCGTCGAGCAGCTCGGCGGCCTCGCGCAGCTTGTCGGCGATCCGCAGATTCTCGGCAGGAGATTCAACGACCGCGCTCATCTCTTGCGCCCGATGACCGCTCAGTGCTCCTCTATCCGCGGCACGCCGCCCTCGGCGGGCTCCCCCGTCTCCGGATCGACCCAGTCGGCGATGCCGATCTCGTCCTCGGCCTCCTGCTTGGTCTCGCCGGGCTCGATCGCGGCGCCGTCCTTGGCCTGCATGTCCTGCACCGCCTCGAGGAGCGTGGCGAAGGGCCCGAATTCCTCCTTGCCGTCCTTCGACTGCCAGTAGAACCCGTTCGGGCGCTCGATCAGGCGCGTGCTGTCGAACTCGGGCGAGGTCTCGGGGATCACCTGTTTTTTCATGGTCGCACCCTACATGTCCATGTCGCCCATCGGCGGACCGCCCGCGGCGGGCTTCTCCGGCGTCTGCGCAATCATGCAGTCGGTGGTGAGGATCAGGCCCGCGATCGAGGCCGCGTTCTGCAGCGCCGTGCGCGTTACCTTGCACGGGTCGAGAATGCCCATCTGCACCATGTCGCCGTACGCGTCCGTTAGGGCGTTGTAGCCGAAATTGCCCTCGCCCTCCTGCACGCGGTTCACGACCACCGAGGGCTCTTCCCCGGCGTTGGCGGCGATCTGTCGCAGCGGTTCCTCGAGCGAGCGCAGCACGATCCTGATGCCGGCGTCCTGATCCAGATTGTCGCCGCGCAGCTTTTCCAGCCGCGAGCGCGCGCGCAGCAAGGCGACGCCGCCTCCAGGTAGCACGCCCTCCTCCACCGCCGCGCGTGTGGCATGCAGAGCGTCCTCGACGCGCGCCTTCCTCTCCTTCATCTCGGTCTCCGTCGCCGCGCCGACCTTGACCACCGCCACGCCGCCGGCGAGCTTCGCCACGCGTTCCTGCAGTTTTTCCTTGTCGTAGTCGCTGGTCGTCTTCTTGATCTGCTCCCGCAGGTCGGTGACCCGGGCGGAGATCTTCTTCGGGTCTCCCGCGCCGCCGATCAGGATGCTGTCGTCCTTGTCGATCTCGACGCGCTTCGCGTGTCCGAGCTGCGCGAGCGTCGCCTTGTCGAGCTTGAGCCCTACCTCCTCGGCGATCACCTGGCCGCCGGTCAGCACGGCGATGTCTTCGAGCATCGCCTTGCGGCGGTCGCCGAAGCCGGGCGCCTTCACCGCGCAGCACTTGAGCACGCCGCGCAGCATGTTGACGACGAGGGTCGCGAGCGCCTCGCCTTCGACGTCTTCGGCGATCACGAGCAGCGGCTTGGAAGTCTTCGCCACCTGCTCCAGAATCGGCAGCAGGTTCTGAATCGAGGAGATCTTCTGGTCGTGGATCAGGATGTAGGCGTCCTCGAGCACGCAGCGCTGCTTCTCGTTGTTGATGAAATAGGGAGACTGGAACCCGCGGTCGAATTTCATGCCTTCGACGACCTCCAGCTCGCTCTTGAGCCCCGAGCCGTCCTCGACCGTGATCACGCCTTCCTTGCCGACCTTTTCCATCGCGTTGGCGACGATTTCGCCGATCACCGGATCGGAGTTCGCCGAGATCGTGGCGACCTGAGCGATCTCGGTGCTCGTGCCGCAAGGCTTCGCGAGCTTCTTCAGCTCCTCGACGACGGCGATGACGCCCGTATCGATGCCGCGCTTCAGGTCCATGGGGTTCATTCCGGCGGCGACGGACTTCATCCCCTCGAACACGATTCCGGCAGCTAGCAGGGTCGCGGTGGTCGTGCCGTCGCCCGCGACGTCGGAAGTCTTCGAGGCGACCTCCTTCACCATCTGAGCGCCCATGTTCTCGAAGCGGTTCTCGAGCTCGATCTCCTTCGCGACGACGACGCCGGAGTTGATGACAACGGGAGCGCCGAACGATTTCTCCAGGACGACGGTGCGGGCCTTGGGCCCGAGCGTGCAGCGCACGGCGTCGGCGAGTATCCGTACGCCCGCCATGATCTTGGCGTGCGCACGCTCGCCGAATACGATTTGTTTCGCGGACATTCGAGAGGCTCCCCTAGTTTCTGGCCTGCGCTTCCTGCGTCTGCTCCCTGCCGATCGCCCTCACCACGTCGTCGACCTGCCCGGCAAAGAACTCGAGCAGGTCGTCGATCGCGACGACTCCGGCGAGCGCGCCGGAGCGCGCGATCACGGGCAGCCTGCGCACGCCGTAGGTCCGCATGATCCTGAGCGCGTCGACGACGTCGTCGTCCTCGCGCACCGTCGCGGGCTCGCGGCTCATGACCTCGCCGACGGTGACGGTGCGGTAATCGAGCCCGGCCGCGAGCACCTCGACGACGATGTCGCGGTCGGTGAGCACTCCGACGGGGGCGCGGCCGTTGTCGCGCGGGACGACGATGACGCTGCCCACGTGGCGCTCGCGCATGCGACGCGCAACTTCGTCGATGCACTCGTTCTCGTACGCCAGGGTGACTTCTCGGTTGCACAGCCGTTCGATCTTCATATCGTCCTCCGGGGTTCCTGAAGCCAGCTTACAAAGCACCCGCCCCCGCGACTTGAGGTAGGTCAAGGAAGGCGCCGGGCGGAGCGCTGCGATGCAAGAAAAAGCCCGCCACCGAAGATGGCGGGCTTTTTGGTGGAGACGCCGTGCAGCAGGTCATGCGGCAGGTGAGGGTTCATCTCCATCCATCGCGGCGCCCAGAGGCACTGCGAGCATCGGGCCTGCTTTCAGGCCCTGCGCAGCTCAAAGGTAGCCCGACTCGCGCCGCGCGACTTGATCCAGATCAAACGATAGTCGGACGGGCTACAGATCGCGCAACAGCCTGCCCAGCGCCTCCTCGTCCACGGCCGAACGGAGCCGGTAGACGTCTCCGGCGAGGGAGCGCGCCAGGCGCTCGAGCACCGTCTCGGCCTCCTGAGGCAGCTCGGGCGCGGACACCACGGCCACGGCGCGCCGCAGTCCCCGCCCCCCGAGGACGACGACCAGGTCGGCGTCGGCAAGCGCCCTGCGAAGCTGGGCCGGGCGCGAGCCGCGCTCGACGCGGAACGACCAGCGCACGGGCTTGCCCTCGGCGGCCGCGGCGAGGCCGCGGCGCGCCGCCTCCGCCTGGCGGCGAAAGCGGCGCTCCATGGTCGGGACATCGAGCCCGCGCGAACTGGCGGACGCGCCGATCTCGCGCGCGAAGGGCAGCCCGGCGAAATGGAGCAGCTCCACGTCCTCGAGGAAAAGGCCGTGCAGCTCCGCCTCCAGCGCGGCCGCGGCCTCCGCCACCGCTGCGAGGACCCGGCCCGCCTGAGCCGATTCCTGCACGACCGTGATGCGGCGGATGCTCACTTCTTCTCGCGCCGCGGGCGCCCCGCGGCCGGCGCCGTTCTTCCGAAGGAGCGGACGCGGTCGGCGAACTCGGCGAGCCTTCGCTCGACGCGCCCGTTGACGCTCGCTTCCGGAAATTTCCCGAGGGCATCGCGCTGCCCGGCCGCGACGCCGGTGAGTATCTCGATGCCCTGGTCGATGCTCGCCACCGGATAGACGTGGAATTTCCCCGCGGCCACCGCGTCGACCACTTCGCTCTTCAGCATGAGGTGCTTCACGTTGGCCTCGGGGATCAGCACGCCCTGCTCCCCGGTGAGGCCCCGCGCCGTGCACACGTCGAAGAAGCCCTCGATCTTCTCGTTCACGCCGCCGATCGCCTGCACGTCGCCGTGCTGGTTCACCGAGCCGGTGACCGCGAGCGACTGCCGCAGCGGCGCCTCGGCGAGCGCCGAGAGCAGCGCGTATAGCTCGGCCGAGGAGGCGCTGTCGCCCTCGACTCCGCCGTAGCTCTGCTCGAACACCAGGCTCGCTGCGAGCGAAAGCGGGGTCTTCGCCGCGTAGCGGCCCGCGAGGTAGCCGGAGAGGATGAGCACGCCCTTGGAATGGATCGGTCCGCCCAGCTCCGCCTCGCGCTCGATGTCGACGACCCTGCCGCTCCCCAGGCGCACGCGGGCGGTGATGCGGTGCGGCGCGCCGAACGAGAACCCGCCGAGCGTGGCGACCGAAAGGCCGTTCACCTGGCCGACGCGCTCGCCCGCGGTATCGATGAGCAGGGTGCCGCGGGCGATCTCCTCCTGCAGCCGCCGGCGGATTCGGCCGGCGCGCTCCTCGCGCGCGCGGACTGCGCGCTCCACGTCCCCGGCGGCGGTGACGGCGCGGCCGGCGATCGCGGCGAAATGATCGGACTCGCGCAGCAGATCGGCCAGGTCGAGCATGTGCATGGACAGCTTCTCGGTGTCCCCCGCGAGGCGCGCGCCGTGCTCGATCGCCCTGGCCACCGCGGCACGGTCGAGCGCCCTCAGCTTGTCCGCGCGCGCCATGGTCGCGATCAGGCGCGCGTACAGCAGGTCCGCGCCCGGGTCGCGCGGCATGTCGTCCTCGAAATCCGCGACGACCTTGAACAGCGACCCGAACTCCGGATCGTAGGCATGCAGGAGGTAGTAGAGCACGCGCTGGCCGACGAGCACCACTTTCAGATCCAGCGGAATCGGCTCGGGCTCGAGCGACACGGTGCTCACGAGGCTCAGCATCTGCCCCAGCGACTCGGCGCGGATCTCGCGCGATCCCAGCGCGCGCTTGAGCGCTTCCCAGGCGAAGGGCTGCGTCAGCACCTTGAGGGCGTCGAGCACGAGGTAGCCCCCGTTCGCGCGATGCAGAGCGCCGGCCTTGATCAGCGTGAAATCGGTCACCAGGGTCCCCATCCTGGCGACATGCTCGATCCGGCCGACCAGGTTGTCGTGGCTGGGATTGTCCTCGTAGACGATCGGGGCTCCCTTGTCGGCGGAGCCCGCGATCAGGACGTTCACCTCGTATCGCTGCAGCGGCGATTCCCCGGGTTCCGCGCGCACGAGCGGAATGCCGAACAGGGTCGGCTGCTCGCCCTCCTTGGGCTGCTGAAAGATTTCGACGTGATCGAGCACGTCGTTGCGGACCGCATCGAGGTAGGCCTGCACCTCGGGCAGCCCCTGGTACTCGGCCTTGATCTCCTCGAGCAGGCTTCCCACGGAGGCGCCCGTGACTTCGCGATTCAGCTCGCGCACCTTGCGCTGCGCCTCGCGCCGCCACTTCGGGATCTCGCGAAGCGCGCGCTCGAGCTCGACCTGGAACGAGCCGATTTCCTCCTGCACGCGCTCCTGATCGGGCTCGGCGAGCTTGCGGAAATCAGCGGGCTCCATCACCTCGTCCTTGTCGGGCTTCATGGGCGCGAAGCCGAACCCCGCGGGCGTGCGCAGCAGCGCGATGCGCTTCTCGCGCGCGCGGCCGCCGATATCGCCGATGGCCTTGGCCTGGCGCTCGTCGAACTCGGTCTCGATCTCCTGGATCCGCGTGCGGTACTCGTCGGTCTCGAACGCGGCGGGGATCGCGGCGCGCAGGTCCTGGACCACCCGGGCCATGTCCTGCTGGAGCTTCGCCGCCCGTCCCGCTGGAAGCCTGAGCGCCCTCGGCTTGTGCGGGGTCTGGAAGTTGAACACGTAGCACCAGTCGCTCGGCACCGCCTCGCCCGGCGCCTGCCGCTCCAGGAGCTTGCGCACCAGGGCATGGCGCCCCATCCCCTCCGGCCCCATGGCGAAGATGTTGAACCCGTCCCGGCGGATCCCCACGCCGAAGAGAATCGCGTCCGCAGCCCGCGTCTGACCGAGGGAACCGGCCAGATCGGCGAGCTCGTCGGTCGTCCTGAACTCGAATCGCGTCGGGTCGCAGCGGCGGCACAGGTCGGCCGGCGCAAGCGCCCTCGGCAAGGGCTGCAACTCTTCCATGAGGGGATTTAAGCCCCGGAGCGCGAAGGAGATTTGACTCAGATCAAAGGTTCGGCGCGCCCCAGGAGGATCATTTGAGTTGTCCCCCCTTTGCAGGGGAGCAACTCAGTGAACCGACAGGAGAACATCATGGCAAACATCACCCGTTTCGATCCGTTCGAGGAACTGGCGCGCTTTCAGCCGCTGGTGAACTTCGACGACCTGCTCAAGGGCTTCCGCGTGCGTCCGTGGGTCGGCGAGGGAGATTTCGAGCCGCGCATCAAGGTCGACGTCTCCGAAGCCGATGCGGCGTACAGCGTCAAGGCCGAGATCCCCGGCGTAAGGAAAGAGGACATCCACGTCGCGATCGAAGGCAACCAGGTCTCCATCGAGGCCGAGCTCAAGAAGGAGAAGGAAGAGAAGAAGGGCGAGAAGCTCGTCCGCTGCGAGCGCTACTACGGCAAGCAGTCGCGCAGCTTCACCCTCGGCCACGACATCGACGCCGGCAAGGCGGAAGCCAAGTACGCCGACGGCGTGCTCGAGCTGAAGCTCCCGAAGAAGTCCAACGGCTCGACCAAGGAGCTGAAGGTCCAGTAGAGCTTCAAGCATAGCTGTCTCCTCTCCCGGCGGACCGTCCGCCGGGGTTTTTCTCCGTGAGCGCGGACCGTGAACCCACTCTCCAGCCCGCTGCTCACGGACCTGTACCAGCTGACCATGCTGCAGGCGTACTACGCCCACGGCATGGTCGAGACGGCGGCGTTCGAGCTCTTCGTGCGCAAGCTTCCGCCCTGCCGGAACTTCCTGATGGCGGCGGGGCTGGAGCAGGCGCTGCAGTTTCTCGAGGGCCTGCGTTTCGAGGACGCCGAGCTCGCCTGGCTCGAGCAGAGCCGGCTGTTCCGCCGGGATTTCCTGGAGCGCCTGCGGACGCTGCGCTTCACGGGCGACGTGTACGCGATGCCCGAGGGCACGATCTTCTTTCCGAACGAGCCCGTCGTGCGCGTGGTCGCGCCCATGCCCGAGGCGCAGCTCGTCGAGTCGCGCCTCCTCAACCTCGTGCATTTCCAGACCGCGGTCGCATCGAAGGCCGCGCGCTCGGTGCTCGTCGCGACCGGCAAGCTGCTCGTCGATTTCGGCCTGCGGCGCGCGCACGGCGCCGAGGCGGGCCTGCTCGCCGCAAGGGCGAGCTACATCGCCGGATTCTCCGGCACCGCGACCGCGCTCGCCGCGCCTCTTTTCGGGATCCCGATATTCGGCACCATGGCGCACTCCTTCGTGCAGGCGCACGACGACGAATCCGCGGCCTTCGAGCGCTTCGCCTCCGCCTGCCCCTCCAGCGCGTTGTTCCTCATCGACACCTACGACACCGAGGCGGCCGCGCGCAAGGTCGTCGCGCTCGCGCCGCGCCTGAAGGAGGCGGGGATCGCGCTGCGCGGCGTGCGCCTGGACAGCGGCGACCTCGCCGCGCTCTCGCGCAGCGTGCGCAAGATCCTCGACGACGCGGGCCTCACGCAAGCGACCATCTTCGCCAGCGGCAACCTCGACGAGTACCGCCTGCGCGAGCTGCTCGCCGCGGGCTCGCCGATCGACGGCTTCGGCGTCGGCACGAGCCTCGTCACGTCATCGGACGCGCCGTTCCTGGACGCTGTGTACAAGCTGCAGGAATACGCCGGAGTGCCGCGCCGCAAGCGCTCGGCCGGCAAAGCGACCTGGCCCGGGCGCAAGCAGGTGCATCGCTTCCTTCTCGACGACGGCATGCTGGGACACGACGTGATCGCGCTCGAATCGGAGGAACAGCCGGGTGCGAAGCTTCTGCAACCGGTCATGCGCGGCGGGAAACGCTTGGCACCTGCGCCGGATACGCGGTCGCTTCGCGACCGCGCCGCCCGGAATCTGGCGGCGCTTCCCGTGCCTTTGCGCCGCCTGGACCAGCCCGCAGAGCCCTATCAGGTCGTGATCTCGCCCGCGCTTCGGGAGCTGGCCGCGCAAGTCGACGCGAGGACCAGGACGCCGGACTTAGCCCGAGAACCTTAGGCGACAAGCACGCGCGGCATGACACCCGATCAATACGACGCCTGGTCGCGCTGCCCCTCGGCGGTTTCCTCGCGGCAGTTGCCCGAGAGCCCAAGACTTCTTCATAGGAAAGCCAGCGCCTCACCCCCCAGAGCTGAGAATACGACGATCCACAGGGGCGGCGATTTCCAGAAGGCAAGCAGCCCGAAGGCGGCGAGCGCCAATGCGAAATCGGCGGGTGTCCGCACGGCGCTGCTGAAGATCGGGTCGTAGAGCGCCGCGAGCAGAATCCCGACGACCGTTGCATTGACGCCGTTCATCATCGAGCGTATCGAGGGCTTCGCGCGCAGGACGTTCCAGAACGGCAGTGCGCCGAAGGTCAGGAGGAACGCAGGGAGAAAGATCGCGCCGAGCGTGAGCAGCCCGCCGATCCAGCCCGTCGGGGCGCCTTTCGCAACCGTTCCCAGATACGCGGCGAACGTGAACAGCGGTCCTGGAACCGCCTGTGCAACGCCGTAGCCCGCGAGGAACGCGTCGTCGCCGAGCCAGCCCGCAGGCACCACCTCGGCGCGCAGCATCGGCAGCACCACGTGGCCGCCGCCGAACACGAGCGAGCCGGCCCGATAGAAGCTGTCGAACAATTGAACGGCGTGCTGGCCGGTCGTTCTCGCGAGCACGGGCAGGATTGCAAGAAGGCTGAAGAAGAGAATCCAGGCGGCCCAGCCGACGCGGCGGCTGACCTGGAAATGAAGATGACCCGAAGACGGCGTCGCGGCGCCCGGAAGCATGCGCCACCCCGCGATTGCGCCCAGCGCGATCGCGCCGATCTGCGCGAGCGCGTTCGACCACATCAGGACCATCAGGGCAGCGAGTATCGCGAACGAGGCGCGCACTCGGTCCGGGCACAGCTGGCGTCCCATGCTCCAGACGGCCTGCGTCACGACCGCGACCGCCGCGATCTTGAGGCCGTGCAGCCAGCCCGCCTCGGTTGCGCCGTGGAAAAACTGCAGACCGTAGCCGAAAGCGATCATGACCAGCGCGGAAGGCAGCGTAAAGCCGAGCCAGGCGGCGACGCCCCCGATGACGCCCGCGCGCGAGGCGCCCAGGGCAATGCCTATCTTGCTGCTCGCGGGACCGGGCGTGAACTGGCAGAGCGCGACCAGGTCGGCGTAGGCCTCGTCGTCGAGCCATTTGCGCCTTTCGACGAACTCGTGACGATAGTAGCCAAGGTGTGCGATCGGTCCGCCGAACGAGGTGCAGCCGAGCCGCAGGAAGATCAGGAAGATCCGCGGGAGCGAGGTATTGTCGTTCACGGCGTGGTTTGCGCGCTCGGTTCAGGAACAGTACGATGGTATCGTAATTCGATAACGTGAGGGAGCCGGAAATGGATGCACTCCGTATCGCTCTGGCCGCCGCGCTGCTTTGCGCCGCGGCCGCTTCCCACTCGGCTGGCGCCGATCCGGTCGAGGTCGTGCTTCGCGCCTACGAGGAGGCGTGGAGCCGACACGATGCGCACGCGATCGCGGGCTTCTACCAAGCGCCGGCCATGCGCGTGAGCCCGGGCGGCCCCATCGTCCGTCAGAACTCGGCCATCCAGGAGGCTTTCTTCCGCGGACTGCTGGCGGCCCTTGTCAAGCAGGGCTATGCACGCAGCGAATGGGAGCGGCTCCAGGTGCGCCTGCTCGACGAGAATACCGCCATTGCCAGCGGCGTGGTGTTGCGCCTCCGCGACGACGGCAGCGAGTTCCAGCGCCAGGGCGTGACTTATGCGCTGTGGCGCGGCGCCGAGGGCTGGAAGATCATTCTTTCCGCCACTCACGCGCCGTCCACCGCGCTTCGTTTTGAATGAGCCGCTTCGGCTACGACTCCTGGAAGATCTCCCCGAACAGCTCCCGCACCTTGTCCTTGGCGGCCGCGAGCGCGCGCCTGCCGGCCACCGTCGCTGTATACGTGCGCCGGACAGCGCGACCTCGCCGCTCGCTCGAGGACCGCAGCAGCCCGCGCCGCTCGAGCGAGTGCAGGATCGGGTAAAGGGTTCCCGGCCCGATCCGGTATCCGTGCCGCTGAAGCTCTTGCATCAGCCACAAGCCGAAGACGGGGGCTCGGGCCGCGTGATGCAATACGTGGAGGCGAATGAGGCCACCGTAGAACTCCTGGTACCCCCGCTTGCCGCTGCGTGATCGTTTGTCGTCCGACCGCGTCATGGAGACGCCAAGTCTGCCGCAAGAACGACTCCAGTGCAGCCCTTCGCTTTCCTGCTCTAAAAGACGATCACCTTGTCGGCCCAGCGAGTCCACTCTGTCAGTTGTTCCAGCGTGCTACGCCGCGTTCCGTCGATCAGCTCGCCTTCCGCGATGCCGCGCGCGTCCATGCAGGTCCCGCACACGCCCACCTCGGCCTTGTTGCGCACGGCCTTGTTGAGCATCAGCTGCAGGTTATAGAAACCAGCCGGCACCTTCTGGCCGGACTTGCCGCAAAGGGCTGCATCCCCGATCAGGAATATCTTGACCTCTTCACCGTCCCGCGACGAGAGACTGCCTGCGAGGCGCAGCGCGTTGTAGCTTCGCTCGGTGCCGTAGGGCGGATCGTTCAGGATGAAGAGCGTCTTCATGCGTCGGGCTCACATGAGGCTGCTCGACAGGATCGTCGCTTTCTTCTCCTCGTACTCCTGCTTCTGGATCTCGCCCTTGGCATAGCGTTCGTTGAGAATCTGCAGAGCCGAGTAGATCGGGTCGCCCCAAGGCGGGCGCCCCGTCCCCATGTGAAAAGGCATCCAATGGTGCGCGGCGTGGCTGATTCTGTGCATCAGGAAGAAGACCCCGAAGCACACCGCGATCATGAACAGGAACATGAGCAGCGGGAAAACCCACCACCAGCCCCAGCCTCCGCCCCACATGTGATGCCAGTACCAGGACGGCGGTTCGCCGGCCTGCTCGGCAAGCGCGAGCGCGCTCCTAAGGAACATTACGGCGAAGGCCGCCAGGCGTCCGAATCGGGTTCTCATCGCGCACCTCCTCAAGCGACTTTAGGCTCCAGGAGCCGCGGGAGCTTGATCCACGTCAACTGCGGTCGATCGGCGCGGAGGGCTGGCGCTCCGAGTCGAGGAGCGCGGCGATCGCCTCGCGATCGGCAGCCGTGGCCGGCTCGCAGGCAATCATCTTGTCGCGTTGCCCCGCGGGAAGAGCCAGGCGGACAGGACCAGGGCCGCGATGCAGCCGGCCGTCTGTGCCGCGAGAAAGCCCGGGACATCATCCGGCCTGATGCCGGCGAAAGTGTCGCTCGCCGCGCGGGCGAGCGTCACCGCGGGGTTGGCAAAGCAGGTCGACGCCGTGAACCAGTACGCCGCCGTGATGTAGGCTCCAATCGCGAAGGGAGCCGCGGCGGGACGCGTCCTGGAGGTTGCCAGAATCACGCACAGCAGGCCGAACGTGGCAACGAGCTCGCTCCATATCATGGGCCAGCCCGCGCGCGTGTGCCGCGAAGCGAAGTAGAGAGGCTTGGCGAACATGAGGTGCGCCGCGGCTGTACCCGCGTACGCTCCGGCGATCTGGGCGCCGATGTAGAGGGGCACCTCGCGCCAGCGCAGGCCATTCCGGGTCGCTTCCGCGATGGACACCAGCGGATTGAAGTGGGCCCCGGAGACGGGACCGAAGGCGAGGATGAGAGCGATGAGTCCCGCGCCGGTCGCCAGCGCATTCGCGATCAGGGCCAGGGCGGCGTTTCCGCCCGCAAGCTGCTCGCCCATGATGCCCGAGCCGATGATCGTTGCGAGCAGCAGTGCGGTACCCAGTCCTTCGGCCGCAAGTCGCCGGAGGGCGCTCATTGCGGCGTCTTGCCGATATCCCTGACCTTGCCCTGCAGCGCCAGACGATCGAGCTTTTCGAATGGGAGGCTCGCGAACAGTTCGATCCTCCGGCGCAGCATGTTGGCGGTGTCAGAGAACGCACGGCGTTTCTGCTCCTCGCTGCCTTCGACCGCCGCGGGATCGGGCATCCCCCAATGCGCCGTCATCGGCTGCCCGGGCCAGAAGGGACATTGTTCGCCGGCCGCCTGGTCGCACACCGAGATCACGAAATCCATGCGAGGCGCATCGGGCCTGGCGAACTCGTCCCAGCTCTTGCTGCGCAATCCCGCCGCGGGCAGGCGAAGCTGCCGGAGCAGGTCAAGCGCGAAAGCGTGAACGGCCCCCTTGGGGTGGCTGCCAGCGCTGAAGGCGCGGAATCTTCCCTTGCTGATCGTCAGGCTGTTCGTGATCGCCTCGGCGAGAATCGAGCGGGCCGAATTTCCGGTGCAGAGAAAGAGAAGATTCACGGCTCGGCTCGGTGATGCTCGACCGCAGCAGGACTTGCCTGTTTCATGCTGCTCTCCGCTTTAGTCTGGACCCGGAAACCCCGCTCGCTGGAGCGCACTGTGCGGGGTCGCCGCCGCAGCAGTTCTCGGTCATGAAGGCGACCAGCTCGTTCATCGCGGCGAACTCCGCCGAATAGATGAGCGAGGTCCCCTCGCGCCGGCAGGCGACGAGGCCCGCGTGCTTCAGCTGCGCCAGGTGGAACGACAGCGTTGGCCCGGGAAGCTTCATGCGC
>Ga0335085_10002096_pt1 | contig 38608 bp, 21 predicted proteins | sample Lox_Sample_45_FD_206712 | JGI IMG/M metagenome (GOLD analysis project Ga0335085, IMG submission 206712) | Soil microbial communities from Loxahatchee National Wildlife Refuge, Florida, United States - Lox_Sample_4.5 | ecosystem: Environmental > Terrestrial > Soil > Wetlands | place: USA...
GCGCCGAGGCTGCGCCGGCGCGGGATGGATTGGGTAACGGCCACGGCACGGTTCTGCACCGTGATTGTGGCAAAAACCGGAAGGCGTCGGCCGCGATCGTGCTCTAGTCCGAGGCTGCGGCGCGGCGCTGCCGGTAATGCGGCAGCGTATCGAGCTTCGCGATCACCTGCTCGCACCAGAATTCGGGACTGCCCTCGGCGAGGATGCGCAGATCGAAACGCTCCGGCGCGGCAAAGAGCCGGTTGGTGTCGTCGAAGCGGCCGGATTTGATGCGGTCGACCCAGACGACGAAAGCCGGACCGCCTTCGAGGAAGGCGGCGCGCGCGTCCGGGGTCGGGCAGATGAAATCGGCGATCACGGGACAGCCGGCCTTGGCGATCTGATCGCAAAGCCAGCCGATCCGCCGTGCCTGCTCGATGCGGTCGGCCGGGCTGAAGCCCAGATCCTTGTTGATGTTGCGACGAATCTCGTCGGCGTTCAGATGAACCGCGCGCAGCCGCGGCGCCAGCGCGGTGGCGAGCGTCGTCTTGCCCGCTCCCGGCAGCCCCATAACCAGAATCTTGAAACTCATCCCACTCTTTCCGAAACCCCGAATGGCAACACGAACGTGAGCGGAAACTATAGAAAGCGCGGTGCGGCGAGGCCACCGGCCGGCCGCCATCGCCCTAAACCGTGGCGAGCGACCCGATATCGTTTGTTTACTGCCGACAATTCATGCAACTTATCGAAGTATTACAAAAATAAATGGATCGATAGGAAGCTTTGATGCCTTTGTATAATAGTTGCAGAGACGGTATTTCTTCCGCCATTACTGTGCCGCGATGTCGGAGGACCCGTTGGATCTGGAATTACGTCACCTGCGCGATTTCCTCGCGGTGATCGAAAGCGGCTCGCTGGGGGACGCCGCACGCCGGCTGGACACCAGTCAGCCGACGCTGACGCGCAGCATCAAGCTCTTGGAGCAAGCGGTCGGCGGTGCCGTCTTCGACCGCACGCCGCATGGCATGCGGCCGACGGCGCTCGGCCGCGCGCTCGAGCGGCGCGCCCGCATCATCATGGGCGAAATCGGCAGCGCGCAGCGCGAGCTCGACGATCTGGTGTCGGCACGTCGCGGCAAGGTCGTCGTCGGCACCGGGCCGATGTTCGCGCTCTCGATCCTGCCGCAGGCGCTCGCGCGATTTCAGGCGAAATTTCCCAACATCGACGTCACCATCGTCCAGGCGCAGATGCGCCAGACCTTGGAAGGCGTCAAGAACGGCGAGATCGACTGCACCTTTCATTCCGTCCCGGCCGAGCTCGAGCCCAATCTCGCGCATCGCGTTCTCATGCGCGGCGCGCGGCCCGTCATCGTCACGCGCGAAGACAATCCGCTCGCCGCCAAACGCCGCATCTCGCTCGAGGAATTGGCGAAGCAGCGTTGGATGATGCCGCGCCACTCGGATTTCTTCCGCTCGCGCATCGAGCACGTCTTTGCCCGTGGCGGCGTCACGTTGCCGTCGCCGGTGATCGAATACACCTCGATCATCGGCTCCGCTCGCTTCCTGCTCGAGCAGCGCGACCTCGTCACGATCTATTATGATTCGTTCATCGACGCCGCGATCGCGACCGAGCGGCTGGCGCGGCTGCATGTGCCGGCCGTTTCCTGGAACGCCTCCTCGAGCGTCATCTATCGCCGCGATGCCCCGCTCTCGCCGGCGGCGGCGAAGCTGGTCGAGACGGTGCGGGCGATCTGCGCGGAGCGCAAACGCGGCTGACTCCGCGCTAGCGGATCCGGGCGGCGGCCTCGTGCACCAGGCTGAGATCGGTGTGCTTGCCGATGTCGATCCGCGCTTTGAGGAAGCCCAGCTTCCACAAGACGTCGAGGTTGCGCTGCAGCGCGTCGATGTTGGGCTCGACGTCGGGCGAGCGATACTGATCCTGCCCCGTGAAGGCCCAGGCGGCACGCGCCACCGGCTGCTTGTTGAAATCGGCGACGATCTTCACCGCCTCGTCGTGATTGGCCGGATCGAGATACCAGCGCGTGATGCGGATCGTATCCTCGAGAAGATCTACCACCGCGGCGCGGTGCTCCTTAAGGAACGAGGCGCGCGCGACGAGGGCGCTGACCTGCGTGATGCCGAGCGCGTCCGTCGCCCTGAAAAGCGGACGCGCGATGGCGCGCAGCTCGGGATCGGCGCCGATCGCGGCGACGACGCCGACCATGTCGACCTTGTGCGCGGCGAGCGATGCTTTCATGTTCGGCGAGGCGACCTCGATGATCGTCAGGTCCTTGCGATCGTCGATGCTGCGCTGGCGCAGCATCTGGCGCTGGCCGAGATCGACCATGCTGCCGACCGCGTTGACGCCGAGCGTCTTGCCGAGCAGATCGGCAATCTCGTGAATCGGGCCGTCCTTCAACACCATGTATTCGATCGAGTACCAGCCCGGCACGCCATCCTGCTGGACGTCGCCGATCACGCTGAGATCATCGATTCCGGCCCCCTGGATCGCGGCGGCTATGGTCGCGTAGCCGAGCCCGCCGATATCGATCTCGCCTTTGGCGATCGCCGGGATGCTGAGCGGCCCGCCGGAGAAATGGATCGGCTCGACGTGGTAGGAGATGCCTTCGTGGCGCGCGAGGCCGGGATGGGCGAAGAGGATCGGCGCCAGCTCGCCGGGCGTGATCACCCAGCTCATGCGGATCGTCAACGGCTCGGCGGCCGCGGGCTGGCTCGCGCCGGTCAGCAGGCCGAACAGGAAACATATCTGCACCAGGCGTGCGATCCGATTCATGGAGGACTTTCTCGCGGGCTATAGAAACAGATAGATGCAACCGATGGTTTCACTATCCCGCGATTTACAGTTGCGCGCCACCGCAATAGAGCGCAAGACCAGCCCCGGGGACTGGGGAGAGAGCGTGGATCTGGAATTTCGCTATCTGCGAGATTTTCTCGCGGTGATGGAAAGCGGCTCGCTCGGCGACGCGGCGCGCCGGCTCAAGACCAGCCAGCCGACGTTGACGCGCAGCGTCAAGCTGCTCGAGCAAAGCGTCGGCGGCGCGGTGTTCGATCGAACGCCGCAGGGCATGCGGCCGACATCGCTCGGCCGCGCGCTCGAGCGGCGCGCGCGCATCATCCTCGGCGAGCTCGGCAGCATGCAACGCGAGATGGACGATCTCGTCGAGGGCCGTCGCGGCCGGGTCGTGGTCGGTGCCGGGCCGGTCTTCGGCACGGTGATCCTGCCGCGCGCGATCGCGCGGTTTCAGCTCAAGCATCCGCGGATCGACGTCAGTGTCCATCAGGGCCAGATGCGCGAGACGCTGCCTGCCGTCGCGGCGGGCGAGATGGATTGCGCTTTCCATTCGGCGCCGGACGGGCTCGGCGCCCAGGATTTGGCGCACCGCGTTCTGCTGCGCGGTCAAAGCGTCGCGGTCGTCGCGCGCCGCGACCATCCGCTCGCGGGCAAGAAGCGCATCGCGCTCGCGGAGATCGCCAACCAATCATGGCTTCTGCCGCGGCGCCCGGATTATCTGCGCTTGCGCTTCGATCAGCTGTTTCAGCGCGCCGGGCTCGCGCTGCCGGCCCCGCGCATCGAATACAATTCGATCGCCGACGCGCCGCGCTTCCTGCGCGAGAACAAGTTGCTGTTGGCTTTCATCAACAGCCTCATGGTCGAGGACATGCTCAAGAGCCGGGCGTTGGTACGGCTCGATGTGCCGGATTTCCGCTGGCGCGCCGATTCGAGCGTGATCTACCGCCGCGGCGTGCCGCTGCCGCCGGCGGCGGCGCTGTTGCTCGATCACGTGCGCGCCGTTTGCGACGAGCTCGCGCGGCGCTGAGCGCGCCGCTCTCGCCAAAAGCGAAGCGGGCCGTGCTGAAAGCACGGCCCGCCGCGACGCCCCCCGACAGCGATCAGGCCATGCGCGCCACGCCCGCGGGCTTCTGCTGCCGGTAGCGGTTGATGCCGAACCAGCCGAGCAGCGCGGTGAGGAAGACCGCGAACGTGCCGGGCTCGGGGACGTTGTTGCCGGCCGGCGTGAAGCCGAGGACGAAATCGAGCCCGTCGCCGACCGCGCCCGCCGTGGTGAGGCCGAGCGACACGGTGAGGTCCGCGATGCCGCCGCTCTGCGCGCCGAGATTCAGCAGATCGTCGCTGAAGAAAGCGTTCGCCGCGGCAAGGCTGGTGAAGGTCTGCGTCGGCAGCAGCGTCGTCAGCCCTTCCTTGATGCCGAAGGTGAGGGTGAACGCACCCGTCGCGAAGGTATTGCCGACCGGCTCGAGCAGACCCGCGAGCAGGTTGTACGTCCCCGCCACCGGCGCCGCGAGATTGTAGGTCAGGCTCGACGTGTAGCTGTTCGCGGTCGCGGTCGCGGTCTTCTGCTGCAGGGCGAGCGTGCCGATGCCGAACGTGTTCGACGCGTTGAGCGGACCGGAGACGATCGGATAATTCGCCGACGTCAGGCCGCTGATCGTCGGATTGACCGAGCCTTTGGCGAAGGCATTCGGTTGGCCGGCGCTCAGCGTCATCTGCGGGACGGCCGGATTGACGGTGTAGTTGCCGCCCGTCTGGGTGATGGTCTGCGCTTGTCCGCCGGTCGCCAGGGCCGGCGTGCTCGCATTGCCCTGGATGCTCGCCGTGTTCGCAACGTTGTGCGAATTGCTCTGTGCCGTGCCGAAGCCGCCGCCGCTGCCGGTCGCGAAAGAGCTCGCATTCGCAAGGCCGGTGCCGATCGTATTGGCTTGCGAATTGGCGTTTGCCGTGCCGCCGGCGAGACCCGTGCCGCCGGTCGCCGACGCCGTCGCATTGGCGTCGATGTTGGGGTTGAGAACGGTCGCGGTCGCGGTCGAGAGCGCATTGCCGCCATTGCCCGCGATGAAGCCGGTGCCGCCATTGCCGGCGATGCTGTTTGCCACCGCCGAGGGCACGCCCGAGGTCGCCGAGGAATTCGCCGTCGCCGTCGAGGTGGCGTTGCCGCCATTGCCGCCGAGCACGAGGCCGTTGCCGCCTACGCCACCGGTCGCGGTCGCATTGGCGTTCGAGGGATCCGCCACGCCGACCGCGTTCGATGTCGCATTGGCGTTGGCGCCGCCGCCGGCGCTGCCGACGAGACCGCTGCCGCCGGCGCCGCCCGTTGCGTTGGCGTTCGCGGTGACGTCGCCGGTCAGGTTGATCGTCGCGAAGGCATTGCCCGCGATGCCGGCCGAGGCGCCGAGGGCGAGACCGTTGCCGGCATTGCCGCCGAACGCGGTGGCCGTGCCGGTGATCGGCGTGGTGCCGGAAACCGTCTGGCTGAGCGTCGATGTCGCCGTGCCGCCATTGCCGGCGAAGGTGCCGACATTGGCGCCGTTGCCGCCATTGCCGCCGATCGCCGCCTGGAAGAGGGTGATCGCACCGCCATTGCTGGTCGCGCTGAGATCGTTGGTGAGCGTGACCGCCGCGCCGTTGCCGGCGGTGTCGCCGGCCTGGGTCGCGTTGCCGCCGTTGCCGCCGACGCCGTTGAGCGTCAGCGAGACCGGGCCGCCATTGCTCGTGCCGGTGATCGGATTGCTGATCGCCACGCCGCCGCCATTGCCGGCGGGAGCGAGGAACGCGCTATCGGCGCCGGCGCCGCCGACGGCGACGCCGGTGATGGTCACGCCGTTGCCGGCGCCGGTGCTGGTGCCGGTGATGGTGCTGATCGTCGCGGTGCCGCCATCGAGCGCGCTGCCCGCCGCGGCATTGCCGCCGGTGCCGGCCGAGGTGATGAGGACGTTGCCGGGGCCGCTGACATTCGCCGAACTCGTGATGTCGAGGCCGCTGGTGGTAACGGTGGTGTGGGCCGCGCCCGGTCCGCCGACGCCGTCGATCTGCCCCAGGGTGGAACCGTGGCCGGTGGCCGTGTTGCTGATGTTGACGGTGCTGAGGGCGGTTGTGATGCCGCCATTCGCGTGGCTTGTGCCGTCGCCGTTGAGGCCGCCGGTGCCGCCGAACGCATTCGCCGCCGCGCTGGTCGAAATCGTCGAATTGGCGACCGCCGTCGCGGTGGCATTGCCGCCGATACCGGCGCCATAGCCGCTCACTGGTGTCGCATCGCCGCCGGTGCCGCCGAAAGCCTGCGCGGTCGAGTTCGCCGCGCCGCCGGTGTTGCTGTCGGTCGCGACCGCGGTCGCGCCCCCGCCGATGCCGCCGTCATTGACCGGCGCGCCGAGATAGAGTCCGAGCGCGCCGCCCAAGCCGCCATCGCCGCCGGTCGCATTCGCGGTCGCCGCGCTGCTGCCGTTCTGCGCGCTCAAGGTGCTGAGCGCCAGGCCGGTGCCGCCGGTTCCGCCGTTGCCGGGCGCCGCCACGGCCGTGCCGGTGGTGCCCTGCGCGCCATTACCGCCGGTCGCGGTGGCGCTGGTGGATGACGTCGTCGTGGTCGACGCGGCTTGGCCGGTGACGTTTGCGGTGCCGCTGCCGCCGTTGGCGCCGGTCGTGCCGCCGCTATTGCCGCCGAGGCCGAGCGACGTCGCGGCGAAAGTGGTGTTGCCTGTACCGGCGGTGAGATTGATGATGCCGCTGCCGGCGCCGCCCTGGCCGTTCGCGCCGTCGCCGCCGAAGCCATGCACGCCGACATCCAGCGAGCTTGCGACCGGCGCGGTCCAGGTAACCGAGGACTGATCCATGGTGAAGACGGAGGTGGCGTTGCCGCCGGTCGTGCCGCCGTTGCCGCCGATCGCGGTCTGGATGACGTTGAACGCGCCCGACGTCGCGCCGGTCACCGCATCGCTGGCCGCCGTCGGCGGATAGGTGATCGGCAAGCCGGAGTTGGTGACGAGCAACGAGTCGGCGCCCGCGCCGGTCGTGCCGTTGCCGCCGGTTTGCGCGACGTTGATATTGACCGTGCCGCCGTTGGTGCTGACGCCCTGGCCATGCGCGGTGGCCGCGCCACCATCGCCGGTGCCGGTTGCCGCGCCGTCGCCGCCATTGCCGGTGACGGTGACCGTCACCGCGCCCGGGCCGTTACCTTGCGCATAGGTGTTCACGACGCCGTTCTGCGCGCTCGAGAACGCGCTGGTGTTGCCGGGGCCGGTCGTATCACCTTGCGCATTGGCCGACGCCGTTGCCCAGCCGAACGAGATGTGCGTCCCGTCGCTGGTGTTGACGTTCGCGCTCGATTGGCCGTCGCCGCCGGTGCCGTTCGGTGTGCCGGTGCCGCCGAGGCCGCCATTGCCGGTCGCGCTCGCCTGCGCGAGCGACGCGGCGTTGCCGGCATTGCTGTTGGCGGCGGCAAAGCCGTGGCCGCCATTGCCGCCCGCGCCGACGCTGCCATTGCCGCCCGCACCCCCCGTGGCGGTCGCGAACGAGAGCGCCGGATTGACGCCGGGCAGCGCATTCGCGTTCGCCGTCGCATCGCCGTTGCCGCCCGCGCCGCCGATCGCGCCGCTGCCGCCGGCAGCGCCGGTCGAATTGGCATTCGCGGTGACGTCGCCGGTCAGCGTGATGTTGGAGAACGCGAAGCCGCCAGCGCCGCCGGTGCCGGTCAGCGCGTCGTCATTCGCGCCGCCGGCGCCGCCGAACGCATTGACCGTGCCGGTGAGGCTGACATTGCTGCTGTCGCTATAGGTGAGCGTCGACGTCGCATTGCCGCCCGCCGCGCCGGGGCCGCCGATATTGGTGCCTTCGCCGCCGGCGCCGCCGCTTGCGGTCTGCGTCAGCGTCACCGCGCCGTTGCTTGTCGCCGAAACGATGTTGTTGATCGTCGCATCGCCGCCGGCCCCGCCTTGCGCGCCGCCGTAGCCGATGCCGCCGTTGCCGCCGATCGTCGACGCGCTCGCATTCGCCGCGCCATTGCCGGTCGCGATCGCATTCGATTGCGTGACCATGCCGGTGCCGCCCGCGCCCGCGATATTGCCGGCGCCGCGCGCATTGCCGCCGATTCCGCCGGTGCCGGTGGCGCTCGCGGATGCCGGCGCATTGACGCCCGTCGCGGTCGCCAGCGCGCTCGCCGAGCCGGTGCCGCCCATGGCGCCGCTGCCGGTGTTGCCGACGGCGCCGTTGCCGAGAACGCCGCCGCCATTGCCGCCGGTGCCGCTCGCCGTCGCAACCGGTGCGAGGCCGGTGAGATCGGCGAGCGCAGTGCCATTGCCGGCGACGCCGCCGATGACGCCGTTGCCGCTGAGATTGCCGCCGTTGCCGCCGGTCGCAAGCGCGCTGGCGGCGAGGGTTGAGGCGGTGTTGTTGGTGTAGGTCAGCGACGAGCTCGCCGCGCCGCCGGTGCCGGCCGTGCCGGTGTCGCTGTCGCCGCCGTTGCCGCCGAACATGCCCTGCGAGAGCGAGAGGATGCCCGTGGTGCTGCCGCTCACCGCGTTCGTTGCATTCGCATCGCCGCCCGCGCCGCCATTGGCGCCGTTGGTGCCGGCGCCGCCACTGCCGCCGATCGCCTGGCCGGTGAGGAATACATTGCTGCTGGTGCTCGTGCCGCTGCTCGGATCCAGCATGGCCGCGCCGCCGTTGCCGCCGGTGAAGCCGGCGCCGCTCGCGCTGCCGCCGTTGCCGCCAAAGTCGCTGGCAAACACGTGGATGGTCTGATTGCTGGTCGTGGTGGCATTGACCGCCGTACGCGCGGTGCCGCCATTGCCGCCATTGCCCGTGCCGTCGGTGTTGCTGCCGCCGCTGCCGCCGACGGCTTGCGGTGAAAGACCGCCGATGATGCTGGGGTTGCTGAAAGTGCCGGTCAGCGTCAGCGCGCTTTGTGCGTTGCCGCCATTGCCCGCCGTCGCGCCATTTGTGGCGTTGCCGCCATTGCCGCCGTTCGCGGTGTTGCGCGCCGCGATCGACGACGGCTGATTCGCTGGCGGCAGGATTGTCGCGTCATAGGTGAAGGTTGCCGCCGCGTCGCCGCCATTGCCGCCGTGCAACGTGCCGGCGGCAAAACCGGTGCCATCGCCGCTGCCGCCATTGCCGCCGAAGACACGTTGCGACATCCCCAGCCCACCGCTGGTCGAGCCGAGTGCAATGTTGCTGAGGACGGAGCTCGCGCCCGCGCCACCATTCGCGCCATTCGCGCCATTGCCGCCGTCGCCACCGACCTGAAGCACGAAGGCGGTCACATCGCCGCCATTGGTGCTGGTGGCGATCGAGGCGGCTGGCGTCGTGACGCCCTGGCCGCCCGCGCCGGCGGTCAGGACCGGGCCGCCCGCGCCGGTGCCGGTCACATCGCCGCCATTGCCGCCGAAGGTTTCCACCGTCGCATTGACGGTGCCGGTCGCGGTGATGCCCGCTTGCGCTGTGGCGACGCCGCCCATCGCGCCATCGCCGCTCGCATTCGCGCCCGCGCCCGCGTTGCCGCCGACGGCTTGCACCTGGGCGTTGGTTATGCCGGGTGTGCCCGCGACCGTCGTGTTCAGAGTCGACGTTGCCGTACCGCCTTGGCCGCCACCGAAGCCGTTGTTGCCGCTGCCGCCGTTGCCGCCCGTGGTTCCTTGGAAGAGATCGACTATGCCGCCGTTTGACGAGCCGTTGACGACGTTGTTGAGGAAGGCGTTGCCGCCATTGCCGCCGAAGGTCGTGCCGTCGCCGCCGGCGCCGCCGGTCGTCTGAATGACGGCGGTCGCGTTGCCGCCGGCCGCATCCGATTGCGCGAATAGGCTTTGGCCCAGGAACACGTTGTTGCCGTCGGCTGTCGCGCCGCCGCCGGCGCCGCCGGCACCGGCGCCATTCGCGCCGCCCGCGCCGCCGGTGCCTTGCAGATTGATGATTGCATCGCTGTTGGTGCTGTGCGCATAGAACGCATCGCCGAGCGGAACGGAAACCGTCGGCGTCGGCGGCGGGTTGAAGGCGCCGACCGGCTGCGGCGGCGACATCAATGTCGCCATGCCGCCGGCGCTGCCGAGACCGCCGGCAGCGCCGGTGAAGGTCGCCGGCGTGGTGAACGGGTTGTTCGGATCGCCGCTGATCGTCGCCGTGCCGAAGCTTTCCGCGACACCGCCGGCGGCAATCGCGCCGAGAATGCTTTCGAGGAAGCTCTGTGCCGTCGACGCGTTGCCGGAGCCGCCGCCGAGTGCTTGCGAAATGACGGTGCCATTCGCATTCGCCGGCCCGCCCGCCAGCGTTGCGGTCGCAGTCGCGTCGCCGCTTACGCCTGCGCTACCGGCCGCACCCGCGCCAGCGCCGGCAGCACCACCAGCGCCGCTGACGGCAAGTGCATTGGCTGAACCGGTCGCGCCGGCGGTGTTGGCCGTGGCGGCCGCTGTTGCGGAACCACCTGCGCCGCCCGATCCGTTGGTGAAACCGGCCGCGGCATCACCGCCATTGCCGCCGTTGCCGCCTTGCGAGATCGCGGTCGCATGATCGAGGTTGGTGCCGGCCGGCGGCGCTGAGGTCGCGGTCGCGTCGGCGCCGGTGCCGCCGCTGCCGGCATCCTCGCCGACGCCGACGCCGCCGTTGCCGCCATTGCCACCCTTTGCTTGCGCCGTCGCCGAGGTCACACCCGGAACGCCGTTGTCGGAATAGTGCGTGCCGTCGGCGCCGGCGCCGAAGCCGGCCGCGCCGCCGGCACCCGCCGCCCCGTTCGCGCCAGCGCTGCCCTGTGCCGCGGTGTTCGGATCCGTTGCGTCGTTCGCCGACGAGGCGAAGGAGAGCGGCGGGTCGATATTGGTCACTTGCGCGCGTGCCGGTCCGGCGCCGGTTGTCGCCGCCAGCGTCAGGACGAGACCAATCGCCGTCATCGTGGTGGTGGTGCGCATCGGACTATGCCTCCAAGTAAAACGCTGCTGTTAGCGTTAATTCGGAAACGGTTAACCTTACCGTCTTTTCACGTTTCTTGTTTACGTAAATACAATCCGGAATTCAAAAGAATTCATGGTTAAATAGTTAGAAAGTATAGTTAATTTCGAAGTATTAAGGTTAAGAAGAATCACTTGCCCGCCGAAGACCACTCCGTCAACCCCGGAATCGAAAAGGGCCGCGCTTGCGCGCGGCCCTTTCCGGAGAAGCCTGATGGGGGAGGCGATCAGGCCATTCTCGCACCGTTGCCGGATCTCTGCGGGCGGTAGCGGATGCCGAGCCAGCCGAGGATGGCCGAGAGGAAGATCGCGAGCGTGCCGGGCTCGGGCACGCCGGCCGGGCCGCCGCCGCCGCCGGCCGGACCCGAGGTGCCGACCAGGAAGTTGCCCTGGAAGCCGACCGCGTCGGAGGCGGTGAGATCGAGATCGATGCCGATCGTGTTGGTGCCGGCCAGCGCACCGAAGGTCAGCACGTCGTCGGAGAAGAACGCATCCGCCGCGGCGAGCGAGTTGAAGGTGATGAGGCCGGTGATCGGGTTGATCGAGACGCCGGCAGGCAGGAAGCTCTCGGTGAGCGGCGCGATGCCGTTGCCGTTGTCGGTGATCAACAGGGTCAGGCTGTCGACGCCGCTGAGCGTGCCGAAGCTGTCGCCGTTGAGCAGGCCGACGGTGAGCAGCGTGCCTTTGCCGAACGGAACGCTGAAGTTGTAATCGGTCTCGGTGTTGTAGGTGTGCGAGACGCCGATCGTGCCGTTGAACGCCGCGCCCTGCAGACCCGCGCCGGCGACGAACGACGTCGGCTGAGTCCAGACCGCGGTGTTGTTCGGATGCGCCGGCGGGCCCGCGAGCGCCTGGTTGATCGAGGTCTGATTGGGCAGACCCGTCGCGAAGGCGAAGCTGTTCGGCGAGAAGCCGGGCACGAAGGCCGGCATCAGACCCGTCGGGTTGAGCACGGTGACGTTCGGCACGTTGCCGCCGATGTTGGTGTTCGCATTGGCGATCGTGGTGCTGCCGACGGTGCCGTTGGCATGCGCTTGCACCTGGAACACCGGACCCGTGCCCGGCGTCGTCGCATTGGCCGCCGCGAGACCCGAAGAGCCGGTCGCGTTGGCGGTCGCCGTCGCGGCGCCGCCGCTGCTGCCCGCGCCGCCGTTGGCATTGGCCGTGGCGAAGACCGCGTTGTCGGTGTCGAGGACGGTGTTCGCCACGGCACCGCCGCCGATGCCGGCATTGCTGCCGCCATTGCCGCCGTTGCCGCCGTTCGCCGTGGTGGTGCCGGTGAGCGTCGTCGTCAGGATCGACGTGACGTTGAGGTTCGAGACCGCGATACCGCCATTGCCGCCGTTCTGGACATCGGCATCGCCGCCGTTACCGGCGTTCGCGGTCTGGCTCAGCGTGAGCGCGCCGGTGGTGACGCCGCCGACCGCGTTGGTCAGCACAGCGTTGCCGCCGTTGCCGGCGAACGCGCCGTTGGCACCGGTGCCGCCGTTACCGGCGGTCTCCGTCGCGTTGACGATGACCGGGCCGTTGCCAGTGGTGCTGGTGCCGGTGATGAGACCGACGCCGGCGGTGAGCGGATTGACGACCGAGATGCTCTGGCCGTTGGCCGAGAAGTTGCCGGCGCCGCTGGCGCTGCCGCCATCGCCCGCCGTCGCATTGGCGTTGATCGTGACCGCATCGAGGCCGCTGATGACGCCGCCGACGAGCGCGGTGCCGCCATTGCTCGTGCCGGGGATGAAGGTGCCGCTGCCGAGCGGGCCGCCGTTGCCGCCGGTCGCGCCGAGGTTGACGCGGAGATCCGTCGCCGTCGCATCGGCGGTGCTGAGGACCGACGTCGAGTTGCCGCCGAAACCTGCCGTGCCGCCAAAGCTGCCGCCGCCGTTACCGGCGGTCGCGTTCTGGTTCAGCGTGAGGATGCCGCCGCCGGTGCCGACATTGCCGACCGTGGCATCGACCAGGGTCGCATTACCGCCATTGCCGCCATTGCCGGCGCCGGTGAAGGAGGTGCCGCCGTTGCCGCCGGTCGCGTTCGTCGTCGAGCTCACCGTGACCGAGCTCGTGCTGGTGCTGCTCGCGCTGGTTAGGGTGACGGGGATGACGCCGTTGGTCGCGCTCGCGCCATTGCCGGCGTTGCCGCCGCCGGTCGTGTCGCCGCCGTTGCCGCCGATGACATTCGAGGTCGCGCTGACATTGTTGCCGCCGATCATCGTCGTCGCCGCTGCGCCGACGCCGCCATCCGCGCCGTTGGCACCGCCGGTGCCGCCGCCGCCATTGCCGCCGGTGCCAGTCGCCGTGCCGTTGAGGCTCGAGGCTTGCTGGCTCGCGAGCAGGCCGCTCTGATCGTTGTACAGCGTGGCGCTGCCCGCGGCGCCGACCGCGGCGAGGCCGGTGCCGTCGCCATTGCCGCCATTGCCGCCCGTCGCGTTGAGCGCGAGATCGAGCTCGCCGGTGGTGAAGCCGTTCACATCGAGCGCGAGGATGGTCGCATTGTTCACGACCTTCGAATCGAGGAGCGAAGCCGCGCCGGCGCCGCCCGAGGCGTTGTTGACGCCGTTGCCGCCGTTGCCGCCGATCTGGCTCGCGGTCACCTGAACCGTGCCCGAGCCCGGCGCCACCTGGTTTTGGCTGATGCCGAGGATGTTCGGGCCGTTGATCACGCCCGCGCCGCCGGCGCCGCCGGAGAAGGTTGCGCCATTGCCCTGGCCGCCATTGCCGCCGGTCGCGGTGGCGATGAGCGTGACGGGATCCGTCGGATTGATGCCGGTCACGCTCGCGTTGTTGATCTGGCCCGTGCCGCCCGCGCCGCCATTGCCGGTGCCGAAGACGTCGCCGCCATTGCCGCCGGTGCTGATGAAGGTGCCGGTGACGTCGCCGCTGATGCTGCTGTTGTCGACGAGCGCGTTGCCGCCGGCGCCGCCATTGCCGAGGCCGCCGAAATTCTGGCCGCCATTGCCGCCGACCGCTTCGAAGGTGCCGTTGTTGACATTGGTCATCGTGCTCGGATTGACGGTGGCGTTGCCGCCCGCACCGCCATCGCCGCCGCCGAACGCCCAGCCGCCGAAGCCGCCGAATGCGCCGACCATGCCGGTGGTCGCGTTGCTGAGGGTCAGCGATGCGCTACCGTCGCCGCCGGCGCCGCCCGGCCCAAAGCCGATGCCGCCATTGCCGCCCATGCCGGTCGAGACCGCCGAGGTCACGTTGGCGATCGTCAGATCCGAATTGCCATTGCCACCGGCGCCGCCGGCGACGAAGCCGCCGTCATAGCCGTCGAAGCCATCGCCGCCGACCGCTGCTTGCAGGGCGTTCGGACCGGCGGTCACCTGGTTGAGAAGAGAGATGCTCAGGCCGGGCGTGACGTTGTTGGGGCCGGTCGTGCCATAGGTGATGTTGCACGATGCCGTCGGGCTCGGGCAGTCGGTCGCGCCGAAATAGGGCGCGACGCCGGTGAAGGTGTCGGGCACGCCGTTATTCGCCGCCCAATTGATGTTGTTGAAATTAAGCGCGACGTTGTAGGTGCCGTTGTTGCTCGGCGTCGAGGTGCTGTTGTTGACGAACGTGCCGTTGAAGCTGCCGGTGATCGAGGTCGGCGCCGCGGTGGTCGAGAACCAGTCGAGGAAGGGATTCGTCTCGGTGACCGCGCCCGACGCGAAATTCGCCGAGAGCGTCAGGTTGTAGTTGGTGTAGTAGCCCTGCTGGTCGGCGTAGCTGGTGTTGGTGCCCGTCGGCGCCCAGACCCGGTTGAACTGGCTGAGATCGGTCGGATCGTTCGGCGTCGTGCCGGTGATGTTGAGGGTGAAGACCGTGTGGGTCGCGTTCCATGTGCCGGTCGAGCTCGTGATGCCGCTATTGGTCGGATCGAACGCGCTGATCCAGCCCGTCGGCGTGTTGCTCGGGCCGCCGAAATTATTCTGGCCGGGAGGACCGGCCCAGAAATTCGGCTCGAAATTAGTCGAATTCGAATTGCCGGTGCCGGCGAGGGCGTCGGGCGCGTGCAAGGACGAGATGATCGCTGCATCGAGGCCCGGATAGACCGTCGAGCCCGGTGTCGAGGTGAAGCCCGGGATCGGCGTGCCGTTGACCGTGCCGGAGTAATCGAAGCTTTCGTCATTCGCGACGAAATACCCGTCGGCTTTTGCCTCTAGGCTGGCGGTCAAAGCAATGACGCTCACCATCGTCGGCAATACCAGGCGCATGGCGCGCGCCGGCGTGGAACGGGATGCCGCGGGAGACATCGTGCGAATGCGCATCGGACTCAATCCTCCAAGTAAAACGTCCTCGATCCGGGACGTATTTAGAAACGCTTAACCTTACCCGTCTCTTACACCGGTGGGTCTATCCCAAGTAGAAACCGGCACGCAAAAGAATTCGGGGTTAACGCGCTGAAATCTATAGTTAAAACGACAATATTAAGGTTAAGCACGCCAAATTAAGATTAAGCGGAATCACTTGGCGGTTGTGGCGCTTCCAAAAGCGAAACGGGGCCGCGACATGCGGCCCCGTTCCTCGAGATGCCTGAGTGGGGGAAGGAGGAGCTCAGGCGGTTCTCGCACCAATCGCTTTCTGCTGCCGCAACCGGATACCGAACCAGCCGAGGATCGCGGAGAGGAAGATCGCGAGCGTGCTGGGCTCGGGGACGTTGCCGCCGCCACCGCCACCACCGCCACCACCGCCGCCTGCACCGGTCGTGCCGACCAGGAAGTTGCCCTGGAAGCCGACCTGGTCGAAGGCGATGAGATCCAGATCGACGCCGATCGTGTTCGTGCCCGAGAGCGCACCGAAGGTCAGCACGTTGTCGGTGAAGAAGTTCACCGCCGAGGCGAGCGAGCTGAAGGTGTCGGTGAAGATCGTCGCCGCGTTGTCGGTGATCTTGAGGGTCAGGCTGTCGAGCGCCGACAGGGTGCCGAAGCTCGCGCCGTTCAAGAGGCCGACCGTCAAGGTGGTGCCTTTGCCCGACGGGACCAGGAAAGTGTAGTCGGACGAGGCATCGTAGGTGTGCGAGATGCCGACCGTGCCGTTGAATACCACACCCTCGAGACCCGCACCGGCGACGAAGGCCGTCGGCTGCGACCAGACCGCGTTGTTCACCGGATGCGCGACCAGCGCCGAGGTGACCGAAGCCGCGTTCGGCAGGCCGGTCGCGACCGCGAAGCTGTTCGTCGTCGCGCTGTTGAAGGGCGAGACGAGAGCCGGGACGCCGCCGCCGATATTGGTGCTGGCGTTGACGACCGTGGTGCTGGCGACCGTGCCGGTGGCATGGGCGTCGACCGCGAAGACCGGGCCGTTGCCGGGTGTCGAGGCATTCGCCGCCGCGAGACCCGAGGAGCCGGTCGCCGTTGCGATCGCATTCGCCGCGCCGCCGCCGACCGGCGGCGTGCCGCCGGTGCCGGTGGCGCCGCCATTGGCGTTCGCCGTGGCGAAGACCGCGTTGCTCGAGGCGAGGTTGATGGTCGCCACCGCGCCGCCGCCGGCCGCGCCGCTCGCAGCGCCCGAGCCGTTGCCGCCGGTGCCGCCATTGGCCGTCGTCGTGCCGGTGAGCGTCGCCGATTGCTGCACCAGTGGCAGGCCGGTCTGGTTGAGCACCAGGTTGGAGACGGCGTTGCCGCCGACACCCGCCATGAAGTCGCTGTTGCCGCCGTTACCGCCATTCGCGGTCTGACGCAGGGTCAGCGCGCCCGGCGTCGCACCGGTGACGGCGTTGTTGACGATCGCGTTGCCGCCGTTGCCGGCGAAAGCGCCGCTGAGCCCGTTGCCGCCGTTGCCCGCGGTTTGCGTCGTCTCGACGCTGACCGCATCGCCGCCGGCGCCAGGCCCGTTGGTGCTGGTGCCGCTGACGAGGCCGGTGGCGCTGGTCGCCGGGTTGTTGACGAAGATCCCGGTGCCGTTGGCCGCTTGCGCGCCGGCGCCGGTGGCGTTGCCGCCATTGCCCGCGGTCGCATCCGCCGCGACGTTCACCGCATGCGCGCCGGTGATGTGCGCACCGGTCGTGGCCGCACCGCCCGTCGCGCCGTTGGTGAAGAGGCCGAGGCCCGCACCACCGTTCCCGGCCGTGGCCGAGAGCGCGACATCGAAGGTCGCCGCGTTCGTGTCGAGAACGTTGAGCACCGATTTGGCGTCGCCGCCGACCCCGGCCAAGCCGCCGTTGCTGCCGCCGCCATTGCCGGCGACCGCGGTCTGGGTGAGCGAGAGCGTGCCGCCGGGCAAGCTCTGGCTGCCGAAAACCGCGTTGGTGAGCAGCGCCGAGCCGCCATCGCCGCCCTGGCCGAGGAGCCCGGCCGTGCCGCCATTGCCGCCCGTCGCGGTGAGCGCCACCGCCACGTCGCCGTTGCCGTTCGAATTGCCGACCGCGATCGCCGTGCTGGCGAGCTCCGTCGCGCCGCTGCCCGCCGCGGCGCCGTTCGCGCTGTCGCCGCCATTGCCGCCGGTCTCGGAAGCGTTGACGGTGACCGCACGGTTGCCGACGATGTCGGCCTCGACGCTCGCGATGCTGCCGTTCTCGCCGTTGGTGAAGCCGCCAGTGCCGGCGCCGCCATTGCCGCCGACCGCCGCGAGATCGGCGGTGATCGATTGCGCCGCCGCCGGATCGGTGAAGATCAGCTGATCGGTCGCCTGGCCGCCGATATCGGCGAAGCCGCCGTTGCTGCTGCCGCCGTTGCCGGCGAAAGCATTCTGCGTCAGCACCTCGTTGCCGCCGATCGAGGAAGCGCCGACCACGTTGAGCGCGGTCGCGTCGCCGCCGAAGCCGGCATTGGCGTTCGCGAAGCCGTTGCCGCCATTGCCGCCTTGCGCGGTGAAGGAGACGATCGCATCGCCGCCGGTGAGGGCGCTGCTCGCCGTGAAGTCGGGCAAGCCGGGCACGTTGATGTCGACGACGCTGGCACCGATGCCCGCCGCGAAGGCCGGACCCGTGGCGTCGCCGCCATTGCCGCCCGTCGCCGTGCCGGTGAGGCTGGCGAAGGCAAGCCCGGGGTTGGTGGCGATGATGTGGCTGGGCGTTACCGCCGCGGTGCCGCCGTTGCCGCCATTGCCGAGGATGCCGTTGCCGCCGTTGCCGCCAGTCGCCGCGACGGTCGTGGTGAGGGAATGGGCATTCGGCGCGAGGAAGCCGGTGATGGCCGAAATCGCCGCACCGCCATCGCCGCCATTGCCGTTGCTCGAGCTGCCGCCGGCGCCGCCGATCGCGGTCTGCGCGAGGGTGAGATCGCCCTGCGTGTCGCCGGCGACGGTGTTGATCGCGAAGGCATTGCCGCCGAGACCGCCGTTGCCGATGGTCGCATTGCCGCCCGCGCCGCCGATCTGCGTCATGCTCGCGATCGCCGGGCCGTTGCCCGTGCTGATCGCCGCGACGTCGGCCGGCACGATGTTGCTGTCGAGCGTGATGCCGTTGCCGCCGTTGCCGACATTGGCGTTGCCGCCGGCGCCGCCGGTCGCGACCGCGGTCGCGGTCACCGCATGGGCGCCGACGATGTTGTTGTTGACGGTCGCGTAGCCGCCGGTGTTGCCGTTGCCGACGCCCGTGTTGTTGCCGCCGGCGCCGCCGGTCGCAACCACGTTTGCGGTGAACGAGCTCGCCGTGCCATCGACCTCGACGATGTCCGATTCGGCGTCGTTGCCGAAGCCGGGCGCGACCAAGCCGTCGCCGCCGCGGCCGCCGATCGCGGTCTGGTTGAGCGTCAGCGCGCCGCTGGTCGAGCCGGTGACTGTGTTGCTCAGGAGGACGTAGCCGCCATTGCCCGCCGTGCCGAGCGTCGCCGTGCCGCCGGCGCCGCCGGTCTGCGTCGTGCTGACCGTGACCGGGCCGCCCGTGGTGCTATGGCCGCTGATGCCGAAGGGTACGACCGTGCTGTCGAGGAACTGGCCGTTGCCGGCGACGGCGGTCGTCGTATCGCCGCCTTGGCCGCCGGTGGCGTTCGCCGCGACGTTGACCGCATGTGCGCCGGTGATGTTGGCGTTGACGGTGGCGTAGCCGCCGACCGAGCCGTTGATGCCGATACCGGCGCCGCCGGCGCCGCCGATCGCGCTGACATTCGCATTCAGCACGCTGGGATCGAGATTGGTGAAGGCGAGATCCGATTCGGCGTCGGCGCCGAAGAGCGCGATACCGCCGAGGGTGGCGGTACCGCCATTGCCTCCGATCGCATTCTGATTGAGCGTCAGCGCGCCGGTCGTGTCGCCGCCGACGACATTCTGCAGCATCACATAGCCGCCCTGGCCGCTATTGCCGCCCGCGGTCGAATTGCCGCCATTGCCGCCGATCTGTGTCGTCGTGACGCTGACCGGACCACCGCCCGTGCTCTGACCAAACACGGTCTCGGGGACGATCGTGCTGTCGAGGAATTGACCCGCGGCGCCGTTGTTGGTGGTGCTGTCGCCGCCGTTGCCGGCGGTCGCGACCGCATTGACATTGACGGCATGCGCGCCGGTGATCACCGAATTGACGGTGGCATAGCCGCCGCCGTTGCCGGGGATGCCTTGGCCGAGCCCGCCATTGCCGCCCGTCGCCGTGACGTTGGTGTTGAGCGTGCTCGCGATCGCGTCGGTGTAGGTGAGATCGGATTCGGCGTCGGCGCCGAAGCCCGGGATGCCGCCGATCGGCGCCGAGCCGCCATTGCCGCCGGTCGCGTTCTGATTGAGGCTCAGCGTGCCCGTGGTGATGCCGAAGACCTGGTTGGTCATGAGTGAGCCGGCGCCCGGCGCGCCGGGCGAAGCCGTCAGCCCGACTGCGCCGTTGCCGCCATTGCCGCCGATCTGATTGGCGGTGACGGCGACATTGCCGCTGCCAGAGACCGCGCTCGCCATCGCGTGCGCCGTGCCGCCGCCGCCGGGCAAGCCGCCGTCGATCGAATCGCCGCCAGTACCGCCGATCGCCGTCGCGTCGATGGCGATGTTCTGGGTATCGGCCGGGTTGAAGAATTGCGCATTGGCGTTGGCGTTGCCGCCGAAGCCGCCATTCGCCGGATTGCCGCCGACGCCAGGGACGCCGGCTTTGCCGCCGTTGCCGCCAATGGCGAGCGCCGTGGCCGGGTTGGACGAGCCCGATTGCGTGGTGATCGCTTGCGCGTTGGCATTGCCGCCTGCGCCGCCGTTGCCGGCGTTGCCGAGGATGGGGAAGCCGTTGCCGCCGTCGCCGCCGTTACCGCCGGTCGCGATTGCGGTGTTCTGCGGATCGGCGGGCGCGTTCGCGGTCGCCGTGGCGTTCTGGCCGGCGCTGCCATCGGTGCCAAGGCCGTTGATACCGTTGGTGCCGTTCGTGCCCGTCTGGGTCACGGTCGCGGCATAAGAAGGAACACTGGCGGTCGCTGCCAGACCAAGAACCAAACCAATGGCGGTCATCGTGGTCGTAAAGCGCATCGGACTAACTCCTCCGTTGGGCCCACGCGGGGCTCCGTTGGAACGTTTTATACTTATGTGTTTCAGTAATCGGAGGTTTATACGCTCGCTAATACGGCTGTAAACAGAAATCGTCATTAATTTCCAAGTATGTATAGTAAACGTTACAGTATTAGAGTTAATTTCGTCAGTATTAACGTTAACCGGTGCCGCATAATATTAATGAAAATGGATTCCGCCCGCGGATGCGCCGCGGCAACGGGCGCGCCTCGGCGGCGGCCGCGTCGATCAGGCCGGGAAATTAAAGGATCAGGTCGCGAGGAGATCCTGCTTGGTGCCTTCGAGGACCAGGCAGGTGAGGGTGCCGCTGGCGAAAGCGCCGGTATCGATGCCGATGCGGTTCGGCTGGAAATCGGGCTGGCGGGTTATGCTGTGCCCGTGGACGACGCATTTACCGAATTCCTGCGAGCTGCGCAGGAAGTCCTCGCGGATCCAGAGCAGGTCTTCCTCGCGCTGGTCCTCGATCGGCACGCCCGGGCGGATGCCGGCATGAACGAAGAGGTAATCGCCCTCGATGCGATAGGGCTCGAGCCGGGCGAGAAAATCGAGATGCGCGGGCGGCAGCTTCGTCGCCAGCTCCTTGCGCGCGCGGATCACCTCGTCCTCGTCGGTCGCCGGATCGGGCGGCTTCACGCCATAGCTGAACATCGTCGCGATGCCGCCATAGGCGACCCAGAACAGCGCGTTCGAGCCGTCGGCGAGGAAGCGCAGCATGCCCTCTTCGTGATTGCCTTTAAGAAAGACATGCTCGAAGCCGGACAGCGGTTCGTTAATCAAGAGATCGATCACGGCGCGGGAGTCGAAACCGCGATCGATATAGTCGCCAAGATAAATGAGGCATTTGCGCTCGATCGGATGCGCGTTGGCATGCTCGCGGATCGCGTCGCGCAGCAGCCGCAGCGGCACCAGCGAGCCGTGGATGTCGCCGACCGCGTAGATACGCGTTCCCGCCGGAACCGCGCGCGGGATCGGCTCGAATTTGCGCTGTCGCTGGCCGAAGAGGCGGGACTTCATGGCGTGGAATATGCCCTGAATAGAATGGCAAGAAAACGGCCGAATGGCCGCCCCCGATTACAACCTTGTTATTGCACCGCCTTATTATCGGGCCTTACGCAGCGTCAGGTTGTAGCGGACGGCGCCCGTTAACGAATCGCTCCCCGCCGGCAAGGGATTGATGCCGTGAAACACGAGCCGCGCCGGTCCGCCCCAGACGACGATATCGCCGCTTTCGAGCTTGAGGCGTCGCGGCCGGTCGCTCCGCTTCGCACCGCCGAAGAGGAAGGTCGCGGGGAGGCCGAGCGAGATCGAGACGATCGGCTGCGTGAAATCGCGCTCGTCCTTGTCCTGATGCAACGACATGCGCGCACCCGGCTCGTATCGATTAATAAGACAGGCATCGGGTGCGAAATCGTTAAAACCCGCTGCCGCGGCGGCGCGCGCGGCGAGATCGGCGATGAGCTTCGGCATCGCCGGCCACGGCCGATCATTGAGGGGATCCGTTTCGGCATAGCGATAGCCGCGGCGATCGGTGATCCAGCCTGCCGTGCCGCAATTGGTCATCGCGACCGACATGGTGAAGCCGCCGGGCGTTACCATGTTGCGGAACGGCGACGCCGCGGCGATCCGCTCGATCGCGCGCAGCAGCGGCTTCGCCTGATCGGCGGCGTAGCCGTGCAAGAGAAACGCGCCGGGCACGATCGCTTCCATCGGCTCGGGCGGAAAGAGCGATGCGATGCTCTTATCGGCGGCACGGCTCATGTCGCGTCGTGGAAGATGATGCCGAGCGTCATGCGCGCGCCGCTGCGCAGCGTGCTGACGCCGTGGCGCAGGGTGACGCGGGTGAAGCCGCGCGCCGATGTCACCGGCCGTTGGTTGACCGCGAAGATCACCGCATCGCCTTGGGCGAGGGGCACCACCTCGGCGCGCGATTGCATGCGCGCGCGCTGCTCGACGAGCACGAATTCGCCGCCGGTGAAATCGGTCTCGGGCCGCGACAGCAGGACGGTTGCTTGCAGCGGGAACACATGCTCGCCGTAAAGGTCCTGATGCAGCCGGTTGTAATCGCCGGCGCGATAATGCAGCAGCAGCGGCGTCGGGCGAAGCTGCCCGGCGCGATGGCAGCGCGCGATGAAGGTCGCGTGATCCCGCGGAAAGCGCACGTCGATGTTCATCGCCTCGTTCCAGCGATTGGCGATCGGCGCAAGCAGCGGATAGAGATGGCCGCGCAGCGCCGCGATCAGCGGCGGCAACGGATAGGCGAAATATTGGTATTCGCCCTGGCCATAGCCGTGCCGCGCCATGACGACGCGGCTGCGGAAGCGCGCGGCTTCCTCATATTGCGCGGCGAGGCTGGCGCAGTCTTCGCGCGTGAGCAGCGCCGGCACCACCGCGTAGCCGCCGGCATCGAGCGATGCGGCGAGCGCCGCCGTGTCGATCGCCGCGACACGCGCGGCGATCTCGGCTTGCGCCCGCTGCCCAAGATCCGGACCCGTATCGGGTGTCACGCACGCGCCTCGCGATCGAGCAGGGCGCGTTTGCGCGCGACGCCCCAGCGATACCCCGAGAGCGCGCCGTCGTTGCGCAGAACGCGGTGGCACGGGATCGCAACGGCGAGCGTGTTGGCGGCGCACGCCCCGGCGACGGCGCGCACCGCCTTCGGCATGCCGATGCGCTTGGCGAGCTCGCGATAGCTCAGCGTCTTGCCGGCCGGGATGCGCGCGAGCGCCGCCCAGACGCGCTGCTGGAACGCCGTGCCGCGGATATCGAGCGGCAGATCGGCGCGCGTGCCCGGCTGCTCGACCATGCCGACGATCTGAGCAACCAGGTTTTCGAAATCGCGGTCGCCGCCGATCAGCTCGGCCTTGGGGAAGCGATCTTGCAGCTCGCGCAGCAAAGCCTCGGGATCGTCGCCGAGCGAGATCGCGCACACCCCGCGCTCGGTGGCCGCGACCAGAATCGCGCCGAGCGAGCATTGCCCGAGCGCGAATCGGATCACCGCATCCTGGCCGCCGGCGCGGAAGGCTTTCGGCCGCATGCCGAGCATCGGCTGCGCGGCGGCGTAGAAGCGGCCGCTCGAATTGAAGCCGGCGCCGTAAGCGGCTTCGGTCACCGTTCCGCTGCGCGGGAGCTCGCGGCGTAGCTTCTCGCCGCGCCGCGCCGCGGCATAGGCTTTCGGCGTGACGCCGGTCGCGGCTTTGAAGATGCGGTGGAAATGGAAGCGGCTCATGCCAGCGGCGTCGGCCAGCGCCTCGAGACGCGGCTCGCTCTCGGCGTTCTCGATCATGCGGCAGGCTTTGGCGATCATCGTCGCCTGCTCGGCGCCCGGCGCGGGCGCGTCGGGCTTACAGCGCTTGCATGCGCGGAAGCCGGCACGGCGCGCGGCGTCGCGGGTGTCGTAGAAGGCGACATTCGCGCGATGGGGCCGGCGCGCGCCGCAGGACGGGCGGCAATAAACGCCGGTCGTGCGCACGGCGTAATAAAAAGCGCCGTCCGCCGCGGCGTCGCGGGCGCAAAGCGCGCGCCAACGTGCTTCCTCGCTCGCAAAGCGCGGCCGCGCGGTCTCGATGCTCCGTGCCATGGTCTCGATCATAGCCTGCTCCTTATATTAGGTCGGCGCCCCGGGGCGAAAAGCCGATGCGCCATTGTCGTGCGACAAACATGGGCCATCGGCCGCCCGCGAACACTCCGGCGCTTGCTATCGAATTCGGATTTTCGGGGCGCGCTGATTACCAGAGCATCTGGACGCCGTAACGTCCGAAAATACTCTCCTGCGACACGAATGCCATTTGCTCGTGCAGAGCTTGCGCGATGAGCATGCGATCGAATGGATCGCGATGGGGGCCCGGCAAGCTTCCCGCGATCTGGGCGTGGCGCAGCGTGATCGTCAGCTCCTGAAAGCCCTGTTGCGCCGTCGCGCCAGCGATGTCAGCCGCCAGGATCGCGGCTTGCGGCAATTTGCCGATGCGATGCTTGGTGGCGATTTCCCAGGCGGAGGCGGCGCTGACGAAGACATCGTTGGTTTGGTCGGCGATCGCTTCGCGCGCGACGCGCGTCAAACCCGCGTCGCCGGCAAGCCACCAGATCAGCGCGTGGGTATCGAGGAGGAGCCGCAAGCGCTAGTTTTCTTCCCACGCCGCCAATTCATCGGCGGGCAACGGCTCGAAGAATTCCGGGCCGAGGGCGATCTTGCCGCGCATCGCGCCGAACCGGCGCTCGGCTTTCGGCGCGACGGGTACAAGCTGAGCCACCGGCGTCTTGTCGCGCGCAATGACGATGACCTCGCCCGCTTCGACCTGCGCCAAGAGTTGCGAGAGATGGGTCTTTGCCGCGTGGATCGTGACGGTTTTTGCCATAGACTTACATTAGCTAACTTGATTAGCTAAGACAAGTAAATTTCCGGCGGAAGATCGTCCTGACCTATAAGATGCGACTTTGAGAACGGCAGCCAGGAGGAAATGATGGGCAAGCTTCGGCATTTGGCGATCGTCGTGAAGGATCTCGAGGCGTCCTGCCGCTTCTATGAGAAATGCTTCGACATGAAGCGCGCTTTTCAGGCCGGCCAGCACGCGGTCTATCTGACCGACGGCGTGATGAATCTCGCGGTGCTGGCCTATGACTCGGTCAACCGGCCGGGCTCGCCGACCGCCGATGGCCGGCTCGGCATCCACCATTTCGGCTTCCTTGTCGACGATCTGAAAAAATCGCAGGCGCTGGTCGAAGCGTCGGGCGCGCAATACGCGATGGATTTCGGCGACCCGAACGGGATGAATTTCGAGCGCAAGTTCCTCGATCCCGAAGGGAACCTGTTCGACATCTCGGAGAAGGGCTGGTACGGCGCGCTCGCCGATGCGGCGGCGGCGAAAGAGCCGGAAACGGTCTAAGCCGGCGGTCGCGTGCGGCCCTAGAGGCCCTTGGCGCGGCCGAGCAAGGCGTTATCGAGATTGAGACCGGCGAGCACCGCGCCGGCGAGATTGGCGCCGTCGAAATCGGCGCCGTCGATCAGGGCGCCGGTGAAGATCGCGTCCTGCAGATCGGCTTCGCACAATTGGGCGCCGCGCAGATCGGCGCCGGAGAAATCCGCGCCGTTGAGCTGCGCCTCGCGCAGCACCGTGCCGGCGAGGTTGGCGCGCGCGAATTTGGCGCGCTCGCCATTGGTCTTGAAGTCGCGCTTGCCCATGCCGACCGAGCGCACCGGCCCGAGATCGGCGCCTGAGAGATCGGCGCCGTTGAGATGGGCGCGATGGAGCCGCGCGCCGCGCAGATCGGCGCGCGTCAGCACGGCGCCGCGCAGATCGGCGGCGTCGAGATCGATCATCGCGAGCCCCGCCTGCGTGAGGTTGGTGTTGGTGAGCTTGCCGTTGGTCAGTACCGCGAGAGCAAGCTGCGCGCGCGGCAACTGGCGGCCGCCGAGATCGGCGTCGCCTAGCATCGCGCGCCGCCCGTTCTTGCCCTGGGTCTCGAGCCAGTACGCATGCCGTTCCAGCGCTTCGCTGATCTCGGCATCGCTCGGCGCGTGATAGGCGGAAGCAACGAGCTCGCGCAGCTCAGCGCCGCGCAGCGCGCGCGGATCGAACACCGCGCCGCTGATATTCGCGCCGGCGAAATTCGCGCCGTCGATGTCGGCGCCGGTCAGCACCGCGCCCTGAAGATTGACGCCGGCGAGCTGCGCGCCGGCAAGGTTCGCCGATTCGAGATCGGCGCCGGTCAGATTGGCGTTGCGGATGTCGGCATCGTGCAGATCGGCGCCGCGCAGCACCGCGTCGGTGAAATCGGCGCGCAGCACGACCGAGCCGCCCAGCTTGGCGCCGGTCAGATCGATGCCTTGGGCCTGCACGGCGCTGAGATCGGTGCGGCGATAGCGGCCCGTGCCGGCGATGACGCGGCTGCTCTCGCCCGGCGCCGGCAGAATGATCTCGGACAAATTCGCTTCGAAGAGCAGCGCGCCGTTGAGCTGCGCACCGCGGAACGAAACGCCGCGCAAATCGGCCGAGCTGAGATTGGCGCGATTGGCGCTCGCCATGCTGAGATCGGCGCCGACGAGCAGCGCCATGCGCAGGCGGCAATCGTCGAGATTGGTCCGCACCAGCCGCGCCTCGCTGAGATCGGCATGCGACAGGTCGCGGCGCGTCAGGATGCGATCGCTGAGATCGTGATACGACAGATCCGCTTGCTTGCCGTCGAGCCGGCGCGCAAGGAATTGCTCGTGCTTCAGCACGATCCGGTCGAGTTGACTCTGCTCGAGCCGTACGAGCTCGGGCGTGAGGAGGGCGGAACGCGATCCCATAGCGGGCAGTAAAGCGTTGGGGAGTTAAGAAACCTTCGGGGCCGCAACGACAAAAAGCTAAAATGCGCGCCAAATGCCGGCGAAACCGGCGCGGTTTCCCGTCACTTCCCGCCGGGCGCCGCCGGCACGCCGGATCCCGTCTGGTCGCTATGGAAATTGACCGTGTAATCCGGCGGCGGCGCATTGTCGTCGCGCCGGGCGCTGCTGCCTTGCAGCCGTGCCGATCCGCCCCGGGGCGAGAAATAGGTGAGGAGCGTGCCGCTGCCGAGCGCGAGCAGCAGGACGATTGCCGCCGCGGCAAGGGCAAGCGTGCGGCCGCCGCGACGCGACAGCGGCGCGAGAGAGGCGCAAACCGCGGAAAACGATGTGAATGGTTCACGAACGCTTGCCACTTCGACCCCCCGGATGGTCACGAAGTACCCGCTTCGGAAACGAGGAGATGATATGCAACCGGGTGGGGATTGGGAAGGGCGGGCTACAGCCGCCGGTTATCACAATAAAGCGAGAGCCGCCCGGCCGGCGGCTCTCGGCAGGGCGTTAACGGCGCCTAAAGCTTGTCGGCGCCGCTGCGGCGCGACCAATATTCCCAGGCGCGCGAGGTGCGGCTTTGCGAATCGTGGCTGCCGGCTTTCGCGACCTCGCCCGGGGTCAGATAGGTGATCTCGCCGAGCCGCAGCCCCGCGGCTTGCAGCTTCGCGTTGTCCTGCATCAGCACGGCGGTATGGACCGCGTCGTAAAGCGAGGTGCCGGCGACGGCGCAGCCATGGCCGCGCATCAGCGCGACCCAGCCTTGGCCCAGCGTCTTCGCGAGGTCGTGGCCTTGCGGCATGGTGGTGACGAGGAGATTGGTGTCGCCGAAATTGTTGCGGATGTCCCACACCGGGATGTCGGTGCCGATTGAGGCGGCGGTGTGGAAGACCGGGCGCAGCTTCGTCGTCTTCGAGATGCTGAACGGGATCACCTCGAGCGAATGGTTGTGGATCACCGATTTCACGTCCGGCCGCGCCTGATAGATGGCGCCATGGATCGGGCGCTCGATATAGATCTCGCGGCCCTTCTGATCGATCGGCTTGCAGTCGAGATCGAATTCGAGGAGGTCGTCCCGCGTCACCAGCTCGGGGCTGCGCGAGCGCGACAGGAAGAAGCGGTCCGACTTGCTCGGATGGCGCACGCTGACATGGCCATAAGCGTCGACCACGTTCTGATGGGCGAGGATGCGGTTCGCCACCACCAGATCGTGCAGGATTTCGTCGAGGTCGCTCATCTTGGTTTCCTCCCGTTTCGTTAGCGCCATCTTGCCCGGCCATCTTGCCGCGAAACGCGGCGGCGGCAACCATTATCCGCTCGCGGCAATTGTGCCATCGAAGACGCCGGAACGAGGCGGATCATGAAACCATTCCGTGCTGCTGGAGGATTTGCCGCGCTCTTGGCCCTCGCGCCGCTGAGCGCGCGGCCTGCCGAGCCGACGCAGAACGTGCTCACCTATCATGCGGATGCCGCACGCAGCGGCAATTTCGTGATCCCGGGTCTCACCGACGAGCGCGCCCGCGCCGTCCATCCCGATACCGGCTTCAAGGCGTCGATCGACGGCCATATCTACGCCCAGCCGCTGTTCTGGCGCGGCCCAGGCGGAAATGGGGCCGGCAATGGACTCCTGCTTGTCGCGATCGAGAGCAACAACGTCTATGCGCTCGATGGCGCGAGCGGCAAGACCGTGTGGCAGCGCGCGCTCGGCCGTCCGGCGTCGCGCGGCGCCTTGCCTTGCGGCAATATCGATCCACTCGGCATCACCGGCGCGCCGGCGATCGATGCGCAGGGCGCGGCGCTCTATCTCGATGCGATGGTGCAGACCGGCACCGGGCCGTCGCATCAGCTTTTCGGCCTTTCGCTGCGCGACGGCTCGGTCTTGCCCGGCTGGCCTATTGATGTCGCTGGCGCGTTGCGCCAGCAGGGACTCGAATTCGATGCCCGCAATCAGAACGAGCGCGGCGCGCTTCTCGTCATGGGTGACTCGGTCTATGTGCCCTATGGCGGGCATTACGGCGATTGCGCGCGCTATCACGGCTGGGTGGTCGGCGCGAAGCTCGCCGGCGATCACGCGCTGACGAGCTGGCATGTGCCGGCACAGGCCGGTGGCATCTGGGCGCCCGCCGGCATCAGCAGCGACGGCACCTCGCTCTATGTCGCGACCGGCAACACGATGGATACGCGGCAATGGGCCGCCGGCGAGGCCGTGATCCGCCTGCCGCCGGATCTGAAATTCTCCGGTGCGCCGCGCGATTATTTCGCGCCGTCCGATTGGCGCGCGCTCGATGACCGCGATGCCGATCTCGGCGGCGTCGCGCCGGTCGAGTTCTCTGCCGGCGGCATGAAGCTGGTGCTGACGCTTGGCAAGGACGGCAAGGCCTATCTGATGGATCGGGGCAATCTCGGCGGGATCGGCGGCGCGCTGGCGCAAGCCGAGGTCTCGCCGCGCGCCATCCGCACCGCCGTCGCGGTCTATCCCTTGGGCGATGCGGCGGCGATCGCTTTCGAGGGCGCCGGCTCCTCCTGTCCCGCCGGCAGCGCGGGCAAGGGGCTCACCGTCTTGAAGATCACCGGGAAGCCGCCGGCGATCACGACGGCGTGGTGCGCTGCGGTCGATGGCCGCGGCGCGCCGATCGTCACCACCACCGACGGCCGCAGCGATCCGATCGTCTGGATGCTCGGCGCCGAGGGCGACGACCGGCTCTATGCTTTCCGCGGCGATAATGGCGAGAAGCTTTTCGCCAGCGCCCCGCTGAAGGGTCTCCGGCATTTCGAGACACTAATCGCGACGCCGCAGCGGCTCTATATCGCGGGCGACAACGCCGTCTACGCTTTCGCGTTCTGAACGCCGCGCTCTTTACGCGGCGCGATGCGTCCGCATACTCTGCGGCTATGACGCAAAGCGATACCCAAAGCGATCCGCGCGCGGCTACCAATCCGCTCTTCGGCCCGAACCGGCTGAAGCTCGGCCTCTTCGGCGTCAATGTCAGCAATGGCTGCGCCATCACCAAGGCGCCCGAGCGCTTTCACGCCACCTGGCCCGAGACCCTCGCCATCTGCAGCAAGGCCGATCAATACGGCTACGAGGCGCTGGTGCCGGTGGCGCGCTGGAAGGGCTTCGGCGGCGAGACCAATTTCAACGGCACCAATTTCGACACCTACACCTGGGCGGCGGGCATCGCGCAGGCGACCAAGCGTTGCTGCGTGCTCACCACCTCGCATGTGCCGACGGTGCATCCGATCATGGCCGCCAAACAGGCGACGACCGTCGATCACATCGGCGGCGGGCGTTTCGCGCTCAACATCGTTTGCGGCTGGTTCGCGCCCGAGCTCGAGATGTTCGGTCGCTCCATCATGGAGCACGACACGCGCTACGAATACGCCGCCGAATGGATCGAGGTGATGAAGCTGCTCTGGACGCGCCAGGAGGAATTCGATTACGAGGGCAGGTTCATCCGCGTCGCCAAGGGCTTCTCGATGCCGAAGCCGATCCAGAAGCCGTTTCCGCCGCTGATGAATGCCGGCTCGTCCGGCAAGGGACGCGACTTCGCCGCCAAATATGCCGATATGGCCTTCATCCATCTCGATGCCAACGATCTCGATCGCACCCAGGCGCATATCGAGACCTATCGCCGCCTGGCGCGCGAGGAGCATGGCCGCGACATCCAGATTTGGGGCAATGCCTATGTCGTGCAGCGCCCGACGCAGAAAGAGGCCGACGATTATCTCAAGCACTATGTGATCGAGCTCGGCGACGATCCCGCGGTCGAGAACATCCTCAACATCCAGGGCCAGCAGATGCAGCGCCTGCTGCCCGAGGCGCGCGAGGCGATCAAATTCTCGATCAAGGCGGGCTGGGGCGGCGTGCCGCTGGTCGGCACGCCCGATCGCATCGTCGATGGTCTGCAGAAATTCGCCGGCATCGGCCTCGACGGCATCCTCTTGAGCTGGGTCGATTACCTCGACGGGCTCGATGCCTGGCAGCGCGAGGTGATGCCGCGGCTCGAGCAGGCGGGGTTGCGCGCCTCGCTGTAGCGGCGCGCGCGATGTGTTGCGTGAGCCACACATAGCCGCGAAACGTAGTGAATTTAACGACGTTCGCGGCGCAAAGTGAAAAAACATTCATCGTTCATCATGAAGAGCGGCCGAATTCTGTTTACTTGAAAAAGGTTTCGGCGCGTTAGTCGCGGCCCCAGAGCGATCAACGCTCCGAAAGAAAAATTGTGTCTCAGGGATTTGCAAGGCTCGCGTGGCGCGCTCCGTCTTGGCGCGCGGATCGGCGCTGGCTTGCTGCCGGCGGCATCGGCGCGACGCTGTTTGCCGTCGGGCCCGAGGCGCGCGGGCAGACCACGGTCGATCTATTCCCCGCCTATGTCGGCACGGCGCAGCACATCACGACCTTCGATTCGACGCAATTCGAGGGCCTCACCTACAGCACCGGCTTCGATATCGGCGGCATCGAATCGACCGCGATCGGCGATTTCGGCGCCGAGGTTTTTGCCAATACCAGCGGCCAGCTCGGCATCGACCTGCGGGCGGCTAGCGTTCACCCGGCCGATTTTCACGGCGATAGCGCCGCGATCCATTATGCGCCGAGCAATTTCACGCTGACGCTGCCCAATGCGGTCGCGCCCAACACGCCCAACGTCATCAACATCAGCTACAACGGCACCAACAGCAACACGAGCATCCCTGTTCTGCAAACGATCGGCGCCAATATCGGCGTCGGCGTCAGCGGGGTCATCTCGAACACCACGGTGCTAGGCGGCAATCTCTGCGTCTTCGCCTGCGTCGGCGGCAGCACGACCATCGACAGCTTCAACGAGAACTTCCCGGTCGTCGACTACAACATCACCAAGAACGGCAATATCTCGCTGTTCGGCAGCCCGACGCTGAGCGTCAAGGTGCCGGCCGCCGGCTCCTCTTACGAGATCAAGGTCAGCAATCCGCCCGATCCACCGCAGATCCCGGGCGGTCCCGACATCAATCCGAATCCGCTCAAAATCGGCGTCGGCAACATCGCGATCATGCCGCCGAATTTGACGACTCCCGTCAGCTCGGGCCAGGGCTTCACCACCAGCGTCAGCGATCCGACCCTCGCCACCGCCGGCGTCGATCTTCTCGGCGTGCTCGCGCGCGCGCTCAACCTGCCGCTCAACCCGTTCGATCTTCGCGTTTCCGAGGCGGGAGTCAGCGCCGATCTGAAAATCCTGCAAATCCTGCAGAATGCCGAGCTCGGCCTCAACCAGACGATCACCTACAATCCCGCGCTCCAGCTCGATCTGCATGCGAGCACGGATGTCGTCTTCGCGCAGAACGGCGTGACGAGCGCGCCCGAGACCGTGTTCTCGACCACCGATTTCACCGACCCGATCACCTTCACCTACACCGGCGCGACGCCGACCATCATTCCAGAGGTCGTCTCCGACGCTTCGCTGACCAACGTGCTCAACCTCACGCTCGGCCTCGGCCTCGAGGTCAATGTGCTCTCGGCGAACGTGAGCTTCAAAGGCGTCTCGCTCGGCTCGGTCGGTCCGGTCTTCACCGACACGATCCAGGAGATCAATCCGATCGACATCGCGCTGCTCAACGACACGGTCGACATCTCGTCGCTCTTTCCGGTGACGACCGGCCTGCCGCTCGTGCTTGGCGCGACGCTTGATCTGCCGTCCGACGCGAATACCGCGATGCTCGTAATCGGTCCGTTCTCGCAGCCGCATGTCTCCGGCAACACCACGCTCGCCGCCGGCTCCGTCGCCAACAGCAGCGATCCGCTCACGGTCGATGCCGGCGGCACGCTTGCTCTCGCCGAGCCGACCGCCGCGGACGGCACGGCGACGCTGTCGGTGCCGACGCTGACCGTCAACGGCACGCTGGCGATCGGGCCCGGAACCGATTCGCATGGCGCCGCCAGCACGCTCACCGTGACGCAGGCCAATGGTTTCACCAATGTGAGCGCCGCCGGCGTGCTCGCGGGCGGCACCTACAACATCGGCGGCCAGTTGCAGTACAACGGCGCCGATATTACGACCATCGCTGCGGGCGCGAACGTCACGGTCGAAACCGGCCCCGGCGTCATCGCGTTCTCGAACAGCGGGCACGATGGCTTGGGCAGCCTCGCCGAGAATGACGGCAGCCTGACCTTCGCCAATTCGACGCCGTTCACGACCACGGCCGCCTTCACCAATGCCGGCAGCTTGGAGCTCGCCGACGGCGCGATCAGCGGCATCGGCATCCCCAGCTTCACCAACACCGGCACGCTACTCGTCGACCGCGGCGCGGCGCTCGATCTGACCGGCGGCAATTTCACCAATATCAGCGGCGGCGTGCTGTCGGGCGGCACCTATGTCGTCGGCGGCACTATCGCCTATAGCGGCGCGCCGATCACGACCATCGCCGCGAACACGCAAGTGACGCTTGCCGGCCCCGGCAACAATCCCGGTCAGGGGAATGGCGGCTATTATTTCGCGGCGGACACGGCGGTGCATGGCAGCGATTTCAGCTTCGACCAGCTCGCCTCGCTCACCACCAACAACGGCACGCTGACGCTACAAAGCGAAGCGCAGCAATTCCTCAACACCACCGACGGCGTGACCGCGGCCGATCCGAACTACAAACTCACAAACAACGGCCAGCTCAATGTCGTCGACACCGAGCAGAACAACAGCTCGACCCTCTCGACGCTGACCGTCATCGGCAAAGTCGACAACAGCGCCACGGGCACGATCACCGTGAACGGCGGCCAGCTCAACATCGTCGCGGACCAGGCGAACGGCGTCTCGGCCAATCTGCGCAACCAAGGCACGATCACCATCACCAATGCGGGCAGCGATCAGGGCGCCATCTTCGTCGGCGGACAGTTGCTCGATCTCGACAACAACGAGACGCTGACCGGCGGCACCTGGAATCTCCAAGGCTCGCTCACCTACAGCAACAATCCGGCCGATCCCTCCAACGGCGACATCGTTGCGATCGGCGCCGGCGCGACCGTCAATCTGGCCGGCGGCACGTTCATCAACGCCGCCAACGGCAATGACAACGCGCTATCGACCTTGGAGAGGAACGGCGGCCACCTCAACATCATGAGTGGCCAGCTCATCGCGCCGCTCGATACCAACAGCGGCACGCTGACGGTCGGCGGCCAGGGCACGCAAGCGCGGCTCGACCTGCTCGGCGGCACGCTCGGCAATACCGGCAGCATCACGGTCGGCGCGCTCGGCCAGCTCTTCATCGGCGCCGGCCACGATCCGCTCGATCTCGGCGGCAATGGCGGCACCAACAATTTCGACAGCGGGCAATGGAGCAGCGTCGACGCGAACGGCGTGCTGACCAACACTGGGAATCTCACGGTCGCGGGACAAGTCGTTTATTACGGCGCTGCGATCACCGCCATCGGCACCGGCTCGAACGTGACGCTGTCGGGCGTCGTCGTGCAGCCGGCCTTCGTTCATATCGCCGACGACAACGCCAATGGCGGCAGCGATGCGCTCGCCGCGCTCGCGACGATCGACGGCCAGTTCAATCTCGCCGACACGACGGTCTATTCCTCGACCGTGCCGCTGACCGTCGATGCCGACGCCCGGCTGACGACCGACGCTACCAGCACGCTGACCGTCGCCGACGGCAAATCCCTGACGGCGGTGGCGACGACCGCGCCCGGCCATGCGAGCGCGGATATCGTCAACGGCGGCGTCATCGCGCTCAGCGGCACCAGCGCCGGCGCGCAATTCGACGTCGCCGGCACGGGCGCGGTGACGTTGCGCGGCGGTGGCCATCTCGTGCTGTCGGACCTGCCCGCCAATTCGGTCGGCGTCGCCAACGGCGCGACCCTCATCAACCAGGACAATACCATCGAGGGCGCCGGCACCATCGCGGGCCAGATCGTCAATCGCGGCGCGATCATCAGCGGCGGCAGCACCGGCCTCACCATCACCAATCCGAACGGCGGCACGCTGACCAATAGCGGAATGCTGGTTTCGGGCGGCACCGAAAACGCCGGTGTGTTCAGCCCGAGCACGCTGACGCTGAGCGGCCTCACCATCGCCAATAGCGAGGGCGCGACCGACGGCGCCATCGTTTCCCTAACGCAGTTGCATCTGCTGAATTCGATCGTCAATGGCGGCGTCGTCGAGACCGCCAATAGCGGCACGCTGACGCTCGACAACAGCGCGATCCACGGCGCCTCGATCACCAACCAGCAGGGCGGCACGATCGCCACCGCGGTCAACACCAGCAACACGATCGGCGGCACGATCGACAACACCAAGACCGCGCTGCTGCTCGTCGATAGCGGCAGCACGCTCGCGATCGAGTCGGGCTCGACCTTTACCAATGAAGGCACAGTCCAGATCAATCAGGGCGGCACGCTGTCGGGCGGTACGCTGACGAATGGCGGCGTCGTCCAGGCCTTCGATGCCGGTATCCACGCTATCGCCACCGCCATCACCAACCTCGCCGCCGGCACGATCGATATCGCCAACGGCGCGATCCTCAACTACACCGGCGACCTCGCCAATGCCGGCAACATCGCGGTCGAGGGCGCGGGCAGCGCGCTCAACGTCTCGGGCAATGTCACGCAGACCGGCGGCGCGACGCTGGTCAATGGCGGCACGCTCACCTTCCAGAATTTCTTCCTCAACGGCGGCACGCTCGGCGGCACCGGCACCATCCAAGGCAATGTCCAGGTGACGAGCAGCACCGTCACGGTCGGCGCTTCGCCCGATCCGCTGCTGGTGACCGGCAACTTCGTCCAGAATGGCGGCCTCATCAATCTCGAGGTCGATCCCGGCGCCAATAACGGCTTCCTCACCGACACCTTCATCTTCAATCCGGGACAGACGCTCAGCATCGAGAACGCGAACATCCATTTTGCCTTCCTCGGCGGCGTCGATCCGGCCGCGTTCGAGGCCGCGGGCCTGTTCGATCTCGACACGTTCTTCCGCGTCACCAACGGCGCGACGACCCTTGGCCTCTCGACCGCGTACAATCTCGACCAGGTGTTTCAGAACGACACCTTCACCATCGGCGCGTCGAATTTCACCATCACGCAATTCGCTTTCGGCGTCGATCAAGGCGTGATCCAGCTCGCCGAGACGGCGGGCATGCCCGCGCCGCCCCCGGGCACGCATGGCGCGGACGGCACGCCGGCGAGCGGCACCGGTAATCACGCAACCGATGGCGGCGCCGAGATCCAGACCGCTTCGCCGAACAACGGCACCGGCCAGCCGGTGACGCTCAGCCTCTTCGGCGGCAATGGCGGCGACGGCGCCAACGGCGCGACCTCGGGCAATGGCGGCGATGCGAATTCGACGCTGACCGTCACCACGCCGACACCGAGCACCGCCGTGAACGCGTTTGCCGCGGGGACTGGCGGCAATGGCGGCAACGGCACCGGCGGCTCCAACGGCGGCAATGGCGGCAACGGCAGTGCGACGGCGACGGCCGGCACCGACACCGCCAATCCCGGGCTCGGCATCACGGTCAATACCGGCAATGCGATGGCGACGGCCCAGGGCACGGGCGGCAATGGCGGCGGCAGCGATACCGGCACCGGCGGGGATGGCGGCAACGGCCAAGCGGCCGCGACCGCGATCACCAACAGCCCGACCAACAGCGCGATCGCCAGCGCCACCGCGGCCGGCGGCCAAGGCGGCAGCGGCGGCGCAGGCAACGGCAGTGGCGGCAGCGCCCAGGCCAATGCGACCGCGACCAACAATGGCGGCGGCGCGGCCGACGCCAACGCGCTTTCCTTCAGCCACGGCGACACCGCGACATCGACGGCCACCGGCTCCGGCGGCAGCGGCTTTGCCAATGCCGGCAGCACGACCTACGGCACCGGCGCGCTCGCCAATCAATCCATCACGGCCACCGCGATTGCGCAGGTCGGCAGCATGGCCGTGGCCCAGACGGTCACCTCGGTCGGCGGTCCGGTCGTGCCGCTCAACGTGCCTTTCACCGCCGCCAACCATCCGGCGGAGGCTTTCGCACAAGGGAATCTCGCCCCCGACGGCGCCTCGCTGGCCGCGGTCCTCGCCGCCAATCCGGCGCTACCCTTCAATCAGCCGGGCAGCCATGTGGTCGGCTCGGGCCTGCTCAGCACGGCTTTCACCACCACGCTGTCGGCGATCGGCACGGCGCACAGCTATTCGGCATCGCTCACTTTCAGCGATCTCGCGGCGAATGTCGCCAATCGCGATCTCTTCCTCTCGATCCTCAGCAGCGGCGGCTATGCCGACAACACCAATGTCGGCGCGACTTTCGGCACCCTGACGTTCTTCGTCACCGACAGCTGGTCGCTGACCGATCTCGTCGCGCCGATGGTGTTCAACGATCTCGCCACGGCGGAGGCAGTGCTCGACAATCTGACCTTCGATCTGGGCATGTTGCCCGGCAGCGTCGGCGGTATGTTCGATGTCACCTTCAATCTCGATTACACGACCAGCTTCGCGAACGGCTTCCAGACCGATCTGCTCTTCGGTTACGCGGCGGCCGCTTCCGCCGTGCCCGAGCCCGCCAGCGGCGCAATCTTTGCCGGCGCCCTCCTGGGCTGGATCATGCTTTGCCGCCGCAGCGGGGACCGCAGGGTGCGGGGGACGCTTTTTCCCCTCGCGCTCATCCCGTTTGCCGCGCGCTGAGCCACCGCCGCTTTAGCCTCACCACCGTCTTTTCGCGGCTTTCTCGGCATCTCCGGGGGAACCATCGCGGGCCTTTGCCATTGTGGGATGGCAAAGAAACAGGAGTCTGCACATGGGCCGTGGAATTTTGCTTTGGCTGTTGGGCGTTCCCATTCCGGTGATCATCCTTCTGGCGCTGATCTGGCGCTGAGGAGGTCCGCATGGCTTACACCTCAGCGACGCCGCGCGCCGTTCCGGCGGGCGCGGTGGTTGCCGATGCCGCCTCGTCGGCCGCATCGGCGGTTTCCTGGGCCGCGATCTTCGCCGGCGCTTTCGGCGCGGTCGCGGTCAGCATCATCCTGATCGAGCTCGGTCTCGGTCTCGGCTTCTCGTCGACGTCGGCCTGGCCGAACAGCGGCGCTTCGCTCGGCACCCTCGGCATCGCGGGCGGCGTGTGGCTGATCCTCGTGCAGTGGATCGCCTCGGCGGTCGGCGGCTATCTCGCCGGGCGGCTGCGCACCAAATGGACCGGGCTTCATACAGACGAGGTGTTCTTCCGCGACACGGCGCACGGCTTCCTCGCCTGGTCGCTCGGCACGGTGGTCGGCGTGATGCTGATCGCCATCGGCAGCGCCACGGTGATCAATGCGACGAGCCGCGTCGCGGGCGGCGCGGCGCAAGGCGCGGCCCAAGGTGCCGCGGCGACCGGTACCGCCGCTTCGATCAATCAATCGGGTCCCCAGGTGCAGCCCATCGGCGATCGCTATTACGTCGACATGCTGTTCCGTCCGGCCGCGCCGAACGCCAACGGCACCGCCGCCGGCACAGCGCCGACCGGTTCGGCGCCTGCCGCCGCGCCGTCGCAAGCCAATAGCGGCGACGATCGGGCGACCGTCGCCGGCATCTTTGTGCGCGATTTGCCGAAGGGCAGTCTTGTGCCCGAGGACCGCACCTATGTCGCCCAGATCGTGGCGCAACGCGACGGCATCAGCCAAGCCGACGCCGAGCAGCGCGTCGATCAGACCGTGACGCAGATCAAGGCCGCCGAGGATCAGGCGCGGCAGGCCGCCGACAAGGCGCGCAAGGCCGCGGCCTTCGGCGCGATCGTGACCGCGCTGGCGATGGTGGTCGGCGCGTTCATCGCCGCGGTGAGCGGCGCGCTCGGCGGGAAGCTGCGCGACGAGTACTGACGTTTCCTGATTTCCGCTTCGAGGCACCGGCCGCGGATTTTGTCCCGGCCGGTGTTTTCGTTTTCGCGCCTCGCGGCGCCTGCCTCAGGATCGCGCGCAGCACGACGGCGTTGTTATGCGCCTCGTCGCGCGCGGCATAGACGAGGGTCAGCGCGCCCTGTCGCGCCAGGCCGCGGAGCTCCGCCAGCCGTTCGGCCTGTTGCGCCAACTCGGCCACGTAGCGGCGCCGGAATTCGTCCCAGCGCGCGGCATCGTGGCCGAACCAGCGGCGCAGCGCATCGCTCGGGCCGATCTCCCTCATCCAGCGCGCGACCGCCAGCGTCGCCTTGCCGACGCCGCGCGGCCAGAGGCGATCGACAAGGATGCGGGTGCCGTCCGCGGCGG
>Ga0335085_10002097_pt1 | contig 38605 bp, 39 predicted proteins | sample Lox_Sample_45_FD_206712 | JGI IMG/M metagenome (GOLD analysis project Ga0335085, IMG submission 206712) | Soil microbial communities from Loxahatchee National Wildlife Refuge, Florida, United States - Lox_Sample_4.5 | ecosystem: Environmental > Terrestrial > Soil > Wetlands | place: USA...
CGCTGCTTTACACTAAGCAGTTTGAATCCCAACCTGCAATCCTGGATCGAGCGGGTGCGCGCGGGCGATCCGCGAGCACTGGCGCGGGCGATTTCCACGGTCGAGAATCGCGCCTCCGGCTGGTCAGCGCTGCTGAAGGCCCTTTTCCCGCATAGCGGCAACGCGCGCATTGTGGGCCTGACGGGAGCCCCCGGTGCGGGCAAGAGTACTCTGGTGGATCAACTGGCGAAGCTCTACCGCCGAGCGAACAAAACAGTCGGCATTATCGCGGTGGATCCCACCAGCCCCTATACGGGCGGGGCGATCCTGGGAGATCGTATCCGCATGCAGGAGCACTTTGCCGATCCGGGAATTTACATCCGTAGCATGGCGACCCGCGGCTCTCTTGGCGGATTGGCGCGCGCCACGGCGGATGTGACCACGGTCCTTGATGCCTCGGGACGCGACTTGGTAATGATCGAAACGGTGGGCGTCGGGCAGGACGAGGTGGATATCGTCCGCCTGGCTGATATCACCGTGGTGATCCTGGTGCCGGGCATGGGTGATGACGTGCAGACCATTAAGGCCGGCATCATGGAGATTGCCGATATTTTTGTCATCAATAAGAGCGATCGCGAGGGAGCGGAGCGGGTCGAGCGGGAGATTCGGGTCATGCAAACTCTGGCGATGCGCGAAGACCGCTGGACTCCGCCGATCGTGAAAACCGTCGCCAGCGAGGGTGTGGGAATTAAAGAGTTGGCAGCCGCGATCGGCGAATACGAGGCGTTTCTGAAAAAAGAGAATCTGCTGCTCAAGCACAATATTCAGAACTGGCAGGAGCGGTTGGTGGAGATGCTGCGCGATGCATTTCTTGATCGCGCACGCAAGCAGATGACCGACGGAAAAATCGCGCGCTACGCCGAGGAAGTGGCTGAGCATAAGCGCGACCCTTACACGGTGGTGGAAGAGATCGTAAAAGGAATGTGAAGGTCTTAGCGGTGTTCGCGAGTGAGGCATTATGAGTTTCACAATTGATCATTTAGGGATTGCAGTGAAGTCGCTCTCCGCGGCAAAAGGTATTTACGAAAAACTGGGGCTGAATATTTCTCCGGAAGAAACAGTCGAAGCCGAACAGGTGCGGCTGGTCATGGTTCCGGTAGGTGAAAGCCGGCTGGAGTTGCTCGAGCCGACCTCTGAAACTTCGACCATTGCCAAGTTCATCGCCAAGCGCGGCGAAGGATTGCATCACCTCTGCGTGCGCGTGCCCGACTTGGCGGCCGCCGTGCAAAAGCTAAAGAGCGACGGCGTGCGCCTGGTATCGGAGGAGATCAAGGTTGGTGCTGGCGGTCATCGTTATGTTTTCGTCCACCCGTCCAGCAGCGGCGGTGTCTTGCTGGAACTGGTCGAAGCGAGTCATTGATGCTGCTGCTGAGTGTCGACACCTCCGGCCGGCAGGGCAGCATTGCCTTAGCGCAAGGCAATTCGGATGGCACTTGCGAACTCGTCGAAATGGTCCCGCTTGAAGGGGGGACGTTCTCGGCGCAGCTCATTCCGCAAGTGGCGTCTCTTCTCGCCAAGCACAAATTCCGGAAAGCCGACATGGGCGGCCTGATTGCGGCCTCCGGGCCCGGATCATTCACCGGAATCCGCGTGGGGTTGGCAGCGATCAAAGCCTTGAGTGAGGCGACCGGCAAGCCGATCGCAGCGGTGTCGCTGCTGGAAGCAATTGCACTCACCGGAGGCAAGAGCGGGCGAGTCTTGGCTGCCATGGATGCAGGCCGGGGAGAAATCTACCTCGGAGAATACGAAGTGGCTTCCTCAGGAGCCACGATGATCATCGAAAAGCTGGTCACGAAAGCGGAGTTTGCCGATACGGCGGGGGACAAGTGGGTGGTCACAACCGAGAAGGGAATCGCGGAAATGGCCGGGGCTAAGGGAATCCTCATCGGGTACCCCGGCAGTGATCTGATCGCCCGCCTGGGATGGAAGAAGATCCTGGCGGGAGAAATACTCTCTCCTGAGGCTCTGGAAGCCAATTACATCCGCCGTACCGACGCAGAGATTTTTGCGAAGTTTCCGTCGTAAATCGCATTTGGCTGGCCCTCAACCTTGCAAATTCGTTCTGCTACTCCCGCCGATATACCCGCCATGATGGCCATTGAGAAGCGAGCGGTCACAGCTTCGCACTGGTCTGAGGCGCAATACCGGAGGGCGCTCATCGAAGAAGAAAACCGCTTGGTTTTGGCGTTGGAGCAAACCTCCGGAATGCAGGGCTTTCTCGTCGCTCGCTTCATCGGCAAGGAATGGGAGATCGAAAACCTGGCGGTGGCTGGTCCCGCTCGGCGTCGCGGGTTGGGTAGCCGACTGGTAGGCGCCTTGCTCGACCGGGCGCGTTCCCGCGGTGCAGGCAGTGTTTTTCTCGAAGTCAGGGAATCAAATCAGGCCGCGCGATCACTCTACGAAAAATGGGGTTTCGTCGAAAGCGGCCGCCGCAAGGCCTATTACCAGCAGCCTGTGGAAGATGCTTTGATCTACCGCCTCGATTTCTCCTAAGTTGCACGAAATACAGTGCAAACTCGGGTTTCTGGGCGGGTGACGAAAGCCGAACGCCCGGTGGAAATTTGCGTTGAAGGCCTCTGGGACGTGTGGTAGGTTTAGCTTGTAAACCCGGTTAGGAGGTCTGCTGGATGCTCAATTCTAGAGACCAGCTCCTCGCTAGTCATGATGAGTTCCGCAAACTAGCCCAGGAGCACTCGCAGTACTCACAACGGCTCGATTCCCTCACTCAGAAGCGCTATCTCACCGAAGACGAAAAGCTGGAAGAAGTGCGATTAAAGAAGCTGAAGCTGCGTCTGAAAGATCAGATGGAGCTGATTGAGCGGCAGTACAGGACTCAGATTCAGGTAGCCTAATTTTCTGACGAACCTGACTCGGCGATGGCCGTCGCAGGGATTGTATGCTCCGAACCAAGGCGCTCGTAAGCGCCTTTTTTATTTATATTTAACAATTGCCGGGGAAGCGCCCTCGGGGGCTCTGCACTATAATCCCAACATCTCCTCATGGTCCCTGATGGCTACTATTACGCGTTCCCTCTGGCCGGAGCGGCTGCCCTGCTGGGCTGGCTTGCAGGGCCGTTGTGGATCATCCCTCCGCTTTTACTGGCGGCGTTCTTTCTGTGGTTCTTCCGCGATCCGGAGCGCCTGATTCCTGACACCCCGGGTGCGGTGGTCTCGCCGGGAGATGGCAAGGTCACCGACGTGTCCCCGTTCACCGAGGATGGCGTGCGGCGAATCCGCATCAGCATCTTCTTGAATGTTTTCAATGTGCACGTGAACCGCTCGCCGATCGCCGGAGTAATTCGCAATGTCCGTTATCAAAAGGGCAAGTTTGTGAACGCCATGAATGCCGCATCCGCCGACCAGAACGAGCAGAACATCGTGACCGTCGAAGGCGAAGGGCACACGGTAATCTTCAAACAAATTGCGGGACTCCTGGCCCGGAGAATTGTTTTCAGCAAGAAAGTGGGAGACACCGTGGCCCGCGGGGAGCGGGTAGGCCTGATCAAGTTTGGTTCGCGGGTGGATGTTCTGCTCGATGCCGCGGCTGCTCCGCAGATTAAAGTGGGCGATCACGTGAGAGGCGGGAGCACGGTTCTGGCACAGGTGCCCGCGACACCGCTGGCGGGCGTGGGTGGGGAGAAAGCGCAGCAAGGAGCACGATGATGGGACCAGAAGTTCCGCAAACCCCCAAGCGGCGCAAGGAGGATCAGCCTCCCCGCAAGCTGCGAAAAGGTTTATACATCCTGCCCTCACTTTTTACGACGGCCAACATCGCGGCCGGGTACTACGCGATTCTGCAGGTGACGCACGCCACATTGCAGGAGCCGTGGCATTTTGACTATGCCGCCAAGGCCATCGGGTTTGCCGTGCTTTTTGACGGGCTCGATGGACGCATCGCCCGCATGACCAAGACCAGCAGCGACTTCGGAAAAGAACTTGACTCGCTGGCCGACGTCATCACCTTCGGAGTGGCGCCTGCCATGCTGGGATGGATGTGGGGATTCCGGATGTTGCGGGCGTTCTCGACCGCCGACGTGGTAGGCAGGGTTGTTCAACTGGGAGCGATCGCCAGCTTCTTGTTCTTGATGGCGGGAGCCAGCCGCCTGGCGCGCTTCAACATCACCACCAATCCTCAGCCTTCGAATCCGGGCCGCCCCGGCAAGAAATATTTCGTGGGAATGCCCATCCCTGCGGGCGCTGGCGTGATTGCAGCGGTGGTGCACTTCTCGGCTGGCGATCCGCTCCAGTCCTGGTATACCTCGATCGTGTGGATGCTGCTGATGGTCACCGTCGCGTACATGATGGTGAGCACATGGCGTTTCTACAGTTTCAAGGACATTGATTTCCGCTCACGGCAGCCGTTCCAGCTCATCGTCTTGTTCGGCGCTTTGTTCGCAGCGATCTGGTTTTTCTCGCAATGGGTGTTGTTCGCCATCGCCTTGCTGTACATGGCGTCGGGTGTTCTTTGGCGCCTGCAATGGATCTTCCGCAGGAAGAGCAATCCGCCGCCTCCGGCATACAAGGAGGCATCGCAGATCTCATGAAAGCCAATCTCAAACCTTCGTCCGCGCCGGCCGATACGGCGCGCGCAGGCAGCTTATACCGCGTCGCGATTGTGGGTGCGGGTTCACTGAAAGGGAAGGAAGTTGCCGAGGTGCTCAACGACCGCAATTTTCCCTCGATTGATGTGAAGCTTCTCGATGATGACGAATCCCTAGGGCAGCTCGAGGCTACGGGCGACGAGGTGACTTTCATCCAGAATGTGCGTACGGAAGAGTTCGAGCATATCGACTTCACTTTCTTTGCTTCGGACCAGGAGTGCACTCGTAAAAACTGGAAGACGGCGCGGAAGGCGGGCAGCGCTCTGGTGGACCTCTCTTACGCTTTAGAGGACGAACCCGGGGCGGTGGTGCGCTCCCCTTGGGTCGAGCGCCAGCGTGGGCAGACGATTCAGCCGGAACTGCAGCCGGGGCCAAGCGTAGTCGCCCACCCTGCCGCGGTTGCGCTTGCTCTGCTGTTGTTGCGCGCGCAAAAGTTAGGCAAAATTCGCCGGGTCGTCGCTACGGTGTTCGAACCCGTTTCTGAGCACGGGCAAAAAGGCATGGACGAGCTGCACGAGCAAACCGTGAACCTGCTCTCGTTTCAGCAACTGCCCAAGAGCGTGTTTGACACCCAGGTTGCTTTCAATATGGTCGCACGGTATGGAGAGAATTCGATCCCGGCGCTCTCCCTGGTCCAGGACCGGATTCTCAAGCACTACCGGAAAATTGCCGGAGACGATGCCCCATTGCCATCGGTTTTCATGGTGCAGGCACCCATCTTCCACGGACATGCGTTCTCGGTGCACATTGAGTTAGAGAAACCTGCCGATCTTTCGAATGTCCTCGATGCACTGGCGGGAGATCATCTTACCGTTACCCACGGCGCGGAGGACTCCCCGAGCAATGTGAATGCCGCCGGGCAGTCGGAGATCCTGGTGTCAGCCATGCCCGACGCCAACGACGGCAACAGCTTCTGGCTGTGGGCTGCCTCCGACAACTTGCGTATGGCGGCCTCGAATGCCGTCGAGAGCGCCGAGACCATGGCGGCGACGCGTCCTCGAGGCAAGATTCAATGAAGCGATGGGCATGGCTGGCGCTGGTGCTGGCGACCACCGGCTGCGGCTATCACACCGCCGGGCACAGTGTTACCCTCCCTGACAACGTCAAGACGATTGCCGTTCCAAATTTCGTCAACGATACTCGTACTTATAAGATTGAACAGACACTCACGGCCGCGGTGGTGCGCGAGATGATTACGCGCACGCATTATCACATCGTGGACCAGGCGGACGCGAACGCCGATGCGACCTTGCACGGCGAGGTTCTCTCGAGCAACGCTTCGCCGCTAACCTACGATTCGCAGACCGGGCGCGCAGCCAGCGTCCTGGTTGTGGTCAGCATGAAAGTCTCTCTGACCGACAAGGCGGGCAAGGTTCTATACCAGAATCCCGATTATCTTTTCCGCGAGCAGTACCAGGTGTCACGGGAATTGACGAGCTTTTTCGAGGAAGATTCTCCCGCTCTCAAACGCTTGTCGCAGGATTTCGCCCGCACCCTGGTTGCAAATATCCTGGAGGGCTTCTGATGCGGGCCTTTGCCCAGACCGACCGGTTCGTTGCCGAGGTGCAGAATGGCAAGCTGCGTCCGGCGTACGTGTTCGTCGGGGATGAAGTGTTTTTCCGCAAGCGCTGCCGCGAAGCCATCCTGCAGCATCTGGTCCCTTCCGATCTCAGGGATTTCAGCCTCTTCGAATTCGACCTGGCGGAAACGGATCTGAGCGAAATTCTCGATCGCGCCCGCACCCCTTCGCTGATGGCGCCCTTCCAGGTGTTCTTCGTGCGCGGGGTGAAGAATCTGTTCGGGCGAGGATCAAACGAAGAGAAGCTGGCGGCGATTGAGGCCTATTGCAAAGACCCGAACCCCGACGCGGTGCTGATTTTTGTCGCCGACCACATCAGCATTCCGGCCGACGCCCGCCGCATGGACATGACCGACAAAGATCGCTATGAGCGCATCCGCGAAACCCTGGGCGACTATTGCGCGATTGTCGAACTGGCGCGGGTGGAAGAAGGCGATGCCGTGCGCTGGCTCACGGAATATTGCACCACCCGCGAGGTGAAGATCGATGCCGACGCGGCGCGCGAACTCGTGGATGCGCTGGGCGGAGACATGATGATGATCTCCAACGAACTGGAGAAGCTCATGCTCTACGTGGGAGAGAAAAAACACATCACCCTGGGCGACGTGGAGACCATGGTTCTGGCGGCGAAGCAACGGTCACTCTATGAATTAACCGATGCGATATCCGCAAAAGATCGGGTTCGTGCTCTGGCTATGCTGGACGCCATCCTGACCACCGGCGATGGGGATGAAGCGGCGATTGGCCACCTCTATATGCTGGCCAAAACCTTTCGCCAGATGCTGGTGATTCTGGAACGCAACGTCCGCGATCAGCGCATGCTGTGGGCGGCTTTGTGGCAGGGGTTCCGGGTGCCTCCGTTTGCCGCCGACGACATCATCAAGCAGGCGCGCCGCTACAAATCGAAGCGGGAGTTGACGCGGGCCATCCGATTGGTTGCGAAGACCGATCTCGCGTTGCGCTCGAATCCTCCAACCAAGCGCCTGGTGCTGGAAAAACTGGTGCTCGATTTGACCGCCGAACCGAAGGAAGAAGTGCCGGGCTGGTCGCAGGAAGAGTTGCCGGTGTAAGAAGCAGCTTTTGGCACTTAGCTTTTAGCGCTTAGCTTACAGCCCTGTCATTCTGAGTGGAAGGTATCGATTCGCTTGCGAATCGCGGTACGTGGAATCGAGGGATCTGCGTTCGACATCCACTGTGGAAGATGGCATGAGGGAATTCTCCCCGGAACCTTGGCATGCTCGACGTATCTGCCTACCTGAGCCGCATCGGTTACACCGGATCCACCCAGCCCACGGCAGGAAACCTGCGCGCCATTCATCGGGCGCACTTGCTGGCCGTTCCTTTCGAAAATCTCGACATTGGGCTGGGCCGCAGGATCGAATGCGAAGACGATGCCGCCGTCCGCAAGATTGTCGAGCGCAAGCGCGGCGGGTTTTGTTATGAGATGAACGGCGCGTTTGCGGCGTTGCTGCGGGAGTTGGGTTTCCGGGTCACGCTGCTTTCGGCGCGGGTGGCACGGGAAGATGGCGGGGAAGGCCCGGAGTTCGATCACCTCACCTTGCGGGTTGATTTGGACGAGCCCTGGCTGGCCGATGTTGGCTTCGGCGATTCATTTCTCCACCCACTGCGCCTGCAGTCTGGATTAGAGCAACCAGAAGGTGCTCGAACGTTTCGACTGGTGAAAGACGGGGACCGTCTTGTGCTGGAGATGCGGGAAGGAGCGAAGCCCTGGAACAAACAATATTCATTCAGCCTGATACCCCGGCGCCTGAAAGAATTTTCCGGGACTTGCCACTATCATCAGACCTCGCCCGAATCGCACTTTACGCAAAAGCGAATCTGCACGATGGCAACGCCGGAGGGACGGGTGACGCTGGCGGATTACAAGCTGATCATTACTCGGAGCGGACAGCGCCAGGAGCAGATGCTGAACTCCGAAGAAGAGCGCGCCGAGGCGCTCAAAAGATATTTCGCCGTCGTTCTATAGCGGTTCGATCGAAAAAAGAAAAGCGTCCGGCTATCGGGACGCTGTCTTTACTGCTGGCTGATCGCCGCGACGGCTACTTCATGGCCGTCAGTCGCGCACTGAGGCGGGACTTGTACCGCGAGGCCGTGTTCTCGTGGATGACGCCCTTCTGGATCGCCTTATCGAGGGCTGATACGGTTTCCCGGTAGCTCTTCTCGGCAGTCTGCTTATCGCCCTTGGCGAGGGTTTCCCGGAGTTCGCGCAGCGCGCTGCGCAGGCGGGAACGGTTAGCCCGGTTGCGGGCAGAGCGCTTCTCGGTCTGACGGGCGCGTTTCAGCGCCGAAAAATGATTTGCCATGTCTGGGTCGTTACCTTCGTTTCTCTAGATAAGTATTCCGGTGGGTACCGAATACGTTATTTTACGGGAGTAACTCTCGGCAGGTCAACTACATGGCAGATGCATTCGAACGGCTCAAAATCCTGATCGATTCCTCGACTCCAATCGTCGTGCTCGAGACCGTGGAAGAAATGCGTGCCGTCCGCATGGTGCGTGCGGCCTGCTCTGCGCTGAATCTGGCTACTTTTGAATGGACGATCGCCAGCGGCCTGATGCGCTCGGGCGGCGACGTGGGTACTCAGGTGCCCGACGCCGGGAGGCCAGCGGCTCACGACCCCAACGACACGCAAGCCATCTATCAAAGCCGGGAACCGGCGCAAATGCTGGGGAACCTGGAAGCGATTTCAACCGAAGCAGCCTTTATTCTCAAGGACTTCCATCGTCACATGGACGATCCGGTGGTGGTTCGGCGGCTGCGCGATGTGGGGCAAAAGTTCTCCCGCAATCGCCGCACGGTGATCATCACGGCTCCGGCGATCGCCATTCCGGCGGAGCTCGCAAGCTTGGTCGAATTTCTCGAATTGCCGCTGCCCGATCAAGGCCGTTTGCGGCAGATTGTGGACGAAATGATTGTCCGCGTGGGAAAAACCCACACGTTAAAACGCACCCTTGATACTGCGGGCTTGGATGCTCTGGCGAATAACCTGCGCGGTTTAACCGAAGAGGAAGCGGAACGTGCGGTTTCGCAGGCGTTGGTGACACGCTACGGGGTGACTCCCGAGATCGTCACTGACGTGCTCCAAGCCAAGAAGGAAATGCTGAAGCGCTCCGAGATGCTTGACTTCGTTGAAGCTTCCGAAAATCTTTCGGTGGTGGGTGGCTTCGAAAATCTGAAGCGTTGGCTGAAGCAGCGCCAGGGAGCCTGGGAAGATGGGGCGCGGGAGTTCGGCCTCGATCCGCCGCGCGGGGCAATCATTTTAGGCGTGCAGGGCTGCGGCAAGAGCATGTGCGCGCGCGCCATTGCCGGGGAATGGAAGATCCCGCTGGTGAAATTTGACACGGCCGCTGTGTACGACAAATACATTGGAGAGACCGAGAAGCGCATCCAGAAGGTGTTTCAAGTGGCCGAGGAGCTGGCGCCTTGCGTTCTGTGGATTGACGAACTGGAAAAGGTTTTTGCCGGCAGTGGGCCGGACTCCGCTTCTGCCGACGCCGGCGTCTCCTCTCGCCTGCTGGCTTCGTTTCTCTCCTGGATGCAGGACCGCCGGGCTCCGGTCTTCGTAGCAGCTACCTGTAACAACGTGACGGTGTTGCCGCCGGAGCTAATCCGGAAGGGACGTTTCGACGAACTGTTCTTTGTGGACTTGCCGAATCAAACTGAGCGCAGGCAGATCTTTCAAATTACGCTTACCAGACGGAAGCGCAATCCCGCCGAGTTCAACCTCGATCAAGTCGCCGCGGCGGCGCGAGGCTACTCCGGGGCCGAGATTGATGCGGCTGTGCAAACTGCCATGTACGCCGCTTATGCTGGCAAGCGTCCGCTCAATTCGGAGGATCTCATTGATGCTTTGAAGGCAACGGTCCCATTATCCACAACGCGCGCCGAGGAAATAGAGCGGCTGCGAGAATGGGCGCAGAACCGGACGGTAGCGGCCTCCTCCCCCGAGGCTAAAAGCCAGGGGGCTTAGGCGCCGAACCTCGACAGGAGAGCGGTACATACTTTCATCTCAACCCCGGTACCCGCGGCGGAAACCGGAAAACCCGGTGCCATTGACTCCCATCTAAGGGCGGGGTAGGCTTAAGCCAATGGTTGTTGCTTGCACTTCGGTGTCGAGCATCCCGACTGGTTCCATCTCCAGACACAAGAATAGTTTTTGCGCTTTGCGGCGGAAGCTGCGGGGGTTGCGCATGGTTGTGAATGGCGACCTGGCGAACCATCTGGGCCAGAGTATTTGACTTGAATGAAGAAAAGCATAGAGCTTCGCCCCAACATCGAGACCTTGTTTGGCACCCGGGATGAAAACCTGCGCGTGCTCGAAGATGGCCTGAACGTGGCCATTGACCTGCGATCCGATTCCATCGAGCTTGACGGAGCCCCGCGCGACGTGGCGCGCGCCGAGCAGGTGTTCGCCGACTTCGATCAACTCCAGCGTTCCGGTCATGCGTTCAACAACGGTGACTTGAACAGTATGTTGCGCGTGCTGACTTCGGATCCCAAGGCGACCCTGCGCGGACTGGCTGAGGCCGGCAAGCAACGCGCCCTTGGACGCCGCACAGTCCAGCCCAAGAGCGTGAACCAGCGCCGGTACCTCGAGGCGATCGAGACCCACGACATGGTGTTCGGGATCGGTCCGGCGGGAACCGGCAAGACCTACCTCGCGGTTGCCATGGCGATTTCCGCGCTGCTGGCCAAGCGGGTGAACCGGATCATTCTGGCGCGGCCGGCCGTTGAAGCGGGCGAGCGGCTCGGGTTTCTGCCGGGAACCTTGCAGGACAAAATTGATCCATACCTGCGCCCGCTTTACGACGCGCTCTATGACATGCTCGATCCCGAGAAAGTGGATCGGTATCTCGAGAAGAATGTCATCGAGATCGCGCCCATTGCCTTCATGCGCGGCCGGACCCTCAATGATTCCTTCGTGATTCTTGACGAGGCTCAGAACACCACGTCCGAACAGATGAAAATGTTCGTGACCCGCTTAGGGTTCAACTCCAAGGCAGTCATTACTGGCGACATCACCCAGATTGACTTGCCGAACGCCAGGCGAAGCGGCCTGCTGGAAGCGGTGGATGTTCTCAAGGGCGTCGAAGGCCTGATGTTCGTCTATTTCGACGAAGGCGATGTGGTTCGTCACCACCTGGTGCAGCGGATTATCCGTGCTTATGACGAACATAAGGCGCGGGTCGCGGAAGAACAACTCTCTCTCCTGGAAGCAAAGAATGGTGTGAACGGGAAGAACGCCGCGGCATCCCCGGAGAAAGGTCAGGCGGCTGAGGCCGGGGAATAAAGAGCGTAGAATGTGGCGGGAGGGCTCCACGAACGGGCCCTCCCGTTTGCTTTTGGGCAGCGCTGGTATGGTCATCTTGCGTAGACGCGTGGCAGGACTCAGTGACAAGGCTCTGGCGGGTTTCCTCACGCAGGCAGTTCGGGCGGCGCGGATGAGGGGAAGCGTGAATGTCCTGGTCACCAGCAGCCACGAATTGCGCGCACTGAACCGCCGTTTTCGCAAGAAGGACAAGACCACCGACGTGCTTTCGTTTCCTCCTATGTTCGATGAGGGATTTGCCGGAGACATCGCCATCTCTGCCGACATCGCGGGGCGCAATGCCCGCCGGTTGGGGCACTCTGCGGCCGAAGAGATCAAGATTCTGACGCTGCATGGGATACTCCATCTGGCGGGATACGATCACGAAACCGACGAAGGCGAAATGGCACGCTTGGAGCAGAGCCTGCGCAAGAAACTTGGCTTGCCTTCCGGATTGATCGAGCGGGGTGGAACGGCGAGAGGTCGAGCGCAATGAACTACGCCATTGCAGTGGCGTTGGTTTTGCTGCTGGGCCTGCTGACTCTGGTGTCTTATGCCGAGCGACTGTACGCGGAGATCGGAAAGTTCCTGTCGCGCGAATTTCAGGACAACATTGACGTCTTCGAACAAAAGGTTGAGCCTCGGCTGGGCGTCAGCCGTGCGCGGGCCGCGCTTTCCATGGCGGTGCTGACGCAGTTGACCATGGCTGCCATCGCCATGCTGGTGGGCTTTGCAGTCTTCCGAGATCGGGCCTGGAGTGCGCATGAAATCCTGCAGGCGACGCTGGCGCTGATCCTGATTACCATCCTCTTCAACCGGTTCCTGCCCTTTGTTTTCTTCTCCCGCACCCGCGGCGAGTGGCTGACTCATTGGGCCCTGTTGTTGAAGATCCTGATCTATCTGGTTCTGCCGGTGACGCTGGTCCTGGGCTTCCTGCAATCTGTAGCCGCCCTCACCAACGAACATATCGAAGAACAGCCAGAAACTCAGGCGGAAGCGGTTGATGCTCTCATCGAAGCCGGACAGGAGGAGGGCATTCTCGACGAGAGCAATCGCGATCTGATCCAGTCGGTCGTCGAGTTTAGTGAAAAGACTGTGCGCGAAGCCATGAAGCCGCGCCCAGAGATCGTCGCGGTGCCAATGAACACCACCATCGAACAGTTTGTCGAATTGCTAAAGAACAAGCCGTTCTCCCGCGTTCCGGTCTACGACGGCACCATCCACAGCATCAAAGGCATCGTTTACGCGCAGGATATTCTCCAGGTGCCTGATTCCGAGGCCGGGAAGCGGACAGTCGACGGCATTATGCGTAAGGACGTCTACTTTGTTCCCGAAAGCAAGTTGAGCAGCGACTTGCTTCGCGAGATGCAGAAAAGCAACATCCGCATGGCGATCGTGGTGGACGAGTATGGCGGAGTGGCTGGACTGGTCACCATCGAGGACCTGGTCGAGGAGATTGTCGGCGAGATTCGCGACGAGCACGAGAAGGCCGAGGTCCTGCGCGAGAACGATTACACCTACGTGGTTCCGGGAAATATGGATGTGGACCGGTTAGACGAGCTTTTTGGCGTACGGCTGGAAGGGAAGGACTCGGCAACCATAGCTGGGCTGGTCAGCGAATTGGCGGGACGTATCCCGCAAAAGGGCGAAGTGATCGAAGACGACGGCCTCCGCTTTGAAGTTCTCGATTCCACGGAACGCCGTGTCGAACGTGTGCGTATCTCTGCTGAGCAGCCGCGGCAGATGAAGCTGATATAGTCGAAACCGATTTATGGCTTTTCACTCTGGCTTCGTATGCATTCTCGGCCGTCCGAACGCAGGCAAGTCGACCCTGCTGAACGCCCTCGTGGGCGAAAAACTGGCGATCATCAGCCCCAAACCGCAGACCACACGGAACCGCATTTTGGGGATTCTCAGCCTGCCTCGACGCAAAGGCGGGATTGCGGGGCAAGTCATCCTGATTGACACACCCGGCGTCCACAAACCCGACAGTTCGCTGGGACGAAAGATGATGCAGGAAGTGCGGGAAGCGCTGGAGGGCTGCGACCTGGTTCTACTCATAGTGGATGCCACCAAGGAATTCGAAAGCAAAGATCAGTTTGTCTTGGAGATGGCGAAGAAGGCGGGCATCCCTGTTTTTCTTCTGCTCAACAAGATTGACCTGTTGCGCGGGAAAAAAGATAAGCTGTTGCCCAGCATCGAACGCTATCGGCACCTGCATGACTTCCGGGAAGTCATCCCCCTTTCCGCACGCAAGCGGGAAGGACTTGACCTGCTGTTGGCGGAGGTGCTCAAAGCCTTGCCGGAAGGGCCGCGCTATTTCCCGGACGATCAGGTTACCGACCAGCCGGTGCGGTTCATGGCGGCGGAAATTATCCGCGAGCAGGTGATGATCGCGACCAGCGCCGAAATTCCCTACTCAACTACCGTGATTGTCGAGGAATTTGAGGAAGGCGGTCGCCTCACGAAGATCAGCGCCGTCATTTACTGCGAACGCGAAGGACAGAAGGCCATCCTGATCGGCAAAGGCGGGCACATGCTGAAGAAGATTGGCACCGCCGCAAGGATGCAGATTGAGAAAATGATAGAGGCGAAAGTCTTCCTCGAACTCCTGGTGAAAGTGAAGGCCGACTGGCGGGAGTCCCACGACTTTGTCGAGGAACTCGACTGGAGGCGTCAGTTGGAAAGCCTCGCGGGAGGCGGGAAGGCGTCGGACTGACCGGTTGTAGGCGGAGCTGAATCTTTATACAATCCTGAGCGTCTAACTGGGCGTGACCATGGCGAGTAACTGTACGTCGGGTGCAAACTTTGAAGCAGATAAGTTGATCTTGAAGTTGAAGATCACGCTGGCGGCCGAAACCCATGCCGTCGACTCCGTAGTGCAGGGCATCATGGAGATCGTTCGCAAGATGCAATGCATCACCGGCAAGGAAGACGCGATTGAGTTGGCGCTCACCGAGGCTCTCGCGAATGCGGTTGTGCATGGCGCCCAGGCCGATCCTTCGAAGATTGTCGAATGCGACGTGGCCTGTGACGAAGCGCGCGGCATGTTGATCGTCGTGCGCGACCCGGGCAAAGGCTTTGACCCGCAGAACATCCCCAATCCCATTCGAGGCGAGAACATCTTTTCCAACCACGGGCGCGGAATCTACCTGATCAATCAGTTGATGGACGAAGTGAAGTTTGCCCGCAATGGGACCGAAATTCACATGATCAAGCGCTAGCCTTGCCTACTCCTTGACCGCAATTCCGAGAGCCTTCATCTTGCGGTAAAGATGGCTTCGTTCGAGGCCAAGAACCTCCGCGGTGCGGCTGATGTTTCCGTGGTTGTCGTCAAGCTTCTTGAGGATGTAGTCGCGTTCGTAGGCGGCCCGCGCCTGGTGCAACGTGGAAAACTCCGTCCCCGCGCCGCGCCGTCCGCCGTCGCGATGCACCAGCGGGGGCAGGTGCTTGCGATCGAAGCGGGTGGTAGTGGGATTCATGATCACGATGCGCTCGATGACATTGCGCAGTTCCCGCACGTTGCCTGGCCAGGAGTACCGCATCAGAGTTTCCACGGCGTCGTCGGTGATTTCCCGGGCTCGGCGCCCGTAAGCCGCAGAGAACTCCTTTAAAAAATGGCGGGCCAGAAGCGGGACATCTTCCTTGCGTTCGCGTAGAGGCGGCACGGAAAAGGGAATTACGTTCAGCCGGTAGAAAAGATCTTCGCGAAAATTTCCGCGCGAAATCTCTTCTTCCAGATCTTTGTTCGTGGACGCGATCACCCGGGTGTCCACCGTGATGGTTTCCTCGCTGCCAACAGGAGTGAAACGCTGCTCGTCCAGTGTGCGCAGAACCTTCGACTGCGTCTTCAGACTCATGTCTCCTACTTCATCGAGGAACAGGGTTCCGCCGTTCGCCTTCTGAAACTTACCTTCTTTGTCGGTGGCCGCTCCCGGGAATGACCCTTTCTCGTGCCCGAACAGTTCGCTCTCGATCAGATCTTCGGGGATTGCCGCGCAGTTTACCTCGACGAAGGTTTCATCCTTGCGCAGACTTTGCGCGTGAATGGCGCGGGCAACCAGTTCCTTGCCGGTTCCAGATTCCCCATAGATCAGGACTCGCCCGTTGGTTGGTGCCATGAGCTGAATCTGCTGGCGCAGAGCCTTTGTGGGGATGCTTTCCCCAACAATCACGCTGCGCGGCGTAAGTTGCTTCTTCAGGTCGCGGTTCTCTTCGCGCAGTCGCTTGGCGTCGATGGCATGCTTCACCAACATCAGCGTTTTTTCGATGGAAAGCGGCTTCTCCAGGAAGTCGTAGGCGCCGAGTTTGGTGGCGCGTACGGCGGTTTCGATGGTGCCGTGGCCCGAGATCATGATGACTTCGGGAGCGTTCTCGAGTTCGCGAATCTTTTCGAGCGCTTCCAGGCCGTCCATGCCGGGCAGCCAGACGTCGAGCAAGATAACATCAAAGGCGCGTTTGCCGAGAAGCTCGAGGCAATCCTCGGCGCTCTCGGCAACCGCCGATTTGTAGCCCTCGTCTTCCAAAACACCTTTGAGGGATTGACGAATACCGGACTCGTCGTCGACCACCAGAATATTAGGCATGGTGGCTGGCGACCGCCGTCGCAATGGTTTCGGTGGCTACGGGAAGCTCAACCACGAAACGCGCCCCCACGGGACGGTTTTCTTCAACGCGAATGGAACCGCGGTGATCCTCAATGATGCGGCTGACAATGGCAAGGCCAAGGCCGGTGCCTCGCTTCTTGGTGGAGAAGTAGGGGAGAAACAATCGTTCTTTCAATTCCTGGGTCACTCCATGCCCGGTGTCGGAAACTGAAATTTCCACGGCCTCGCGGCTTCCCACCAGCGCGGTCAGAATACTGATCTCGCGTACCATCGACGACTGCACTGCCTCGGCTGCATTGTCCACGAGGTTGGCGAGGGCGCGCTTGATGGCGTCAGGATCAGCCATGACCTTCGGCAGACCATCGCTCAGGGAAGTTTGCACCCGCACGTTGTCGAGCCGGCCATCGAACATGGCCAGCGTGTTCTCCACGATCAAATTTATGTCGGAGGGTTGCGGCTTGGACGTCGGGAAGCGGGCGAGGGTTGAGAATTCGTCAACCAGTGTCCGCACGGTTTCAACCGCACTGGAGATGGTTTCCGCGCAGGTATTGATGATTTGCAGCGAAGATGCGTCGGGCTGTTTACCCCGTTCCAGGTGGCGTCGGATCCGCTCAGCCGACAGGGCGATCGGGGTGAGAGGATTCTTGATTTCGTGGGCCACGCGGCGCGCCACTTCGCGCCATGCCGCCTGCTTTTGGGCCTTCAGCAGATCGGAAAGATCTTCAAACACGAGAACGTACCCCAGCCGTTGACTGTCATGTTGAAGGGTGGCGACCGTAACCGCCGCGTTAATTTTCTCGCTGGGCAAGGCCAACTCCAACTGTGTTGTAGTCGTGCCCATGCGGTCTGCCCGGCGAAGCGAAGGTTCGAGGTCGTCAACGACCTCACGCGGGAATAAGTCCGACAGCGAAGCTCCGATCAGCAACGCCGGTTTTTCCGAATCTCCCCCCACCGGGTGAAACATGCGCAGCAAGGCGTGATTCACATGGGTCACACGGCGCCCGGCATCCAGAGAAATCACCCCGGTGGGGATGCTTTCCAGAATGGTCTCGATATGGCGGCGCCGTTGTTCCAGCGCGGCATTGGCTGCACGGACTTCGCGGCTGGATGCTTCAATCTGGCGCCGGCTGCCTTCCAATTCCTCCGCCATTCGGTTAAAGGACCGCACCAAATCGCCAATCTCGTCGGCGGCGCGGACTTCGACCCGGTAATCAAGGCGTCCGCGGGAGATCTCCTGGGTCGCTTCTGCCAGGGCGGCCACGGGGCGGGTCACCAGTTTCGACAGGAACAGGGCCAGCCAGGTGGTGGCAAAAAGCACCAGAACCGTAAGCAGCAGCAGGTAGCCCATGTAGGTGCGCCGCAGCAGCCTTCGGCTGGCGGCCAACTCCAGGTAGCGTTGCTGACTCGCCTCAATCTGACGCACCGTCGCAGAGAATTTCGGCGGCAGGGGCATAGCCACCAGGATCATGCCACGCTCACCAACAGGGGCTGTTCCCAGAATGTATTCCGTCTTGTCCCACGTGAAATGAACCGGGAGACTGGCAAGCAGCGGTTGCTGCGGAAGCTTACCGCGGAGGAGGGGCCAGGGAGCGGGCGCCCCGAAGCTTGCTTCTGCGTTTCCGTCGGCAACGGCGAAAGCGAATCCGCCCTCAAGAGTGGGCTCGTGACGACGGAATTCATTCACCACCGGTGAAAAACTGTGTCCTTCAAAGGCGCGCTGGGTCTCTGGTGTCGAGGCGATCGACAAGGCTTCCGCATGAGCATTCTGCGCGGCATAGTTGGAGATCATCGACGCCATCGCAGAGGTATCTTGCCGGACCGCCTCGACCGGCTGCGAGAACCACTTGTCGATGGACCGGTTCATAAGCCCGTACGCGAACCAGAACATCATGATGACCGGCAGGAAGGAGAGGAGTAGGCCCGCCACCACCAGGCGTGTCCGCAGTTTCGATCCCAGGACGCCGAGACGGCGTTCCGCAAACAGCTTGAGGAGGTTGCGGGCCAGTACGAAAGTCAAGGCCACAAAAAGCAGGAAGATGACTGCCGAGAGCGCGGCGAAGAATATCAGTTGCTGATTGCTGTCAGGAGTAAGGGTCAGATTGAATGATGTCTGCCACAGAATCACAGCAAACAGCACCAACACAATCGCCGTAAGGGAGAAGATGACTCGGCGGCGCCGGCGCGCCGGGCTTTCCTCCGGCCGGGATGGGATTGAGGCTGACATCGCCTAATTGTATGAAATGAGAAGCCCTGGGATAGGGGCTAAAACGCAGGCTTCATTATAAGCCGGGCTCCACGCCACCCTGGAATCTCCCGTCCCCCGGGAGATCGAACCAAGCGCGGATCGGCTTACTTCCGGTCATGTCCGCTGGCAATGTTGCCGTCTGTTCCCGCCTTGAAAAACGCCATCTGGCGCAGCTTTTCCTTGCTACAGGAGGGCTTTGCGCCGGCCATCAACACAGTACAGGTACCAAAGTTACTGGTGCCATCCTGTCTCTCCGTTGACAATTTATGTCAACGCGATAGGCTGCAATTTCTCCCCTCAAACAGCTACTTCGCGCGGGCAAAGTCACGGCTATCTTTGTGCCCCTCAGATAGGAGATCGAGGCATGTCTCAACGGCTGGGCGACCTTCTGGTGAAAGAGAAGGTGATCACCCCAGAGCAGTTGCAACAGGCGACCAAGGTCCAGAAGGAGACGAATTGTCGCCTGGGATCGGCCTTGGTGAAGCTGGGCTTCCTCAGCGATGAGGACGTCACCAACTTCCTCTCCCGCCAATACGGCGTTCCCGCAATTAATCTCTCCTATTTTGAGATTGACCCCTCGGTGGTCAAGCTGATTCCTTTCGAAACCGCTAAGCGCTACCAGATCCTGCCCCTGAGCCGCGTAGGCGCGTCGCTGACCATCGCCATGGTCGACCCGACGAACGTATTCGCCATGGACGACATCAAGTTCATGACCGGCTTCAACATTGAACCGGTGGTGGCTTCCGAGAGCTCGATCATCGCGGGCATTGAAAAAGCTTACGGCTCAAGTCAGGAGGAAGACCTTGAGCAAGTGATGCAGTCGATGACGGACATGGGGGAAGCCGACGTCGAATTGCAGAACGAAGAGCAGGAGATGGACTTGGCCGACCTGGAGAAGGCGGCCGACGAAGCTCCTATCGTGAAGCTGGTGAACCTGGTGCTCACCGACGCGGTGAAGCGCGGGGCCAGCGACATTCACATGGAGCCTTACGAAAAAGAGTTCCGCGTGCGCTTCCGCATTGACGGGGTGCTGCAGTCGATCATGTCGCCCCCTCTGAAGCTGAAAGATGCGATTACCTCTCGCGTGAAGATCATGTCGAAGCTCGACATCAGCGAGAAGCGCTTGCCGCAAGACGGCCGCATCATGCTAAAGATGCAGATCGGCGGCAAGAAAAAGCAACTCGACTTCCGCGTCAGCACGCTGCCCACTCTGTGGGGTGAAAAAATCGTGCTGCGGTTGCTCGATAAGGAAAACCTGCGGCTTGACATGACCAAGCTCGGCTTTGAGACGGAATCACTGGTCAAGTTCGAAAAGGCCATTCTCAAACCCTACGGCATGGTGCTGGTTACCGGGCCCACGGGTTCAGGCAAGACCAATACTCTCTATTCCTCGATTGCGCGCCTGAACCAGCCCGACACCAACATTATGACGGCCGAAGACCCGGTGGAATTTCAGCTGGGTGGCGTGAACCAGGTCCAAATGAAGGAGCAGATTGGCTTGAACTTTGCCGCCGCTCTGCGCGCCTTCTTGCGACAGGACCCCAACATCATTCTGGTGGGCGAGATCCGTGACTTCGAAACCGCGGAAATCGCGATCAAAGCGGCTCTCACCGGTCACTTGGTGCTTTCCACACTGCACACCAACGGCGCCCCGGAAACCATTACCCGCCTGATGAATATGGGTATTGAACCGTTCCTGGTCGCCACTTCGGTTCACCTGATCTGCGCGCAGCGCCTGATTCGCCGAATTTGCAAAGAATGTGCGGAGCAGGTCGAGGTTCCGGTGCAGACCCTGATCGAGGAAGGCTTCAGCCCGGAGGAAGCCAAGACGGTGAAGATCATGAAGGGCAAGGGCTGCGGCGTCTGCAACAACACCGGCTATAAGGGCCGCGCCGGTCTGTACGAAGTCATGGAAGTGGATGACGAAATCAAGGAACTCGTGCTGGTCGGCGCTTCGGCGGTCGAATTGAAGAAGAAGGCGATCGAGCGCGGCATGATCACGCTGCGCCGCAGCGGTTTGGTCAAGGTGGCGGCCGGCGTCACTACGCTCGAAGAGGTTGCCCGCGAAACCATTCACTAAAGCTATTGAGGAAGGAAAGACGCTATGGGGCTTTCGTTAAGTGATCTGCTAAAGCGGATGTTGGAAATGGGAGGCAGCGACCTTCACATCACCACCAACTCGCCGCCGCAAATTCGTGTCCACGGCCACCTGGTCCCGCTGGACCTTCCACAGCTGACGCCGGCCGATACCAAGCAACTGGCGTACAGCGTGATGACCGACTCGCAGAAGCACCGCTTCGAAGAGAACCTCGAGCTCGACTTCTCCTTCGGTTTGAAAGGGCTGGCACGTTTCCGTGCCAATACCTTCAACCAGCGCGGCGCGACGGCAGCCGTCTTCCGTCTCATTCCTTTCGAGATCAAGTCCTTTAACCAGTTGGGGCTTCCGGCGGTGGTGAGCAAGTTATGTGACAAGCCCCGCGGTCTGGTGCTGGTTACCGGACCTACGGGCTCGGGAAAATCCACGACCCTGGCGGCGATGATCGACAAGATCAACACCGAACGGCACGATCACATCCTCACCATCGAGGACCCGATCGAGTTCGTGCACATGAACAAGAACTGCGTGGTAAACCAGCGCGAACTGCACGCCGACACCAAGAGCTTCACCGACGCTTTGCGCGCCGCCCTCCGTGAGGACCCGGACGTGGTGCTGATCGGCGAAATGCGTGACCTCGAGACGGTAGAGTCGGCGTTGCGTATCGCCGAAACCGGACACTTGACCTTCGGGACGCTGCACACCAACAACGCGTCGTCGACCATCAACCGAATTATTGACGTGTTCCCGGCCCACCAGCAGCCGCAGATTCGCGCCCAGCTTTCCCTGGTACTGGAAGGCATCATGTGTCAAAGCCTGCTGCCCAAAGCCGATGGCAAAGGCCGCGTGATGTGCATGGAGATCATGGTGCCCAATGCGGCTATCCGCAACCTGATCCGCGAAGACAAGATTCACCAGATTTATTCGGCCATGCAGTCAGGCCAGGAGAAGTTCGGGATGCAGACGTTTAACCAGTCTCTGGCCAGCGCCTATTTCCAAAAGCAGATTTCTCTGGAAACGGCGACGGCGCGATCGAGCAATCAGGATGAGTTGCAGGAAATGATCGCCCGCGGTGCCGGAGTAGTGAACCGCGGAACCTCGGGGATGGCCGCGAAGGCGGCGGCCCCGGGCAAGCGCTAGAAGTTCTGAGACAGGAATCCGGCCCGGCAGGCGCATAGCGCGAACGCCGGGCACGGCAGCTAAGTGAGGAGAGGCGAACCATGCCAGTGTTCACATTTTCAGGCAAAAACGCATCCGGTGAGAAGGTCAGCGGCGAGCGCACCGCAGTCAATAAAGAGGCGCTAGCCCAGCAGTTACGGCGGGAACGCATCACGCCCGGACCGATTCGCCAAAAAGGCAAGGAATTCGCGTTGCCCACGTTCGGTTCGGGCAAGGTGAAGACCAAGGAGATCGCCATCTTCTTCCGCCAGTTTTCCGTGATGATCGATGCCGGCCTGCCCTTGGTGCAGTGTCTGGAGATCCTCGCGGCCAACCAGGAGAACGAGGCCTTTCAAAAGACCTTGACCGGCGTGCGTACCACGGTGGAAGGCGGCGCGACCCTGGCCAACGCCATGCGGCAATATCCCAAGGTCTTCGACGACCTCACCACCAACATGATGGAAGCCGGTGAAATGGGCGGTATTCTCGACACCATCCTGCAGCGTCTCGCCACCTATGTGGAAAAAGCCGTGAAATTGCGGTCGGCAGTCAAATCGGCTCTGATCTACCCGGTGTCGGTGGTTTCGCTCGCCTTCCTTATCGTCGGCGCGCTGTTGAAGTGGGTGGTGCCGATCTTCGCCAACCTGTTTGCCGGCCTCAACGTTGCTCTGCCACTACCCACCCGTATCGTGGTGGGCCTGAGCGCCTTCGTGGGCCATTTCTGGTGGTTCTTTATTTTGGGCCTTGGCGGCCTGGTCTTCGGGATCAAGCAGATTCGCAAAGACCCCCGCGGCCGGTACTACCTCGACTTTCTCATGTTGAAGTTGCCGGTCATCGGAATGCTCTTGCGCAAGATTGCCGTGGCCCGCTTCACGCGAACTCTGGGAACGCTGATCACTTCGGGCGTGCCCATCCTGGAAGCCCTTTCGGTGACCGCTAGAACTTCGGGCAACAGCGTTCTGGAAGAAGCGCTGATGAAGGTGCGCAAAGCGATCGAAGAGGGTCGCACCATCGTCGATCCCCTGCGGGAATGCGGGGTATTTCCCAACATGGTGACCCAGATGATCGGTGTTGGTGAAGCTACCGGCGCCATGGATTCCATGCTGCAGAAGATCGCCGACTTCTATGAAGACGAAGTCGACTCCGCGACCAAAGACATGCTCGCTATGTTGGAGCCGATCATTATCGGGTTGCTGGGCGTGATGATCGGCGGCATTGTCATTTCGCTTTACATGCCGCTGTTCGCGATGATCGCCAAACTGGCCGGCTAGGACTGCAGTTTGCGGCGGGGCTGGGCCGGTCCTGCTCGGCCCGCCCTTGCCGACGATTGGGAAACGCAATGCAATCCATGTTCGATGAGCGCCTCTGGCTGGCCTGGCTGGTCAAGGTTCGCATCATCATCCTGACATTTTTGCTCGGCATTGAGCTCGCCATTGCGCGGCTGACGGTTTCGCCGCTCAATGTTCGCCTCTTCGTCAATGCGATCCTGCTTTGGTACACCATTGCAGTCTTTGACGTCTTGCTGCTCTCGTTCTGGGAAGAGCGCCGCATCCAGTCTCTACTGCAAGTGCTCACTGACCTGGCCATGGTCACGCTGCTGGTGTACATCACCGGCGGCGTAGACAGCTCCCTGAACTTTCTCTATCCCCTGGTCATTATCGTCGCCTGCATTCTGTTGCCCAGGATGTGGGCTCATCTGTCGGCGGCGCTGGCTTTCATTCTTTACGGCACGGTTCTTGAGCTGACTTGTTTCGGTGTGGTGCCATCGTATTCCACGACCCGCCCCACCATCGCCGCTCTGCAGGCCATCATCTTCATCAATCTGTGTGCATTTCTTGCGGTGGCCTACCTTGCCAGCCTGCTGGCCGCGAAACTGCGCCAGGTAAACGTGGAGTTGAAAGACACCAGTGGATTGCTGGAAAACCTGCAAGCCCTCCACGAGAACATCATTCAATCGATCAGCGGCGGTCTGATCACTACTGGACTCGACGGCCACATAACCCTGGCCAACCGGGCCGCCCAGAATCTTCTCGGTCGCACCGAAGAACAGCTTCTGGCCAAGCCTGTGCACGAACTCTTCCTTGATCGCTTGCCCAGTGTGGGTTTCGGTTCCGCCCATGGGGAAGTAAGGTTTGTGGCTCCCAACACATTTCGCAAGACGTTCCGGGTGATGGTTTCGGCCCTTACGGTTCCCGGACGCGGCACACTCGGCTATGTTTATACCTTCGACGATCTCACGGAGGTTCGCCGCCTGGAGCGCGAGGTGCGAATGCAGGACCGCCTGGCGGCGGTCGGCCGTCTGGCAGCCGCCATTGCCCACGAGATTCGCAATCCTCTTACCTCGATCGCCGGTTCGGTCAGCATGCTGTCCGGCACACCGGAGTTGAGTGACGACCACAAGCAGCTTCTGCAGATCGTGACTCGCGAATCGGAGCGGCTGAACGGCATCATCACCGATTTTCTGGCCTATTCCCGGGGCCGCCAGTACCAGTTTTCCAAGACCGATTTGCTGCCCCTGCTTGAAGACACCCTCACTCTGCTGGAAAACCGCCTGGTGGCCCAAAGCACCGGGATTCGGGTGGAGCGTCGCTATGGCGTCCGGCAAGCCTGGGTTCTAGCTGACGGCGACAAGCTGAAACAGGTCTTCTGGAATTTCTGCGAAAACGCCGTCCGCGCCATGAAAACCGGCGGCACGCTTACGGTTACCCTCGAGCCGTCAGGCGACGAGTGGCAAGTCAGCTTTGCTGACACGGGACCGGGGATCAGTTCGCAGTTGGCAGAAAAAGTGTTCGAACCTTTTCAGTCGCAGTTTGAAGGCGGCACCGGATTGGGGCTGGCGATCGTCTACCAGATCGTTCAAGCGCACGAGGGCAAGGTCTGGGCGAGATCGAAAGTGGGAGAAGGCTGCGTATTTGTACTGCGTTTGCGTTCCATCGAGGCGGCAGCCCTCGCGGATGAAGTTCTCCCTCAGGCTCGGGAGCTTGCTTCTGCCCCGGCGGCGCTGACGGCAGTGGGAGGAATCCATGGGTAACATCCTGGTTTGCGACGACGAGCGTTCCATCTGCGAGATGCTCGACATCGCCTTGCGCCGGGAAGGCCACAAGGTTGAGACGGTAAACTCGGGAGAAGCGGCAAAGAAGAAGCTCGAAGCTGCGCTCTACGATGTAGTCGTGACCGATATCAAGATGCCGAACACCAACGGTATCGAGGTGCTGCGCTACGCGCACCAGGTCTCGCCGGACTCGGCGGTCATCCTGATCACCGCGGTGGACGACTACGAAGCCGCGGTGGAGGCGGTCAAGGCCGGTGGTGCCACCGATTACATCCGCAAATCCCCGGGCCTGGTGGACGAGATCAAGCTGGCGATCAAGCGCGCTCTCGAGAAAATGGCGCTCAGCCGCCAGAATTTTGCCTTCAAACGCGATGCCGCCACCCGCAATTCGCTTGATAACATCGTGGGTGTTAGCGCGGTGATGGAAAAGCTCAAGCAAACGATCCGCACCGTCGCTTCCACCCAAAGTACGGTCCTTATCTACGGCGAAAGCGGAACCGGCAAAGAGCTGATCGCGCGCGCCGTACACGTTTGTTCACCTCGCGCCGCGGAACCTTTTGTTTCGATTAACTGCGGAGCCTTCCCCGAGACGCTGCTCGAAAGCGAACTTTTCGGATACGTGAAGGGAGCCTTCACCGGCGCCAATCAGAACAAGCGCGGCCTGTTTGAAATGGCCGACCAGGGGACGATCTTCCTCGACGAGATCGGGGAAATGACTCCCACGATGCAGGTGAAGCTTCTGCGCGTACTGCAGGAACGCTCGGTTCGCCCGGTAGGCGGCACCAACGAAATCCCGATCGACGTGCGTGTCATTGCCGCCACCAATCGCGATCTCGACAAGCAGGTGGCGGACAACACCTTCCGCGAAGATCTTTACTACCGGCTCAGCGTGATTCCAGTATGTGCGCCGCCATTGCGCGACCGGCGTGAAGACATACCCCTGCTGGTGAACCACTTTCTGAAGAAATACGCCCCCGCGGCCGGCAAGGCCATTCAACGCGTCGATTCCAAATGTCTTGAGTCGCTGTGTGCTTATGAGTGGCCGGGAAACGTTCGTCAACTGGAAAACACGATTGAACGCGCGGTGGCTCTCGAAACCCGCGAGGAATTGCACGTGGAGATTCCAGCCGAACGCGCCAAAGCGCGAGCGGTTGCGGCGGGAGCGGGCGGAGGCAGTGTAACCGTTGCTCCCGGTTCGGTCTTGCCCGAGGGTGTCAATATGGAAAAGTACGTTGCCGATATTGAGCGCTCGCTTTTGCAGGCCGCGCTGGCGCAATCGAATGGCGTTCAGACCAAGGCGGCCGACCTGCTGAAAATCTCGTATCGCTCATTCCGGCACCTGGTGAAGAAGTACGACCTGTAACTTAAGCTCCGCCCTTTTTCAACTGCTGTTTCCATCCCAGAATTCGGGCCTTATTTCCCTCCGCCTCAGCCTCCGGAATCATGCCTTTCTTTTGATACAGCACGGAAAGGCTGGTATGTGCGAGAACGTCATTGGGATCAATCTCGGAAATTCGGTTGGCGACGGCAATCGCCTCATCGAGGCGGTTCAGGTCCTGAAGTGCCCGCGCCAGGCCATGCATTGCTTCCGTAAAGGTGGGGTCGGCGGCAATCGCTTTCTCGTACTCGGATACCGCACGCTCCTGCTCTCCCTCTGATACCAGATCAAGAGCAGCAAAGTAGTGATCCTCGGCTCGTTGACGGGCAGGGGAGTCTGTCATAAGGAAAGGATTGGTCCTGAGGCTTGACGCCCGGCTAAAGGCCGGGCCGAGCATGTACCGAAGGCGATTCTAGCATGTGCCGCCTGGACGATGATCGGCAGCGGAGTCAGGGCAGGCTATACTGAAACCAAGCCATGTACATGCTCCGCTTCCTGTGGAATGCGACCCGCGGCCATCGCCTCACGCCTTGGCGCAGCCCCTATCTACTTTGGCGCGTGGAAACCTATTGCGGGGTCAAGATGCAGCAGATCGGCTTCCTCGAGTTCTGGGAGTTCGTCTGGCGCGAGCGGCGAAACCTCTGGCATTTTCTAAAGTGGACGGCGGAGATGGACCGTCACGTCCATCCCCGGCCCAAAGCGCCTTAGTCAAGGCTCCACTTTGTAGAGTGCGACCATCCCGCCATCCATATGCTCACTGAAGTGGCAGTGGAAGAGCCATGTTCCCGGATCGTCAGGAACCATGTCAACCGTCAGCATCTGAGACGGCATCAACATCACCACATCAGTCCGCTTTCCGTTGGCCAGCACCACGTTGCCGTGCCAGTGAGGGGTGTGCAGATTGATGCCCTCGCCCACCGTCACCAGGTACCAACGGACGCGTTCTCCCTTTTTCATGGTCATGATCGGGTCGTTGGCATACATGTAGCCGTTGACGGTGGATTTGAAGTTCGCTGCAGAGAAACCGGTTCCGAGCAGGCTGAAGTTGCCGTCCTTGTCGGCAGGTGCGAATTCCAGCTTGTTCAGCCCCTTGGGATCGCTTACGTAGGTTTTGATGTTCTGATCGAGATACCAGCTCGAATTCTCGTCGTAGATCATGAACAAGGCTACGAACTCCCGGTCGACATCCTTCGGCCGGTCGTCCGGACCCATCATGCCGCGCCGCGTGATAATGATGGGGCCGATCAAGCCGCTGTCCACATCTTTCAGTTCGGCGACGTGCGAGTGATAGAGCCAGACGATCGAACTAGGGTCGTTCGGTCCCGGGCCGGCGCGTTCAGGTACCTGCCAGGTATACGTATGGGTTTGACCCGGAGGAACGATGTTGTTGGCTTTCTCTGCTGCCGAGCTGCCGTCGTCGTAATTCCCCGTTCCTTCGGAATCCTTGCCGTAAAAGACGCCGTGTGGATGCATGCTGTAAGGGCGGCTGGCATTGTTGCGGAAGACCACCCGCAGGGTATCGCCGACTTCCGCACGTAGCACCGGGCCAAGCATTCCCAGATATTCCTGGTCCGGAGGGCGCACCTTCAGCTTGCTGAAACTCTCATCCGTATACTCGCGGTAAATCGCCTTTCGATACACCTTGCCGATCCGGTGAGGACCTCTTTCGATGAAGGTCTCGGAATATCCCTCGAACTTCATTCCCATCATCTTGTTCAGGCCGCTGGGTGCGTAGTCCCAGTCCACCTCATCGGCAGCGACATAGTAGGTCCGCACCTTCCCCGATACGTCATTTTTCGCGACAACGAAACTGCCAGCCAGCAGCACAACGCTGAGAACCGAAGCCCAGACGCACAGACATCTACCAACGGCTTTTCCTTCCATCGGTAAGCCTCCTGAGGATGTTTATGCTGACACTTGGGGGAAAGAAGTACGACGCGAAACCCGAGTCCACTGCCGCGGTGCAAATGGCGGCAGAAAAATCTGGGCGGAAGCTTACCACAAGCGGGCAGGAGCACAAGGAATTCGCTGGGGAAGATTAGAGAAAAAGGGTCCCGATGAATGGGCGGTTGGGGATCTATTGCCCGTTGCCGGCGGCTGCCGCGCCTTCAAGGATGATGCTCACATCCGAGCCCTTGCCGATGCCCACAGCCTGTGCGGCCGAACCCCGATTGGTTGAGATCTCCAGATACCCCATGCTGCCGAGAATGCCGAAGACCTCTCCCGGTTCTCCCTCCGAGTAGTTGGTTTTGATACTGGTGACCTCGCGCTTGCCCGCCACGATCTTGAATGAGGGGGCGTTCTCCTGGAACAGCATGGGAACGTCCTGCGCGGTAATGTTGGTGACGAGATTGCCGAAGCGGTCTACCTTCAGCACCACGCCGCGCATGGTGCGCGCATCCACAGGTTTGGGTTTGGGCGCATTGAAACGGACGTAGTCGTCGACAATGTCGCCAAACTTCTCGCCATCTACCCGCTTGGCGAGATAGGCGGCAACTGGTGCAAAAATATCGCGTCCGTGGAAAGTGTTGCTGATCGGCTGCAGAAAATAGTGAGTCGAGGTGACGTGCCGCACGTGCATGCGCTCTTCGCGCGCATAGATCAACGAAAGCACGCCATTATCGGGGGCTACGAAGTGGTGCTGCTCGCTGGAGGCAATGATGGGGCGCCGCGCCGTTCCCACGCCCGGGTCGACCACGATCACGTGTACGGTCGAAGTTGGGAAGTACGAGTAGGCCTGGGCGATCGTCAGCGCGCCGTCGAGCACGTCGAAGGGCTGCACCGCATGGCTTATGTCCACGATCTCTGCGTCAGGAACGATGCCGAGAATGACCCCCTTCATCGTGCCGACAAAATGATCGTTGAGTCCGAAATCCGTGGTTAAGGTTACGACCGGACGTTGCGCCAAAGTCTTCCTCGCAGGTGCAGACAGGAATTTCCCTCGAATCTTTGACGGTATTCTCCTCCCCCGGAACAGTCAAGGTACGGAAGTAATCGTGTCGGCTGGAGGAGAAGAACCAACCCGGCGACGCGTCCACGGCTCAACTCCGGGTTGGGATGCTGTCTGCGACTTGCGCTAGTGGATCTCGATATCTCCCGATCCTGTCTCCACGTCCACGGGCACGCCGCCACCACGCACCTTGCCCTGGATGTGTTTCCTTCCCAGTGAGCCCTGCACCGTTACTGGCTGGTCCACGGAAAGCGAACCCGAGCTGGTCCGCGCATCCAGGTCGAACGAGATATTCGATGCCAGTTTCAGCCGCACTGTCCCCGATCCTGTGTGAACCGTCCATGGTCCTGAAGGTTCGCCCTCCACTTCGATGCCACCGCTGCCGGCGCGGGCGTCAAGAGAGCCTTTTACTCCCCGCAGTTCCATGCCTCCTGAGCCGGTATCCACGCGCACCGATCCCGGCGCCGATTGCTCCAGCACGATGTGTCCGCTGCCGGTGTCGGCGTCGAACCCGCCAGCGATGGATGTGGCACGGATCGAACCGCTGCCGGTTTTTGCTCGCACCGAACCCTGCACGCGTTCGATCTCGATGTCGCCTGATCCGGTTTCGGCGCGCAGGTGACTGCCAATGCCAGAAATCCGCAGATCGCCCGAACCCGAACTGACTTCTGCCGTGCCATGCACACCGTCAATGGATTGATTGCCCGATCCGGTATGCGAGCGCAGTTCCGTGTCGGCAGGAACCGTTACTTCGTAGCTGATCGAAATGTTATGCATCAAATCCGAATCGGTCAGGTGGCCAATGCGAATATCGTTGCCACTTTGCTGAACCGGAGGATTCGCCTCAATCCGCTTGACACGCTCCTCGGCGTTTCCAAACCAGTCGCTGCTCTTGATGTGTCCGGAGACATGCACTTGATTCCCCGAGCCCGTCCGAATCTGGATGCTGCCGGAGCCCGTTGTGATGTCGAGGCGCACGGGCCCGTTGACCTGCAATGTCCGGTCGAACGATCCCTCAGCAGCCAGGGCAGGTAGCGACAGAGCGAGCGCAAACACCGCCAGCCCCCACCAAGCAGAACGGAACGTTTTCATAAAAATCGCCTTTCCTCGGTACTAGTAGAGATGAACGTCGCCGGAACTGGTGCGGATCAGCATCTGTGGGCCCCCGCCGCGCACTTTGCCTTCAACCTGGCGGTGAGAACCGCGAACATTTCCTTGCACCGTCATCGTGACCGGGTGATCTACCACCAGTTCACCCGAGCTGGTCGCGGCATCAAGCTCGAAAGCGGCGTCGGAGGGGAGCCGAACCTCCACATTGCCCGAGCCGGTGCGCATCTCCCAGCTACCGGTCTGCTTGCCTTCGATGTCGACATCGCCGCTGCCTGCTTCCACTCGCAACGCGCCGTTCACGCCGCGCAAGCGAATGTCGCCTGAGCCGGTATGGACCTGTACGTCGCCCCGCCCTTTGCTGTCGAGAGTGATATCTCCGCTCCCGGCCTCGGCCGAGAAGGGGCCGTCTACCTCACGGGCTTCCACATTCCCGGAACCGGTCTGCAGGCGCAACCCTCCAGCCATGTCGGTCAGGCGCAAATCTCCCGAGCCGCTCTCCAGGTCCGCCGCCGTCCGCAGGCCTTCGATGCTCTGGTCCCCGGACCCGGTACGCGTCCTGAGTTTGGTGTCAGGGGGCACGGTGATTTCGTAGTCGATGGAAACATTGTGGACCGGGACATATTCGATGTTGATCGAGTTGCCGTTCTGTTGGATGGGGGGATCCTTTTCGAGGTCAGCGACTTCCGGGGGCTTTTCGGAACTCCAGTGTTCCCACAGGTGATCGCCGATGAAGATCTTGCCGCGAATCGTCACTGATCCTGTTGGCCCGGGTTTCACGATGATATCGCCCGAGCGGGTGAGAACTTCCAGGTTCACCTGCCCATTGACCGAGTAACTACGTTCGAAAGAGCCTCTGACCGAAGCCGCTGCCGGTAGCGCCGCCACCCAGGTCAACAGCAGAACACAGACCGCGTATCGCTTCATGGCGTTCTCCAATAAAAAAGGGCACGGGTATCGCGGACCGTGCCCTGACTTTCCGGAACCTCGTCGGGCACCGGAGATTTCTGCTCCTTACTGCAGTACGACCTGATCGCCTTCCTTCAATCCGCTCAGCAGTTCGGTCTTGGCGCCGTTGGAGATTCCAATCTGCACCGGAATCTTCCGCTTGCCATCTTTCGCCTTGGGATCGGGGATTTCGACCGAGGCCTTCTTGTCTTTGTCGTACATGATGGCCCCTTCAGGAATCTGCAGAACGTTCTTGTGTTCGTCGAGAATAATCTCAGCATTGGCCGTCATCTCGGCTTTGAGTTCGCCGCCTGGATTGTTAATCGAGACTCGGACCTCGAAGGTAGTGACGTTATCTTTTTCCACTCCCATGGGGGCGATCTTCGTCACCTTCCCATAAAAGGTCTTATCTTTGAAGGATTCCACTTTGATCCGCGCCGGCTGGCCGAGATACACCTTGCCGATGTCGCTTTCGTCCACTTTCCCCTTGACGTAGACTTCGCTGGTATCGCCGATGGTCATCACCAAGGTCGCCGACGAACCCAAAACCAGGATGGAACTGACCGCATCGCCCACTTCCACGTCGCGCGACAAAACGATTCCATCCATCGGGGACACGATGTCGGTGTAGCTTAACTGCTCCTCGAGTTGCTTCAGGTTCGCTTGGTCTTCTACCACTTGGGCTTGCGCCTGCGCGATTTTCGCTTTGAGCACCGTCACCTGTGCCTTGGCAACATTCTGCTTGTTCACCGACATCTCGTAATTCTTCTGCGCATCGTCCAGTGCCGAGGCCGAAACCACGCCGTCCTTTGCCATGCTTTCCGCGCGCTCATAAGCGCGCTTGTTCATGGGAACGTCCACTCCTTCGGCATCAACCTTGGCCCGCTCATAATCCGCCTGAGAGCTGGTCAGGTTGGCCTCTGCGGCTGCCAGGGCAGCGCGGGACTGTTCGACTTGGGCTTCGATTTCAATCTTGTCGAGTTGCGCCAGCAGTTGGCCTTTCTTTACCTTGTCGCCGTATTCCACATACAGCTTTTTCACAATGCCGCTGGCCTTGCTTTTGACCTCGACCTTTACGATGGGAGTGACTTTGCCCGTCGCCACCACGCTCTTGGCCAGGTCGCCACGCTCGACTTTTGCCAGCTTGGTCGGATCAATCTTGGTGCCGCCGCGGGTGAAGGCCATCAGGCCTAGCGCGAACAAAAGGATCACGCCGACCACCACGCTGATGATAATGATCCGTTTGCGACGTTTCTTCTTGTGATTGCCGTTGCCGTTCACATCTGCCTCCTGGCGCTCGTAGGGTCGTCCCTCAATGATGGTTACGAAAAAGGATTCCGTTTTGTTCCCGCCGGTTCACTGCTGATGCCCGTTGCGTTAGACCACGCAAGCTAAGAAATGGAAGCAGGAAATCGCTAGCGGAGGTACCTCGAAGCAACCAAGTCAGAGGTTGACAAGGCTTGACCCTGAGCGCCTTGCCTCCCTTTCATTCTACATGACCTTCCGTCGTACGTTACGTCCTTTGGAATGTTAGAATTAGCCGCTAATGGTCGCCTTGGTGCTGCTCCGGCTGTTTCTGATTCTGCTCCTGGTCGCAGCCAACGCCTTTTTCGCCGCAGCTGAGTTCGCCCTGGTGAGCGTGCGGGACACCCGCATCCAACAGCTCATCGAAGCTCGCCGCATCGGTGCCCGCACGGTTCAGAAGCTTCACCGCAATCTCGACGAGGTCGTGAACGGGGTTCAATTAGGGATCACTTTAACCAGTCTGACCCTGGGCTGGGTAGGGGAGCCCGTTTTGGCACACATGGTCGAGTCCTGGCTGGGAAGCGTCCCGTACGCCACCCTTTATGCCCACGGCATCGCCATTATCGTCGCCTTCCTGCTGATCACCTGTCTCCATGTGATCCTGGGCGAGCTGGTGCCAAAGTCTCTGGCCCTGCAGCGCGCCGAGCAAGTCGCGCTGGCCGTCGCCGCCCCAATGGATGTTTTCCTGACCCTGGCCCGCCCCTTTCTTTTTCTCATGAGCCGCGCCGCGGGCTCGGTCCTGCGAGTCTTCGGCTCGCACCGCATCCGCCAGGGGACGGTTCACTCTCCCGACGAACTGAAGCTCATCGTCACCGCCAGCCGCCAGTTCGGACAAATTCCCGAGTTCCAGGAAGAAGTCATCCACAACGCGCTCGAGCTGGAGAACATCACGGTGCGCGAAGTCATGGTGCCGCGCCCGGATATCTTTTCTCTGCCCGGAGACATGACGCTGCACGACGCCCTGCAACGGGTGGTCGAAGAACAGCATTCGCGCATTCCCGTCTACGATCCCCAGCGCGGCCCCGAACACATCATTGGCGTGCTCTATTCAAAAGACTTGATGCGCTGGACCCGCATGCGCCTCAATGCCAACCCCACCCAGCCCATCGCCACCCGCATTGCCACGATGAAGATCAGCCAGATCATGCGCGATGTCCTGGTCGTGCCCGAAACCAAGGTCCTGATGGAGCTGCTCGAGGAATTCAAACAGCGCAAACGGCATCTCGCGGTCGTAGTTGACGAGTTTGGTTCCACTGCCGGCATGATCACCGCGGAAGACATTCTCGAGCAGTTGGTGGGCGAAATCGAAGACGAGTTCGATGTCGCCCCCGAGCAGCCGGTTCCGGCCGGTGAAAGCACTTTGCTGCTCGATGGCTCCGAGAACATACGCGACCTCGAATCACAATTCGAACTCTTGCTTCCGCACGATGCCGGCTTTGAGACCTTGGCGGGATTTATCCTGGCCCGGCTGCAAAAGATTCCGAAAGTTGGCGACGGCTTCGTCTTCGAGGGCCGCCGCTTCACAGTGGAAGACATGGAAGGCCACCGCATCGCTCGAGTAAAAATCGAAAAAGTGGAAGCGGCCAGGCTGGGGCAGGCGGGAGACTGAGAGGGACCAGCGGTAGACTCCAGGGAGTCAAAAACCAGTTCCTCTAAGAGCCTGGCCAACAACCAACGACGACCGACCGACGACGAATGCTAAAAACCATCGCCCTGCGCCTGCTCTATACGCTGCCTGTGATCTGGCTCGTCGTGTCGCTGGTGTTTCTGCTGATCCACCTAGTGCCCGGAGACCCCATCCTTCAAATGCTTGGCGAAGGCGCTCCGGCCGTCGATATCCAAGCCGCGCGCCATGCCTATGGTCTCGACCAGCCGCTCGGCGAGCAATATTGGCACTACTGGAAAGGCGTGCTGCACGGCGACCTCGGCCCGTCGTTGCAGTTCAATCAAAGCGTCAGCACGTTGATTGCGCAGCGCTATCCCTACACCTTGCAGTTGACGCTAGCGGCTTTGCTCGTAGCCGTTCTGCTCTCGGTTCCCGCGGGAGTTCACTCTGCCCAGCGCCGCAACCAATGGGACGATCGCGCGCTCAGTGTGATTTCACTCTTCGGTTTGTCGTTTCCTAATTTCGCCCTCGGTCCAATCCTCATTCTCATTTTTTCCATCAAGTTAGGATGGCTGCCCGTCTCCGGCTCAGGAAGCTTCGCCCATCTGATTCTCCCGGCCATCACCATGGGCGGAGCCCTGGCTGCCATCCTTACCCGCATGGTCAGAACCTCAATGCTCGAAGAACTAAGCCAGGACTACATTCGCACCGCCCGCGCCAAAGGTCTCTCGGAGCGTACCGTCGTCTACCGCCACGCGCTCCGCAACGCCATGATCCCGGTCATCACGGTGCTTGGCCTTCAGTTCGGCGCACTGCTGGCCGGCGCCATCGTCACCGAAACGATCTTTTCCTGGCCAGGCCTTGGACGGCTCACCATTCAAGCCATCAGCCGCAGGGATTACTACCTGGTGCAGGGATGCATTCTCGCCATTGGGCTGACGTACGTGGCGGTGAATTTCCTCACCGATCTCTTGTACTCTGCGGCGAACCCGAGGATTCGGCAATGACGGCGATGAAAAATTATGAATACGATTCCCGAGGGTGACTGACTTTGGCTTCTGCCCCCATCTCGCTCCCGCGCCTGGCTCGCCATAACCCCTTGGCGACCATCGGCGTAGTCTTTGTCGCCCTCTTTGTCATCTGCGCTATTTTTGCCCCCTGGATTGCCCCCCAGGATCCCGCCTACATCGACTTGCCGGCGCGTCTCTCTCCGCCCTCATGGCAGCATTGGTGCGGTATGGACGAGGTGGGTCGCGATATTCTCTCTCGCCTGATCTACGGCGCCCGCATCTCCATGCTGGTTGGCTCCTGTGTGGTCGGTCTTTCGCTACTCATCGGCCTGATCATTGGTTCCATCGCGGGCTACTATGGCGGCGCCATCGACCGATTCGTCAACATAGTCCTGATGAACGCCTTCATGTCGTTTCCCGGCATTCTTCTCGCCATTGCCTTTGTGGCCTTTCGCGGGCCCGGAATTTTCAACCTGATTTTCGCGCTATCTCTCGGAGGATGGGTAGGCTATGCGCGATTGATTCGCGGCCAGGTGCTGGCAGCCCGGGAGAGGGAATTCGTCGAAGCCGCGCGAGCGCTCGGGGCGAGCGACCTGCGCGTCATCGGGCGACACATCCTGCCCAACATCATCCAGCCCGTGATCGTCCAGGCGGCGATCGGCATGGCGGGCGCCATTCTCGCTGAAGCCACCATGAGCTTTCTTGGCCTGGGCGTCCCTCCGCCAACCGCCAGTTGGGGCGCCATGCTCAATGATAGCCGCGCCCACTTGTTCGACGCCCCGCATTTGGTTATCTTTCCAGCGTTGGCTGTCATGCTGGCGGTACTGTCGTTTAATTTCATCGGCGATACCCTGCGGGATTTCCTCGATCCGCGGGCTCGGATTGAGGCTGGCCTTTAGGCAAGACTTTACCGCTTTGTACCTATGTAATTACCAGTAATCAAAGGGTTTATTGCCGAAATCGGTTTTCCAGCGCAACATTTCCATTACCTTTGGGTTTGCAGGGAGTGACCGAAGGAACCGCAGAGTTCCCGGCTCGGGAAGCAGTCAGCAATTCCAAGTTCGACGACCACAGGAGAGAACATGACGATCCAACTGAAGAGCGCGTTTATGAGTGCTGCGCTGGCGGCCCTGATTTTGCCTGCCGCGGCGCAGACGGCCACCTCCGGTCCGGCCCAGGCCCCGACACCGCAAAAGCCGACGACCATTCAGCAGCGGGACAAGAACCAGCAGGACCGCATTGCCAATGGCATCAAGAGCGGCGAACTGACTCCCAATGAGGCTTCGCACCTCGAAGGCCAGGAGCAGAAGCTGAACAACGAAGTAAAAGACATGCGCCAGGACAACGGCGGCAAATTGACCGCTGCCGACAAACAGAAGGTGACCAACCAGGAAAATCACCTCTCGCGCCAGATTTATAACCAGAAGCACGATGCCCAGACCACCAACCCCGATCCCAAGACGGTGGGCGGACAGCGCGCCGAGAACCAGCAGGACCGCATCGCCAATGGCGTTAAGAACGGCAGCCTGACCCCGGGCGAAACTTCGCGGCTGGAAAACCAGGAAAAAGACATCCACCAGGAAGCCCGCACCATGCGGCAGCAGAACGGCGGCACGCTGACGCAGGCGGATAAGCAGCGCCTGAACCACCAGCAGAATGTCGAATCGCGCCGCATCTACCGCGCCAAGCATAACGGCCGCAACCGCTAAATCGAGGTCAACCGCTCGCGAGAAAGGCTCCCGTGAAACCGGGGGCCTTTGTATTTGTGGAGTGATTATTGTGCAGCGGCGGGGAAGTGGCTCTCATCTTCCTTCCATCGGAGGGACGAATGATTGCCCGCATCTGGCACGGTTGCACCCGCGAATCTGACAAAGACGCCTATTTCGAATTCCTCAAGAAAACCGGCCTCAAAGACTACGCCGCTACTTCCGGCAATCAAGGCGTGTGGTGTCTCCGCCGCGTCCGAAACGGCAGAGCGGAATTCACCCTGATCTCGCTCTGGGAGTCCTATGAAGCCATCAAGCGCTTTGCCGGGGAAGACTACGAAAAGGCTTTCTACTACCCCGAAGACCAGCAGTTCCTGCTGGCCTTCGAACCGCATGTGGCCCACTTCGAAGTTCTAAGCCATCCTTGATCAACCCTTGTTCTCGGCTTTCCAGCCAGGGGCAAGCCGTTGAAAACACGGCCCATTCATCTCTTGACTGAATATTACAATTAGCGATATAAATATAGCGATCTGCAATATGACGCTGGGCGAAAAAATCCGTTACCTGCGCGAAGTGGAAGGCACGCTGCGCGGACTGGGCCGGCCGATGACCCAGCAGGAACTGAGGCTGGCCGTGCGCAAAGAGCAGGGCAAGAACATCAGCCAGTCCTACGTTTCGCAAATCGAAAGCGGCGCCCGTCCGCATATGACCCAGGTCACGCGCAGCCTGCTGGCGAAGTTTTTCAAGGTGCATCCCGGATTCCTGGTGGATGATCCCGACGGGTACCACACCGAGTTGGTGTCGGACTTGCGGACCACGGAAGGGAAGCTCGATGTCTGGTTGCTGCAGGGTTCCGAGCGCTTCGCCAGCGATCCGGAGGTCAGTGAAGTCCTGATCAAGGCGGCGCGCCAGAAAGACACGCGCCAGTGTTTCATCCTGCTGGGAGCGATTCTGGAAACCCCCGGCCTCGCCGACCGCCTGCTTGAAGCATTGCAGCCAGGATCGGCACACGAGCAGAAAGCGCGCAAAGAAAGGAGGCGACCGCAATGACCTGGGCTGATTTCTATCTCGCCTGTTTTGCGGCTGGCTTCGCCTTCAGTTTTCTTTCGTTCCTTTTCGGAGGAACCCGCTGGCATATTCACTTGCCGCATTTTCCTCAGGGACATGTGGGGGTGCCGCATGCACCGGTTGCGCATGCACCGGCCGGGGTCAAGGTCGGAACGCCCCCGCTTGGCGGGTCTAAGACCGTGGGGGCGAGCAGCCAGGTGTCGCCATTCAACTTCGTGACCTTTACCGCGTTTCTGGCATGGTTCGGCGGAACGGGGTTCTTGCTCACGCGGTTCTCAACCGTCTGGTTCGTCATGGGCTTGGGCATTGCCCTGGTAAGCGGGCTGATCGGAGCCGGGGTTGTGTTCCTGTTCCTGAGCAAGGTGCTGACGTCAGAAGAAGAAAATCTCGATCCCGCCGACTACGAGATGGTCGGTGTACTGGGACGCGTCTCGGTCGCCATCCGTGAAGGTGGAACGGGGGAAATTATTTATTCCCAGGCCGGTACGCGCCGCACCTGCGGCGCCCGCGCCGAAAATGGTCGGGCGATCGCCAGGGGAAGCGAAGTGGTGGTCACGAGATATGACAAAGGAATCGCTTACGTCCGCCTGTGGGAGGAGTTGGCGGGCGAAGAGTAGTTCGTGTTTGGCCAAAAGCTGAGCGCTAAAAGCGAAGAGCTGGTTCTTATGAAATCCAAATCTTTTCCGATTGCGATTGCCCTGATGTGGCTGGCCCTGCCCCTCACCGCGCTGCGTTACTGGACGGTATGGGATCAGCTGCCGGCACGCATGGCCACGCACTTCAACGCTGCGGGGCAGGCCAATGGCTGGATGTCGCGCGAAGC
>Ga0335085_10002098_pt1 | contig 38583 bp, 33 predicted proteins | sample Lox_Sample_45_FD_206712 | JGI IMG/M metagenome (GOLD analysis project Ga0335085, IMG submission 206712) | Soil microbial communities from Loxahatchee National Wildlife Refuge, Florida, United States - Lox_Sample_4.5 | ecosystem: Environmental > Terrestrial > Soil > Wetlands | place: USA...
CTTAAAACCGAGTATCTGCCCCAGCGCAACGATGTGATCTTCTGCCGCAACGTCATGATGTACTTCGACGAGGCCGAGCAGAAACGGCTGATCGAAAAGTTCTACCGCTGCTTGAACTCGAACAGTTATCTCTTTGTCGGCCATGCAGAAAGCCTGTTGGGCCTGACCAAGAAATTTCAAATGGTACACAAAGACAGCGGCACCGCATACCAGCGGATTGAGGTAAGGGAGTAAGCATGACGAATTCCCCCGATGAGCGCGGCCTGGAACTTCGCGAGCTCTTCTTTGAGACCGCGCAGGAACTGCTGCAGGCGCTCAACGAAGAAGCGCTCAAGCTCGAGAAGAATACGGGCGACGAAGAGATCGTGCGCTCTATCCGGCGCACTGTACACACATTGAAAGGAGACTCGGCAGCGTGTGGCTTGCGCGAGCTAAGCGAACTCGCACACCAGTTTGAGGATGCACTCTCACTCGAGAGTGCAGCGTCGCACGCCGCAGTCGCGGAAATTGCCTTCGCCGCGGCCGACATCTTTGCCGAAATGATTGTGGCTTACCGCAAGAACTCCAGGCTGCCCGCCACAAAGAACCTGAGCAAGAAAATCCAGGAGTTGATGGCGCCGCCCAAGGCCGCCAAGGCCCGCGGCACCAAGAAAGCAGCAGCCAAAGCGACCAGGGGGAAGACTGCCTCCAAAGTTGCTACCAGCAAAGCCACGAGCAAGTCGGTATCTTTGTGGACCGAATACGAAACGCTGGCGATGTCCAAAGCGCAGGCCGCGGGGCAAGACGTTCTGCACGTAGTCGCCAAGTTCGATCCTCACTGTGCCATGCCGATCGCCGGACGCCAGTTAGTGCACAACGCGATCGGCACCATGGGCCCCGTGATTGCCATCCGCCCCGACGCCAAGTCCCCGGCCGCCACTAAGTCCATCGAGTTTGTCATCGCTACGATGCAGACCGCCGAGCAGATTGCGGCTAAGTGCAAGATCCCGACCATCGTCGAAGAAGTTTCGGTCGAATTGCTGCTTGCTGGCAAGGCTGGCGCGCAGACTTCGCCGCTCGATCCGGTCGCCGCAGCCACGGCCGATCCGGAGCGCGAAGCAGAGGCCCATGCCTCCGAAGCGCCTGCCATCTCCGCTCCCACTTCGGGTCCCGTCAATGTCACACAGGAGAACGTGCTGCGCGTCGAGGCCGGACGCATCGACAACGTTCTTAACTTGGTCGGCGAGCTGATCATCGGCAAGTCCATGCTGCAGCAAGCGCTTAACGAATTCTCCAAGCGCTATCCCAAAGAACTGCTCCGTGGCAAGTTTGCCGACGCGATGGCTTTCCAATCGCGCGTCCTCAATGACCTGCAACGCTCGGTCATGAAGATCCGCATGGTGCCCGTCGATCAGCTCTTCCGCCGCTTCCCCCGCATGGTGCGCGATGTCTCCCGCCAGTGCGGACGCGAAGTCGAACTCGCCCTCAGCGGACAGGAGACCGATCTCGACAAGGGCATCCTCGACGCCATCGCCGAGCCTCTCACTCACCTGGTCCGCAACGCGATCAGTCATGGCATCGAATCGCCCGAAGAACGCAAGAAGCAAGGCAAGAATCCCCAGGGCAGCGTCCGCTTGAATGCCTACCATCAGGGGAATCAGGTCGTCGTCGAAGTCAATGACGACGGACGCGGCATCGATGTCCAGAAGATCCGCTCGAAGGCAGTCGAACTCGGACTCACCACGGCCGACGAAGCCGCCAAGATGAGCGAGGCCGAGGCCTTGAACTTCATCTTCCGCCCCGGTTTCAGCACCGCCGAGCACGTGACCGAGGTTTCTGGACGGGGCGTCGGCATGGACGTTGTCCAGAGCGTGCTTCACCGCCTGAAAGCTTCCATCGGCGTTGAAACTCAGCTCAGCAAGGGCACGACCTTCCGCCTCAAGCTGCCGCTCACTCTCGCCATCATCAAAGCCCTGCTCTTCTGGGTCGAGCAGCGCCTCTACGCGATTCCCCTGAATGCGGTCATCGAAATCGCTCGCACCGTCGAAGCTGAGGTCCACCAGGTCGACAACTACGAGGTCCTGCAGTTGCGCAACCAGGTCTTGCCCCTTCTCCGCTTGGGTCGGCCCGCTCCTGACGGCGATCGCAACTCCAAGCTCTTCGTTCTCGTCATCACCGTCGGAGAGAAAAAATACGGATTGATCGTCGATTCGCTTGAGGGCGAAGAGGAACTCGTCATCAAGGCGCTGGACGATCAGACCTTCTCCACCGACCTGGTGTCCGGCGCTTCCATTCTCGGAGACGGACGCGTCGTTCTCATCCTCAACCTGCCGGCGGTTGTCGAGCACGTGTCACGTTTGCGCCCTGAGGAAACTGGAAGAACCAATTCCGGCCTGTTGCTGACCCATACGGACCGCATGCGGCTGGCCCTGATCCCGGTCGCGGGAGGTCACGCATGAAGCAAGTGCGCGTACTGGTCGTTGACGATTCGGCCCTGATGCGGAAACTCATTCCGCAGATGCTGGCCGCCGACGAATCCATCGATGTAGTCGGCACCGCGATGGACGGCTCGTTCTGTCTGAAGAAAATCGAAGAGCTCCGGCCCAACGTCGTCACGCTCGATCTCGAAATGCCCGGCATGAACGGCATCGACACGCTGAAAGAAATCATGCGGCGACAGCCCGTCCCGGTCATCGTGGTCAGCTCGCACTCAACCGAAGGCGCGAGCGTTACGATGAAGGCCCTGGGCCTCGGTGCATTCGACTTCGTTACCAAACCCAAAGATGCCTCCGCCCACATGGCGGAGACGGCGCGCGAACTGATCGCCAAGGTCAAAGCAGCCTCCGAGTGCAAACTCAAGCCGCGCATTACCGCAGCGCCGCCCAAGTCCGAGAAGCAACCTGCCCCCACCGGCGCTCCCAACAAAATCGTCGCCATCGGCGTCTCCACCGGAGGCCCGCAGGCCCTGGAATACGTTCTCTCGCAGTTGCCCGGCGATTTCCCTGGAGCCATCACCGTGGTCCAGCACATGCCCGACGGCTTTACCGACATGTTTGCGCGGCGCCTGGACGAAGTTTGTCCCCTCCGCGTCAAAGAAGCTCAGTCCGGCGACCTGCTGCTTCCCGGCCGCGTACTCATCTGCCCCGGAAGCCGCCACATGAAAGTGAAGCGTCTCCCTCTGGGGGACATCGTTGTCCTGAGCGATGAGCCGCGCGTCAATGGACACCGTCCCAGCGTCGATGTCCTGCTCAAGAGCGTTGCTGAGGAATTCCACAGCAACGCCGTCGGCGTCCTCATGACCGGCATGGGAGACGACGGCGCCGAAGGATTAGGCGCTATTAAGAAAGAAGGAGGCATGACCGTCGCCCAGAACGAGGAGTCCTGTGTCGTCTACGGCATGCCAAAGGCTGCGATCGAACGTGGGTACGCCATTCGGGTTGTCAGTCTCGACGTCATGGGAGCCACGTTGCAGGCCCTTTGCGGCCGCAGCAGCAACCTCGACGGTAGCCGCGCGATGCGCGCCGGAAGTTAAGGATTGGGCACGAAAAGCCTGTGACCAGCGTGATCTGGTTACGGCCAGAAGGCCATGATAAGGAGTAACAAGGGGAGGTCTGTATGGAGCAGTTTGCACCAGTAAAACGAAGCAAAGACGGGCAGGCGGTCCGCTACCTCATCGTAGACGACTCCGTGTTCGCCCGTAAAAATCTCGCCCGCATGATCGAATCGTTCGGCGGGCAGGTGGCGGCCGAAGCCGGCGACGGCCTTACCGCCATCAGCGAGTTCGACCGCACCAATCCCGACATCGTGCTCATGGACATCACCATGCCACAGATGGAAGGCATCGAAGCGGCCGAACGCATCGTTCAAGCTCATCCGGAAGCGCGCATCGTGATGGTCTCCTCCGTCGGATATCAGGAGAACATCGTCGCAGCGTTGCAGCGGGGCGCACGTCATTTCGTGCAAAAACCTGTGAAGCCGGAAGTGCTCTACGAAGTCATCAAGTACGTGCTGGGCGAAGACGGCGCAGTCGCCAATGCCGCGGGAGCGGGAGTCTAATTCAATGAAGATGGAACTGATCCAGCCTTTCATCAACGCGGCGGATGCCGTGTTGTCGCAAGGCCTGCAGGGGTCGACCAAGGTGGGCAATCTCACCATGGAAGAGGAAGCCTATCGTCGCAAAGGCGTCGCAGGTATGATTGCGTTGACGGGCGATATCGAGGGCCGGATCATTCTCGATCTCGAACCGCAAACCGCGGTGCGCGTCGCCAGCCATTACGCTGGTACGGACCTCCCCGAGTCGGACGCGCTTATCAAGGAAACCATCTTTGAGCTCGCAAACCAGGTCGTCGGCAACGCCATCTCAGCTCTTAACGACCAAGGCTTCCATTTCCGCGTGCATCCGCCGCTGCTTCTCACCTCGCAAGAGGGCGACAAAACCAGTGAAGACACAGAAGCTTTAGTCATCTGCTTCGAGACCTCCCTGGGCAACGTCTTCATGAATGTCGCTCTCCGCTACAACAAGCGCCGCATGGCCGATCACGCCACGGCCAGAGCCTAATTAGAGTCCTTGGCGACAGCGCTCCTCCATTGTCAGTCCGTGGCGGAGTGCGTCGGAGCGCGAACCGATCCCAGGCGCTCCGTCGAGGGACCCTTTGTTTGCCCCCAAATTGTCATTCCAAGGGCGGCTGGCCCGCCGCCAATTCTTGCGTAACCCCGCACGCGAATGAGTACAGCCTTCGTGATTTTGGAAGGCTGGGTATCCGTGCTGCTGGGACCGGGAATCTTCTTGCACGCTACTTTGGGGCGGCCTGCCCATGCGGACTACGTGGAGTCGAAATCGCTCCTGCGCGAATTTTTCCTCGCCCTACCGAAGGACGCCAGGATCCAGCACCACAACATGCATCCATCCGACCCCGGGTCACCTTTGCAGCCCCCTTGATTGACGCGCAGTTTGCGCCAGAGTAAAGTTCTCCAGATTCACTCGCACGTTCATCTTCTGGGGAGCTCTCGCTCATGAAATCAGCTTTCCGCTTCCTCACCGTTGCCTTGTTCGCCCTTGCCTTTTCCGCCGCCGCTTTCGCACAGTGGTCCTCAGACCCGTCCCTCAACCTCGCTCTCGCCGATAACGACAACGGCAGCGATCAGGTGCAGCCCAAGCTTGTCCCTCTGAAGAATTTTGGATGGTACGTGAGTTGGTTCGATTCGAATCCATTCAGTTCCCCGCCGGCCGGTTACGACGTCTTCTATCAGCGGCTGAGCAAATACGGTGTCGAGCAGCTCCGCCACGACGGCCAGCACGTTGCAAAATTGAGCAATAGTTCGACGGAGGACTATGGCCTCGACATCGATACTCAAGGCAACGCGCTGCTGGCTTTCCTCGATACTCGCGAAGGCGCCAACCAGCAGGTGACTGCGGCCAAGATGAGTCCATCAGGCAAAGCCCTCTGGGGCGGCCTCGGCGTACAGTTGACCGGCGACAACAACTCCAACAACACGCCGAAAATTGTGGGCACCAGCGACGGCAACGTCGTCGTGGCCTGGACCAGCGACAGCAATGTCGTTTTGCAAAAGCTCAATGCCGCCGGACAACCCCAATGGGGCAGTGGCGTCGTGTTCAGCGAATCTGGATTCAACTATTTCCTGTCCGACTTGCACGCCGCTGATAACGGATCGGTCATTGTTTCCTGGGTTCGCGAGCAGGGCTTTGGCAGCAACGCGCAACTTCGTGCCAACAAAGTCGCCTCCGACGGCAGTCTCCTATGGGGCAGTGATAATGTCGACATCTTCGACGTCGGCTCGTTGCAGTTCGGCAACTTCCCTTACTTTCTGTATGACGGCAATGGCGGAGCCGTGTTCGCGTGGTACACCAGCATCCCCACGCTGCAGTGTTTCGCACAGCACATTCTCGCCGACGGCAGTGAAGCCTTCCCCCACAACGGCGCCATCGCGTCGACCAATGCAAGAAACATCCGCGTCGCACCATCCGCAGCCTACCGCGCCTCGACGCAGGAAGTCTTTCTCTTCTGGACCGAAGAAGATTCGCTGCAAGTCCTCAACGGCGTTTATGGACAGAAATTCGACTCCACCGGCACTACGCAGTGGGGATCGACCGGCCTCGAAATCGTTCCGCTCGGCTCCGACTCTCAGATCTTCGTGACGAGTATCTCGAGCGGCACGGGCGCGCTGACGTTCTGGGTGGACCAGCCCAGCTTCGGATCAGGGAGCATCCAGGCAATCAAGCTCGACGGAAACGGCGCAACCGTATGCTCGCAATTTCCTGTGTCGTCGGTGTCCGCCGACAAATCGCGCCTTGTTGCCGCACTCTCTCCAAGCGGAATCACCGCGCTCGCGTTCGAAGACGATCGCATCGGCAACAACGGCATCTACATTCAAAACGTAAATCCGGATTGCTCGTTAGGGAGGCCGTAGCCGCGACTGCTATCTGGCGATAGCGCCCTGGGCCTTGACCAGCATGGCCAGTTCAGGAATTGATTTTGCATGGGTCAGCGTCCTCGCCGGCGGCATGCTGCCGTCGCGTAGAAAGGCGGCTACCAGATCGACCGCCACCGGGGCTGTTGGCGGATTAAACACTGTGGCTGCCAGGCGCCCCTGGCGGACCCATTCCTGTCCTGTGTCGGGCATTCCGTCGCAGCCGAGAAACGGTATCTGTCGCCACGTCTGCCGCAACTCGTGCGTGGACTCTTCGAATGCCTTGCGCGCCCCGATCGCCATCGAGTCATCCTGCGCACACACCGCCGCAATCTCGGTGTTGCGCGACGTCGACAGCCCCAGCCACGAGTGCACCGCCTTTTCCGCGCTTGCCTCGCTCCAGTGTCCCTTCACCACACGCAACTGGATATTCTGCGGGATCGTCTCCAGCAACCCTTCATGGCGCAGCGTCGCAGCCTTGCTGTGGCTGGGACCTTGTATATAGAGGATGATGCCGCCCCGCGGCAGAAGCGCCGCTAGCTGGCGTCCTTGAATGCGGCCCATCTCCAGATGATCCGGAGTAATCACGCACGCTGGTATGCGATACGTCGAGCGCAGTTCCGCAATGTATTCGGCGTCGCGGCTGAGGACGATCCACCCAATGCCGGCCGCCCCCGCAGCCCGGGCCGCATGCGGAAGCGTCGTCGATCCCGCGGGCTCAAAGATGATGACATTCGGCCGCGCTTCCGCTGCGCCCTGAATGCGCTGCAGCAGTTGCTGGCTCTGCAGGATACCGTCATCCTCGGCGCAGAGAACCTCCAGATCGGCGCCGCACCGCGCGGCCGCCTTGCGCGCACCCTTGACCTGCTCGATCTGAAAATCGTTGTCTTCATTCATCACCGAGAGCAGGAGACGCGTTTTTTTCACGGGATCACACTTTTCCTTATAACTGAATGATAAGTCGATCACTCACCTTTGCGGAGGATAACCGAAGTAATAAGTACCTTCTTAGGTCCGGAGAAGACCAAACCCGTTAACCACGGAGACTGCGCAGAACGACCCGCCGGGTGCGCTGAGAGTTGGTGCGCTTGGCCTTCCGATTCAGGCCTTCCTGACAGCTCTTCGTGATCTCGGGCAGACCTTTCTTGATCATGTCGGTGATTTCGGCTCGTACCCCCGCTGCTCCCACTCAATGCAGAAGAGGCCATGGCACCCAGTTTCAGAATGGGATTTGCGGACTTGTGACCGACATCACACTCTGCCGTGATGACCGCTTCCTGAAATACAATTCAGGTCAATCATGAAATCGCAAATGGTTCGAGTTCTCCTCTGCACACTTCTATTTTCAATTCCTCAGTTCACCCCAGCTCAGACTATTCGCTGGTCGAGACACGAATGGAAAGTAACTCGCGGCGGAATGGCTGGTGTGGCGAAGGGCGATCCGGCGAATGTCACCGTCGATGCGAAGGGATACCTGCATCTGCGCATTGCGAAGCGGGATGGTCAGTGGACCTCCGCCGAGGTGTTCACGGTCGACGAGATGAGCTTTGGAACGTATCAGTGGATCGTGGAAGGCGATGTGTACCGCATGGATCCGACTACGGTGCTGGGACTGTTTCCGTATGGGCCGGTGCATCATAAAGGGGCGGACGCGGAGAACGAGATCGATATCGAGTTCTCGCAGTGGAACAAGACGTGTCACGGATGCGATGCCGATTTTACGGTGTATCCGGCGACGGGAAAGCGCAGGCCGGAAGGCAAGTCCGCCTGGGAAGATAACTTCTACGTCACGGGGGGAACGCTGACCACGGCGCGCGTCGAGTGGTCGCGCGACCGCATTGTATTCACGCTGATGAATGGCGCGCACGCGATCGGCGAGACCGGCGATGTGATCAAGACGGAAGTGTATCCGACAGCGGCGACCACGGGGGCGGCGGACATTCCGCAGGTGTCGATGCCGGTGGGGATCAATTTGTGGTGCTTTGAGAAGACTCCGGAGAAGGAGCAGGAAGTGGTGGTGCGCGAGTTCCGGTTCGCGTCCCAGTAGGCCAGCCTCACGCCAGCCCGGAAAATACCTTATTTAGGGGACGACGCCCCGACAGCCAGCCTCTAGCTTTCTTCAAGCCGTAGACGTGTGCTTTGCCTCATTCGGGCATTTCTGGTCTTGGGGAAGAAGATGAGTGCCGGAGTTTCTCCTTACGATCTGGATTTAGCACGACCGTCGGTGGCAACTGCGGCGGAAACGTCGGGGCTGGAACAGCTTAAGAAGAACCTGCGGAGGCCGCACTTGCCCGCGCTGGGTGGCGTGCGCGCGGTGGCGGTCCTGCTGGTTGTGCTGAGTCATGCCGGATTTCACCTTCCGATTGGAAGCCTGGGAGTGCTGATCTTCTTTGTGCTGAGCGGATTCCTGATTACGTGGATCCTGCTGAAGGAAGAGAGCAAACAGGGGTCGGTGTCGATCAAGATGTTCTGGATGCGCCGCAGCCTGCGGATCTTTCCGGCGTTTTATGTGTATTGGCTGCTGGTGGTGGTGGGACTGGGATCGCTGCACCTGGGAAGAGGGCTCACGGTGCAGGCGGTGTGTTCGTTCTTCTACGTCAACAACTACTTCCAGGGGATCTGGGGCGATCCGAATACGGGACTCAGTCACACCTGGTCGCTGGCGATCGAAGAGCAGTTCTACGTGTTTTGGCCCGTGTTGTTTCTGCTGCTGCGCAATAACCGGAACCGGCTGAAGGCCTTGCTGGGGCTGATCGGGGGCCTCTGGGTGTATCGCGAAGTGATGGTGCTCGGTCTCCACGTGGGGCAAGGATATGTGTACGAAGCGCTGGATATGCGTGCGGATCATCTGCTGATCGGGTGCCTACTGGCGGTTGCGCTGTACGAGGGATATTTCGAGCGCATGTGGAAGTGGCTGTGCCGGTCGGCGTGGCTGCAACTTGCGCCGGTGGCGATATTGGTCGTTGATCAGGTGATCACGGCGTCGGGTGTGCCGCGCTACCGCGATTGGGGAGGATTCATCGTCGAGCCAGTCATGGTGTATCTGCTGCTTCCGCAGTTGATGGCGTTTAACCGGGGGCCGGTCACGCGGTTGCTGGAACTTCCCGCCATGCGCTTCATTGGCAGGATTTCGTATTCCATTTATCTGTATCAGCAGTTGGTGATCCATGCGGTGGTGCACCGTTTTGCAGGACGATCTTTCTTTGTGACTGCTGGTGCGGTGGTTGTTGGTCTGACTGGCGTGATTGCTTGCGCCAGCGCGTCGCACTATTTAGTGGAACGTCCTTTTCTGAAATTGAAGGATCGATTGGCTGGCGACAGAGCGCCGGTCGTGCGCCCAGGGCTGCACGCGTCAATGGACCGGTAGCTTAACCCAGGATTAGGCAAGCAATGGCAGTTGCGCGGATGGATTGTCGCCGTCATCCGCCGAGTCGGCGTACTTCCTCAGCTCTGGATATTTCTGAATCAGCGTTGGCGGCGCCTTCACCCGTTGGCCCGAGATCATCGATTTGAGGTCGAGGGCGTTGACCGCGGCCTTGCTCTCGAAGTGGTTGTTGGTGATTACGTAGGTGGTCTGGGCGCGGTGCGCGACGTTCTCGATGCGGTCCTTCCAGTCGTCGAGCTCGCGCTCTTTGTAGAGATAGTTGTAGCGGTCGTTGCGGTTGTCGGAGTCAAACCACTGGTCATAGTTCCGTCCGTGAAGGCGGACGTAGGCGATGGGCGCGGTGACGTGCTCGGTGGGGGCGAGAGAGTGGCCCATCACCGGCTGATCGATGTTGCAGAAGGCGACGTCCTGGCGGGCGAAGTCAGAGAGCGTAGCGGGATTGTTCCAGCTGGAGTCGCGGACTTCGACGACGCGGGGATATTCGATGAACTGGCGCAGGAGGCGTTCGAGGTATTCGCGGTTGAGGGACGTGTTTTTGAAAGAGACGGGGAACTGGATCAGCAGCGCGCCGAGTTTGCCTTCATTGGCTAGCGCGTCGAGGCCTTCGCGAGTCTTGATCTCATCGTCGTCGGTGGGACGGATGGTGGCGGCGGACGTGGGCTCCATGACGGCGATTGGGGAGTGCGTGAAGGCGCGGTAGAGCTTGGCGGTGAAGAGGAAGTTTGGGTTGACGGCGGCGACTCGGCGGCACCAGAGCTTGGCCAGCTCGGGCTTCAGCGGTCCGTAGAACGAAGTGTTGATCTCGGCGGTATCGAAGAAACGGGCGAGATATTCGAGAGGATGGACACGCCGCTGGCGCATTCCTGGCGGATAGAAGATGCCCTCCCAATCCTTGTAAGACCATCCTGCGGTGCCGACGCGAATGGCTGGATGCGCGCGGGTTTCCGCGTTGTCGGCGGGACGATCTGAGGCTGCAGGTCCCATGGACTCCACCAGCCGCAAGCGTAGCAGGAACGAGTGACGAAAGGAACTTGTGTGCCCTTTCGGGATATGAAAAATAGTCCGATAGGGAAAAGGGGTTCTTCCGTTGTCGTGTGCCTGTGGATGGGCACTCTGCTGGCGGCATCCGCGTTAGCCCAGCAATCCTCCGGCGTCGGCGAGATTCGCGCGCTGGAGATGAAGATGCTCGAGTGTTACAAGCACCGGCAGGTGGAAGTCTTCGCGTCGGTGTTGGATGACGACTTCGTGATCACGTTCGAGGATGGGAGCACGTACAGCAAGACGGGATATCTAGCTTACAGCGCGAGTGCTTCGACTCGTATTGATCTTGCGGAGATTCCCGAGACGAAGGTGCGAGTGCATAGCGACACCGCGATCGTGACAGGCGTTTATCACGAGAAGGGCTTGGACAGCCAGAAAACCTACGACTATCGCGATCGCTTCACCGATGTGTGGATGAAGAAGGCGGGCAAGTGGCACCTGATCGCCGCACATTACTCGGTGCCGACGAAGTAAGCTCCTCTTCTCATCTGTTTCGCAGCCGACGCGGCCCTGAAGGGCCGCTCTTCAACGTAGTTGCAGAATTATCAATCCAGAGTCAGGACCAGCCAGTAGACACCCGTGGGATAGGTGTCAGTGCGCGCATAGCAGGCGCCGATGGAGAAGCTGTGCAGGTTCGGACTGGCAATGGCGTGAGACGACTCAGCGGGCAATGTCTCAGGATGAAGACTCGTATAAGTAAGGACGGTGTACTGCTCGGCCAGCTTGCGCACGGGGGACGTCCCGAGTTGGCCGGCCTGGGCCATGGAGCAGGCAGCGTCGTCGGCGCCGGCGAGATCGCGGCGTGATAATGCAGGCCTGCGCGACTCGCGGCGCATGCGATTCACGGCGGCGGAAACGTGGTCCTTCACTTCGTCAACGGAGTAGCGTGGGAGGGCGTGGCCGAAGTCCTGCACGATGTAGAGGCGGTCGCCGCTACGAACTACGCCCAACCCGACCACGTTGTAGGCCGGGTTGAGCAAGTTCGCGCGATGCGGGGGTGAAAGCATGAGATGTTCGTGTCCGGCGGCGGCGCTGTAGTCGAGCGCGACGTTCTCGCATTCCTGATCAAGTTGCAAAGCAGTGGTGGCGGCGACCCGCTGGGGCAGGGCTGGCTCGCCATCAAACTGGTGCGACAACTTCCGCGCGTCGAGCATGGCCTGGGCGTGAATGCGGGCGGCGTCGGTAAGTCCGGAATCCATGGCGAGAGGACCGGCTCCGGCCTGCTTGCGCGATTGATTCGCTAATTGAAGAAGATCCTGTTCTACCTGGAATTCGTATTCGTGAAATGGGATGTCCGGGGCAGCCGCGGAGGCGGTCTTGAGTGTGGCTTTATGAGCGGACTGCGCTACCGGCTGGACCGAGCAAACGGCCGTGCTGAGCAGAAGCCCGAGTAAAAGTCTGGGAGTGCTATGCATCCCGTTAGTTCCTACGAACGCGATCCTGGGAGGGATCGTTGGACTCAGCGGCGCAACCGAGGCCAAACTATGTTGCTGGTGCTAGGCTAGAGGTTGGAAAGGGGGCGTAGAAGTTACCTGTGTCCGTCGAACTAGGGATCAGTGGGGTCATTGGACTGGTGATTGGAAGCGTGCTTGCGTGGCTCGTTCTGCGCACGCGGACGGCTGCTTTGCAAGCCCGTTTGTCGCTGATAGAAAAGGAATTAGCGACTGGCAAAGCAGATCTGGCGCGGCTTTTGGAGGAGCAGAAGAGATTGGTGGAAGGGCGCGGGAGGCTGGAATCGGCACTGGAATTGGAACGAAAGACCAGCAACGAAAAGATTGAGTTGCTGACCAAAGCCGGGGAGGATCTGCAGAACGCATTTAAGGCGTTGGCGGCGGATGCGCTGAAGAGTAATAACCTCTCCTTCCTGCAGATTGCGCAAGAAACGTTGAAGCGATTCCAAGTCGAGGCGAAGGGCGATCTGGATGCGCGGCAGAAAGCGGTAACAGATCTTGTCGCGCCGGTACGCGAATCGCTGGACAAAGTCGACGAGCAGATCCGTTTGATGGAGAAAGAGCGGAGCGATGCCTATGGAGGTTTGAGGCAGCAGCTGCAGGCTCTGGCTACGACGCAGGAAAAGTTACAGTCGGAAACCGGGAATCTGGTGCGCGCCTTGCGGACTCCCAACGTTCGCGGACGTTGGGGAGAAATCCAGTTGCGGCGTGTGGTGGAGATCGCGGGCATGCTTCCCTACTGCGACTTCAGCGAGCAGGAAACGATCTTTGGCGAGAGCGGACGTCTGCGTCCCGATCTGATTGTGAAGCTGCCGGGCGGCAAGCACGTAGTGGTGGATGCGAAGACTCCGCTACAGGCGTTTCTTGAAGCATTCGAGACGACGGATGAAGAAGTTCGGCGCACGTGTCTGGCGAATCATGCGCGGCAGGTACGCGAGCATATCAATACGCTGAGCGGGAAAAAGTACTGGGAGCAGTTCGATTCGACGCCGGAGTTTGTGGTGATGTTTCTTCCAGGAGAAACGTTCTTCAGCGCGGCGCTAGAGCAGGATACGGGACTGATTGAACATGGCGTGTTGAGCCGGGTGATTCCGGCTTCACCGACGACATTGATCGCGCTATTGAAAGCGATCAACTACGGATGGAATCAGGAGAAGCTGGCGCGGAACGCACAGGAGATCAGTTTACTGGGAAAAGAATTGCACGAGCGGCTACGCAAGCTCGCGAGCCATATTACCGGCCTAGGGACGAACCTGGATCGCGCGGTGGACGCCTACAATCAGGCGGTGGGCTCGCTCGAAGGACGCGTGCTGGTGTCAGCGCGAAAGTTTGCCGAGCTGGGGGCATCGGTGGCGGAGGACATCCCGGAACTTGAGCCGCTGGAGAAGACGGCGCGCACGCTCTCGTTTGATTGGGACGATGAGCCTACGGAAATTTCTAAGGGTAAGGGGTCAGGGACGTAGTGGGGCCAGTTACGAGATACGATCTGACCAGGTGCAAGTTTCTTGTCTTGCCGGGGAGACTTGTTGAACTTCCTGTCTGTCTCGACATTTCCACCGTGGATTTTTTTACGGGTCCTTGTGGTTGCGGAGACTGAAATCTGAAGTCGTGCTCGACAGAAGTGCTCGATTGCTGCCCGACTCAAGCCAACATCGGGCTTGATTGGGCCACCGGGCGGTCTTCCGTTATCATCCGTTTGTAGCCTGATGGTTGGTTAGCATCATGAATATCCGGCAGATGGCGAAGGCATCCCCGATAGGTAGCGCCAGTTTGCTGGCGATCACAATTGTTGCGTTATGTTGCCTCGCTTTTCGGGTCATCGCGCTGTCACAGAGCACGGCATTCCCCGGACAATGGTCCGCCTCACTCATCGCCGTTGCGTACGTTCTGTTCTCTCCTGCGGTTGCATGTTGCCTCTATTCGATTGTGTTTGAGCGCCCCAAGGCACCCGGATTGGCTGGGCTCGTAATGGGCTTGCTAACGGTGGTTGTCGGGCGCGAGTCCGTGATACTGCTGGACGGATTATTGCTTTTGCCGTTCTGGTTTATAGCGGCAGCCGGTGTCGCAAGGTTCCTGCGCTCACGACGGAAGATTTCTGCAAATAGCTGAGCAAGGCCAAGGGTTTCTGAGCCGTTAGCGACAGTTGGTGACAGATGGGAGATCCTCGTCCCGCGAGTTAGAACTTCGTTGATTCACCGCAGAGTGTCTATCTAATTCAGTTTCATGAGCGGGAGTTGGAGTGAACTTCGCGCTGTTGCCGCATTCGACCTCACTGCCCCAACGACTGCGCGAGGCTCAATAAATTCTGAGGCGCTACGCGGATCGTGCCTCTGCGGGGGCTATCGATATCGGCGATAAGAAAGAACGAGATGGATACCGCCAGCGGGACGATTAGGAAGAGACGCCGCTCGGTCCTGCGCGCGCCGAAGCCGATCAAAACATTACAACCGAAAGCGATGCTGACCATCAACGCCCACGCCGCACGAGGCATGCGGTTCCACCACATGGCCTGTGTGTATCCCTGAGAGTTGAGTACATCGTTCATGCCGGAGACGGTGAGGGCGGTCACGGGAGTTGGCTGGGCCAGCGCGGGATCGCGAGCAGCGGCCCACAGTTTCGATTGCAGATCCATGGTGTCGGCGTTGATCCTGACGAGTTGGTCGTCATCGCGAGTCGTGTAAAACAGAACGCGCTGGCCAAGGTACTTCTTCAATAGCTCACGCACTTCCGCCGCCTTTGGGCCCGGCAGCAGATCGGCGCGCACATACTCTGTGCCAATGGCGTTGGCTTCAGCCTCCTCGTAGTTCTTACGCTGATCGTAGCGGCTGACGGCCATGGAGAAAGTGAATCCGATGAGAAGCCCGAGCAGGGTCAAGGCGGCCCCGAGGAGAATGTTGAAATCGGAACGTTCCTCCTCCTGCAGGGCTCTGAATCGGTTGCGCAGGAAGTTACCGATCTCCGCGCCCAGCCATAGAATTCCGAACGAAACGACGAGCGACAGAAGGGGAAAGTCTTTCAAGTCCATTGGCTGTATCTCCCTGGGCGCCGGTGGGAGGAGATTCGGATCAGTCAGACCCGCAATTCCCCTTGCACCACGAACTCGCCTGTACCTCTGGCAGGTACTGGCCGCCACAGATAGTTCGAGTATTCCTGGTTGGCTTTGCGAGTGACCTGCTCGGCATCGTTGGTCTGCAATATGGTGGCGTCGATCAACTCATCGACGACCTTGAGCCTGATTACGGCGATCGTCTCTTCGAGTGTGGGAATCGCCTCCTGGACCCAGATCCATACTCGTCCTCTGTTTTCGGAAGGGGTATCTGAACCGGCTTTTGCGATTACCATGCGAGTGTCTCCAACTGTTTTGGGTGGCAAGCAGGAAACCCAACTTCGATATCTGGTCTGTCGATTCTTTCCCCTATCCCACGTTCAATCGCGGACTTTACAATGCTCATCGAGGCTGCTTCGATGCCGGTTTCACGCCCGCGTCCGTGAGCGCACCCTCAATTTGTTTCCATGTTTGCTGTTCCGGGTAACTTCCATCGATGTCCACGATCCTAGCCTTGGGAAAATAGTATGGAATCGCATCCATCTCGCGATGGTAGTCCTTGATTCTCTGTTCTAGAGTCTCTGAGCGATCAATTTGCCACCCTGCTGCTTTGGCTCTTTTGCGGATGGTCTCGTCCGGCACTTGCAGCCGGAGTGCGACAAGTTTCATCTGTGAATCCGCAAAAACCTTAGCTAGATCCTCCGCCTGGAAGAGTGTTGCAGGATAGCCATCGAGCGTGAGACCGCGACTAAGGTCTGTTTTCTTCAGTCGCTCCCGCAAGAACCGGCTCATTGCCGGGTCATAACGCATGTCAGCCAGCGGCACCTCGCCTCTCAGTTTGTCGAGTTCGTTTGCATTGTCCCGAATGAGGTCTTCAATGGAAATACTCGGAATTCCGTAGGTCTGAACGATCTGGTCCGCGAAAGTAGTTTTTCCGCTGAGCGGTGGCCCGATCAGAACAATGAGGGGCGCGGAAGGAGCAGGCGTTATGGGACTGCCTGACTGCGCGGACATGCAAGCTAACAGTATTGGAACTATTGCAACGTATCGCAGCATGGGATGGTGACCACCAACAACGAAAACATCGTCCCAAGGATGTTTCCACTGGTAAAACCGCCAGTTCGGTTAGTCAAACGACAGGATTGTTCCCCATACCGGAGCTCCGCCTTTTTGGAGATCGGTAGTTCCTTTTCCTCCCGGTTCGCATCCTTTACCGGTCGCGGTTTCTGTTGGGTACGTATCTTCAAGAATTTACAGGGGATCGGGATACGGAATCCCACAGAAACATCCCAAAAGGCATAGTTCGCGTTCGAAATTGCATCTATAATTTTGGAAGTGGTTTTTTCTAAAGGTACTTAGCAGCTCCGAAATGGAAAGCCGGGTGGCAGCGAAGTTGCAGAGTAACGATGGGGTAGAGTTCCATTCCCCAGCTCCTCAGACCTCGTGGGGTTCGGGGCCAATGTTGAAGTCCATGAACCGGGAAAGCCAAGCTCGTTTTGTCGCAATCATCCTCTTCCTGCTTACCGTGGCAGCGGTGGTTTTTGCCGGGTTCAATTTCCGGAAGGAAGCCGAATCGGCCGTACCCTACGATGGCATCTGGTGGGTAGAGCGCGGAGGGGGTCTGGTTGCGGAAGGCATTGACCCTAACGGATCCGGGGCAAGAGCTGGTGTTAAGGTCGGCGATCTGCTGGTCTCAGTCAACGGGCAAGAGGTTCGCAGAACTCCCGCATTAGGCCGGCAGTTGTACCACACCGGTGTCTGGCATAACGCGTCGTATTCCTTGAGCCGTAATTCGGTCGTGCTGGATGCGAGTGTTCTGCTGGTTCCTGCGGATCGTTCCCTGAATAATTTCCTGCGTCTGATTGCGCTCATCTATTTGGGAATCGGGCTCTATGTGCTGCTGCGGCGCTGGACGGCGAATGGATCGACTCATTTTTACATCTTCTGTGTCGTTTCTTTTGTTGCGTACTCCTTCAAGTACACCGGCAAGTTCAACGACTTTGACTGGATCATCTACTGGAGCAATGTCGTTGCCGGAGTCCTGCAGCCTGCTCTATTCCTGCACTTTGTTTTAACCTTCCCGGAGAAGCGGCGGTTCGTGCAGCAGCGTCCATGGCTGTTAACATTGGCCTACCTTCCCGGTGCAATCCTCCTCGCCCGACACATCGTTGCCCTGCGGCTCGCGCAGGCCAGCGGATTGCTGCTCTGGGACATGGACCGGCAGGAGATGGCGTACGGCGCGGTCGTTTTTCTGAGCGCAGCAGCGGTTCTGTGGTACAGCTACCGACACGCGAGTACGACGATTCTGCGCCAACAATTGAAGTGGGTGACGCGCGGAACGATCCTGTCGGTTGTTCCTTACACCGTTATTTACGTCATCCCGTTCGTGACGGGAGTTTTACCGGGAACACGGATGAAGCTCTCCGTGTTGTTCTTGAGCCTGCTGCCACTGACATTTGGCTACGCCATCTTCCGCTACCGGTTGATGGATATCGATCTCATTTCGAAGCGGGTAGTGGTTTACGCGGTGGCGGCGGCGGCGGTGGTTGGAATGTACTTCGCGCTGGTGGCCGGCGTGGCGACGCTGGTCCACAGTCAGCAGCCTTCCACGGGGACCACGGGGCTCATCCTGGCGGTAGTCATTACGGCGCTGCTGTTCGATCCGATTCGCAAATGGATTCAGGATAGCGTGGACCATCTCTTTTACCGCACGGTGTATGACTATCGGCGCACGCTGATCGAGTTCGGCCGCGAACTGAGTTCAGAAACCGATTTGAATGCACTGCTGTCTTCGATTGTCGACCGGCTTTCCCGTACGTTGGCCGTGGATCGAATTGCCATCTTTCTGCAATCGGCAGAGTCGGAGCAGTTCGTATTGTCGAAATCGGCTGGGCTGAATCCTACCTGGAAACTCGATCTGGCTTTCCTGAGCGCGCCCCGGCCCCAACCTGCCGGACACATGTTCTTTGAGAACACGCATCAGGTGCCGCGAGAAACGGTGAGTGCGCAGGAAGCCATCGCCCGCTTGGATCTCAATTACTACATTCCGTGCCGGGCACAGCAAAAAACAATTGCCGTCCTTGGCCTGGGAAAAACTGCCAAGGGTGATTACCTGTCAAGCGAAGATGTAGAACTTCTGGAAACGTTGGGAGGGTACATCGGGATCGCCATCCAGAATGGGAGGCTCTATGCATCGCTGCAGCAAAAGATGGCGGAATATGAGCGGCTGAAAGATTTCAACGAGAACATCGTCGAATCGATCAACGTCGGCGTCATGGCGCTCGATATGGAAGACCGCGTCGAGAGCTGGAATGCGCAGATGGAAGTGATGTATGCCCTGCCGCGGTGGCAGACGCTCACGCAGCCGCTCAGGAGTATTTTCCCGGATGAGTTCGTCGAGGAGTTCTACCGAGTTCGCCAGAATGCCGGGATCAACAATCTGTACAAGTTCCGGCTATCGACACCCGCAGGCGAGACGCGAACGGTGAATGTAGCGATTGCGCCACTGGTTACCCGCAAGTTTGAAGTGATTGGCCGGCTCGTCATTATGGATGACATCACAGAGCGCGTGGAACTCGAAAGCCAGCTTTCGCAGGCAGACAAGCTCTCGTCGATCGGCTTGCTGGCGGCAGGGGTGGCACACGAAGTGAACACCCCATTGGCTGTGATTTCGTCGTACACGCAGATGCTGGCCAAGCAACTGCAGGGAGACCCGCAAAAATCCGGGTTGCTGGAGAAGATCACCCGGCAGACGTTCCGCGCATCTGAAATAGTAAATAACCTTTTGAACTTCTCGCGGACCAGCGGCACGGAATTTGCCAACGTGGACATCAACAAAGTCATCACTGACACCTTGGCCTTGCTTGAGCATCAGTTCAAGACAGCAAAGATCCATGTGCGCTCTGAGCTGACACCGTGCATCTCACCCATGCAGGGAAATCCGGGACGACTGCAGCAGGTATTTCTGAACCTGTTTCTGAACGCGAAGGACGCCATGCCAGGTGGCGGGGAGTTGACAGTGGCGACCAGCAACGGCGAAATGATCAGCGTACGCGTGAGCGACACGGGCTCAGGGATCGCGCCCGAAAATATACAACGCATTTACGATCCTTTCTTCACGACGAAGACAACTCCCAAGGAAGGCCAGAGCCGCGGGACAGGGCTTGGGTTATCTGTCACCTACGGCATCATCCAGGAGCATGCCGGAAAGATTCGCGTGGAGAGCAACCCGGGAGCGGGCACCACGTTCGCTCTAGATTTTCCGATGAGTAGGAAGGCAGTACATGTCTGAAGCAGCAGTCATCATGCGCGGGGCGGCTAACGGCGGGCCGTCGCTTGCAGGTTCCGTGTTGATCGTCGACGACGAAGCCGAGATTCGGGAATCGCTACAGACATTGCTGGAGATGGAGGGCTTCGAGGTGGAGGCCGCCATCACGGGCGAGGATGGGCTTGCGCAGATGGCCGATCGCCCATTCGATCTGGTGCTGCTGGATTTAACACTGCCCGGGCGTAATGGGATGGAGATTCTCTCCGACATTCGCGCCCATGCCCCGCACTTGCCCGTGATCATGATTACCGCGTACGGAACTGTGGAGAACGCGGTTCGCGCGATGCAATCGGGCGCAGTAAATTTCGTCCAGAAACCATGGGATAACGAAAAGCTACTGGCGGACGTGCGTGCTGCCATTGGATGGCGGCGTGCCGAGGAAGAAAACGTCCAGCTCAAACGCGCGCTGAAGCAGCGCTACAACTTCGAAAACATCGTGGGCAAGAGCGAGCCCATGCTGAAGATCTTCGATCTAGTGGGACAGGTCGCTAACAGCCGATCAACCGTGCTGTTGCAGGGCGAGAGCGGGACGGGCAAGGAAGTCATCGCCAAGGCCATTCACCTGAACTCACCGCGGCGCGACAAGCCATTCGTTCCGGTAAATACCGGGTCGATGCCGACGGACCTGCTGGAGTCCACGCTATTCGGGCACGTGAAGGGTGCGTTTACCAGTGCGATCGCCTCGAAGAAGGGACTCTTCGAAGTGGCGGACAAGGGCACTCTGTTCCTCGACGAAATCGCGACGATGGGACTGGAGACACAGGCGAAGATCTTGCGCGTGCTTCAAGACCGTAGATTCATGCACTTGGGCGGAATCCAGGAGATTCAGGTCGACGTGCGCATCATTGCGGCGACGAATATCGATCTGCGGCAGATGGTGCGTGAAGGACGGTTCCGCGAGGACCTTTTCTATCGCCTGAATGTGATTACCGTGGAGTTGCCGCCACTTCGCCAGCGGAAAGAAGATATTCCCCTGCTGGTCGACTTCTTCCTGAAGAAATATGCAGAGGAGAACGGCCGTACCGTTCCACGCGTGACTCCAGAGGCGCTACGTCCATTGATGGCCTACTCGTGGCCGGGAAATGTGCGCGAACTGGAGAACGTGATTGAACGCGCCGTTGTGCTTTCATCTGGTCCGGAGATCAGCGTGGAATTGCTGCCAGACTCGCTGATGGGGCGCGGGGCGTCTCTCTCACTGCATGACGCGCCTACGGATGCTTCGCTGTTTGAGATCGTGGAAGATGTGGAACGGCGCGTGATCACCGACATGCTGGAGCGCTGCAACTGGAACCAAACGGAGGCCGCGGAACGGTTTCACGTACCGCTGTCAACGCTGAATCAGAAGATCCGGCGATTGAATATTGAGATCAAAAAGAAGGGGCGTGGGTAGGGCAGACGTCCGGCACCCGGCCTCGGACCTTAGCCGTCAGGCGATCGACAACAGACATCAGTTCCTCACAAAACCTCACTTAGTTGTTGAGGGCCACGCTTTTTCTGAGGCCCGACGTTCGAGGTCTGACGCCACATCTCCGACGCCTGCCACCCGATCTGTTATATTTCCGTGAAGCCCTGTACCTGCACGCCGATGCACAGGACTGAATCGCATGGAACTGATCTCTCCCACGGAATTCGCTAAGGAAAAAGTTCAGGCGGTTCAGGAATACACACTGCTCTCGCTGCAATCTCTTGGAAATCTGTTTCGCAAGCCCCTGTATATCGCGGATATGGTGCAGCAAGCCGATCTGATCGGCGTGGGTTCCCTGCCGATTGTTGTGCTGATCGGATTCTTCACCGGAGCAGTGCTGGCAGTGCAGACGGCAAACACCCTGCAGCGATTCGGATCAATCACGCTGATCGGGCAACTCGTCGCATTGTCGATGGTGCGGGAATTAGGTCCGGTGTTGACGGGGATTCTCGTGGCAGGGCGCAACTCGTCGGGAATGGCCAGCGAATTGGGATCGATGGTTGTGACTGAGCAGATCGATGCCATGCGCGCGCTGGGAACCGATCCGATGAAGAAGCTTGTGACTCCGCGGGTCGTCTCAACCGTATTCATGCTGTTCTTCCTGACGATACTCTCCGATCTGGTTGGATTGGCGGGCGGCCTCATGGTGTCCAAACTGCTGCTCAATCTCGACGCGCGGCAGTATTGGAGCAACGCCTGGCAGTCGCTCGTATTTCAGGACGTCTTCATGGGACTGGTAAAACCGGTTCTGTTCGGGTTTATCGTCGCCACCGTCGGGTGCTTTTACGGCATCACGGCTCGTGGCGGCACGCAGGGGGTTGGCCGCGCGACCACGCAAGCGGTGGTGACGGCGTCGGTGCTCATCATTGTCCTGAATTTTTTCACCACGCAATTCCTGATGAACGTTCTCTCGTACAAGTAGCGTATGGTATCGCCCACGTTGCCCCTCGGCACCACCGACACTGTGATCCGCGAGAAGCCGGCATTCTCCGTTGTTTTCGAGGACGTCTGGCTGGCGTTCGGCCAAACCGAGGTATTGTCTGGCGTCTCTTTTTCGTTGCCCGTCGGCGAGACCAAGGCTTTGTTCGGAGTAGCAGGCGCTGGCAAGAGCACGATTCTGAAACTCGTGCTTGGCCTGGTGAAGCCGGATTCCGGCCGCATCCTTGTGCTCGGAGAAGATGTCACCCAGATGAAGGAGGACGATCTATTCAGCTTGCGCGGAAGCATCGGCATGGTGTTCCAGGAGAGCGCCCTGTTCGATTCTCTTACCGTCCGCGAGAATGTTGCGTTCCGGCTTACTGAAGAGCATGGGATTTACGACGAGGCGATCGACAACCGGGTACGAGAGTCGCTCCGTTTCGTGGAATTGGAACATACGCTCGACCTGTTCCCTTCTGAACTATCCGGCGGAATGCGAAGGCGCGTGGCAATTGCACGCGCGATTATTACGCATCCCGAGCTACTGCTTTATGATTCGCCAACAGGCGGGCTGGATCCGGTTACGTCGAATACCATCATCGAACTGATCGTGAAGCAGCGCGACGTGAACCGCACCAGTTCCCTGCTGGTCTCTCACCGGTTGCAGGACGCGTTCACGATGGCGACGCACCAGTTCGATCAGAAGACAAACACGTTGCGAGCCCTGCCCCGCGGGTCATTCTGCGATCTTCCAATGAGCTTTCTGGTCCTGCGAGATGGGAAGGTCACATTTGACGGAGACATCCGTGAGTTGGCGCACACCAGGGACGAGTACATTCGGGAATACATTTCTTAGGCACCAGGGTCAGGGACCAGATATGAACCCACCTCTTACTTTCTATCTTCCCGCCATCACTTTTTCGACATCTTCCGCCTTCGATGGCAACGCGGCGCTTAACTTGATCAGCCTGCCGTCTGCACCGACCAGATAGTCGTCTTCGATACGGACTCCGAGGTCTTCCTCCGGGATGTAGATTCCCGGCTCGATGGTAAACATCATTCCCGGTACTAGAGGACTGTTGTACTCGCCGACGTCGTGTACGTCCATGCCAATGTAGTGGCCGAGGCCGTGAATGAAGTATTGGTCGAGCGGCTGCCCGTGAAGGTCCTTGCCATGCGCTCTGATGTAGTTTCGGGCAACGGTATCGAGCGAGTTTTCGGGAGGTCCACCGAGCGTGGACTTGCCGGACTGGAAGGCGGCGGCAGCGGCTTCCTGTGCGCCCAGAACGATGTCATAGACTTCTTTCTGGCGGGCCGTGAAGTGACCCGTCACAGGCAACGTGCGAGTGATATCGGCGGCATACATGGAGCATTCGGCGGCAGCGTCGATCACGACTACGTCGCCGGACTTCATGGTGGCCGTATTCTCGGAATAGTGCAGGATGGTGGAATTGTGTCCCGAGCCAACAACCGGAGGATAAGCAGCGCGCTCGCAACCGCGCCTGCCCCATTCATATTGAAGCAGGGCTCCGATTTCGTACTCGGTCACGTTTGGCTTGACGGTTTTCATCACGGCTGTGTGAGCGGCACGCGAGGCATCCACGGACTTCTGCATAAGCGCGACTTCGCCCGGGTCTTTGACACTGCGCAGAGACTTCAGAACTGGTTTTACATCCTGAAAATAGAGCATACCGGTGGTCCGCTTTAGCAGACTCAATGTCTCGGGCGCGTCAGGACTAGGCTCAGCCGAATCCACGTCGGCGTAGATCACATGCCGGCCATTGCCCATGACCTTGACCAACTCCTCTGGCAGCTTGCTCAACTCCTGGACGCGATCGAAGCCGGTGATCTTCGGGGCTTCGGGATTTTCTGCGCCTAATTTGGGTCCAGTGAACTTCTCCAGCACCGGAATGTGTGGCGGAAGAAACAGGATTTCGGTGTAGGGCCGGGCCGGGGAATTCTCTGTCGCATCGAGAGCAGGCGCGATGAGAAGTGCGGGCCCGGGTTCACTCAGACCGGAGAGGTAATAGAAGTTGTCTTCCTGGCGGAACGAGTAAAGCGACTCGTCTGGTTCAAGCGCGGAAAACAAGACGACGATGCCTCCCGCCTTCCTGGCAAGGGCCTCACGTCGAGCGCGGTAGTTGGCGTTTGGCTGCCGTTCAAGAGCTGCCGCTGTCAGGCTTAGAAGAGACAGGGTGACAAGACACAGGACTAGCTTCCGCATCGAACCTCCAGATAGAAGATCAATCCTACGAGACGGCGTCTATTTTGGTGCCGACAGATTCTTTCCCGCTTCGACAAAGGACTGTGCATTGTTCTTGTCGATCAGATCCGAGCCCGTATCCACGAAACTCGGGATCGGCGCGTAGCTGTCCGTCGACCAGTCCGTCTCAAGGGATGACGGCTTGTGGTGATAAAGGTTATCGAGCATTTGCATGCCGACGAAGGCCATGGTGTAGGGTTTTTGCGCGATGGTCGCCTGGATCAACCCCTTTTGGATCCAGTCGAGCGTCTCCTGATCGGTATCCATGGCGATGACCACTTTTCCGGTCACGTGGTAGCTGTTGAGGACACCCGCGACTTCCTTGCCCGATTGGGCTTCAAGGCAAACGAAGGCATCGACCTTGTCGCGCTCCTTGCCAACGATCTGGGTGGTAGTGTCGAAGGCAATTCGGGGATCCCCCTGGATGTCGACGATGCGCGTAATCTTGATGTCCGGCGTGTGAGCCAGCGCCTCTTTATACCCGCGAAGCCGATCCTGCAGATTGTGCTGATCGGGCATGGTGAACACGACGACATTGCCTTTGCCCTTCATCTCTTGAGCGAGACGTTGGCCGCCGGTGAATCCCGCCTGATAGTTGTTGGTCCCGATGAAGAACAGGCGCTTGCTGGAGGGCGCATCGGAGTCGATGGTGATTACGGGAATTCCAGCCGCGACTGCTTTGTCGATGCCCTCTTTGAGCACGGCGGGATCGGTCACGGCCAGCAGGATGCCGGTCGCTTTCTTCTGGACGGCTTGATCCAATGCATCGCGCTCGGCTTTGGGATCGTAATTCTGCGGTCCGGTGAAATCGGAACGGACCCCTTGGAACTGCGCCACTGCGTTGGCAAAGCCGTTTCCCGCAGTCTTCCAATAGGGGACCTGCAAATTCGCGGAAATCAGCACGAAGTATTCGTCGGAACTGTGAGCGCCGCCACAACTGAGAAGCAGACCGGACAGCACAACGACCGCGGCCAGGCGGAGAATTCTATGCGAGCGAGGCATCGCATCCTCCTTTCGGGAACTCATGTCTTCAGGAAGGTGGGACTGTTCTGCGACAGGATTGTAAAACGAGGGGCCACGCGAAGGCTAGAAGTGAGTGTAGATAGGTAATGAATTGAAACAATCCGGATTGCGTCTGAACGTGCGATTTGAACCGATATCCTACGGCCGGCGGTAATAGTCAGTCGCCCAGCAGGAGGCGGCAAATTGGCCAAAAATTGGCGTCGACAGTTATTAATTGCAGCTTGGAGCTTATCCGCATAGAATCAACCTGCCAATCATTTACCTGTCCAGACAGCCCAGCCTCTTTTCGGTCTGAGCCAAGGAGGCGAAGCGGCGTGCGCGTTCATCTCATAAATCCAAGCGAAGTTTCATTCGGAACAGCTGTGATTACTCCGCGCTGGTTGTATGTATTGGCGGCGGCAACACCCGTGAGCTTCGGTGACCCTTCGCTGGTCGATGAGACTCTGGAGAGCGTGGACCCAACCCAGATTCAGGATGGAGATATTGTCGGCATCGGAATCCACACGGCGAATGCACTCCGCGGATACGAGATCGGGAAAATGGCTCGCGCTCGCGGTGCTCATGTGATATTCGGCGGTATCCACGCGAGTCTCTACCCATCCGAAGCGCATGAGCTGGGTGGTGCTCATGCTGTCGTCAAAGGCGATGGAGACGTGGTGTGGGCGAAAGTTCTGTCGGATTGCTGTCAGGGCACTCCGCAGTCGATCTACGAGGGAGGTCGGATTGAAGCCTCGGAATTTCTGCCTGCGCGCTGGGACTTGGTGCCACGGAAACGTTATATGTGGGCTTCGGTCCAAACCGTTCGCGGCTGCCCCAAGCACTGCTCCTTCTGCTCAGTTTGGCGGACGGATGGGCAGCGGCCCCGGCAGCGTACCTCGGATGTGGTTATCAAAGAAATCGTTCAACTGCGACAGCTCGGCTTCCGCTTCATCGCGCTCGCGGACGACAACTTCTATCCCGTGACCCTTACGGACCTGCGCCTCGCGGCTCAGCAGCACAACATCGATCGGCTCAAAGAACTCAAAGCGATCCGGGCGGAGCGCTTCGAGCTAATGGCACGCATGGCTCAACTTCCTTCCGACATGATCTTCTTCACGCAGATCACCATGGAGGCAGCAGAGGACCCCGAATTCCTCGATGCCATGCAAGCAGCCAAGATCAGAGGGGCACTGGTTGGGGTGGAGTCGGTGACCCCTCAAGGATTAAAGGACGTTTACAAGGAATTCAACGCAGCCGGGGAAGATTTGGTCGAGCACCTGAGAACATTCCGTCGCCATGGCGTATACGTGCTGGGCTCTTTCATTTTTGGCTTGCCCAGTGATCGCCCCGAGACGTTCGCCGCAACTGCCTTGGCTGCGGGTAAAGCGGAGGTTGCGTTTGCCCAGTTCGTGATGCTGACTCCCTATCCGGGAACCGTCGATTTTATGCGGTGGGAAAAGGACATGGAGGCGTCTCCAGTCCATATCGCAGGGATTCCAATCACCCGGCGCTGGCTCATTCCACGCGCGCTTCGGCCCAAACTCTATTGGCCCCACCCAAACATGTCGGCCGAGGAGATTCGGCAGCGCACGCAGTCCGTCTGGGATACCTTCTACAGCCTGAACGACATTTGGACGCGGTCCCGGTTCATAAAATCCATGCGTGCGCGTCTCGCGTTCGTCTTGATCTCTAAAATATATCGACAGATGTATGCCGACACCGGAATTGCCACGGACAGTGCCCGAGTCTCACGATCAGGGCGTTGGGCCCGATGGCTGGCCAAGCCGTGTCAACGGCTGTTTGCAGCTCCACCGATGCCCGAGCTCAAACTGCCGGAAGCATGGATTCCACCCATGCCTCTGGAACAAACGAGTTCGGCCGACTAACCCTATCTCCCCGTCATTGGATGTCGGTGAATCTGTGGAATCGGAGCTGACTTAGACTCCCACCGGAAAGGGCTTGCTGTGTGTGCTGGCCCTTCGGGATGTTCCCGCGAAGCGTCCCTGGAGAAGCGACATCAGCCCGGTGCACCAATATCCCGCCACGAACAGTACCAGGAACGGGACGGTGATGTAGTTCTCGTTCTCGACCGCATAGTAGACGGTGAGAGCAAAGTAGGCACCGATTAGGAGTTCTACCCAGGGCACCCATCCCAGGCGCTTGCGGTATTTCGTGGCGCCGACCTTGTCATCTTTTGAAACCACGCTGTACTTGGGGGTGCGCGCGAACGCGGTCTGCTTTCCGATGAGGGCCTCGATCACGGCCTTGGTGTTGGTGATCGTGAGTCCGATTCCCAGCGCCATTAGAAAGGGCAGATAGAGAAGCGCTCGCGGCCAACTGCGCGGAAATAACTCACGTTGCGAAACCAGATAGAAGCTCGAGATGGAAAAAGTCGACGCCATGAACAGGGGCAGGTCGATGTACAGCATCTGGAACCAGCCCTGATAGAAGCGAATGATCATGGCGGGTAGCAAGAGCACGGAGAGCATGATCATCAGCGGGTAGCTGATGTTGGCGGTGAGGTGGTACCAGGCTTCGACCTTGGTGTGCAGAGGGGCGTCGCTCTTCAACACGCGCGGCAGGATCTTCTTTCCAGTCTGAATCAGTCCCTTGGCCCAGCGCGCCTGCTGCGTCTTGAAGGCGGTCATTTCGACCGGGAGTTCCGCCGGACACTCTACATCCTGCAGATAGACGAACTTCCATCCCTTGAGCTGCGCGCGATAAGACAGGTCGGTATCTTCGGTGAGCGTATCGTGCTGCCAGCCGCCAGCCTCATCGATGGCCACGCGACGCCACAACCCCGCCGTACCGTTGAAATTGAAAAACAAGCCGGTCCGGGCGCGGCCGGAGTGCTCTAGAACAAAATGGCCGTCGAGCAGGATCGCTTCGACCTGGGTCAGGAACGAGTAGTTACGGTTAATGTGGGTCCATCGCGTCTGCACCATCCCGATTTTGGGATCGGCGAAGTGATGAATTGTGCGCAGCAGAAAATCTTCCGGGGGAGTGAAATCGGCGTCGAAGATGGCGATGAAATCACCCTTTGCCGAGAGCATACCCTCGGCCAGGGCCCCCGCCTTATATCCGTGACGGTTGGTACGGTGGTGATAGGTGATGGGATTACCCAACGCTGCGTAGCGCTCCACCAGGCCCCGAGCGACTTCCACGGTCTCATCGGTTGAATCGTCGAGGACCTGGATGTCGATTCTGTCGCGAGGGTAGTCCAGCTTGCAGACTGCGTCGAGGAGCCGCTCGACTACGTACTGCTCGTTGAAGATGGGCAGTTGAACCGTGACCCGCGGCAGTTCTTCAAACCGCGCAGCAGGCTGCGTGGTTCGGTTCTTCTGGTGCTTGTAATAGAGATACACCAGCACGTAGCGATGCGCGCCGTATCCGGCCAGCAGAATCAAAACAATGAAATACGGGAGGAGCAGCGCAATGTCGAAGGCGTTGGCGTGGTAAATGCCTCGGAATGTAGTGTCGAGAAAATGCTGGCGGATGTAGGGGCCTATGCCCTTGGGTGAATCCGACAATGCGGTAAGGATGAGATCAGCGATCAAAGGACCTGTCCGACGACAACTATTCTAGCGGATTTGGCCAGCTAGACAATTTGACAACGGCTTGAAAACAGTATCTTGTCGGCCTGGTTCGAATTTGAAAACAGTCTTTGTTTTTTGTAGTTGACAGACGCTGTTTTCCGTCCCATTCTTGCGCGTTACCTACCTCGGGAGTACGCGCATGGAGTGCCGGAGGATCTGTCTTCGCAGTGCGCTCTTTTCTACAGTGTCGGCCATCGTTCTCTTCACTTATTGCTCCGATCAATCGCTAATACCTGCATTCGCACAGCAAACAACCTCGATCCAGGTTTCACGCGAGATGCCAATTCACCGGGCAGCGCGCACGGGAGACCTTGCGTTGCTGCACTCGGAGTTGCAGCGGGGAGTAAGTCCAAATGTTGAGGACGATCAAGGTCGCACTCCGCTCATGGACGCCGCCGAGACCGGGCAGGTAGATGCTGCGCGGCTCCTGCTGGACGCGGGTGCCGAAGTAAACGCGCGCTCGAAGTCGGGCCGGACGGCACTCATCGAGGCGGCCGCACACGGACGCGCCTCGGTCACGCAGGAGCTCATCGCTCATGGCGCCGATCTCAATACCACTCAACGAGGCTGGGGTACGGCCTTGGAGGTCGCCGAGCGAGCCGGATTTAGAAAGACTGCCGCCTTGCTTCGCGAGGCCGGGGCGCGATCTTCGGGAAGATCCCCCGGAGACATGGTCTGTGTGCGTCCGTGGGGTGGCGATGGATACTGCGGGACGGTCGTATCGGTCGACAAGGCCAGGTTTCTCATTCGAGTGACCGAGATTGTTGGCTGTAGGAAGGCGGGTGCGTGTCCGGAAAAAGCGGAATGTTCTGCCGGGCAGCCCGTGGGTGGTTCGGGAGGCATCGCGGTGGGGGATGAGATCTCTACTGCGAGCTGGTGCCTAACCCACACCGGGGTGAAGCCATGAGTTCGCGCTCACTGCTTCCTTCGTTGGCGTGCCTGAGCTTTGCCGTAATGCTAGTCGGCTGTGGCGGCGGATCTTCCGGCAACGGAACAACCCCAACCATCACGTCTGTGACCGCTTCCTGCTTCAACACCGTGATGCAGGCAGGTCAGAGCACCACTTGCACGGCTACCGTGCAAGGTGCGGGAAACTTCAGCCGGTCCGTTCAGTGGACCGCATCCGCGGGCAGTATTTCGAGCGACGGAACGTTCACCGATTCCAGTGCCTCCGGTGAAGTCACGATCACAGCAACATCAGCAGCGGATTCGAGCAAATCGGGAACAGCCACAGTCACGGTCAACACAGCCCAGAAATCCAATTTCGATTACAGCGGAATGACGCACGTTTCCTGGAGTCAGGGGGAATACAGCAGCGCCGCAGCCATAACATCGGAAGATGCTTTGGCTGCGACTGGTGGAAATTGGGCGGGAGTTCTGGTGACGTGGTATCAGGCGAATGCGACAGCGACAACCATCGCTCCGGCAAGCTACTCACCTAGCGACACGGACGTCATAGCGGCCATTGCCGAACTGCACAATCAAGGCCTCAAAGTCATGTTGAAACCGCATGTCGACGGCAGCGATGGGTCGTGGCGCGGAACGTTTCAGCCCAGCAATGTGAATGCCTGGTTCAGCAGCTTCCAGAATTTCATTCTGCATTGGGCAACGCTAGCGAAGAGCAATAATGTTGAGATGTTATGCATCGGCACCGAGTACGTCCAGATCAGCAACGCTAACCTGGCAAGCTGGACTAACACGATCAATTTGATTCGAGGCATCTACCCGGGCAAACTTGCCTATGCGGCGAACGCAACTTATGGGGGAGACGAGTTCACCTCAGTCGTGTTCTGGGACCAGATCGACGTGATCGGTCTCGACGCTTATTTTCCCTTGACAGATCATGCCGATCCCACTCTTGCGGAGCTCGTCGCGGCCTGGAGCAACAACAGAAACGGTGAGAACGTGCTTGCGGCCGTCACAAATTTCAGGAACGCTCACCCCACGAAACCACTGATCTTCACCGAAATCGGGTATCGCAGTCTGTCAGGCACCAACACTGCCCCGTGGGACTTCTCCATGACCGGCAACGTGGATGGAATTGAACAGCAAAACTGCTACGAAGCCATGTACGAGGTCTGGAGCCAGCAGCCCGCAATCTTGGCGGGGAACTTCTGGTGGGCCTGGGCTGTTCCTGCGCCAACGGCCTCGGACACCGATTACACTCCGTGGAACAAGCCAGCACAAACGATACTGGAAGCGTGGCAATAACAGGCTGACGGCAACCCGCAGAAATCCTGGCCCCTCGAAGGATCGAAGGGCCCAGGAATGCGACGGTTGTAAAGCGTCAGGCCACCCGCTTTTCGGCCATTGTTTCGGCGGTTGCAGACAGCGAGGAATCAGGCCGGAACCTCTTCACTGCCAACACCGTACCCACTACGAAGAGGATCAATACGAGCAACTGTGCGATCGCAAACGGCGGTTCCTTCTGTGTCGGTGCCACTGCAGTCAGCACCGGGACTTTTTCAAAGGATTGAACCACTAACACGAACACATTGAAGTAGAGTGCGATCGAGGCGGTGATGACATACGTCGCACGCCATGGACCGCTCAAGCGAAGAGTGTAAAGAGCCGCAATCGCGAACCCCAGCACGACCAGGGAAAGAACACCGACAACAATCCCAGGCGTGACATGCTTGAATGGGAACAGAAAGCCAGTAACGCTGGTCAACACAGTACTTACCAGAAAGAGAGTGGTCCAGCGGTGCAGACGTCGCGACGTCAGGAATCCATACATCACGACGAGTCCTGAGGCAATCCCCACAAGACTGATCAGAACGTGCAAAAGGGTGAATGTTGCAGTCCTCATCCCCAGAATCATGACGCACCTCCAATGCGGTTGCCGCATTGTACGCCACCTCAGTAAACTCCATGTAAATGGCACCGCCAGGTTGCCCGAACGCTGACGCTAAGCTACAAATTAAGTTACTTGTGGAAGAGACAACGGTGAACCAACGGCACGCGGACAGCGCGCTTCTTAACACTTGGCGGCGAAGCGCCAGTTCCCCCTTCTGGATCGTGACAATTGCCCTGTTTCTGCGAGTGTCGTGGATCATCCTCGGGCACACGTACCGGTTCAAAACTGCGGACGGCAATTTCAGTTTCGGATGGGAGATGGGAGCCATTGCCGCGTCTTTGGCCTCCGGACACGGATTCAGCAATCAATTCGGCGTACCGACGGGCCCTACGGCGTGGGAGCCGCCGCTCTACCCATATATGACAGCGGGCGTATTTCTCATTTTCGGGATCTATTCCAAGGCGTCGGCATTCGTGCTTCTCGTGCTCAACAGCATTTTTTCGGCGTTCACTTGTGTCCCGATTTTTCGGATTGCGAAAAAGATGTTTTCGGAGAAGGTTGCGGTGGGAGCGGCATGGGCTTGGGCCTTGCTTCCCAACGTGATGTTCTGGTGCACACGCGCGGTGTGGGAGACGAGTTTGTCGGCACTGTTACTGGCCATGGTCGTCTGGCTCACTCTGACCCTGGAGGATCGGGAGGGCTGGCTTCCGTGGATTGAATTTGGACTGCTCTGGGGAATCATTGCTCTGAACGGCACTTCCCTGCTCTCGTTTCTGCCGGCCGCGGGGCTGTGGGCATGGTACGGGCGTGCGAAAACGAAAAAGCGGTCTATGGCGGGAGTGGTTTTGGCGTCGGTCATCTTCTTCGCATGCATCACGCCGTGGCTCACCCGCAACTACAAAACATTTGGAAAGTTCATCTTCATTCGCGACAACTTTGGCGCGGAGCTTCGACTGGGCAACGGCAACGGTGCCGACGGTACGCTGATGCTGTATCTCGATCCGCTGCACGATTCCTATGCGATGCACCAGTTTCAATCCATGGGCGAACTGAACTACATCGCCATGAGAAAGCAGCAAGCTGTCGCCTACATCAAGGCAGACTACTCGAGGTTTGCGGTGCTCTGCTTCAAGAGATTCTTGTGCTTCTGGGCCGGGCCACCGAGAGTCACCGACCCGGCATGGGTCGGCATGGCGAAAGACTCTCTTTTCCTGGTATCGTCGGCCCTGATGTTCTGGGGCTTGGGACGGGCACTGCGACTTCGCAGACCGGGTTCCTGGCTGCTTTTCTGGCTGGTGCTGCTTTATCCGGCAATCTATTACTTCGTCTATGCGATTCCGAGATACCGCCACGCAATCGAGCCTGAGATCGCCATCCTGTGTGTGTTTCTGCTGACGGAAGCTGGTCCGAAAGTTACGGCTTCTCCTCCAATTCAATCTTCAAAACATGGATCTGTTTGAGCTTGGGATCGAGGACGCCGTTGATAACGACGCGGTGGCCCTCAAAACCATGGACCAGATCTATGCGATCAAGGCGATAGACGTCCTTTGGGGTGGATAGGACGAGATATCCCCCTAAATGCTCGACGCAATAGACCGAGCAGGTGTTCGAGGTGCCTCCCATCGATTTCGATTTGAGCATCTCCTGATGCGAACGCGTGAGGGAATGGACGTTTAGTGCGCACTGGCTGTCGGAAACTTCGCCGCGGAAAATCTGCGCATTTTGCGCGAACGCGAAACCGCCGATCGCCAGCACTCCCGCTGCCCATCTTAAGATAGTTTGCTTCATCGCCTTGTTCCTCTGCTTCCTCAAGGCAGCACAATGAACTTCATGTGCATACCTTCATGCTCTTCGCTGCAGATCACCGTGCAGACCACCACATAGTCGCCGGGTTCGTTCGGAGCGGTCATAAGAAACTCCTGTTTGCCCGGTTTAAGCAGGAGGTCCCATCCTTCAACCCGGGTTCGATCTTTCGCGCGCAACAGGGTGAAGCCGTGGATGGAGCCATCCCGATTCCACGATTTGCCCCGATTTGCCGTTATGCGCAGGAGGATCTGCTCACCTGCACGAACGGTGACCTCAGGAGCGCGCATTCCCTGGATCTTGTAACGACTGTCTTTGTCGGCCGTCAGTTCGATGACCCGTCCCTGTGCACGGACCTGCGGCAACCCGGCCACAGTAATCCCCGTGAGAATCACTGTCTTCAATACAGACTGGAAACCGAATTTGCGTGTCATTATCACGGTCTTGGTGAATTGGTATGGCTAGAGAAACCCCACTAAATCGTTGCGAAATTGTCCTTCAGTTCCCGGACAGAAGAAACGTCACCGAGGTAATTGACAGCCTGGCTTGTCCCGGTTTTTTTCTCGTGGATCCACTTACCCTTTTGCACTAGACACGTCTAAAGTGTTGAGACGGAGGGAGTCATGAACCATCACCGGTCTGCTACCTGGTTAGGAACCGTGCTCGGAAGTCTTTGTGCGCTGCTGACTCTGGCGTTAGCGGCCCATGCCTCCGATCATCGCGGAGCATTCACAGAAGAATTTCATCAGACTTACGCCATCACGTCTGACGGCAGAATTGAACTCGACAACATCAATGGCGACGTTCGCATCTCCAGTTGGGACCGGAACGAGGTCAAGGTCGACGCCACCAAGTACGCCGACACAAAGGAGCGGCTGGACGAAGCCAAAATTGAGGTCGATTCGGGCAAGGACTACCTGTCGATTCGCACAAAATATCCGAGTCATGACAACAGCTGGAATTGGGGTTCGCACAACAATCCCGCCAGCGTGGAATACACCCTGACGGTGCCGCGCACGGCGAGGCTGGACGAAATCAAGCTGATCAATGGCCAGCTTAATGTGACCGGAATCAAGGGTGAGGTCCGGGCCTCCTGTATTAATGGGCGTCTGGAAGCGAATGATCTTTCCGGACGGGCCAAACTTTCGACGATTAACGGTCATCTTGACGCGACGTTCAGCGAACTCAGCGGGCAAACGCTCGATCTCAACTCCGTAAACGGCTCTCTGGATTTGACCATTCCATCGAACTCAAACGCGGAAATCGATGCCTCGACGGTTTCCGGTGGCATCAGCAATGATTTCGGGCTGCACGTCAACAATCACCGCTTCGTGGGTCATGATCTGCGCGGAGATCTGGGCAACGGCGGCGCGCGTATTCGCCTGTCGAATGTGAACGGTCATGTGGGCATTCATCACGCTAACGACGGCCATGCGATGAGCCCGGTGAAGGATCGCTCCGGTCACGATAACAAAGATGACGACGATGAGATTTAGTCAGTAGTGCGGTGTCTCATCGGTTGCGACGAGGGCGTTTCGGACCGCCGCCGGGGGCTTAATAGATCGTGTATCCAGGAGCGGGTGTGCGCAGGTCTGGCTTAGATGCGATCAGGAGAAGCGCTCCTTCGCGCTTGAACGCGCGCAAGTCTTCCAGGTTGTTGAACGATTTCGTCCTGTAGTCGTCGGGAGTCGGAGTGTCGTCGGGGATGCGCCGGGCTTCGATGTTCTCGAAAGCGTGTTTTCCGAGCAGTTCGATGTACTCCTGAGCCGACCGTACGTGTACCGGGACTTTCAGCTTATCCACCCACTGGAGCGAGTACTGGTTATCTTTGTACAGGTTGATCAGGATGAAGAGCCTGCTTCGCGGGGCCATTACGCGAAATAACTCCATGAGGGCGCGATCCTGATCAGGGTAGTAGTAAAAAGACTCCACTGACAGCACTTTGTCAAAAAAGTTCTCTTCCCAAGGAATTTGCTGCGCCGAACCCCAGACGTAGAGGATGTTCTCGAAGTCCTTCGACGACTCCCGCGCCTGCCTTACCATCTCATCGGAAACATCAAGCCCGACCACCTGTCCGAATCCCTCCGGCCCGTCGCCCACGAGCCGGGCAAGCAAGCGAGTGGCCCATCCTGAGCCACAACCGAGATCGAGCACGCGCTCTCCTGGACGCAGGTTCATCAGTTGGATGGTCTTCTCGGTGATGTTGAGATGATGCTGCTCCATCTTCAGGCCCTCGCCGGCGGCGGCCCAGCGATTGAATTCCTGCTGGAGATTTTCGTCGGGAGTCAGGGGTTTGTCGGGCATGGCAGTCCTTCGTCTACCTTAGTGTCCTTCGTGGTTGCCGTCTTTCGATTCTATAACCCCAAAGGACACAAAGGTCCACGAAGGAAATTCCACCTCAGATGATCGTGCTGTGCTACAGTTTTCTTCCTCGATGGCGACGCACCCTCAGCCTCCCTCACCGGAGCCCGGCCTCTTGTACTGCCCCAACTGCGCCGAAGAAGTCACCGACCCCTTGATCTGTGGTGACTGCTCCGCCGTCATCTGCCGTCGCTGCGGCACGCCACTTGAATCTCCCGACGAACTCGGAATCGGATAATGGAACCCACCCCGGTGTTGTCTCCCGAACAAACGGAAACACCAAACAACGAAGCGAACCCATCCTTGATCCGAGGCCTCGGCCTGCTGGACTCGGTTCTGCTCCTCGTCAGCGGCATCATCGGCTCGTCAATTTTCCTGACCGCAAAAGACATCGCCACGCCCCTGCCGCATCCGGTACTCTTTCTGCTGGTCTGGGTGTTCGGCGCGCTGATTTCGCTTTGCGCCTGCTTTGCCTTCGCAGAACTCGGATCGATGTTTCCAGACTCCGGCGGACAATACATCTATCTGCGCGAGGCCTATGGCGACCTGACCGCATTTCTATATGGATGGATGCTGTTCGCCGTGGCAAATGGAGGCACAATCGCGGCGCTCTCTGTCGCTGCTGCCGCTTATCTCGGACAAGTCGTTCCTCTGGTCTCGCAGGATCATGTCATCTTCGCAGTGGCCGGCATCACATTCACTCGTGCGCATCTCTTAGGGCTGGTGCTCATTGCGATTCTCACTTGTGTGAACGTGATCGGCTTGCGCTGGGGGGCATTGCTGCAGAATGTCTCCACCTGGACCAAGTTCACGGCGATGGCCGCATTCGTCGGTCTGGGATTCATCCTCGGCAAGGGCGATTGGTCACACTTCCGTCCGAACGGCGTTCCTCTAAGTATGGGGCTAGGTCCGGCACAACTGATTTCTGCGCTCGGTGTTGGATTAATCGCCGTCTTTTGGGCATATGACGGATGGGTGTACATCACGTGGGTAGCCGGCGAGGTGAAGGAACCGCGACGGAACGTCCCGCGAGCGATGGTGCTCGGGGTGTTGGCCGTGGGAGTGATCTACATCGCCATGAACCTGACTTACATGTACGCACTGCCGTTGAAAGAGATTGCGGCCCACGAGACGATCGCGCATGCTGCGGCCGCCGCTCTGTTCTCTCCGCGCGCGGCAATGTGGCTTTCGCTGACCATTGCCGTCTCGTGCTTCAGTGCTGCGGCAACCTGCACGCTCTCCGGCGCGCGCGTGTATCTCGCCATGGCGCAGGACGGCGTCTTCTTCAAACGCATGGCGGTGATCCATCCGAAGTGGCGAACACCGGCATTCAGCCTCATTGGGCAAGGGACTTGGGCGGCGGTACTGACGTTGAGCGGCCGCTACGACCAGCTCTATACCTACGTCATCTATGGGATGGTTCTCTCCTACACACTCACTGTGGTAGCCATGTTCTGGCTGCGCTGGAAGAGGCCTGACATCCCACGCCCGTATCGCTGCACTGGATATCCGTGGCTGCCGGGAATTTACGTTCTGATCGGGGCAGCCTGGACGCTCAATACCATTATTACGCGTCCGAACGAGGCATTCTGGGGAACGGCAATCGTCCTGATTGGAGTTCCGGGCTATCTCTATTGGAAACACAGCAACCGCAAGTCTGCCGCCGCGGAGTAGTCCCATGTTTCAGCGCTACACCGAGAAAGCGAGACGCGTCATCTTCTTTTCGCGTTATGAGGCCAGCCAGTATGGCGCTCACGAAATTGACTGCGAGCACATTCTGTTGGGCCTGGTGCGCGAGGCACGAAACATCGTCACGTGGACGCCTGGACTGACGGCGGATGCTGTCCGTAGAAAAGTGGACGAATATCTTCCGCATCTGAGTTCGGTTCCGACCACGGTTGATATGCCTCTCAGTCCCGATGCGCGAGAGACACTGAAATTCGCCGAGCAAGAGGCCGATCGTCTCGGGCACAAGCATATTGGGACCGAACATCTCTTGCTCGGACTGCTTGGGGCGAACGACAGTTTTTCCGCGAAATTGCTTCGCGAGGGTGGTGCGGATCCAGCGGCAATCCGCGAGCAGCTTGTCGGCGAGACGCAGCCGACAAATCCGCAATCGTTTCAGCGGGCATCCTTTTATGAACGTGGATTTCGAACGCTATCAGCGGAGGTTGTAGAGATTCATGGTGCCGCCTGGAATGTGGATTACATCCGCGACGCTATCAAACTGGCGCATGCTTACAACTGGCATTGGCACAAAGCCACGTGGAAGCCGCGGGACATCGTAATTCACCGCGAGGATGGAACGTTTTCTTTCGAACTCAAACTCGCTGGAACCGATCCGGAGCACTTTGAACTGGTAAGCAGCGGATGGAAAAAAGACCATTGCTTCGTCTGCCATTGGGAACTCTTCGAGTCGAACGATGAGCATGGAACGGGCTATACCAACGGTCATGATTGGCTCTGCACGGAATGCTATGAGCGGTTCTGGCAGGACCCGGGATTCTTCGCGTCAGCTTATTCGGAGATCACATAGACCAAATTGGCCTTGCTGCATGCTGCATTCGGTGTTATTCCTCTTCGGGTGCCCCACTTCTGGCTTCCTTTCCAGAAGTGGGGGTTTTGACGTTTGCATCCTCCTGACTCCGGGACACGCCCTTGGCCGAATCTAACCCGCACCGGCAAGCAGATAGCATCAGCTTTCTCTCACCCGGTGTTTC
>Ga0335085_10002099_pt1 | contig 38582 bp, 34 predicted proteins | sample Lox_Sample_45_FD_206712 | JGI IMG/M metagenome (GOLD analysis project Ga0335085, IMG submission 206712) | Soil microbial communities from Loxahatchee National Wildlife Refuge, Florida, United States - Lox_Sample_4.5 | ecosystem: Environmental > Terrestrial > Soil > Wetlands | place: USA...
ATACCTTAATGATAACGGGATTCACCTTTGCGTTCGAGCGCTTCTTGGGTTTAGATAGTCGGCGATCTGGGCTTCGGGAACCCTTGTCAACCCCTGCGCGGCCCTTTGGTCGGACTTCAGGCGGACCCTGAGGCGACTCGTTCAAGGGTCCGTCCAACGCATGGACCGCGACGCGTGAACTCTTTGCAGACTTTTCGGGCGTTGACCCTGGCCGTCGCCGTCGGTTCGTTCTGTGCCGCAGGCTTGACGTCGACGCCGGCCCGTGCCGGAGCGTCGATCCTCGTTGAAGCCGATTCCGGCAAGGTGCTGCGCGCCGAGAACGCGAGCTATCCGTGGTACCCGGCGTCGGTGACCAAGCTGATGACGCTGTACCTCACGCTGCGCGCCCTGAAGGAACACCGCATCGCACCCGACACCCTGTTCACCGTCTCGCGCAATGCGGCCGCCCAAGCGCCGAGCAAAATGGGCTTTCCTCCCGGCACGCAAGTAACGGTCGACAACGCGATCAAGATGGTGATGGTGCACTCGGCCAACGACATGGCGGTTCTACTCGCCGAGGGCGTTGACGGCTCGATCGAGAACTTCGCCGACGATATGACGCGGACGGCCCATGCGCTTGGCATGACGGAATCGAACTTCGTCAACCCGAACGGACTGCCGGCCGACGGCCAGATCACGTCCGCACGCGATCTTGCCATCCTGGCGCGCGCGCTGATCCGCGATTTTCCCGAATACCAGGCCTACTGGCACATTCCCGCGATCAAGTTCGGCAAGCGGGTGATGCGCAACACCAACTCGCTGATCGGGCGCTATCCCGGTATCGACGGCATGAAGACCGGCTTCATCTGCGCGTCCGGATTCAATCTCGTGGCCACCGCGACGCGCCATGGCCGGCACCTGATTGCGGTCGTGCTGGGCGCGCCGTCCTCGGCTGCGCGTGCGGTGAAGGCCGCCGAACTTCTGGAAAGCGGCTTCAACCAGAAGCCGCTGTCCTGGCTGTTGCCGGCGCTCGGGTCGGTCGAGGGCTTGGCGCCGATCCAAGCCACCCCACCCAACCTCCACGAACAGATATGCGGGCCGCACCGCAAGCGGCCGCCGGCCGAGGAAGAGGAGGCGAGTGGTAGCGACGACACCGGCGAGCCCGGAACGTCGTTCGCGGCGCTGCTTTCCAGCCTGCGCGAGCCCGCATCCAAGGGCGCGGCGCTGCTTTCCGATCAAGGCCCGGTGACGCCGATCGTGGTCTATACCGGTCCGACGCGTACGCCGGCTCAGATCGCCAAACTCGGCGCGATCGAAGAGACGGGATCGCACCAGAAGAAAAAGAACAAGGGCGAGGCGGCAAAGCACGGCGAGGAAAGGACGGCAAAGCGCAGCGAAGACAAGCCGACCGCCGCGCATTCCGCAAGCGGGCAAGCCGGCGGCGAAAGGGCCGCAGACGGCAAAGCCAAGGATGGCCGCAAGGCCCAGGGCCACGCCGGCTGGAATCCGCTCTCGACATCCGCGCTCGCGGCTACTCCGCCTGCCGAGCTGAAGACGAAGGCCGCAAGCGATACGCCGAAAAAGAAGCACAAGCAGAAGGCCGAGAGTAAACCGCCCGCTTCGCAGTGAGGGCGGCGCCGGGGGCTAGAGCAGGACGACTTTTCGTCGAATCGGCGGGCCGCTCTAAGCCCGGTTGGATTGCCGCTGCGGGAGCGGAGCGATCGGTCAGTTCGCCATCTTCAGCGGCGCGTCGGTCGCAGCCTGCAGCGCCTCGAACGTCAACCCCGGCACCATGTCGCGGACGACGAAGCCGTCGGCGGTGATATCGAGCACGGCCAGATTGGTATAGACGCGCTTGGCCGCCGCGACGGCCGTCAGCGGGTACGTGCAGCGGCGCATCAGCTTGCTGGTGCCGTCTTTGGCGGTGTGCTCCATCAACAGCCAGACCGCCTTGGCGCCGACGGCAAGATCCATGGCGCCGCCGACGGAAGGCATGTCGGTGTCCGACGTCGCCCAATTAGCAAAGTCGCCATTCTCCGCCACTTGAAACGCGCCGAGCACGCATAGGTCGAGGTGCCCGCCGCGGATGATGGCGAAGCTGTCGGCGTGGTGCATATAGGCCCCGCCCGGCTTGAGCGTGACGTATTTTTTGCTGGCATTGATCAGCCAGCGGTTGATCTGGTCCGGCTCCGGCGTCGGGCCCATGCCGAGGATGCCGTTTTCCGACTGCAAGATGACCTCGCGTTCCGGCGGGACGTAATTGGCGAGCAGCACCGGAATGCCGATGCCCAGATTGACGTAGAAGCCCTCGGGAATGTCGCGCGCCGCGCGCGCGGCGATTTCCTGCCGGGTCCACGGCTTGCAGCCGGCCAGAACATCGGCATGCACGTTCACCTTGCGCCTCCTCACGTCACCGTCGGTTCGCCATAGGGCACGTGTACGATGCGGTCGACAAAGATTCCGGGCGTGGCGATCTTTTCCGGATCGAGCGCGCCCAAGTCCACAATGTGCTGGGCCTGGGCGATGGTCAACTTGGCCGCCGTCGCCATGACCGGGTTAAAGTTCCGGGCCGACGAGTTATAGGTCAGGTTGCCCCAGCGGTCGGCTTCCCAGGCTTCGATCAGCGCCACATCGCCGAAAAACGCCTCTTCCAGCACGTATCGGCGGCCGCGAAATTCACGCACCTCCTTGCCTTCGGCGAGCTTCGTCCCCACCGAAGTCGGCGTGTAGAAGGCCGGAATACCGGCGCCGGCGGCGCGCATCCGCTCCGCCATGGTGCCCTGCGGCATGACTTCGAGTTCGATCTTGCCGGCGCGATAGAGCCCCTCGAACACTACCGGGTCGGTCGTGCGCGGATAGGAACAGACGATCTTGCGCACCCGGCCGACCTCCATGAGCCGGGCGAGCCCAGTGTGACCGACGCCGGCATTGTTGGCGACCACGGTCAAGTCCTTGGCACCCTGCTCGATCAGGCCGTAGATCAGCGCGTTCGGCTGGCCGATGCTGCCGAAGCCGCCGATCAGCACCACCGCACCGTCGCGGATTCCAGAAAGCGCGTCGGCCATGGTCTGGACGATCTTGTTGATCATGGCCGCTTGAGCCCCTTGTCCCCGCTCAAACGGGGCCCCGGACATTCCACTGGCAATTCATTCCTCCCTGCGATTGGAGCGTGCGGAAATGGACGGATTGAGTTCATCCCGCTCCGCGCATCGACTCGCTAGCGGCGAAAGCCGGCATCACTTCGCGGGCGAAGCGGCGCAGGCTCTCGTGAGCCAGCGCGCCGCCGTTGAGCAAAACATAGTCGACACCGAGCCGCCGCAGTTTGTCGAGCTTGGCCGCAATCTCGTCGGGCGTGCCGTAAAGCGCGGCCGCTTCGCTGGCTTCGCGGGTGTCGGAGAAGGCAACGACGCTCGCTTTGCTCTGGGTGCCGTCGGGCAACCTCGACATGGCGGCGAAGCGGCGCTGGGCCTCCAGCCGCCGCTCCAGTGCCGCCGCCTTGTCGGCGGCGTCCTTCGCCACATGGAAAGCCCGGGCAACGCCGACTTCGAGCGGATCGAACACGCGGCCTCGTTTCTCCACTTCGGCTTTGAACCAGGCAACGCGCTCGCCGATGGCATCGAGCGAGGCGAACTGGTCGAGCAGGAGATTGAAGCCGCGCGCAGCGACCTGTGCGATGGAGTCCCTGCTGCCGGCGGCCATCCACAGCGGCGGATGCGGCTTCTGCGCGGTCGGCGGCTCGACGACGATGTTGTCGAAATTCCAATACCGGCCGTGATGGGAAAAGTGCTCCTTCGCCGTCCAGGATTTGACGATCACGTCGAGGCATTCGGAAAAACGCGCGTCGGCTTCTTCGATCGGGATGCAGAAGCCGGCGAATTCATTATGGCGATAACCTTTGCCGACGCCGAAATCGAGCCGGCCGCCGGAAAGAAGATCGAGCGTGGCCGCCTGCTCGGCGAGCAGCACCGGGTTGTGCCACGGCAATACCAGCACGGCGGTGCCGAGCCGCAGCGTCCGGGTCTTCGCCGCCACCCAGATCAGCAGCGAGAGGCTCGCGGAAACCTGGCCGATGCCGGTGAAATGATGCTCGACCAAAAACGTCGCGTGGTAGCCGAGCGCTTCGGCCTCGACATTGTAGTCAATGAACTGCTTATAGCCGGCCCCGGAATCGGCATCGGGCCCGCCGCGGCGGGCGGTGGCGCTGCCGAACAGTCCAAAGCGCATCGGGCGAGCTTCCTTGTGCTAATTCAATACTCTAGCGCTAACTCTAGCTGGATGGCGGGCGTTTTGAAACCGCGCGCGACCGGCAAGGCCGTGCCGCGCCCCGCGGCTAAATCCTCAATCATTGGTTTACCCGACGGCAGCATGATGCGGCGGCGGGTCGCAGAGCGGCCATTCGCCCCGCCGTCGGTCGCCCAAATGGTCGCGGAATGTGCCAGCGATGACTGCACCAATCCCCTTTCTCAAAGAAGTCGACGGCTCGATCTCGAATGCATCGCCCGGCCGTCGTGCCGACATGCTGCGCAAGATCACCGATCTGTTCATCAACGGTTGTGACGAATTCACGGGCGAAGACATTTCGGTCTTTGACGACGTGATAATCCGGCTCGCCGCCGAAATCGAGCAATCGGCCCGCGCACTGCTGTCGAGACGTCTGGCGCCGCTCCGCAATTCGCCGCCGGAGATCATCCGCGTGTTGGCGTTCGACGACGCCATTGAAGTGGCCGGGCCGGTTCTGACGCAGTCCGCGCGGCTCGATGACAAGACCCTCGTCGAAATTGCCAAGACAAGAGGGCAGAAGCACATGCTCGCGATCTCGGAGCGGGCATCGTTGAGCGAATTGGTGACCGACGCGCTGGTCGAACTCGGCGATCGCGAGGTCATGATCAACACCGTCGACAATTTCGGCGCCGCCATTTCCGATACGGGATTTTCGACGCTGGTGCGCCGGTCCGACGGCGATGACACGCTTGTGGAACTCGTTGGCTCGCGGCCCGAAATTCCTTCGCCGCTCCTCGTCACGCTGGTCACGAAGGCCTCTGCGGCTGTTCGCGCCAAACTTGAGGCCGCGCATCCGATGGCGAAGGCGGAAATCCAGCTCGCCGTCACTGAGGCTGCAGGCCGGGTCGAGTCGCGCATGACGTCAACATTGTTCGACTACACCGTCGCGATGGCGACGGTCGAGGCCTTGCAGCGGTCCGGGAAGCTCGACGAAGCCGCATTGGCGGCATTCGCTAAGAGCGGCTCGTGCAACGAGGTGACTGCAGCCTTGGCGTTGATTTGCAATCTGCCGCTCCAGTTCGTCGAGCGGGCGATGACGCGAGACCGCTCCGAGACGCTGGTGGTGCTCGCCAGGGCCATCGGCCTGTCGCGGTCGACCGTCAATGAAATCCTGCTGCTGCGCGCCAAGCGGGGTTTCCTCGCGCAAGGCGAAATCGTGCAGCGGCTGGCGCGCTTCGATCGCCTGCAATCCGCTACTGCGCAGGAAATCATGCGGCTGCACCGCTCGCGCGCGCAAATCAACCCATCCATACCACGCTGATCGCGCCGCCGAATGGCGGCGATCAGGCCGGTCTGAACATCGGTACCGGCTGGCCGTTCTCCGCCTCCTTGAACAGCACCTCGACGCTTTGGCCAATCCGCACCGCGTCGAATTCGCAGTCGACGATATTGGTGAGCATGGTCGGTCCCTCGGCCAGCGTCACGTGGGCGATGACGTACGGCTCCTTGACGCGGCGCATGACACTGAACGTGTAGATCGTGCCTTTGCCGGAGGCTTCGCGCCACGCGACCTTGTCGGTTGCACAAAACGGACAGATGGCGCGCGGGTACCAATGCGCCCTGCCGCAGGCGGTGCAGACCGGGATCAGAAGGCGGCCCTGGCGCGCCGCCTCCCAGAATTTTTCGCTCTCGGCGTTGACCGCCGGCGAAGCAATCTTGCGGGCCATCGCGCTCACTCCCGTTCCATGATCAAGGTCGCGCTGCCGTGCCGCGTGGCGAGCTGGAAGCCGGTGCCCTGCGCCAGAGCGAGATCGCAATTCTTCACCTGTACCGCCGGATGCGCCTCGCCGCGCAATTGCCGTACCGCTTCGATCACCTTGGTCATGCTGCCGCGATTGGCGGGATGGTTGTTGCACAGCCCGCCGCCGTCGGTGTTGAACGGCAGCTTGCCGGTACCCGCAATCAGGTTGCCGTCGGCGACGAACCTGCCGCCTTCGCCCTTGGCGCAGAAGCCGAGGTCTTCGAGCTGGATGACGACCGTGATCGTGAAGCTGTCGTAGATCGAGGCGTATTTGATGTCGGCCGGCGTGACGCCGGCCTCGGCGAACGCGATCGGGCCGGAACGCGCGGCCCCTGACGTGGTGAGATCGAACGTTCCCCCGGCGAGGTGCTTCACCGCTTCGCCGGCGCCGATGATCTTGACCGGCGGCCGTTTCAGCTCTTTGGCAATTTCCGGCCGCACCAGTATCAGCGCGCCGCCGCCGTCGCTGATCACGCAGCAGTCGAGCCGGTGCAGCGGATCGGCGATCAGCGGCGAGTTGACCACTTCTTCGACGCTCACGACTTCAGGCAGCATCGCGTGCGGATTGTATTGGGCGTGATGCGCGGCGGCGACCTTGACCCAGGCGAGCTGCTCGCTGGTCGTGCCATATTCGTACATGTGCCGCATGGCGCACATGGCGTAGCCGTTGGCCGTGGTGATGGCATAAGGCACTTCCCAGCCGGCCTCGGGCTGGTCCGCCGGCCGCGCCCGCGGCGCGGTGCCGGTCGCCATGCCTTCGCTGCGCGGTCTGCCGGCGAGCGTGATCAGCGCCACGTCGCACTTGCCGGCGGCGATGGCCTCGGCCGCGTGCGCCGCAAGCGTGATGTAGGAGGCGCCGCCAAGCTCGGTCGATTCGGCATGGCGGACTTTCAGGTTCATGTATTCGATCATGGACGCCGGCCCGGGGCCGGGCGCATCGCCGGAGCAGAAATAACCGTCGATGGCGGCGGGCGTGAGCCCGGCGTCCTTCAGCGCCCCGAGCGCCACCTCGGCATGGAGCTGCGCCACGGTCTTGTCCGGCGCAAGCCGGGTCGGATGCTCGAAGGCGCCGGCGATATAGGCCTTCCCCTTGATGCTCATGCCGGGAATTCCCCCTGTTGCGGCGCAACCTTATCGGCGCCGGCGACAGCCTCCAACACCTCGGCGGCATGCGGGCGCCCTTCAGAACGCATGGCTGTTGCGCTAGTGGAGCGGATTTGACATTCACTACCCACCCAGCCGTGAGCTCGCGAAGCGAATGTCAAATCCAAAGCTCCACTAGCACTCATATTTTTCTAGTGGTCCTTTGATTCTGACATTCGCATGATAGCCTACCGAACCGGGATGCGAATGTTAGAATCGGGCTACTAGAACCGCTCCATGAAACGCGCGTTCGCCGTCAAAGCCGCCGGCCATTGGGACACCGCTAGCGCCGTCGATTCGGTCACACTCGATGCCCATGAGCGTCATCGCCGCCGCGTCGTCCTGAACGGCGAGCGCGGCACGCGCTTTCTGCTCGATCTGCCGCAGGCGACCGCCCTGCATGACGGCGACGGCCTCGTGCTCGACGACGGCGGCATCGTGCGTATTGTCGGCCGCCCGGAGCCGCTGGTCGAGATTACAGCCGGCAGCGCCCACGAACTGGCGCGGCTCGCCTGGCATGTCGGCAACCGTCATATCGATATGCAAATCGTCGGCGACCGGCTGCGCATCCGGCGCGATCACGTGATCGAGGACATGCTGCGCAGGCTCGGCGCCAGGCTGACGCCGCTCGAAGCGCCGTTCGATCCGGAGCACGGGGCCTACGATCACCAGCACCACGGACACGCCCACGGGCATCACCACGACCACGATCACGAGCATGGCTAAGCCGCTGCTCCGCACGGCGCCGCGCAAGCGCGGACCGAAAAAGCCGGCAAGGACGCGCGCAAAAAAGCCGCCCGCCTTCAGCCGGCGCGGCAGTGGGCGAAGCGATACCTCCGCGCTGTTTCGACTGATGGCTTGGCTGTCGCCGGCCTATCCGGTCGGCGCCTTCTCGTATTCGAGCGGCATCGAGTGGGCGGTGGAGGCCGGCGACATCAAGGACGCGGCGACGTTGCGGGAATGGCTTTCGGTCATGATCGGCGACGGCGGCGGTTTCTCTGACGCGGTGCTCTTCGTTCACGCTTATCGTGCGATCGCAGCGCGCGACGATGCGGCGTTGCGGGGCGCCGCCGAGCTTGCGGCGGCGCTCACGCCTTCGAAGGAACGCTTCCTGGAAACGACCGCGCAAGGCCGCGCCTTCGTCGAAGTGACCACCGCCGCCTGGCCGTGCCAAGCGCTCACGCGCCTGGCCACAGTCTGGTCCGGGCCGGTCGCACTGCCGATTGCGGTCGGCGTCGCCTGCGCCGGGCATGGCGTTGCGCTTGAGCCGGCGCTGCATGCTTTTCTGCACGCGCTTGCGGCCAACTGGATTTCCGCCGGCGTCCGGCTCATCCCGCTCGGCCAGACCGACGGGCAGCGGGTGTTGGCGGCGCTGGAAGCGGCGATTGCGCAGACCGCGACGCGGGCGCTCGCCACGCCGCTTGGCGAAATCGGCACCTGCACCTTCCGCGCCGACATCGCCGCCATGCGCCACGAGGCGCAATACACGCGGCTGTTTCGCTCCTGATCGTGCCGGCTTGCGTGCCGTGGCGTGGACAAAAGGCCGCAGACTGCGGCCACCCTGCCGACACTATAAGCAGGCAGCCGATGCGGGCCGTTGGGGCAACTGAAGCGGCTTTCCGGAAGACGAGGCGGCGTGAACCGATGCAGCGCGGGCGCTGGAAAAACCTGAAGGTCATCGCCGTGTGCGTGGCCGTGCTCGGCATGATGTGCGGCATCGTCGCCTATTCACCGACGCTCTACCGGATGTTCTGCGCGGCGACCGGCTACGGCGGCACCACGCAGCGCGTGATTGCCGACACCGCGACGGTCTCGCCGCAGACCGTCACCGTCGAATTCGACTCCAACGTCGCGCCGGGCCTGCCGTGGCGCTTCGAGCCGGTGCAACGCTCGGTGACGGTGCATCTCGGCGAGCAGCAGCTTGTGTTCTTCACAGCCGAGAATACCGGCAACGAGGCGATGATCGGCCACGCCACTTTCAACGTGACGCCGCAGTCGAGCGGCATCTATTTCAACAAAATTCAATGTTTCTGCTTCAACGAGGAGCGGCTCGCGGCCCACGAGAAGGTCAAGATGCCGGTCGTGTTCTACGTGGATCCGGCGTTCGGGAAGGACCCGGAAATGCGCGGCGTCTCGACCATCACGCTGGGCTACACCTTCTTCCGCTCGGCGAACCCGGCGAACGCCAAGGACCTGTCGCGCTTTCTCGCCGATTCGGCGCCGGACCTCGCCCACGGCCGCGCCCTCTTTGCCGAACGCTGCACCGCCTGCCATGCCCTCGACCGCAACAAGATCGGGCCCAGCCTTGGCGGCGTGGTCGGCCGCAGGGCCGGCTCCGCCGCGGGATACGATTATTCGGCGGCGCTGAAGAATGCCGGGCTGGTCTGGTCGGCGGACAATCTCGAACGGTGGCTTGCCGACCCGCGCGCCTTCATTCCCGGCGTTAAGATGCCGATCCGCGTGCTCGACGCGCCATCGCGCAAGGACATCGTGGCGTACCTGCAGAAAGTGAGCCAGAACCGCGCCAACGGGGGCTCCGGCTCGTAGCGGCGGCGCCCTTCGGCGTGTCGCTGTTCCCCCGCCTCTTGAGCTTGTAGACTTGCCGGCGGCAAGTGGAGTGCTCGATGGCTGGCAGTAACGGTCCGTTGCGCGTCGGGGTCGGCGGCCCGGTCGGCTCGGGCAAGACCGCGCTCATGGACGCGCTGTGCAAAAGGCTGCGCGATCGCTACGACATTGCCGCGATCACCAATGATATCTACACCAAGTGGGACGCCGAATATCTGGTGCGCTCCGGCGCGCTCGTCCCCGATCGGATCGCCGGCGTCGAGACCGGCGGCTGCCCGCACACCGCGATTCGCGAGGACGCTTCCGCGAACCTTGCCGCCATCGCCGACATGCGGCAGAAATTCCCCGACCTCGATCTCGTGCTCATCGAATCCGGCGGCGACAATCTCGCGGCGACGTTCTCACCGGAGCTTGCCGACCTCACCATCTACGTGATCGACGTCGCGGCCGGCGACAAGATTCCCTCCAAGGGCGGACCGGGCATCACGCGCTCCGACCTTCTCGTCATCAACAAGATCGATCTCGCGCCTTATGTCGGCGCCTCATTGGCGACGATGGAGCGCGAGAGTAAGCGCATGCGTGGTGAGCGCCCCTTCGTCTTTACCGACCTGCGCGCCGGCAAGGGCGTCGACGAGATCGCAAGCTTCATCGAGGACAACGGCGGGCTGTCGGCGTCGTGAGCCGGGGCGGGGCGAGGATGATGAAATTGGAAGATGCAGAGCGAGGTCCGCGCGCAGCGAACGATCGGGTGATCGTCGCCGGCGGCGGCATCGGCGGCCTGGCCACGGCGCTCACGCTGCACCAGATCGGCGTGCCTTGCACCGTCTTCGAAGCGGTGCGGGACATGCGTCCGCTCGGCGTCGGCATCAATCTTCAACCCAACGCCGTGCGCGAACTCTACGATCTCGGCTTTAGCGAGCAGGATCTCGACCGGGTCGGCCTGCCGGCGAAGGAATGGGCGCTGGTAGGGCTCAACGGCAACGACATTTATTCCGAGCCCCGCGGGCTGCTCGCCGGTTACAAGTGGCCGCAATATGCGGTTCATCGCGGCGACTTTCACCTGCTGCTGTACGAAACAGCGGTGGAGCGGATGGGGGCGGGCGCGGTCAGGCTGGGCAGCCGCGTGGCCGGCTACCGGAAGAATGCCGGCGCCGGCGTCAGCGCGCTCGTCGAACACGCCGACGGCTCGACCTCCGAGGCAAGCGGCACGCTGCTAATCGGTGCCGACGGCATCCATTCGGCAATCAGGGCACAGATGCACCCCGACCAGCCGCCGATCCACTGGGGCGGCGCGGTCATGTGGCGCGGCACGACCTGGGCGAAGCCGATACGCACCGGCTCGTCCTTCGTCGGCCTCGGCACGCATCGCCAGCGGATCGTGTTTTATCCCATCTCCCACCCCGACCCGCAGACCGGCCTCGCGATGATCAACTGGATCGCGGAGGTCACGATGGACAACAGCGAGGGCTGGAAGCAGAGCGGCTGGTTCCGGCAGGTGAGCGTCACCGACTTCATTCATCATTTTACGAACTGGATTTGGGACTGGCTCGACGTGCCCGCCTTGATCAAGCAGGCCGATACCGTCTTTGAAAATCCCATGATCGACCGCGATCCGGTGCCGACCTGGCGTGACGGTCCGGTGGCGCTGCTGGGCGATGCCGCTCACCCTATGTATCCGACCGGCTCCAACGGCGGCAGCCAAGCCATCGTTGATGCCCGCATTCTGGGTGCGGCGATGGTCGAGCATGGCGTCACGGAGGAAGCGCTCGCCGCGTATGACGACAAGCTCTGCGGCCCGATCTCGAAGGTCGTCCTGCGTAATCGCGGCGCCGGGCCGTTCGGGTTGCTCAACATGGTCGATGAACGTTGCGGCGGGACTTTCGACGACATCGACGACGTCATCCCGGCGCTGGAGCGCGCCGAGTTCATGGCAGGCTACCGCGCTGCGGCAGGCTTTGCCATCGAACAGCTCAACAATGCGCCGCAGACGATTGCGAATGGCGCGCGCGTTCGGACGGCCCGAGCCGTCTAAAATGCGGCCCGGAATCGTCCGCTGCGGCCTCTTCGTCATCAACAAGGTCGATCTCGCGCCCATGTCGGCGCCTCGTTGGAGACGATGGAGCAGGAATCAAAACGCATGCTTGGCACGCCGCCGTTCGTGTTCACCAATCTGCGCGCCGGCAAGGGGGTCGAGGAGATCGCGAAATTCATCGAGGACAAGGGCGGGCTCGGCGTGACTTGAAGGTGTTCCCGTGACCCACGAGGGTGCAATGGCAAGAAGCATTTGCCCATCCTGCTGATGAGCGCGGTGTTTTTCACCTGCATCGGTACGCAAGCTTCTGCTCGAGAACGCCGATATTCTCTTTCGCCAATTGCCGCATTCCCGTGCGGCGCGGTGCATGTGCAAGGCAACAGCATTACTTTTCGTGAGACTGTGGTCTTTGTCTGCAATGGCAAAGAACAATTGGAAATGCCCACCGGCAGCGTGATGGCAATCAATGCCGTGTGTGACGGGACGACACTCATTCTTCATCACGACTTTGGTCAGAGAAATAGTTTGTTCGATATCCTCCGCAGGCGCTGCGCACGATCGCGAGCGCGCCAGTGACAGCTCCGTCGGCGGCGCCTTATACCCGCCCGGTATGCTTCCTTGCCGCCTCCAGATGCCCGTAGCTCTGCACCGGCGCGCACATCAGGAAGCGGTAGCCTTCCTTGACGATGCGCTCGACGTTGCCTTGCTCGACGTGCGGGTGGCCGACGACCACATTATGTTTCTTGCAGGTGTCGACGACGCGCTTCATCCATTCGAGCACGGTCTTGTGCTCGTATTGCCGCGGATAGCCGAGCTCCTGCGACAGGTCGCCTTCGCCGATCAGGATGGCGCCGATGCCCGGCACGTTTTTGAGAATGTCGTCGAGGTTCTCGATGCCGCGGGTGTCCTCGATCTGCAGGATGCAGAAGATTTCGCCGCGCGGATTGAGCGGCCAGACGTCAGCCTTCTGGTAATATTCCTGCTGCGTCAGGCCCCAATAGCGCGCCGCGGTGGTCGGGCCGTCGCCGCGGATGCCGGCGGGCGCGTAATGCGCGGCGCTTTTGACCCGCGGATAGCGGCAGGCGCCGACCGCATTGGCCGCCTCCTCGACCGTGGAGATGTGCGGAAACACGATGCCGTAGCAGCCCATGTCGAGCGCCTGCTTGGCGTGCCATTGCGCCATCTCGACGCCGTTCACCGGCACGCGCGCGAGCGGCGTCACCGCCGGCACCACCGACGCGGCCTTGGCGATCTGGGCGCGGTTGAGCATGTATTGCAGGCAGTCCCTCAGCAGCCTGCCGTCCCAGGGCTGGTGCTCCATCTCGAACACGCAGCCGTCGAATTTGGACGCGCTCATCGCCACCGCGCTGCTGATCTCGGCAGGCGTAAAGCACGTCAGCGCGTGCTGCCCGGCCTCGAGCGCGCGGATGACACCGTTCAGTCGCGGAAGTTCAGCCATTCCCAGTCTCCCTGATGCGGCGCGCATCCTAGCGCACGGCCCCGAAAAGTGGATGCCGGTTTTCGGATAAGGTCATGCGGAAATAGAATAAGCGCCGCCCCTGTTTGACAATCGCGCCGCGCCCCGTAGCATCCGCGCGCCAACCCCCGAAAAAGCGAAATTGACATGATTATCGATTGTCACGGCCACTACACCACCGAGCCCAAGGATTTGCACCGCTTCCGCAAGGAGCAGACCGCCGCGGCCAACGCCAAGGACAAGGCGGCGATGCCGTCGCGGGCGGCGCTGAAAATGTCCGACGACGAAATCCGCGACAGCATCGAGCAGAACCAGCTCAAGCTGCAGCGCGAGCGCGGCACCAATCTCACCATCTTCTCGCCGCGCGCCTCCGGCATGGGCCATCATGTCGGCGACGAAAGCGTGAGCCTCGAATGGTCGCAGATCTGCAACGACCTGATCGCACGCGTCGTCTCGCTTTATCCGCAGAATTTCATCGGCGTCTGCCAGTTGCCGCAGTCGCCTGGCGTGCCGCCGGCGCATTCGATCGGCGAACTCGAGCGCTGCGTCAAGGAACTCGGCTTCATCGGCTGCAATCTCAATCCCGATCCGTCCGGCGGCTACTTCAATGCGCCGCCATTGACGGACAAATGGTGGTATCCGTTCTACGAGAAAATGGTCGAACTCGACGTGCCGGCGATGATCCACGTCTCGGGCTGCTGCAATCCCGCGATGCACACCACCGGATCGTATTATCTCAACGCCGATACGATGGCGTTCATGCAGCTCATCCTGTCCGACCTGTTCAAGGATTTTCCGACGCTCAAGCTGATCATCCCGCACGGCGGCGGCGCTGTGCCGTTCCACTGGGGCCGGTTCCGCGGACTGGCGCTCAATAACGGCCGGCCCGAGCTCGTAGAGATCATCAAGAACAACATTTTCTTCGACACCTGCGTCTATCATCAGCCGGGCATCAATCTGCTCACCGAAGTGGTGCCGGCCGACAACATCCTGTTCGCCTCGGAAATGGTCGGCGCGGTCAAGGGCGTCGATCCGAAGACCGGATTTAACTTCGACGATACCAAGCGGTATGTCGACCACGCGCTAGGACTGAGCGAAGCCGATAAGCACAAGATCTTCGAAGGCAATGCTCGCCGCGTCTACAGCCGGCTGAAGACGAAGGCGGCGGCCGCGGCGGTGTGATGGACCGCTGACTCGTGGCCGGACCGTCCGCCGCGAACATCCGATGTTCGTGCTGAGCTGGATGCTGTTTCACCTGATCGACAAGGACAGCCCGCTCCACGGCGCGACCGCGCGGGCGGCAATCCAATGGCCGCTGCACCGGCATGATCCGCCGCGGCGGTATCACCTATGTGCCTTCTTGCGCCGGCCGCGCGTTCGCCCACCTTTTGTGGTAACAAACCGATACCACCCGGCGAGGATCGCACGTCATGTCCATCAGGCCTGTCAAAAGCATCGTCTCATCGAAGCCCACCATCGAGGGCGCGGGCGTCCATCTGCGGCGTGCCTTCGGCTTCGGCGATACCACCGAATTCGACCCGTTCCTGCTGCTCGATGATTTCCGCAACGACCGGCCGGAGGAATACCGCGCCGGCTTCCCGTGGCATCCGCACCGCGGCATCGAGACCATTACCTACGTGCTCGCCGGCAAGGTCGACCACGGCGACAGCCTGGGCAACCGCGGCAATCTCGGCGCCGGTGACGTGCAGTGGATGACCGCCGGGCGCGGCATTCTGCACCAGGAAATGCCCCAGGGCGACGCGCAAGGTCGGATGCACGGCTTCCAGCTTTGGGCCAATCTGCCGTCGTCGCTGAAGATGACGGCGCCGCGCTATCAGGACATCAAGGCGGCCGAGGTGCCGGAAGTCACCGATGACGACGGCACCCGCGTGCGCATCGTCTGCGGCGATTTCTGGGGCAGGAAGGGTCCGGTCGAAGGCGTCGCCGCCGATCCGCGCTACCTCGATGTCTTCGTGCCGCCGGGGAAGCGCAAGACGCTGCCGGTCGAGCTTGAGCGCCACGCCTTCGCCTATGTGTTCGAAGGCGCCGGCAGCTTCCGTGCCGCGTCGCAGCCGTTCGGCGTGCTGACCGAGAAGACCGATGGCGAGAACGAAATTCTGCTGCGCGAGCAGACCGGCAATCGTTCGCTGGTGCTGTTCGATTCCGGCGACGAGGTCACGGTGCAGGCGGGCGACGCAGGCATCCGCTTTCTGCTGGTCTCCGGCAAACCGATCGAGGAGCCGGTCGCCTGGTACGGACCGATCGTGATGAACACGCAGAAGGAGTTGCGCCAAGCGGTCGCCGAATTGCAGAACGGCACGTTTATCCGGTAACCGGGCTTGCCCGGCCGATCGGCGCCGGGCGCGGGCGAACGTCCGCTCACGACGCCGAGCGCGCACCGCCGTTCCGGGAGTTTGCCATTCGTCATTGCGCACGCAGCGAAGCAATCCAGCGCAGCAGCGGGATTACCGCCGCCGCAGCAGCCGGCGCATTTCCAGGGCGTACCAGACCAGGAGGCCGGGCACGCCGAGCGCGAAATCCGGAATGCGCTTGACCAGGGAGAGCGTCAGCGCCTCCGGCGCCGGCACGCCGAGCAGGTGGCCGAGAAGAATGTATCCGCCCTCCTGCACGCCCCAACTGCCGGGAATGAACATCGCCGCAATGCTGATGCTGGTGCCGAGGCTCTCGATGACGACCGCCTCCGCCCAGGTCACCGGCGAGCCGAGCAAATATAGCGTGATCCAGACTTCCAACGTGCCGATGGTCCAGGCCAGGGCATGCAGGAGCAGGGCGGCAAAAAGCTCGCGCCCGCGGCCTCGCCAAATCTGTTCCATCGCAGCATTGAAGCGAGGCCCTACCTGCTGCGCGCGCGCCGTGAGCCGCGGCGACAGAACGGCAAAGGCCCGGCCGACCAGGCGAGCGCGGGCATGGCTTCGACTTTGCAAGGCGTAGAAGCCGACGAGCACCAATGCCGCGATCGCGAGACCGGCGGCAGCACCGAACAGGATGACATGCGGCCCAACCAGCCTGGCCAGGAGCACGGCGCCGGCCAGCGCGAACAACACCTGCGCGATCGCTTGCAGCAGCAGGTCGGCAAAGACGCTGGCCAAGGCAAGCGCGCCGGACATGCGCCAAAAGGTCAGTGCCCGCGCCGCGATCAAGGCGCCGCCGATGCCGAGCACCGGCAGCAGCACGTCGATCGCGTCGCGAACCCAACGCAACAGCACGAAAACTCCGCTGGCGACCGTGGTCAGCCGCGCAAGCAGGCGCGCCCATGCCAGGCCGTTGGTCGCCATGGTCGTCGCGCGCACGGCGACGACGGCCATCGCACCCCAACCCACCCTGGCAAAGCCGTCGAGCACGGCCGGCAAGCTCGCCGCAGCAAGGAGCCATGCGGTGATGGCGAGACCCAGCGCCAGCGCAATGAACGGCGCGATCTTCCAGAAAATGCCGCTGCGCAGGCGCGTCACACCATGACCCGAGGCTGCTCGAACGCCACCGCCGATTACGGATTACCATTACCCATCACGAGTGCACTGTCACCCAATGCTCGTAATGCTGCTCGATTGCTTCGTCGCTTCGCTCGTCGCGATGACGCGGTTTCTCATTCGTCATAGCGAGCGAAGCGAAGCAATCCAGCGCGGCAACGCCGCTGTTGCGCGCGCTCTATTGCATCGCCTTCAGGTGCTGCAGAAGCTTGGCCCGCAGGGCGGCCTGCTCGTCTGCGCTCCATTTGCGAAAACCTTCGCCGGTTTTGAAGCCGAGCTTGCCGTCGGCGACGAGCTTCCGCAGATAGGGCGACGGCCCAGGCCGGCTGTCGATCGCCGGCAGCACGATATTGTGGATGGCAAGCGTCAGGTCGGTGCCGACCATATCGGCGTTTTCGAGCGGGCCGAGCACCGACAGACGACGGCCGAACGAGGCCTTGATCACCGTGTCGACCGTCTCGGCATCGCAGATGCCCTGCTCCACCAGCGCAATCGCTTCGCGCCACAGCGCGTGCTGCAGCCGGTTGCCGATGAAGCCCGGCACGTCCTTTTTCACATGCGCCGGTTGCTTGCCGGCAGCCTCGTGGAGCTGCATCGTCCAGGCGACGGTCGGCGGCGACGTCCATTGCGTCTCGATCACTTCGACGAGCGGCACGAGAAACGGCGGATTCCACCAGTGCGTGCCGAGCGCGCGCTCGCGTCTATCGAGGCCCTGCATGATCGCGGTGATCGGGATCACCGAGGTATTGCTGGCGAGGATGGTGTCGGGGCGCACCTGGCGCTCGACTTCGGCGAACAATTTCTGCTTCAGCGGCAAATCCTCGGACACCGCCTCGACCACGTAATCGGCGTCGCGCACGGCGTCGGCGAGATCGGCGGTGGCGCGCACGCGCTCGACCGAGCTCTCGTCCTCGCCGAGGCCGCGCAGATTGGCAGCGATGCGCGATTTCGCCGAATCCAGACTGGACATGACTGCGTCGGTGATGGTCACGTCGTGGCCGGCGAGCGCAAAGACCTGGGCGATGCCGTGGCCCATCAAGCCGGCGCCGATGACGGCAATACGCGCCCGAGCGGGATCAGGCACGCTCAGCCCGCCGTGTAGCCGCCGTCGGCGTAGAGGATGTGGCCGGTGTAGAAGTCGGAGGCTCTCGAGGCGAGGAACAGAAGCGGGCCGGCAAGATCCTCCGGCTCGCCGAGGCGGCCCTTCGGCACCCGGGTGAGGAAGCCGGTGCGCACGGTCTTGCCGCGCTCGTCGTCGGCAAACATCCACTCGGTCAACGGCGAGCGGAACACCGTCGGCCCAAGCGCATTGACGGTGATGCCGGTGGCGCCGAGTTCGCAGCCGAGCGCCTTGGTGATACCGTCGACCGCCGACTTCGAGGCGCAATAGGCGCTGTAGCCGGCCGGATGGCCAAGCAGCCCGCGCGCCGACGACATCAGCACGATCTTGCCGCCGCGGCCCTGTTTCATCATCTGCCGGGCCGCCGAACGCGCCATCAGCCAGGATTGCGTGACGTTGGCGTCCATCACGTCGAGGAAATCCTCAGGCTTCTGATCGACGATTTTCGCAACCTTGTTCTGGCCGGAGGCGACGACGAGGATGTCGAGGCCGCCGAATTTGTCCACTGCGGTGGCAACGATGGCGTGGCAATTTGCCTCCGAACTCGGGCGCTTGGCGACGATTTCCGCCTTGCCGCCGAGCTTGGCGCACTCGGCCGCGACTTTTTTCAAGCCGTCGGCGTTGGCTGCGGTAATGACGACATTGGCGCCGGCAGCCGCCAGAGTTTTGGCAGCGACAGCGCCGAACGCGCCGGTTGCGCCGGTGACGATCGCGGTCCTGCCTTTGACGTCGAACAGCGACAGCGGGTTCTTCAGCAAATCTTCGGACATGAGCTCTCCTTTCCGTCATGCCCGGCCTTGTGTCGGGCATCCACGCCTTGTCGTGCTTTTAGGACGTGGATGGCCGGGACAAGCCCGGCCATGACGCCTACGGCGTCACTTCGGCGGCGACGCGATGGCGACCAGGATCGAACACACGTTGTTGGTTCGATTGACGATCTCGCGATGCTCGTTCGGGCCGATGAAACAGGAGTCGTGCTTTTTCAGCACCGTTTCCTTGCCGTCGACGATCACCGTCAGCTCGCCTTCGAGCACGAAATAGACCTTCTCCGGCGGCGACGCGTCCGGGCCGGCGCCGCCGCCGGGCAAAAAGTGCGAAATGCCGACGATCAGGCCCTTAGGGCCGCCGGCCTCGGCGCCGAAAAGCCGCAAGCCCGTGAAGTCGCGGTGATGCGGCGCCTCGTAGGTTTTCGCCTCGGAGAAACGCTTGACCTGCATCAGAACTTCTCCCCTTTCTCGATCCGGTAGGCGCTCTTCGGATCAGCGATCGCGACCAGGCGGATGATGCAGCCGTCGCCGCGCTCCCAATTCCACGGAAAGAACGCAAAGGTGCAGCGCCGGCCGGTGACCTTGTCGATGTCGCCGCCGACATTCTCGATGCCGAGGATGCCGTTCTTGAACAGGATGCGGTGAACCGGTTCCCACTCCGGAAAGTCGTCCTTCCAATCGCGGCCGCCGGACCATTTCTTGTATTCCTCGGCGAGATGCGGATGCAGCGGGCCGTTGCGCTGCGGCCCGATGGCGGTCGCCAGCGGATGGTCGTTGGCCTGGGTGTCGTGGCCGATCACCTTGACTTTCTTCTCGACGAACCACTCGCCGGCCGAAGGTACAAAGCCGGGCGCGTAGCAGAAGTAGTCCTCGCTGTCCTCGTACTTCTTGTGCCAGCCGGTATTGACGATCACCACGTCGCGCGGCCGCACCACCTTGCCGGCGGCCTTTTCGAGGTCGTCATAGGTGATCGGCTCCCATTTCTTCTTCGGTATCGAAACCACGATGCCGGAGCCAAAGAAATGCGGCAGCGGTACTTCGTCGATGAACGGGGTGCCCTGCACGACATGCGCCGGCGCGTCGATGTGCGTGGTATTGTGCATCGAGGTCGTGATGCGCTGCGACAGCACGCCAGACTTCGCCATGTAATGGATGCGTTCGATCTTGACGTCTTCGAAATACGGCCAGTTCGGCGACTGGTAGCCATAGCGATGGGACAGATTGTAGAACTTGAGCCCCATCGCGTTGTTCTCGTTCTCCTCGAACGAGACCCCGCGAATCTTCTTGACCACTTGGTCCTCCTTGCACGTCCGCTTGGCGTGACGCTTATAACATTCGGCCGTATACCACTACACCGGATTTCGGTTATAGAGCCCACCGAACCCACCCGCCCCGGCTTAAGCCTGGAGTACGAGGAAACGCATGGTGCAAAAGATTGCGCTCGAGGAGCATTTTCTGGCCCCCGGCTTCGAAGACTACTGGCACAAGACCACCGGCACCTTCGATCCGAAAGTCGTCAGCGGCCTGGTGGCCCGCCTGACCGATTTCGGCGAGATGCGGCTTAAGGCGATGGACGGGGCGGGCATCGCCCGCGCGGTCATCGCCATTGCCGGACCCGGCGTGCAGAGCGAGCCCGATGCGGCGATGGCGCAGCGCCGCGCCCGCGAGGCCAATGATTTCCTGGCGCGCGAGATCCAAAGGCGGCCCGACCGCTATTCCGGCTTCGCTCACCTTGCCATGCAGGACGCCCGCGGCGCCGCCGACGAGCTCGAGCGCTGCCAGCGCGACCTCCAATTCTGCGGCGCCATGATCAACGGCCACACCAACGGCCAGTACCTCGACCATCCCGCGCTGCACCCGTTCTGGGAGCGCGCCGAAGCCTTGCAGGCGCCGATTTATATCCATCCGACCGATCCGATCACGCCGGCTCCGGTACTCGAGGGCATCGACGGCCTGCGCCGCGCCACCTGGGAATGGGGCTTCGAGACCGGCTCGCACGCGCTGCGGCTGGTCTTCTCCGGCCTGTTCGACCGCTTCCCGCGGGCGCGCGTCGCACTCGGCCACCTTGGCGAGACGCTGCCATACCTGCTTTGGCGCTTCGACAGCCGCGCCAAGATCTACAACGTGAAGCTCAAGAAGAAGCCGTCCGACTACATCCGCGAGAATTTCGTCGTCACCCTGTCGGGCATGTATTCGGCCGAACCGATGCACTGCGCGCTCGACGCGCTCGGACGCGATCGCGTCATGTTCGCCGCCGATTATCCCTTCGAGTCGGCCCCCGAGATCGGCGAATTCCTCGACCGGACGCCGCTCGCCGAACCGCTACGCACCGACATCGCCTCCTGCAATGCGGTGAAGTATTTCGGGTTGCCGAAACCGTGATATCGACCGCTCGTCTCGGCGACAGCGGGGACCATCATCATGCGTTTCCCGTCGGCTTCGCGCTGTCGCGGAACGAGCGGACGCCGGCCGATGTGAACGAATGAATCGGAAAATCCTCATCCTCGACGGCCACGCCGAAATCTATCGCGACCGGCTGCAGGCGGAATTCCCCACGGCGCAATTCGTCATTGCCCACGGCGTCGCCGAACTGCCGCAAGATCTGTCCAACATTGACGCGCTGATCTCGTTCGGCATCGATCTGACCGACGATTTCTACCGCCGCGCGACGCAACTGAAGTGGATGCAATGCCTCGCCACCGGCGTCGATCAGGTGTTGCGCTGGCCCTCGTTCAGGAAGGAGACGCTGCTCACCAGCGGCCGCGGCGTGCACGGCGCGCCGATGCGCGAGACCGTCATCTATCTGATGCTGGCGGTCAGCCGCGACGTCAAGGGCCTGGTCGAGGAGCAGAAGGCGCATGTCTGGAACCGGCGGGTCTACAGCCTGTTCTTGGGCAAGACCGCGGTGATCGCCGGGGTCGGCGTCGTCGGCATTGCCATCGGCCGGCTGCTGAAGGCTTTCGGCATGCAGGTCATCGGCCTCACCCGCACGCCGCGCACGATCGACGGCTTCGACGAGGTGCTGCTGACGGACGGTCTGGTCGAGGCCGCGCGCCGCGCCGACTTCCTGATCAATGTACTGCCGGCAAACGCCGACAACGCCTTGCTGTTCGACCAAAAGGTATTCGCGGCGATGAAGCCGACCGCCTACTACATCAGCGCCGGGCGCGGACAGACCGTCGACGAGGCGGCGCTGATCGCGGCGCTCCGCGAGCGCCGCATTGCCGGCGCCGGGCTCGACGTATTCCAAACCGAACCGCTGCCGGCCGACTCGCCGTTCTGGGACCTGCCGAACGTGTTCATCACGCCGCATCTCGGCGGCTACACCAGCGAATACGAGAATCTGATCATGCCGCTCATTGTCGAGAACGTGCGGCTGTTCCTCGCCGGCCGGCCGAGCGAGATGCGCAATATCGTCCCGCACTGAGCATAAGGGCGACGCTAAGCCCAGGGCAAAACAACGATCCGGCCGACGAGGTCCGATGAATGGACCAGCATGTCGTGGGCCTCGCCGACCCGCGCCAGCGCAAAGCGCGCGGCGATCCTGGTATGGATACGCCGCTCGCCTAGCAGCTTCAGTACCGTCAGCATGTCGTTCATGCGCGCGCCGCGAATGCCCAGCAGGTTCAATTCCAGGCGGATCAGGTCGGCCGCCCGAAACGGCATCGGCTCGCTGCCCTGCTCGCTGCTGACGACAAGATTGCCGCCAAGCCGCATGACGGTGCCGAGAAGGCGCAGCAAGTCCGGGCTGCCGGTATAGTCGACGGCGTGATCGACGCCGTCGCCCCCCGTCAGCGCCAGAACTTCGGCCCGGGCGGCGTCGACGTCCGCCGTGACGACGGCTGCATCTGCACCAAGCTCGCGCAGCACCGCGGCCTTGGCCGCGTGGCGCGTCATCGCGATGACGCGCGCACCCGCCAGCCGGCACAATTGCGTGGTCGCCTGACCCATGCCGCCAGACGCCCCGGCGATCAGCACGGTATCGCCGAGGCGCACGCGCAGCCGATCGCGCACGATCCGGTGCGACGACGAGAACGGCCAAAGCGCGACGCCGGCTTGCTCGTAGTCGACGCCGTCCGGCAGCGGCAGCCACATCGGCTCGGCGCGCATGAGATATTGCGCGTAGCAACCGGGCGCCTGGTGGCCGGGAATCGCCAGGTTGCGCGACAGATTGCCGAGCCCGCGCGCGGTTTCGCTCGCATCGGGGTCTTCAGGATGGGTGACGCCGACGACGCGATCGCCCGGTTTGAAGCGGGTCACCGCGCGTCCCGTCGCCACGACTTCGCCGGCGGCTTCGCGGCCTAATTGCTGCGGCAACGGGAACGCCGCACGGCCGGGAAGCCGGTAGCGGGCGAGATCGCCGGCGCGATACTTGACGTCCCAGCGCGACACCGAACCGGCAAAGTTCTTGACCAGCACATCGCGCTCGCCGAGGGGCGGCAGATCGTACTCACCGTAGATGAGCTGTTCCGGTCCGCCGTATTCGAACAGGCGGACGGCCATGGTTCTCGTCGGGACCGTCATCGCGACAGAATAGCCGCATCGGTGCGGCCGCAACACCGATCACTCCGGCGGCGTGCCGTTCAAGGCCAGAACCTCGCCGGCGAGATAGAGCGAGCCGGTGATGAGAATGCGCGGCGCGGCTGCGAGATCGAGCTTGCCGGCTGCCGCGAGCGCATACTCGACATCCTCGCTGGCCGCGGCCGGAATACCGACGCCGCGCGCGATTTCGGCCAGTGCCGCCGGAGCGAGCGTCGTGTCCTGATGGATCGGAACGGCGATCACGCGGCAGGCGAGACCGGAAAAATTGCGCAGAAAGCCCTCGGCGTCTTTGGTCGAAAGCATGCCGACGATGAGCACGACCGGCCGCGACACGCGCTCCTCCAGATCGGCGAGCGCCGCGGCGATGGCGCGGCCGCCGTCGGCATTGTGGCCGCCATCGAGCCAGAGCTCGCTCTCCGGCGGCAGTTCTGCGGCAAGCCTGCCCTGCGATAGCCGCTGCATGCGCGCCGGCCAATCGACGCGGATCATGCCGGCTTCGAAGGCGGATGCCGGAAGCTTCAGGCCGGCGGCGCGCAGCGCCGCGATCGCGGCGCCGGCGTTCTCGAACTGATGGCGCCCGTAGAGCCGCGGCGCCGGGAGGTCGAGAAGGCCGTTGCCGTCCTGATAGACGAGTCGCCCGCGTTCTTCGGTCGCCGTCCACTCTTCGCCGGCGATGAAAAGCGGCGCCTTGGCCCGGGCGGCCTGGCGCTCGATGACCGCGAGTGCGTCGCGCGGCTGGCTCGTAATCACCGCCGGAACGCCGCTTTTGAGGATGCCGCTCTTCTCGGCGGCAATGGCCGGAAGTGTGTCACCGAGAAAGTCCCGGTGATCGAGCGAGAGGCGCGTGATCACGCTGGCAAGCGGCTTGTCGATCACGTTGGTGGCGTCGAGGCGGCCGCCCAGGCCCACTTCAAGCAGCGCCACATCAGCCGCATGCCTGGAGAAAAGCAGAAACGCCGCCGCCGTTTCCATCTCGAAGACCGTGATGGGAGCGCTGCCGTTGCCGGCTTCGCACTCGGCAAGCACGGCGGCAAGCTCGTCGTCCGCGACGAGGCGGCCGCCGCCGGCCTGCGCGATGCGGAAACGTTCGTTGAGGCGCACCAGATTGGGCGAGGTGTAGACGTGCACCCGCGCCCCCGCCGCCTCCAAGATCGCGCGCATAAAGGCGATGGTCGAGCCTTTGCCGTTGGTACCGGCCACATGGATGAGCGGCGGCAGACGCCGCTCCGGATGATCGAGCGCAGCGAGCAGCCGCTCGATGCGGCTCAACGACAGATCGATACGCTTGGGGTGCAGCGCCAATAGCCGCGCATGGATGGCGCCGAGCGGCGTGTTCACGCCGGCGCCGGCAGGCTGATGCGCGGTTGCGACGGGCCGGCCGGGGCTTTCAGCAACAGCCGGCAAAGCCGCGCGATGGTCGCCCGCAAATTGTGGCGATGCACGACCATGTCGACCATGCCGTGCGCCACGAGGTACTCCGATTTCTGAAAACTTTCCGGCAGCTTTTCGCGAATCGTTTGCTCAATGACGCGGGGGCCGGCAAAGCCGATCAAGGCGCCCGGCTCGGCAATATGCACGTCGCCGAGCATGGCGTAAGACGCCGTCACGCCGCCGGTCGTCGGATTGGTAAGCACGACGATGTAAGGCTTGCGCGCCTCCCGTAGATTCTGCACGGCGATGGTCGTGCGCGGCATCTGCATCAGGGAGAGAATGCCTTCCTGCATGCGGGCGCCGCCGGACGCCGCGAACAGGACGAACGGGCAGCCCTTCTCCACCGCGGTGCCGAGACCCTTGATGACCGCCTCGCCTGCCGCCATGCCGAGCGACCCGCCCATGAACTCGAAATCCTGCACGGCAATGACCGCGGCCATGCCGTCGAGCTTGCCGTAGCCGAGCTTGACCGCGTCATTGAGGCCGGTCTTGCTGCGCGCATCCTTGAGGCGATCGGTGTAGCGCCGCTCGTCGCGAAATTTCAGCGGGTCGAGCGGCACTTCGGGCACGGCAATATCGAACCAGGTCTCATTGTCGAACATCGTTTTGAGACGCGCGGTCGCGCTTATGCGCATGTGGTAGTTGGAGCCGGGAATGACGAACTGGTTGGCTTCGACGTCCTTGCAGAACACCAGCTGTCCGGTCTCCGGACATTTGATCCAGAGATTCTCCGGCACCTCGCGGCGAAGCATGCCGCGAATTTTTGGACGCACGACGTTGGATATCCAGTTCATGTTCTCTCTTCGGCAACGCGGCGCCGCCGTTCGCCGTCTGGTCTATATCCCATTTTGCCGTCGCCCAGCTACTCGGACGGGCGCCGGCGAACAATGCCGCGGCTCAGCAGCGAAGTTTGCTAATCTCTCATTTCCAGCTATTGCCGGTACGATATGGGGCTTTGGCGCCGGCGTTCCAAGCTGCAGGTCAGGATCAATGCGCAGAGGGCGGTCGATACTCGTGGGGGCGCTGTTGTTGGGACTGGCCGCGTGCGGCCAGGGGCAGAAGGGCGATCCCGGGCCGCCTGGTCCGCCCGGACCAAAAGGCGATCCGGGCGCCCCGGGGGCGACCGGCCCGGTCGGACCGCCCGGGCCGCCCGGACCGCAGGGCGCTCAGGGCCCGCCAAGCCCGACCGTGCGCGTGGTGCGGTCGGATTGTCTGGCCGGATACTGCGCGGTGAGCTGTCGCGGCGACGAGGTGCTCGTCACCGCCTATTGCGGGCCGTCGCGCAGCCCCGCGACTTACCTCGGCGAACGTCAAGCGACATGCGGCGTCGATGCGGCGGTCGCCAACCGGCCGCTGGTTGTGGTTTGCGTCGCGGCTCCATAATCCGCGGTTGCATCGAATGCCGACGATCTCGACGCCATTTCGCAGTTCGGCATTTCCTGCACCGGCGGGATGCAGCGACTTCTCCAGCTCGGGGGCGCGTCGGAGATTTCCGAAGCGCCCGACCTCGCCCGGGGAAGCGGCCCGCGCCGCCGCCGTTGCGCCGCCGGCATGACGCAATTCCGCCGCCCTCGCCGATAGAGTCGACGCCCTGCGTGGAAACCCGGCGTTAATCCTGTCGGTAAGGGGCAGGTAACGAAGCCGTGCGCAGTATCGTATGGCAACCTGCTGCGGATCGGCATCCAAGCGGAATGGAAGGGGAATGAAAAGAATTTTGGCCGGATGCCTTGCGATCGGTGCGCTCGCCGCGCCGCCATGCGCCGTGGCGGCCGACCTTTCGCTCGCGCCGCTTTACAAGGCGCCGCCCGCGCCGCCGGCAAGACCCTACGACTGGAGCGGCATTTATTTCGGGATCAATGGCGGCGGCGGCTGGGGCAATTCCTGGTGGAGCGCAAATTCCACCGGCATCGACCTGCCCGGCGGCCAAGTCGGCGGTACGGCCGGATACAACCTTCAAATCGGCAAGGCCGTGGTTGGTGTCGAAAGCGACCTCGATTGGTCGACGCTCAGCGGCAGCGCCTCGTCGCCCGGCTGTCCGGCCGGCTGCACCACGAGCGACACTTGGCTTTCGACCGTGCGCGGACGCGTCGGCTACGCCTTCGACCGGGTTCTGCCTTACGTCACCGGCGGCCTCGCCGTGGGCGACATTCGCGCGGCGGCAACGGGCTTCAGCGGCGGGCAGACCACCAACGCCGGCTGGGCGCTTGGCGCCGGCCTTGAAATCGCGTTGCCCGGCAACTGGACGGCAAAGGCGGAATACTTGCACGTCGATCTCGGCAGCTTCAATTGCACGGGCTGTGGGGCGTTGCCGCCCGACAATATCGCCCTGCAGCAGAACGTGTTCCGCGCCGGCGTGAACTACCACTTCGGCTGGGCCAAATAGATCATCGGCTCGGCGCCGCTCTGCGAAACGCGGCAGCGACGAGGCGGATTTCGGCGGCACTGCGCAAGTCTGCTCCGGCTCCCGAGCGAGCGGAAACAGACGCTGACTGCAAAGCCGCCAATTTTAAGCAAACCAGAAACAAACGCGCAGGATTGCGATGGTAGGAACGCGCGCCGCTCGCGCCATGCGTTGAGGACCTGAGTGCCGACCATCGCCGCCTCCAACTTCACCCTCGATCTGCCGACATTGTTCGCCGTTACGGTGTTCGTGACGGCGACCGGCGGTCTGTTGCTCGTCTTCGCCTGGCTGCAAAACCGCGGCACGACCGCGCTTGCGCTTTGGGGGATCGGCTACCTGCTCGGCAGCGCCGGGGCGGCCCTGCTCGGCGCGCCCGGTCTGATGCCCCATTCGTGGACGGTCGGCGGCGCCAATGCGCTGCTCTGCGGCGCCTACGGGATGATGTGGGCGGGTGCGCGCTCTTTCGAAGGCCGCCGCAACAACGTCATTTACATCGGCGCCGGCGCGACGATCTGGATTGCTGCGTTTCAGCTCGACCGCTTTGGGCAATCCCAGCCGGCGCAAATCGGTCTCGTCTCCGTCATCGTCGCGACTTATGCGCTGCTGAGCGCCCGGGAACTCTGGTATGCGCGCGACCGCGAATTGATCTCGCGCTGGCCGACGCTCGGCCTGGTGGTGATGCACGCGGCTTTCCTGTTGGCGCGCATCCCGTTCGCCAAGCCATTGGCGCTTTCGGTCGCCACCGGGCACCCGCACGGAGCATTCGTCACGGTGATGGCTTTTCAGGCGCTGTTTACCGCCTTCTGCCTGCCGTTCCTGCGCGTCGCCATGTCCAAGGAACGCAGCGAGCTGGAACAGCGCAAGGCAGCGCACACCGATTGGCTGACCGGCGTCGCCAACCGGCGCGCCTTCTTTGACCGCGGCGAGCCGCTGCTCCAGAGTGCGCTCGCCGATCGCCGCCCCGCCGCGCTGCTGTTGTTCGATCTCGATCGCTTCAAACATGTCAACGACACCGCCGGCCATCAAGCCGGAGATCGCGTGCTCAAGGCCTTCTGCGGCCTGGTGGCCGCCTCGACGGGGCCGAACGATCTGTTCGGCCGCCTCGGCGGCGAGGAATTTGCCTGCATTCTGACCGATGCATCGATGGCGCAGGCGCTGCAGACCGCGGAACGGTTGCGGAGCGCGTTTGCGGCAACGCGCTTTGCCGACCTGGCAACCGGCGTCACCGTAAGCGTCGGCGTGGCGACGGCGGGCGAAGCGGGACGCAACCTGCCGGCGCTGCTGGCGACCGCGGACCGGGCCCTCTATCGCGCCAAGGCAGAGGGCCGCAATCGCGTCGCCTCGGCGCCGCTGGTCCTGGTCGACAAGGGCGCGGAGAACGCGCGCCGTTCGGCGGAAACGCCGCTGCCGGCGATTGCGGCGTCCGCGGCGCGATAGGTTTTGCTGAAGCGTGATCTTTTCGGAAACCGGCGTCCGCTTTCCCGCACCATGCTCCGGCAAGATCATCGCAGGGCATCGGACGCAACGGCGATTTTTCGGCACCCCCGAGGCGCGGCGAAAATGTTAAGGTGCGGCCGAGGCGGCCGCTTGGCCCGCCGGAGTCGAGATGACCGAACGCGCCGCCAAGACCGATCCGCCCCCGCCGCACCCCTACGAATCCATCCGTGCGCTCATTCAGGCGGGCGCCAACGATGAAGCGATCGTCAAATTGTGCGCGATCGTCGTGACGCGCCCGGACGATCTCGCCGCCAAGGAATTGCTGTTCGACGCCTTCTATCACAAGCGCGACTGGCCACCGGCGCTGGCGCTGGCCCAGGATCTGGCGGGCCGCCGGCCGGACGTGGCGCACTGGCAGAAGGCGTTGATTGCCACGCTCTCGAACATGAAGCGCTTCGACGAGACCATCACGCTGGCGCGGCGCTACATCGAGCGGTACGGCGAGGACTTGACGATGCTCGACGCGCTCAAGGTCGCCCATTTCTACACTGGCAAGATCGACGAAGCGGTCCGCTACGGGCAGCGCGGCATCGAGTTGCGCGATGCCGAGGCAAGCCGCTTTCCGCCGACCATGACGCTCGCCGAACCTCAAGGTCCGCCGTCCGGCGCCGCCGTCATCTCATTTTCGTTGTGGGGCACGGCGCCGTTCTACGGTTACGGCGCCATGATCAACCTGGTGTTGAGCCGGACGGTTTATCCGGGCTGGACCTGCCGCTTCTATGTCGACGACTCGGTCCCGCGCGCCTGCGTCACCTATCTCGCCGACAACGGCGCCGACGTGCGCCGGATCGAGGACGAATATCCGGGCGTCGGCCTGTTCCAGCGCTTTTTGGTGATGAACGACCGCAGCGTCGGCCGCTTTCTGGTGCGCGACTGCGACGCGCGGCTTTCGGCGGCGGAGGCCGGCCTGGTGCACCAATGGATCGACAGCGGCTACCCCTTCCACGTCATGCGCGACCACGTGCTGCACAACGAGCTGATGATCGGCTGCCTGTGGGGCGGGCGCACCGACTGCGGCATCGATATCGTCGCGCTGATGCGGCGCTATTTCGTCCGCGGGCCTTCGGCGAAATACGGGCTCGACCAGCGCATGCTCGGCCTGATGCTGTGGCCGCTGATCCGCAGCCACTGCCTGGTGCACGACAAATACTACCGGCTTCCCGGCGTGCACACCGTGCCGCTGACCGATCCGCGAAGCCACTTCGGCGCCGGCTACCAGAACCTCGCCGCCGTACGCACCGAGGCCGAAAGGCTCGGGATACCGCGGGTACTGTAAGAACGGCGGGCGCGGCAATCAGCTCAGATGCGCGAGGCTGTGCAGGTGCGCCTGCAAATGGCTCATCATGCTGACGCTTGGCAGCAGGATGCTGTCGCCGTGACCAAGCTCGATCGCGGGGTCGCCGTGCGCATCGGTGGTGACGAGCGCCGCCACTTGCTGTGTCGATTCGATGTTGGCGAGACGATCGGGCTCGATGGTGTCGGCCGGCGGACTGAAGTGCGTGGCCGTCTCGGCACCCATCCTGGAATGGAAGAAAAATGAATCGTTCGCGGCTCCGCCAATCGCCACCGACTGACTTGCGGAATTTTGCGCCGGCGGGTCGAAAATGTCGGTGCCGCCGCTGCCGTCCGAGGCAAATTTGAAGCTGCCGGTGAACTCGATAAAGGTGAGCGAAGCACTATTGGTGCCGTCGGAGACCGTCAGCACGCCGCTGGCGGAATTATACGACTCGGAAAACTGCACGGAATTGTAATCGATCCCCGCCAAGTCGATCACGTCGGAATGGCCGGCATCGGGGGCCGTTCCGGTAAATCCGGCGATTTCGCCGTTGAAGGCCGCCGGTTGCGCGAGGTCGAGAGTGCCGGTGCCGCCGGCAAAGGTCACGGTCGCGCCGCTCGCCACGGAACTGCCGAACTGCAGCGTCTCGCCGTTCTCGATCTGGTAAGTGCCGTAGCCCGTAACCGCGCCTTGCAGCGATAGATCGCCGAGGGCTTCGACCGTTCCACCGTTATTGTCGAGCGGCGCCGACACGGTCCCTTCGCCATTGAAATGGCCGGAGCTCCCGACATAGATCGAATCCGCCGACAATGTCCCGCCGTTCAGGCTGAACGAGCCGGCGTCGATGTTCAGCGCGCCGGCGACAGTAAGCGACCCGCCGGCCTCGTCCTGCACGTCGGCGCCGGCGCCGGCAGAGGTGATTGTCAGTGTTTTTGCCGCCTCGGCGCTTGTGATTGTCAGCGTGTAGCTGCCGCTTTCGCCGATGATGACGTCGTTGTTGGCATTCGGCAGGTCGACAATACCGCCGTTGCTGTCGGTCCAGGCGTTCGGATTCGACCAGTCGTCACCGGAGGCGCCCGCCCAATACGCGACGGGCGCAACGCTGACAAAGCTGAAGTCGCTGATGGTTTGCGTCGACATATTAAGGCCGGTTGCGCCGGTAAAGCCGACATAGGCGGAGTCCGAACCCAGGATCGACGAAAGATCGGAAAGGCTGATCTGGTAATTTGCGGTAAACGTCGCCGGATTGGTAAGATCGGTCAACGTCTCCGTCAGCACGGTGCCGTTGTAGGACAGAGTGACGTGTATCGAGTCCCCAAGGTAGAAATAGACGTCGCCGGTTGGATTGTACACGCCGACGGTTCCGTTTGTTGCGAAATTGGTGCCCTGGGTATGACCGCTGTAGAGATTGAACTCGACGGCCGCGCTGTTGGAAATCCCCTCGTAACCGAGCCCGGCGCCGCCGTAACCCAGTGAAGCAAAGCCATAGTCGCTGTCGCTGTAATTGTTGTTCGCCAACGCCTGGTTGCCAAACGGAGAATCCTGCAGCACGAAGGCAAAACCGTCCGCGAGCGGCGCGGAACCGCTGGCCTGGTAATCGAACGACGCCGTGAAGCTCGAGATCGATTGAGTGGTGCCGCTGAACCAGCTCCCGTATTCGGCGGTATGGCCGTCGGTCAGTTGCAGCGTGCTTCCGGTGATCACCGGCCCGCTGTAATCCGACGATGAAAAATGGTAATCCCCGTCGCAACCGACGTATTGGCTGTGGTTGCTTTGTCCATCGGAAAACGCGGTGAACCCGGGAGCGAGCGTCAGGTCGGTGCCGCCCGCGCCGTCGCTTTGCACGGTAAAGATGTTTCCCGACAGCGAGCCGGCGACGTTGAAGGTCAGGGGCGAGTCATAACCCGACACGTCCACGACCAGCGTCGAGCCGCTGACAATCGTCGCCGATTCGATCTCGGCGGGGCAGATATTCGTCAGATCGATGGTGTCGCCGGCGCTGAGGCCGGCAATGCTGCCGTGGAAATCCGAAGGATCGGACAACGCCAGCGTGCCGCTCGAATCCGCAAACGTCACCGTCTGGCAGTACCCGACGCATTTGTCGAACTGCAGCGTTGCCCCGTGGTCGATCGTGAACGACCCGGCGCCGCTGACGGTGTTGCCGATGTCGACCATGCCGCTGGCGACTACGGTGCCCTCGTTGTCGATGTTGCCGCAGCCGCTGATGCTGGCGCCGCCCTCGAGCGTCAATACCGCTCCGCTGTCATGCACGCCGACTTCAATCGTGCCGTCATTGGTAACGCTGACGCTATTGAGCGTCGGATCGTAACCGGGGCCGTCGGGCTCTATATCGAGGGTGCCGCCGTTGTAAATTTTCAGCGCGCCGACGCCGTCGCCGTCGATCATGGTGCCGTCATCGAGAGTGAGCACGGCGCCGCTGCTGGCGTAGCCGACTTCAATGGTGCCGTGATCGGTCACGTTGACGCCGTCGAGCGTCGCGCCGAGCCCATCGGCACAGGGGTTACCGGTTTCAATGTCGAGCGTGCTGCAGGCATTGATGGTCAGCGAGCCTGTGCCGCCGCCGACGATGCTGGTGCCGTCGTCGAGGGTGAGAGTCGCGCCGGAACAGATGCCGCCGATATCGATGGCGCCGCTGTCGGTAACCGCAAGATTGTCGAGCGTGGGATTGCTGCACCAACCGTCCTGCTGGATGCTGAGCGTGCTGTTGGCGTAGATCGTCAGGCTGCCGTAGCCCTCGCCGTAAATCGTGGTATCGCCGTTGACGATCAGCTCTGCGGTCGACGTCGCGCCGATGGCGATGGCCCCGTAGTCCGTCACCGTGACGCCGTCCAGCGTCGAAGCGGGCTGCTCGCCGCCTTCGACGTCGAGCGTAGCCTTGCCGTCGATCGTCAAGTCGCCGCAGCCGCTGATCGTCGTCCCGTCGGCGATGGTGAGGGTGGCGTTGTCGTCGCCGCACTGACCGACATCAAGCGAGCCGTAGTCGTTGACGATGAGGCCGTCGAACGTGGCCCCGGTGACGTCGCCGCTGCCGGCGGCAACGGTGACCGTGCTGCCGCAGTCGATCACGAGTTCGCCGGTGCCGCCGCCGGTGATCGTAGTGCCGTCGTCGAGCGTGAGAGTTTCACCCGACGCCAGACAGACATCGATTTCGCCGGCGTTCTGAATCGACATGCCATCGAGCGTCAGGTTGACCGTGATCGCCGGATTGCCGTCGGAGTTGATGATCGCCGGCTCGCCGGCAGCCGGCAGCGAGCCCTCGCTCCAGTTGCCCGGAGTGGTCCACTGGCCATCGCCCTCGGCGTTGGTCCAGGTATTGCTCGCGGTGACGAGCACCAGATCGGTGCCGCCGTGTTGATCCGGCGTCAAATCGAACTTCTCGCCGGCAAGGCTGCCCGTGAGGTTGAAGCTCAGCGAGCCGCCGCCGGTTTCCTGCACTACGAGCGTCGAGCCCTCGATGATCGCCGAGCTGACGGAGATGTTGGTCAGATCGATGGTGTCGCCGACAACGAGCCCGCCAACGGTGGCGTGAAAATCCGCCGCGTCGGCCAGCGCGAGCGTACCCACCGCGCCGCCGAAGGTGACGGTCTGCGTGCCGGCGACGCCCGATTCGAACTTCACCGTGCTGCCGGCTCCGATCGTTGCAGAGCCCACGCCGCCGACGGCCGTGCCCACGTCAAGTGTCGCGCCATTGGCCGCTTCCAGCGTGCCGTTGTTGGTCAGGACGCGGGGGTCGAGCACGCCGGTGCCCGACTGCGCCGCAATGACGCCTCCCGCTCTCGCGATCACTGTACCGCCGTTGATCGCGGCATTGTCGAGAGCGATCTCCGAACCCGCCCCAACCGCGATCAGGCCGGCATTGGCGATCGCGTCTTCGACGGTGATCGTGCCGCCGGACTTGGCTTCGATGGTGCCGTGCCGTTCATTGGTGACGTTGCCTTTAAGGTCGACATCGGCACCCGATCCGGTCGCAAGAATCCGGCTGTAATTGTCGATGCCGCCGCTTTCCGACACCAAACCGCCGGCAAAGGCGGTGATCCGCCCGGAATTGGAAATGCCGTCCTTGAGCTCCAGGGTGCCGCCGCCGTCAGCAGCAAGAACGCCGGAATTGTCGACGTCGTTGCCGGTATCGACGATCAGCACGCCGGAATCGCCGGCAGCAATCCGCGCCGCTTCGACGACGCCGCCTTTGGCATTGACCAGCGTGAGCGCGCCGTCGCCCTGGCCGATCATGCCGCTGCCGACGATGGCGTTGTCGAGGTTGACCAGCCAGGCATCGGTGCCGCTGACGCCGACAATCAGGTTGTCGGCGGTCGGACCCTTCAACTCGATAGTGCCGCCGCCCGAAACGAAGACGGTGCCGTCGATGGCCAGCGTCGGGTCGCTGCCCGTGGAATTGATCTCAAGCACGCCGGAATTGGCGAGTTCGTGCGACACCGCCAGCGAGCCGCCATTGCCGATATTGAGGATTGCGTTAGGGCCGATGATGACGCCCGCGATGGTCTCGGCCACTCCGATCGTCACCTTGACCGCGGTGTCGATCTCTACCATGTCCGCGGCCGCCGGCAGCGCGGCGCCGCCCCAGTTCGCCGCGTTTTCCCAGCTGCCGTTCTGCCCGGTCCAAAGAACGGTCGTCGTTGCCGGGGGACTCGGCGTCGTCGACGTGATCGTCACCGTGCCGGAAGTGTTGGTCGGACCATTGGGGCCGTTGACCGGAACGTTGATCGCGAACGGCGTGCCGGAGTTCTGCTGAAGGAGTTGCGGAATGGCATTCGGGTTGAACGGCGGCGACGAGCTGCCCTGGCCGTTGTTGGGCGTCGATGTCGGCGTGTTCGGATTCGCATTGTTGATGGCATTCAGAATCTGAACCAGCGCCGGAACCAGTGCCTGCTCGATGCCGTTTTCCGCTGCGGTCATCTGATGGGTCGTGACCGACGGCGACTGGTTGGCGCTCCGCCACGACAGGGTGGTCCAGATTCCCCGGTCGCCGACGACGGCGACGACTTCGCCGAACTGGTCGATCAGTTCGTACCGGCCGACGTGGCCATCGTCGGGATTGGCGACGAGGGCGAACGACATGGTGACGTTGCCGAGGTTCGCGGTGACCGTGGCGATGTCCTGCAGCGCATAGCCGGCCGTGCCGCGGATGCCCATGGTCGCGACCGGCGTGTTGATCTTCATGTCGCCGGTGTGCGCCACCTTGCCGGCGACGAAGGCGAAGCCGCCCTGAACCAGGCTGAACAGCGCGTCGTTTGCGGTCCCGTTCGGGTCGTACACATAGTCGTTGAGCGCCATCCGCGTGTTGGCGACGAGGTTGAGCGCGGTGCCGTCAGGGAAGCTGATGCCGGCCGACGAATCGGCGCCGGTCTGGATCACGTCGCTCTTGTAAACCGCATCGCCGACATGAAGCGCGACCGCGACCCCGTTGCGCATGACGGTGACGTTGCCGACGACCTTTTCCACTCGCCCGATGGCATTCGCCGGAAGCGTCGGGTGCGCCTGCGCGTATTGTCCGGCGGCGCGCGGCCCGGCGAGCAGTTCGATGAGATCGGCGGAAAGGCTCGCGCCGTTCGGTGCTACCAGCGCCGCATGCTGCTCGGCGTCGAAATAGCCGGGGATGATGAGATGGCGCCCGTCGTGACCGACGAGGACTAGGTCGGGACCCGCGCGCTGAAAATCACCGGTGAACAGCAGTTCCGCATCGGGAATGCTGACGGCGCCGGGATGAGATGGGTCGATGGGAATTACGGATGGACCGGATCCGTAACCGCCGCTCAACGCGGACGCGTAAGCCATTCAACTTGCCTCCCACAACGCCTTAAAGGGCGTCAGGACGGGCCGACCCCACGTGGCCTGCCCACCGTCACCTTTTTTCGGGTCCCCGGTGCCAGCGAGCAGGGTTGTTTATGCGCCATCTTGGCCGCGCCGGCAAGATCATCGTAAAGCAAAGGTGAACGGGCCTGGCCGCCCTCCCTCTTGCCAGGATTGAGGAATCGGCCCGGTTTCGCCTTGGCCGTCGCGACGAAGGTGGCACGGGCCCCAGGGCGGTTGCCGGACAGGTGGCCTTGCAATCCCTTGAAGGGGGGGAGCGGATGACGAAGACTGACCGCTCAAGCGCGCTTTTGACCGACCTCTACCAAATCAACATGGTTCAGGCTTACCTGGACCATGGCCAAACCAACACTGCCGTCTTCGAGTTCTTCGTCCGCACCCTGCCGGCGCGCCGCGGCTTCCTGGTCGCCGCCGGGCTCGAACAGGCGCTCGATTTTCTCGAGGATCTGCACTTTTCGCCCGAAGAGATCGCGTGGCTCAAGAGCACCGGCCGCTTCAACAAGAACCTGCTCGACTATCTCGCCGCGTTCCGCTTTACCGGCGACGTCCATGCCATGGCCGAAGGCACGGTGTTCTTCGCCAACGAGCCGATCTTGCGGGTGACCGCGCCGCTGCCGCAGGCGCAATTCGTCGAATCGCGCCTCATCAACATCCTGCATTTCCAGAGCCTGATCGCCGCCAAGGCGGCACGCATGGTGCTCGCAGCCCCGAACAAGGTGCTGGTCGATTTCGGCATGCGGCGCGCTCACGGGGCCGAGGCCGGCCTGATGGCGGCGCGGGCGAGCTACATCGAAGGATTTGCCGGGACCGCGACCGTGCTGGCCGGCAAGGAATTCGGCATTCCGATCTACGGCACCATGGCGCACTCTTTCATCGAGGCCTTCGACGACGAGACGGCGGCGTTTGCGGCATTTGCGCGGGCGCGCCCGGACAGCCTCGTTCTTCTGATCGACACCTACGATACCGAGGCGGCGGCACGGAAAGTCGTGGCGCTGGCGCCGCAGCTTGCCACGGCCGGGATCACGATCCGCGGCGTCCGACTCGACTCCGGCGACCTGATCACCTTGTCGCGCCAGGTGCGGACGATCCTCGATGCCGGCGGGCTGAGCGGCGTCACCATCTTCGCCAGCGGCGGCCTCGATGAAGATTCGCTTGCGGCCTTTGCGCGTGCGAACGCACCAATCGACGGGCTCGGCGTCGGCACCAGCCTCACCACCTCGGCGGACGTCCCCGCCCTTGATTGCGTCTACAAGCTGCAGGAATATGCCGGCCTGCCGCGACGCAAGCGTTCCGAGAAGAAGGCCACATGGCCCGGACGCAAGCAGGTGTGGCGGCGTTATGGCGATGACGGCCGCATGATCGGCGATATCCTTGCAGTGGAGGGCGGCGCGTATGCCGGCGATCCGCTGATTCATCCTGTCATGAAAAACGGCCGGCGCTTGCGGCCATCACCGTCGCTCGACGACATCAGAGGCCACGCCAAGCGCGAGCTCGAACGGCTGCCCGAGGCGTTGCGCTGGATCGAACCGGCCATGACCTATCCGGTGGAGGTCGCCCGCGAGCTGAAGGAGCTCGCGGCGGAGGTCGACCGCCGCATGCACTTGCAGAACGCCGGCGCGGCGTAAGCGCGGGATTGCCAACAGCACACTTGCCAACATGAGCGAAGCCGTCATGAGCGAAGGCGCAACGATCGGCGGCAACGATGTTCTGATCGTGGTGGACGTCCAGAACGACTTCTGTCCCGGCGGCGCGCTGCCGGTGCCGCGCGGCGATGAGGTCGTGCCCATCATCAATCTGTTGGCGGCGCGCTTCCGCCATGTGGTGCTGACGCAAGACTGGCATCCGCCCGGACACATTTCCTTCGCTTCGACACACCCGGGTAAGAAGCCGTTCGAGACCATCGCCGCGCCCTATGGCGCGCAGGTCCTCTGGCCCGACCACTGCCTGCAAGGCGCGCCGGGCGCCGACTTCCATCCGTCGCTACGCGTCCCGCACGCCGCCTTGGTGCTGCGCAAGGGCATGGCACCGTCCATCGATTCTTATTCGGCGTTGTACGAGAACGACCACAGGACGCCGACGGGCTTGACCGGATATTTGCGCGATCGCGGCCTCAACCGCGTATTCCTCGCCGGACTCGCCTTCGATTTCTGCGTCGGCTACTCGGCCGAAGACGCGCGACGCGAGGGCTTTACGGTTTTCGTCGTCGAGGATGCGTGCCGCGGCATCGACGTCGACGGCTCGGTTGCGGCGATGCGCCAGCGCTTGGAGGCACTCGGCGTCGGCCTCATCAAAGCGCAGGCCGCTGCCTGACCCTTCGCCCGACCTTGGTGCCGTGCTGCCGTAATTGCGGTCTCGCCCTTACTCCGCAAGCTCCCGGAAAAGGCCCTTTGCCCATGAACTTATGGCGACGCAGCGCATGCTGTGTGCAATGCACAAAATCATTGACTCTCAGGACCAGACGGCGGACATTAACAAAATATAAATTTGCGGTGAAACCGATGCGACAGCTAAAGATCACCCCGTCCAGCTTGCCGTCGCTGATGATGCCCTGCCCGGTTTGCACCGGCCGCATGGTCTATCATGCCCGCCGTCCGGCCACCGCGGAAGTCGAAGATACCGTCTATGCCTGCCGCTGCGGCACCGAGCTTATCCGCACCTCCGTGCGCAAGCCCGTGGCCAATCGGACCAAGAAGGCGGAAGCGGCGTAGCCACGCGCGCTATAGAGCGCAATCGCTTTAGGTTGAATCGATTGCACTCTATAAGTCTTTCCTGGAGCATGATCTTTTCGGAAAACCGGTGTCCACTTTTCCGGATCATGCTCCAGCCTTCGGCACATCCCCGCAGCCACGACAGGATTTGCGGCCAGCCCTGATGGTGCGCGTTCATTCCCGCTTCCTGCCCGGGAGCTGAAGATGCGTCAGGCGAGCCCCATCTGCCGCAGCATGGCGCGGCCGACGATGCCGTAAGGATTGCCGAACGTCTCGAACAATTC
>Ga0335085_10002100_pt1 | contig 38579 bp, 31 predicted proteins | sample Lox_Sample_45_FD_206712 | JGI IMG/M metagenome (GOLD analysis project Ga0335085, IMG submission 206712) | Soil microbial communities from Loxahatchee National Wildlife Refuge, Florida, United States - Lox_Sample_4.5 | ecosystem: Environmental > Terrestrial > Soil > Wetlands | place: USA...
TGGGGGTTGGCGCCTCAAGGGCCCAGGCGGCAGGAACGGTTAAAAGAACCGATGCAAAAAGAAGATTGGAAAAAATATTCATCTCCGCCTCGGATAATCGGCTTCAATATTGGGACCTAAAGAATAATCTAAATTCCACTTCTAAGTGGAACAAATGCGACGCCGGGAAAAGGTGGTTTTCGGCGATTCGCTGCGGTAGGACGACTGGTGGTAAAAACAAAAGAACCCGGCTTTTCCTAAAGCTGGGTTCTTTTGTTTTAGCCAAAATAGGAAATGGCGGCCTGACCCTTTGGTTCTGTCAATTCACTTGGTAAAGCTCTGGCTTATATTATCAACGATAAAAAAACTGCTTCCAGGCGCAGCGCCAGGAATCGTTGATTCAAAATACCGGCAAACGACGTTGATTTGATAGGTATAACCCGTTAGTGAATACACTGACGATGGTATAGCTTGCGGGGAATTTACATCCCCTGTTCCAGTGTCATAAACAATCGTTGTCGGGCTAAAACGAAATATAAATACTTCATCCTTATTTCCCTCTGTGCCCCAGGACACGCTTGATTCATCAGAAGCGATCGTGATATCTCCAGGAGCCGTCCCGGTACACGTAACACTCCCTATGCTGGTGGAAACCGACATGGAATAAACTTGTCCGGGTTGGTAATTCGGCAAACTGGCCGAGTAAAGGGCATAAGTACAACCTAAACTAGAATCAACACGTTGGAAAGGCAACGCCATGTTAAGGCCGGGACCTGTCACAGTGACAGCGTCGATAGTTTCTGGGAAATTATTCACCGTTAGGTCAACATAAGCTGGATAAGTGATGGTGCCTTCCGTATTTACACGTCCAATAACATTGTCCCACAAATAAATACCGGATGGGCCACACGGGGTCAATGTTGGGGTTGGGGTGAGGGTCGGGGTTTGGGAGATAGTGCTGGTAGGTGTATTCGTCGCGGTATTGGCGAAGGTGGCGGTCGGCGTGAAAGTCGGGGTTTGGGTGGCGGTTTGGGTCGATGTGGCGGAAGGGACCGAAGTATATGTGTTCGTAGGTGCAGGCAAGACGGGGCCGGCGGGATTATTGTTCTTGGCGGGGCAGCCAACCAGTGTGATGGCGCCAAGACCCAAAAAGGTGATCATTAAATAGATGTTTTTCATAGACCCTCTAACAATAAGGAACATTATCCCACACCCTCGGTTAATTTAAGCGCCGAAGCCTTGGCAAATTCGGGAATTTCCTTGGGCGAATGTGGCTAGGGCAGGGTGCCTGGCGGTAGAAACAAAAGAACCCGGTTCTTCCTAAAGCTGGGTTCTTTTTATTTCGCGTCAAAATGATAAGGCAGGATCAAACCTCATTCCGCCAAAGCTTCCGCCTTAAACTTCCCGGGGTCGTTGCCGTCCAAGGCCCAATCCACCAGTTCCCCGATTTCATCCTCGTACAGCTCATTCTCAATGGCGGTCCGCACAACCTTCTCCACGAGTTCTTGGGTTTTCGACAGGTCTTTTGAAAAACCTTTCAACGGTTCCAACAGAAGGGCGAAATCCGGGCAGAACCGGTACCCTCCCATATCCATCCGTCCCTCGTAACACCGGTGAACGGACTGCGTGATCGCTTGCCGGGCGGAATCATTGAGGAGTTTCAGGACCGGCAAAACCCTCTCCACGAGGGCCGGGTCTTCTTCCATGAGGATGGCCCATTCAGCCGCCGTCCTTTCCGACCCTTCCGCCAGCCTCGCCTCGATCCACCCGTATTTCTCTGTCCATGTCAGGGGGGTCGAATGGTCAACCGAGAGGTTATGAAGCCGGACGCCTTCCCTCTCGTCGATGGCGTAGATCAGGGCACGCAAGTTAGTCCAACCCAGGGCCTGGGCCCCCCATAAGGTCAAAGGTTCATCGAACAGCTCGTAATCGTGCTCCGGGTCGGCCCCCTTTTCCTCATCCGAGAGGCTCCGGACCCGGATATCCCCTGCGTATCCGTTCGCTTTCATGGAGGCCACCCTCCGTCCCGTATTTCGGTGACGGCTGTACAGGTTTGCGATAAAGCGGTTTACGCGAACCCGGGCAACCGGTACCTCCCGGTATTCTGGGTGGTTGGATGCCTCCGACCAGGGAATGGGTTTGAGATCCTCTTCCGACTCTTCTTCCTCATCCTCCATTTGGCTGTCATCCCGGGCCCCAACGCCATGGGGCGTGGGGGCCTCAGGTTTTTGGGACTTTTTGCCGTACTCCGCCGGATTCCCTCCGTCCTGAACCCAGCTCACCAGACCCTTGACCCCGGCCTCGGTCAATTCCTGGTCGATGGCAACCTCCAGGGCCCGCCGGACCAGATCCTGGGTCTCGGGGGGGATGGCGGGATAGGGCCATAGCTTTTGGCTTTCGGCCCCTGCCGCCTTCACCCCCGGCTTGAGACCCCTATCGGGGCCCAGATCGGCCAGGCGCAGGGCCGCCGCTTCCGAAATACCCTTAATTCCCTTATTTGAATTGTTAGAATTTCTAACAATTAATCCCCTAGCGACCGCATTGAGGAGGGGTAAAAGCCCCAGGGCCCGGTTCACTTTCGGCAGGTCCATCTTCAACCGGGTGGCCACCTGCCGCTGGGTCAGGCTGGGATTGGCCTTCACCAGCTGTTCGATGCTCTGGTAGCCCGCCCACCAGCCCCTTTCCCGCACATCATTGTCCAAATGGGTGATCTCAACGGCTTCTTCCGCCGTGGGGGTCAGGATGAAGCCCTGCAGGGTGGCCCACTTCAGGCGTCCCGCCGCCCGCCACCGGCGCTCCCCCGCCAGGATCTGGAAGTTGAAGTCCGACAGTGCCCAGGGGCGGCCCTCCAAGGTTATCGGTTCGACAGCGCTCACCGCAAGCCGGGGGTTGTCCGGATGGGGCTTTACCCCTCCCACCAGGGGGTCGGCCTTGTCCGGTTGGACCTTGATGGGGTTCACCAATCCCCGGTCGGCCAGGTTATCGGCCAGTTCCTGGACGGCCTGGTCAGTCAAGGGCGGGCCGGGGTTTTCGGGGTTGGGGCGGATGTTGGCCAGCGGGATGGCTTGGACGCCGGGAAACATTTCCGGCAGCAGGGCTAGAATGGCTTCGATCTGGACGGGCATATAGATCCTCCTCGAAATAATAATTGATGATGATCGAGGAGATTAATTTCGTTTCGGCGGATGTTCAAGCGAATGAAATAAATTTTCGGGAGGATGGTTTTACAAGGGGATTAGCTGTTTATTTTCTGTCCGCTTTAGGCACGTCATGAGAATGGGCTAGAAGCGGTAGGATGACTGGCGGTAAAAAAAGAACCCGGTTCGGAAAAAAACGGATTATTTTAATGTCGGCCTAGCTCTTTTTCATGTTCCCCTTTTTGTCTGCATCGCCTTTCTTTTTAAATTTAGTACTGCAAATTTAGCGGCTTTTTTGGGTAAATCCCTTAGTACTTCTGGTAGTAAAAGCAATAAAACATTTTCCAAACCAACCTTTGCGATCTTTCGACCTGATAAATTGCTAAGACCGTCTATTATGTTTGAATTCATATTTTTTTCCGCATATTTAAAAATCTCTTCAAATAAACTATTAATGCTCCCAATATGATTTTTTTTCAACATTTCATCCAAATTCATTACAAGAGTAGATGAAAAATCAATGTAGGCTCTTCTGCTTTCTCCTAAACAATAAACACTGGTTAGCAGTAAATCGACATCGCCGCTATACTCCCATTTAATTTTTTCTTCCAAACTTTTTCGGAATAAGTTGAAAGCTTCTGGACTGTAATCCCAGACCTTTTCACTAACAGCTTTATTATTTTTTATGAACGAGCCTTTTCTTTTCCCAAAATTTTCGCTAATGGGCCCGTAATGTGAATCGATTTCTTTTTCTGAATATCCTGGAAAGAAAAAATAAACAGATTCTCCTGACCTCACATGGTAATACGTCAAGAACGGCAAAATAGATGTTTGAGAAACCTCGGATTGTGGCTGTGCAAAAAGAATACCGAGTAAACAAACGGTACCTGGCTTAATATTTTTATTTTTAAATTCATTTTCTAAATATCTAACTATTTCAATAAAGGACTTATTAACCGGAATCATTCGACCACCTATTTAAAAAGTATTATTAATTTTTTACAGTGCTGAACGGTTCAGCCGAATCCATTTTTTCGGTGGAACTCTAACTTTACCCCTTGGTTACATTCGGAGTGCCGAGGGCGTATTATTTTTTATCCTCACATTGTTTCAACGAAACATGTAATTCGGTTATTTTTAAATTCAAATCGTTAACAACTTGGTTTAAGCGCTGAACTTCATTTTGAGAATTGTTAAGATCAATTCTCAAAGAATCGTTAGTCCTCAATAAATTTAAGGCATTCAAAGTTCCGGCCCCAGGAACGAAAACACTGCCACCATCAACAAGCGTTCTCGATTTTTTATATATTACAAGCTCTTTTTCTAGATTTTTTGATTGAGCGCTCAGTTCTTCAATTTGCCGTCTAAGCTGACTTTGTTGATCTCGGTTTAGGGTCTGCTCGTTCGTCAGAGCTCGTTGATGTTCTGCACTAAGATTTTCGAATTCATATTGAGCTCTAGGAACAAGCTTTAAGGACAATTTATTTGTCCACTCCTTATAACGATCGTATGTTTCTTTAAGCCAAGGCGCCGCAGCCAGAAAAATGAATGTAATCACCGTAGGAATCAGCAATAGATTAAACCAATTATTCCAATTCAAATAATTGAGATGAACAAAACAAATGGTCGCTTGTGGAGTCTCAAGACCACGAAAAATGTAGTAAATAACTTCCCAATTCCAAAGAAGAGAAGAAGTAAGAAAGACACCAATAACGGGATGATTAATCCTAGCCCAAAGACCATCTCCAGCAGCTTTGAGATCATCACTCATGCTAGTTCCTTTTTCTCAACCACGAGAACTGCTTTTTACTAGGTTTCTCAGCAAGGAAAGGGGTCAGACTTGGCGTCCCCCGATTTCACCCTATATTCCTCAAGGCCCAATCCCGAAATTCTTATCAAATTAAATTAAATACTTTCATTCAAGATTTTCAGAAATACTAAAAATAAATTGAATTAATCCAGCTTTTACACGATTTAGTTCTGTAATTGCTTCTTCAATACTCTTGATTTTGAATTCGTCCATAATAAAGCCCTCGTAGATTTTGCCTTCTGCTTTTATGCCTTTAATTACGTCATTTAATTCGTCAGTGTGTTTTTGAGCTCTTACGGAAAAAAACAAAGTAATAAGAATAGCGATTAATAACAAAGCCATAAATGATTGAAGCATTGCAGATGTTTGAGAGACTAACAAATTACAGTCGACATCTTTGACTGCGCTATTGAACATTCTGTTAAAGCTGTAATAAACGAAATTAAAAAAACCAAGTGAATATAAATCCGTAACAAAATAATTTTTATTAATTCTATACAAACCAAAATTGATTGCCGCAAAGGAAATCACAGTAAACACAAAAAGCCAAATAACATTTAATATATAAGAAACAATGTTTAATCCACTGTTTGAATAGTCTCTAAGTTTTTTTACGCTATATAAACAAAGCCGATTGCACAAAACTACCATTTGCAAACTAGAAGTCCATTTTTGTAACTGTTGTTGATTTAAATTTTGAACTGGAAGGTTTTTTATTTCGTCATCGATTTTGAACGTAAAAGAACTGAATTTTCGAAACCCGGAAAATATTTTTAAATAAACTTGAAAAATCGCAGACGGCTTGAAAACAAAAACAAACGCCTGAAAGTAAGAAATAAGAATTAATATCAGAATAAGAACTAGGGAAATCCATATCATCGATGGATTATTCGAGTTAAACAATAATGCTAGAGCGATTAGATAAATGGTTAAAAAAATAAAGTTATATTTGAACGATCTAAAATAAGAAATCATTCCGTTAATAAACAAAAAGGCTAAATTCCAGCTTTTTTTCTTGAATATCCAATATGGGATTCTAATAAATAAAAATAGCAATGGATAAAAAAGAAGCACAAAAAGATACCAAAGTAAATTTTTGTATTTCATGCCCAAGAGCAACAAAGAGATTATTGACGCAAAAAAAATAACTTTTAAATTAAGCAGCCAAGAATAGTTCGGAAAAAATCTATTGAAAAAATATACATCAATGTCGATAACAAAAAGCTTAAGAAAAATATAAATCCAAAAAATAACCGGGAAGGATTCAGAAAAGATCCGTCCAAAAAAAGCACCTATTTTTAATCCAAAGGTGGTTTTTTTCTCAGCAGGTGTGGAAGTTGTTTTTTCGATTAAATTGTCCAAATTATGACTCTTTTACGTCTCAAAATCATCTTGAGCAAATATAGCGTCTACAAATTGTAAGTCAAGAAATAAGAATACAGGCGTATTCCTTGTTTCTAATAAAAAAACCCCGCCCTCAGTGAAGAGAGCGGGGTTTCGGTCATCATTGCCCCCCGATAAGGGGGACAAAGCTTTCAACTGATCATTCTCGCGATCAGGAGCAACCGCTAGTGCTTCCGCAATTCAACCCTTCGACTCCCTGCAGTCGCTCGGGGGGTTGCTCTTAAGAGCAACCGCTTGTGGAACCACAGTTTAAACATTTATAGCAAGCCGCGTTGCGAACCATGATCGTTCCGCATTCCGGGCAAGGAGGGGCATCCGCCTGGGTCTGGAACACGGCCTGGTCGCGCTTGTCGGCCGCCGAAACCTCTTCCTTCGTATGAACATGGGCGTGCGCCGTCGAAGTAGCGGGTGCCGCCGGGGCCGCCGTGGCGGTGGAACCGGTGGACTTGGCCACGTGGGCGTTCTCGATGGCGTCGTGGTTTTCCGCCGCGCCCCTCTCCCCTGCCGGCAGGAACTTCAAGGCCAGCCAGCGGAAGATGTAGTCGGTGATGGACTTGGCGAAGCGCACTTCAGGGTTGTTGGTGATGCCCGAGGGCTCGTACCGGCTGTGGCTGAACTTGTTCACCAAGACCTTCAAGGGCACGCCGTACTGCAGGGCCAGGCTGATGCCCGTGGCGAAGCTGTCCATGAGGCCCGAGACCGTCGAGCCTTCCTTGGACATGGTGATGAAAAGCTCGCCCGGGGTTCCATCCTCGAACTTGCCCACGGTGATGTAGCCCTCGTGGCCGGCGATGGAGAACTTGTGGGTGATGGCTTCGCGCTCGTCGGGCAGGCGGCGGCGGATGGGCTTGGCGGCCTTGGGCTTGCCGTCCGCGTCCAGGTTGGTGGAAAGGGGCTGGCTTCGCTTGCAGCCGTCGCGGTAGATGGCGACCGCCTTGAGCCCCAGCTTCCAGCTTTCGATATAGGCCTGCATGATGTCATCCACCGTGGCCTCGTTGGGCAGGTTGACGGTCTTGGAAATGGCGCCCGACAGGAAGGGCTGCACCGCGCCCATCATGCGGATGTGGCCCATGTAATGGATAGACCTTGTGCCGTTCATGGGCTTGAAGGCGCAGTCGAACACCGGCAGGTGCTCGGTCTTCAAGTGCGGCGCGCCCTCGATGGTGTCGTGAGCCTCGATATAGGCCAGGATGTCCTTCACCTGGGTGTCGGAGTACTTGAGGTTGCGCAGGGCCTCGGGGACCGTCTGGTTGACGATCTTGATGACGCCCCCGCCCACCAGCTTCTTGTACTTGACCAGGGCGATATCGGGCTCGACGCCCGTGGTGTCGCAATCCATCAGGAAGCCGATGGTGCCCGTGGGCGCCAAAACACTCACCTGGCCGTTGCGGAAGCCCCATTCCTTGCCGTGGGCGACGGCTTCCTTCCAGACCGCCTGGGCGGCGATGAACAGGTCGTCGGGAACGCCGTCGCGCTTGATCTGGGCGGCCGCGGCCTGGTGCATCTTCATGACTTTCAGCATGGGTTCCTCATTGCGGGCATAGCCGGCGAAGGGCCCCACTTCCTTGGCGATCTTGGAGGACATCAAATTGGCCTCGCCCTGCATGAGGGCGGTGATGGCGGCGGCGTATTCGCGGCCCCCGTCGCCGTCGTAGGGCAGGCCCCGGCTCATGAGGAGCGCGCCCAAATTGGCGTAACCCAGCCCCAACGGCCGGTAGTCGTGGCTGTTGCGCTCGATGGGGCGGGTGGGGTAGCTGGCGTTGTCCACCGTGATTTCCTGCGCCAGGATGGTGATGTCGACCGCGTGCTTGAAGGCCTCGATGTCGAATTCGCTCTCCGGGGTGCGGAACTTCATGAGGTTCAAGGAGGCCAGGTTGCAGGCCGAATCGTCCAGGTACATATACTCGGAGCAGGGGTTGCTGGAGTTGATGCGCGCCGTATTGGAGCTGGTGTGCCACTTGTTGATGGTGGTGTCGTACTGCATGCCCGGGTCGCCGCAGATCCAGGTGGATTCGGCCATCATGCGCAGCAGTTCCTTGGCCTTGTAGGTGTCCATGGGCTTGCCGTCTTTGCGGGCCTTGGTGGTCCAGGTGCCGTCTTTTTCGGCGGCGTTCATGAAATCGTCGGTCACGCGCACCGAGTGGTTGGCGTTCTGGAATTGGATGGAATCATAGGCGCCGCCGGGCACGTTGAAACCGCCCTCGTAGCCGGCCTCGATCAGGGCCCAGGCCTTTTTCTCCTCGTCGCTTTTCGACTTGATGAAGTCCACGATGTCCGGGTGGTCGGCGTCCAGGATGACCATCTTGGCCGCGCGGCGCGTGCGCCCGCCCGACTTGATGACGCCCGCGAAGCTGTCGTAGCCCTTCATGAAGGAGACGGGGCCGGAGGCCGTGCCGCCGCCCGAGAGTTTTTCCTTGGAGGAGCGCAGGGACGAGAAGTTCGTGCCCGTGCCCGAGCCGTATTTGAAGAGCATGCCTTCGGTCTTGGCCAGGTCGAGGATGGATTCCATGGAGTCGGAGACGCTGTTGATGAAGCAGGCCGAGCACTGGGGCCGGGCCTCGATGCCCACGTTGAACCACACGGGCGAGTTGAAGGCCATCTTCTGGTTGACGAGCAAATGCAGGAGTTCGTTGTGGAAGATTTCGGCGTCCTCGTCGGTGTCGAAGTAGCCCATGTCGCGGCCCCATTCGGCGATGGTGTCGGCCACGCGGCGGATGAGCTGCTTGACGGAGCGTTCGCGCTTCTCGGTGCCCAGGGCGCCGTGGAAGTATTTGGAGACCACGATGTTGGTGGCGGTTTGCGACCAGGTCTTGGGGACCTCGACGTCCTTTTGCTCGAAAATCACTTTTCCTTTTTCGTCGGTGATGGAGGCGGAACGCAGTTCCCACTCCACTTCATCAAAGGGATGGACCCCCTTCTTGGAAAAATAGCGCTTGATCTTCAGGCCGCCGTCACGGGTGAACGTGTTGGGCCTCACGAAGGTTGGGGTTACGGCGTTGGACTGGGCAGACTTGGACATGCTTCCTCCTTACATCTATTTAGAACGTTCCCGGAACGGTTTCGGCCGTCACCGGGGCCAAGAATGCCCGCCTGGAGTTAACGGGATGTTAAAACCAGTGGACGCTTCTTTGGTTGTAGTGGATGTTGAAAATCGGATCAGTCGTGCGGAGCTGGCGGGACAGTAGTTGAGGCGCTGCGGTCGGATCCCCCGGTGAATATCCCCCTCGTAAACATCCCGCCCTCGGGCGCCGGTACTTCCCCCATGGCATCGCGAAAGGCGGTCCAAAACATTGGTGTCTTACTTTGCGACCCCCAAGACTTGGTAGTCAAGGGGGGCTCGTCACCCCAATTGTTTCGGTCAATCTTCAGACAATATAGGGCGAAAATCGTTATTTAACACCACATTTTGTTGACTGGGTGTTTATACACCACTAGATATGGGCCGTCAAAGGGTTTTTTGTTAAATCTCTCATGGATCCCGCGCAAAAGGCGTTCCAAACCTTCAACCAAGCTTGGAACCACGGATTCATGGATCAAAGCCAAAACAAAACCATCTTAGCCACGCGCCCTGAAGCTACAAACCAGCTTCGAAGCACGGATGCATGGGATAAATGGGATTAAAACCACTAACGGCAAGGCACCCAAAGACCAAGGTCATTGGAACCACCCCTTCGACATTGCTCAGGGCCCTGAGGCTCTCGAAGGGCAAGGCACCAAGGGCACCAAGAAAAGCAAATCTTTTTAGCCACAGATGCACACAGATGAACACAGATAGGAAAAAGGCATCGGCATTGGCCCGGATGAAGCAAGCAAACTGCTTTTAGTTTGTGCGGCGTTAGAAAATCAAATTCCCACGCCGAGGCCTATCGGATGATGGTTTCCACCGAGTCGATGAAGCGGTAAAGGTCGAGAATATCCACCCCCAGCGCCGCGGCCAGTTTTTCCACGACCTGGACGGTCGGGTTGGACGCAGGATGGGCCTCTTCGATCTTCCTCAGGACGGGATGGGGAATCTTGGCCTTCGCGGCCAGCTGTTCGCGGGTCATCTTCTTTTTGAGGCGCAGGGCCGTGACATTGGCGCCGAGGCGCGACCCGGGGGTCGGGTTTTTCAGGGCCCGGTAGAGGTGGGGATGGTGCTTCTTGAGTTGGGCCATGGCGGCCGGGCTGGGCTTCACCGACATGGATTTTTTCTGGGTTTTCAATTCTTCCTCCCTTGGCTGGTTATTCCTGGCTTCATGATCTTACTCCCTTCGGGGCGGCAAGGGGGAGCGGATCCGTGGCGACCGAACCCAGGATCGCGGACGTTTCGGCCCCGGTGAGGAAACGCCATTGGCCGGGTTCGGTGTCCAAATGGACCGGCCCGATGGAGACTCGGGTCAGGTCCAAGGCCTTGAAGAATTTCCGGAGCCGGGCATCCTTGAGCGCGCCGAACATGCGGCGGATATGGCGGTTCTTGCCCTCGTCCAGGGTGACCTTGAGGAGCGTGTTCGGGCCCACCACCCCCAAGACCTCCACCGATTTGGCCTTGAGAAGCCCGATGGAAGTTTCGACGCCCTGGAGGACCTTCTCCAGGTGCTCCCGCCGCGGGCGGCCCTTCACCCAAACCTCGTAGGTTTTATCGATATGGCCCGGCGTTTGGAGGCGGTAAACCAGGGGGCCTTCGTGGACAAACAGGAGCAGGCCGGTGGAATCCTTGTCGAGGCGCCCGACCGGAACCCAACCCTGGCCGTGGAATTCGGGGGGAAGGAGCGAATAGACGGTTTTGGGGTCCGGCCCTTTTTCAATCCGGGCGGCCTTGGGCCGGGTGACCACATAGCCTTTGGGTTTATGGAGCATCAGGATTCGCGGGGTCATTCGAAACCGTAACCGAGGCCCAGGTACAGTTCCAAGTCCGGAAACATGATCGCCCCCCCGTCCTCGCTGGCATAGGAAATGGAGGCGGTTTGCCCCGAACCGTCCTTGGCATCCACCGTTTGCGGGCTGGGGAGAAAGGCGGTGTTCCCCTTGATGCCCAGTGAGAAGAAAAGCCTGTCCCGGGAAGGATAAAAATCGAGCAGGTGAAGGTCCGTATAAAGGGCGAAGGCGGAAATGTCCCTCTGCCCCCGGAAGACATCCGAAGGATCCGCCCCGTTGAAGGAAAGATGGTAAGTCAGGTCAAAATGGGTGATCCCGACCGCCAGTGAATTGAGGACGCGGAATTCCCCCTGATTCGACCGGTGAAAGGCCAGGTCCAGGGTGACGAAATCATGGACGTCCAGGCCGATATTAAAATTGGTGTAGGAGCTGTTGTAAAACACGAAAAAATTCTGGCCGGCGGCCGACTGGAACGAAATGCTTTGGGTCTCAAGGGCAACCTCGGCCCAAAGGGGCCCGGCCAGGTTCCGGGAATAGGCCAGGGCCACCGATTGCCCGAAATAATTCGAGCCCACCTGGATTTGCCCGGAATTAGGAAGGGAATCTTTGTCCTGCCCCCAAGCCGTGGAGCACTGGAAACAGGCCAAGAACGCCAAAAAGAAATAGTGCCTCACTCATACCTCTTCCCTACGGACAACCTGGGCCTTCCCTGACGGCTGCGGACTGCCAACTGACAGCCGCCTCTAAACGCCCTTGGCCTTGAGTTCCGCCGCCAGGTTCTCGAAGCCCTTCTTGCCCAACAGCGCGAACATGTTCTTCTTATAGGCTTCCACACCCGGCTGGTCGAAGGGGTTGATGCCCACCAGGGTGCCCGAGATGCCGCAGGCCATCTCGAAGAAGTAATAAAGGTAGCCCAGGGTGTACTCGCTGATGTCCTCGAGGGTCAGCCGGATGACCGGAAGCCCCCCGTCCTTGTGCGCCACCGCCGTGCCCTTGAAGGCCTGCTCGTTGACCCAGGAGAGCTTCTTGCCCGCCAGGAAGTTGAGCCCCTCGCGGTCGTCCTTGTCCTTGGGGATCACGACGTCCGCGTCCTCGTCCTTGACCCAAAGCATGGTTTCCAGCAGGTTGCGCTGGCCTTCCTGCAGGTACTGGCCCATGGAATGCAGGTCCGTCGTCAGGTCCACGCTGGCCGGGAATAGCCCCTTGCCTTCCTTGCCCTCGGACTCGCCGTAAAGCTGTTTCCACCACTCGCTCACGTAGTGCAGTTCGGGCCGGAAGTTGGCCAAAACCTCGGCCACTTTCCCCTTCTTATAGAGAAGGTACCGGGCCGCGGCGTAGCGGGCCGAGAGGTTGGCCGAGAGGTCGGTGGACTTCACGGCCTTGGCCGCGTCCTGGGCGCCCTTGAGCAGTTGGGCGATGTCGAAACCAGCCGCCGCGATGGGCAAAAGCCCCACGGGCGTCAGCACCGAATAACGGCCCCCCACGTCGTCGGGGATGACGAAGGTGGCGTAGCCTTCGGCGTCGGCCATGCCCTTGAGGGCCCCCTTGGCCTGGTCGGTCACGGCCGCGATGCGGGCCTTGGCCTTCTTCTTCCCCACCGCCTTCTCGACCCAGCTTTTGAGGATACGGAAGGCCACGGCGGGCTCGGTGGTGGTGCCGGACTTGGAGATGACGATGATCCCGGTCTTCTTGGGGTTCAGGCTTTTAAGGAGCTTGTTAAAGGAAGTGGGGGAAAGGTGGTGGCCGGCGTAGTGGATCTTGTCGGACCCGCCCAGGGCCTCGATGGTGGATTTGATGCCGAGGTAGGAACCGCCGATGCCCACCGAGACCACCGACTCGCACTTGTCGAAGGCCTTGGCGGCTTTCCTCAGGGCCGGAAGCTGTTTTTGGGCGTCGAAGGGCAGGTCGATCCAGCCCAGGTAATCCGACCCCCGGCCGGTCTTTTCCAACAGGGACTTCAAGGCCGCCTCGACTTGGGGGGAGAGGGCCGCGATCTCTTGCTCGGAAACCAGGTCGGCGATGTAAGACAGGTCCAGCGAAAGGGGGGAAGGCATGGGAAACTCCTAAAAGCAAAATTAGTCGGCAGTCGGCAGTCGACGGTCGTCAGCCAGAAAAATATAAAGAAAACCCCGCTCGAAAGCGATATTTAGCTTAGATATTTATGTTTTTAAGGATTTTCCTGCCGACTGTGAACTGTCGACTGTTGACTGCCGTTACTTGATCTTGAACTTCTCGACCATGGATTTGAGCTCGATGGACATGGCCGCCAGCTCGCGGCAGGTGGCGGAAACCTGCTCCATGCTGGCCGACTGCTCCTCGGTGGAGGCCGATACCTCCTGGGTGGAGGCGGCGGACTGCTCGGAGACCGCGTTGATGTCCTGGATGCTGTGCAGGATGCGGGTATAGCGCAGGGACTGGGCGTTGATGGCGTCCGCGATGCTCTTGGTGTGGGTCACCACGCCGTCGATGACGGCCACGATCTCGTCCAAGGCCGATTCCATGCCGCGGATGGTTTCCTTGCCGCCCTGGGCCTCGTCGGCGCTTTTTTCCATGGACTGCACCACCGCCGTCGTCTCATCCTGCATTTCCGAGACCAGGGCCGTGATTTCCTGCACCGCCTTGCTCGACCCGTCGGCCAGGGCGCGGATTTCCTCGGCCACCACCGCGAAGCCCCGTCCCTGCTCCCCGGCCCGGGCCGCCTCGATGGCGGCGTTGAGGGAAAGCAGGTTGGTCTGCTCGGCGATGCCCGAGATGAGTTCCACCACCCGGCCCACTTCCTTGCTCTTGGCGCCGAGTTTTCCCACCATGTCGGAGTTCTTGAGGATCTGCTCGCTCAACTGCACCATCTTTTCGATGGCGCTGCGGGCCATCTTGCCGCCCACCCGCGCCGTATGGGTGGCCTTGTCCACCGCGCCCGTGGTCTCGTGGGCCTTGCGCTCCACGTCCTTCATGGTCTCCTGCACTTCCTGCATGAGCTGGTTGACCTCGGCGATCTTGACGGCCTGCTCTTCCGCCCCCTTGGCGATCTGCTGCACGGTGGTGGTCACGTCGCCGCTCATGGCCGAGACCTCGGCGGTGGAATGGGTGAGGGTCTCCACCTGCTGGGTCAGCTGGTGGGAATGCTCCAGCACGCGCATGACCATGGCCCGGATGCGGCCGATGAAGGAGTTGAACCAGCGGCCCATCTCCCCGATCTCGTCGCCGGTCCTCACCTGGATCTGGAAGGTCAGGTCCGCCTCGCCCTTGGAGAGGGCCTCCAGCTCGCCCTTGACCGTATTGATGGGCCGCACGACGAAATGGGAGAAGACCGGCAGGAGGATGAGCAGGAGCAGCAGCGCCACGGCCAGGGCCGCCCCCAGGAAGATCCCCAGGGTCCTTTGGAAGGCCTTTTGCACCGCCGGCTCGACGGTGGAAAGGGGCGTCTCCATCTCCAGGCCCGCCACCAGGTTGCCGTCCTCGTCGTGGAAGGGCAGGATATAGCGGAGCAGCCCGCCTTTCGGGGTGGAGAGGGATTGAACCGGCGGGAGCTTGGCGTCGTCCACCAGGGGAAGCCGCGTTTTCAGGTCGCCCGTTTGGCCGGGAAAATCATCCGAGATCTGTTCCTGGACGATCGCCTTTGCCTTCGGGTCGAAAAGGATATAGGAGGAGGCGTTGTAGCTGCTCGCCAGGTCGGAGAGGACCTTCGCGAGTTCCCGGGAGCGGTTGTAGCGCACCGCCTTGGAAATCTCGAGCTCCAGGAGCCTCGCCGAAAAGCGCAGGGAATCCAGCCGCTGTTGGAGGACCTCCTGCCTTTGCCGGGAAAGGATGTAGGTGCCGATGGCCGCCTCCGCCAGCAGGAAACAGGCAAGGATGACCATGACCACGCGGAAGCCCAATTTGCTTCGGAACACTTCGGGGCCTTTCTTAAGGCAGGCAAGGGTGGAATGAAACGCGGATATTTTAACCCGAATCCCCGGGACGCCACCCAACAAATAGCCCGGACCGGCGGCCTCAAAAGTCTATTTTTTCCCCTCAAATGGGGCTTTTTCCCCTTTCGGGGTTTTCATCGCCAGGGAAAGGCGCTGGAAAAAACCAGGGCCCCATACAGGAAAATCCGAGTAGTGGGTTAGTTTGATTGCCAACCGTTCTCCCCCTCTGAAAAAGGACCTTCGGTTTTGTGGGTACACAGGGGGTTTTCCCTGTGAACGCTTTTGGGATTAAGGGGGAGTTAGTCTTATCGTTTCAATCGGGAAAAGGCTAATACCCCCCTCCCCCCTTTTTCAAAGGGGGAGTTAATTCAAACTGACCCATGACCAAAATCTGGAGCGGCAAGGATTTGAAGGTCATCATTTCGGTGGACGCCGCCGGGAAATAGGGCTCAACCTACAAAACCCTCTTTTGCCACAGATGCATGGGATACATGGGATAAAACCCCAAAAATACCCCATCCCGGCGCTTTGATTTCACCTTCTTAAATTCTTAAAACCAATAATCCTTTATCAGTGGCTAAAGGATTTTCTTTCTTGGCGGGCTTGGCAACCTTGCCCTTCGAGAACCTCAAGGCCCTGAGCAATGTCGAAGGGGTGGTCAATCGGCTTTTATTTTTTAGCGGGTTCGTCGTCGTCGAGGAAAGAGGACATCACCTTCAGGTTCCCCACGATGTTGGGCAGGGCGGCCACCAGCTGCTTGACCTGCTCGCCGCTGTTGGACCGGCCGAAGGAGAAGCGCAGCCCCTGTTTGGCTTCCTTGGGGGAGCGGCCCATGGCGATCAGCACATGGGAGGGCGGCGCCGAGCCGGCCGCGCAGGCCGCGCCCGAGGAGACGGCGAAGCCCGCCGCGTCCAGGCTGTGCACCAGGCTTTCCCCCTCCAGGCCGGGCAGGGTGATGTTGAGGAGGCCCGGGACCCGCTCGTCGGATTTTTCCGGCCCGTTCACCTTCAGGTCCTTGAAATGCTTCCTTAAATCGTCCACGAAGAGGTCGGCCATGACGCGCAGCCGGCCTCCCTCGTTGGCTTCGTCGCAAATCCTCACGGCCGCCGCGCCCAGACCCACGATGCCCGCCACGTTTTCCGTGCCGCCCCGCCGGTCTCTTTCCTGCCCGCCGCCGTGCACCAGGGGCACCAGTTCCACGCCCTTGCGCTGGTAGAAGAATCCGCTGCCCTTGGGCCCGTAGATCTTGTGGCCCGAGACCGAAAGGAAGTCGATGTGGTCCCGGTCCACGTCCAGGGGCAGCTTGCCGTAGGCCTGCACCGCGTCGGTATGGAAGAGGATGCCCATCTCCCGGGCCATGGCGCCGATTTCCCGGAAGGGCTGGAGGGTCCCCACCTCGTTGTTGGCCGCCATGATGGAGATGAGCCCCGTCTCGCCGGGGCGGACGGCCTTCTTGACGTCTTGGGGATCGACCCGGCCCTCGGAATTGACGGGGATTTCGGTCACCGCGAACCCGTGGTTGGTCAGCCAGTCGCAGGTCTCCAGCACGCAGGCGTGTTCGATGGAGGAAATGATGATATGGCGGTACTTGCCGTGGAAGGCCCAGGCCACCCCCTTGTGGACCGCGTTGATGCTTTCGGTTGCTCCGCTGGTAAAGACGATTTCCCGGGGGTCGGCATTGAGGGTATCGGCGATTTGCTCGCGGGAGCGTTCGATGGCGTTCTTGGCGTCCCGGCCGTAGGCGTGCACGCTGGAGGGATTGCCGAAACTTTCCTTGAGGAAGGGTGTCATGGCTTCGAGGACTTTTTCATCCAGGGGCGTCGAAGCGGCATGGTCGAAGTAAATCATGGATATCCTTTAGGGAAATGAGGGGCTTAGTTTAGCATCTTTGGTTAAAAATGCAGAAATTCACCAGTAAAAAGGGCCGTTTCCCCAGGGGCCTAAATCGTTATCCGGACCGGCAAAATAGCGATATACTTTTTTCGTTCAAAGACAGTCTTTATTCCAAGCGGTTATCCGGAGGACACTTATGAAGTCCGTGGCGAAATTTTCCACCATGATCCTGGCCTGCTTTTCCCTGGCCTCCTGCACCACCAATATCTCTTCCCCTCCCCTGGTCCCGGGCGGCAACAACAGCAACAATTCCTCGACCGCAACCTCCATCACCCTGGGCACGCCCGCTATCCAGGCAGCCATCGCCAAGCAGGGGGGCATGACCCAGCCCGTCCAGGTGCTGATCATGACGACGGGAAGCTTGGTCAATAACGCGGCCATCACCTTGAGCGGCCCCTCGGTCAACCTACCCGTTACCTTCAATTACAGCACCTCCGCCGGCACCACTTTTATCGCCTATTACAACTCCAGCAACGCCTGGACCTACCAAGGCAACCAAAATTACACCTTGTCGATCAGCTACAGCGGCTACAGCGGCCAGGCCACCGTCCACTCGGTGGGGAACGTCTCCTTCACTCCCGGCGGTTCCAGCCTGTCGATCTCTTGGGTGGGCGGCGGCAACTACAACAGCCTCTTTGAGCTTCAAAATACCAGCCCCTTCAACCAGTACTCGATAAGCTCCGGGGTCAACTCGCCCTACACGGTGAACCAGTCCAGCCTGGGCAGCTATACGCCAGGAAGCTATAACATTCAGCTCAATGCGGAGCAGATGGATATCTCCTGCTGGCCCGGTGCCTTTGTTGGTTCCTATTTTTCCGCCAGCGACCAGGAATCCACCACTTACTGAGGCGGGCGAACCCCCAAAACAAAAAAAGCCCCGGGAAAACCCCCGGGGCTTTTTTATTTCCAGCCGGGTCAGGGCGCCAGCAAGACCTTTCCCGTGTTCCGGCGCTCCTCGATGTAACGGTGGGCTTCCCCGGCCTGGGCGAAGGGGAAGTTTTTGTCCACGCGGGGCTTGATCCAACCTTCCTTGACGCCGGTGAGGATCGACTTCATCCATCCGCCGATCTTTTCGCCCTCGTCCCAGAGGTGTCCCAGGTTCACGCCGAAAACGCCGTGGTTCCCGTTCATCAAGGTGATCATATTGAACCAGGGCGCCGCCAGGCCCACCTTCAGCAGCGACAACAACCGCGGGCCCTTCGATTCGGTGGCGCTGGAAACGCCGAAGGCGCCCAGCCGGCCCGTGGGCCTCAGCAGACGGTAATTTTTCCGCCACAACGGCCCCCCGATGGGGTCCAGGATGAGGTCCACGCCCCGGCCCTGGGTGGCGGCTTTGACTTGGTCAAACCAGTCCTTCCGGCGGTAGTCGATGGCGTGGTCCAGGCCCTGTTCCCTCAAGAAGGCGTGCTTGGCGGGGCTGGCCGTTCCCAGGGTCGACGCCCCGATATGCCGGGCCAGTTGCAGGGCGGCCAGGCCCACCCCGCCGCCGGCGTTGTGGATGAGGACCGTCTCCCCGGCCCGAAGGCCGCCCATGACCGCCACCAGTTGGTAGGCGGTCAGGTAATTGACCGGGATGGCCGCCGCTTCCTGGAAGGTCAGTTGGGAGGGCATCTCAAAAAGCTGGTTCGCGGGCACGTTGATCTTTTCCGAGTAGCCCCCGAAACGCGTCAGGGCGAAAACTTCCTTGTCCCGCCACTTGGGTTCCACGCCCGGGCCCAGGGCCTCCACCTGGCCCGCCACCTCGTAACCCACCACGCAGGGCGGCTGGGGCGCGTCCGGGTAAAGGCCCTTTCGGGCCATCAGGTCGGCGAAATTGACCCCGGCGGCCTTGACGGCGATGGTGACTTGCCCGGCCGGGGGCGCGGGAAGTTGGCCTTCCCGGACTTCCAGGGCCTCCGGCCCGCCGTAGCGGGTGATCCAGATTTGTTTTACTGAAGACATAGGGCCCGTCCTTTCCCTGCCGTTTGGCCCCTAGCTGTTGCCGTCGACGATGACCGCCACGCCCGTACCCGGGATGGGGTTCCCATTGCTGGTCGCCGTCACGGTGGTGTTGCCGGCGTTGGTGTTGCCCTGGCAGAAGGCGCTTGAACTGCCGCTAGGAGAGCTCACCAGGTTCACGGTGAAGGCGATCGTGTCTCCCTTGGTCACCCCCAGGTTGCCGCTGAAAGGGAAGGCCACGGGGGAGTAATAGGCCCCCGTCGCCACGAGCGAAACCGAACCGCTGGAAGCGGTACCGATGGAGGTGTTGGTGGAATTGTCCTTGGCGGAAACGCTGTAGCTGTAATTTCCGTTTTGGTTCACCCGGACCCAAAGGGTCACGGCGCTCATGCTGGTGCCGGGATAGGGCTGGATGTCGAATCCATAAGCGCCGTTGATGGGTTCGCTGGGGTCTGGATTCCCGTCCCAGGGGTTCGAGACGATGGGCGCATTGGGGGAACTGGGCGGCTTGGCGGGGCAACCCGCGCACAAGGCCGCTAAGCCGAGTAAAAAAACCAGGCTTTTCATTTGGAGTTTGTTTTTTTCTTCCCTAACCATGATGTTTTGACGCTTGTCCGGGAAAAAAGGCCCTGGGATCACGAAGAAAGGATCCATTCCGCCAATCCCCGCCATTCGATTTCCTGGATGGCCGCGAGGGTTTTATAAGCCGGCGTTTGGGCGTCCTTTTTCCGGAATTCATCGCACAAATCCACGAAAGCTTCCGGTTCCCACTGTTTTGATTTTTCCATCTTCCGGGTGAAAGAATCCAGCCCCAAAGCGGACATTTTTCCAAGGAGGGCCAAAGCCTCCCGGCCGATCCCCGCCGAAACCTTGGCGGGCAGCTTCACCCGGGCATACCAATACCTGGAATTGCCCGCGTCCGGCTCGCGGCGGTGCAGGATGGCGTGAATCCAATTCCCCGCCGCCGTCCCCTCGTGCGTATTGGCGATATCGTGCGCTTCCTCGAAGCAGTCGAAAGAGAGGTAAAGGGCGCCTTGGATCAGGGAAGGGGTTGGGGAATTCGGCACGCCCAGTTCGTTTTCCGAAAGGGCCGCCACCGCCTTGCGGCCTTCGGCGACGGGCTTGCCCCGCTCCAGCCGCTCGAAAGGGCGGGGAGACTGCTTCAAGGCCAGGTCCATGATTTTAACGAGGGAGGAATTTTGCATAACCGTTCCGGGGAATGTCGGTTCTCTTAACCGTTATTGTCCACCGGCCCGGCCATAAATCAATCCTTCAGTCCCCCGCTTGTACGGACCCGGAAACGGGCGCCCCCTGGGGTCCGGTTTTGGGATTTTCCCGGTAACGGTACAGGTAAAGGGCGCCGCTGAAGCCGAGGATGATGCAGAAGATGAGGAGCAGGTTGCTGTAAATGGCGCTATGTTCCGGAATAAGGGCGAGCCAAAGGGACGACCCGAGCCACCGGGCCGCGAGGATCTTGCCCACCACCGCCGTTCCCAGGGCCCCCGAAATCGTGCCCGCCAGGTTGAAGACCCCCATGCCGATGCCCGTTTCCTCTGGGGTGAGCGTCTGGGAGACGCTGTTGACCAGCGCGGTCTGGGAAAGCGAGAAGCCGATGTAAACCAGCACCAGGCAGGCCCCCACCACATAAAAAGAAAGGGGGAGCCCGAAAGCCATCAGGACCATGCCGGAAGCCAGTGAAGAAAGGCCCAACACCACCACGAAGGGGTTCCCCTTGCGGTCCGCCAGGCGCCCCCCGTAGGAGCCGAAGAAAACCGAACTCATCGCCCCGGGAAAAAGCACGAAACCGATGGAGCGGGTGTCCATCGTATAGAGGTCGTTGAGCATGAGCGGCACCAGGAAGAGAACCCCGATCACCACGGAAAAGAGAAGGAGCCCCACAACGATACCGTCCCTGAACTTCACGTTGCCGAAAAGGTCCGGGGGGATGAAGGGGTCCTTCGCCCCGTGCAGGCGAAACAGGAGCCCGGTGAGCGAACCGGCGAAGGCCGCTCCACAGGCCCAGCCCCCGAAATTGAGCAGGAGGACGAGGAATCCCACCGTCAGCGCCGTCAGGACGGCCCCGGGCAGGTCCACCCCGCCCGGCTTGCGCCCTTCCTCCGGAAGTTCCCGGTTGAAGACGGGGATGGCCGCCAGCATCAAAAGGGGGATCAGGAAAAGGTCGGCCCAGTGGAAGGTCTCGGAAACGAACCCGCCCACCACCGGCCCCATGCCGATGGCCAGGGAGACGAAGGAGGTGATGTTGCCGAAGACCGCCCCCCGCTCCTCGACGGCGAAATAACGGACGACCAGCGTGAAAACGAGGGCGGGAATGGCCGAGGCCCCCATTCCCTGGATGGCCCGGCAGAGGATGACCAGGGGATAGGAGGATTGGAGGATGAAACCCAGCACCGACCCCGCGTTATAGACCAGGATGCCGATGATAATGAGCCGCTTCATGGGGTAGAGGTCGGAAAGCCGCCCGAAAACCACCATGCCGATGCCGAAAAAGACCATGAAGATGGTCATCATCCAGCTGACACCGGCCGGGGTCAGTTGGAACTGAAGGGCCACCTTGGGCGTGGAGACATTGAAGACCGTTTCGTTCAGGACCGCGAAGAAGATCAGGTAGATGATCCACGGCACCAGTTTCTTGCGGTTGATTGTCTTTTCCGTCTCCACGACATCCATCCCTTCAAACTTCAAAAAAACTCAAGCCATAGAGGCCACAGATAAAAAACCTAAAATTTTTGCCACAGATGAATGGGATAAATGGGATGCGGCTCAAAAAAATAATGGCCAAACCATGTGGAAAGCTTTGATTTTGTGTTCTTGATCAATAAATCCTTATCTGTGTTTATCCCATCCATCTGTGGCTAAACAGGTTTCGGTTTTATTTACCCGGCGTTTCGGCGGCGGCCTTGAGGTCGGCCAGGCCCTTCTCGAACTGTCCGCCCACCATCTTGTCCATGTTCATGAAAAGGTGGAAGATCTTCCCGATGAACGGCACATTGCCGTCCATGGCCCAGGTGACCTTCGTGGAAGTCCCCCAAGGGACCAGGGTGAAGAGGGCTTTATCTTGGGCCGCCATGGGCTTGAGGAAGTCGAGCTGGATCGCGACCTCCATGGGGGTGGCGTCGGTGATCTCCATGCGACCCTGCCCCACCTGGCCGTTGCCCACCCACTCGTAGACGGCGCCCTTCCCGCTGGCCGCGCCGCTATAAGTGACCTTCATGGAAGGGTCCATCTTCGCCCAGGGGTCCCAGGCGCCCCAATTGTGGAAGTCGTTGATATGGGGCATGATCTTGTCCGGCGCGGCCGCGACGGTCACGGTGCGCTCCACGTGGAAGGTATTGGGCTGGAAGCAAGCCGCGACGAGGATTCCGGCGATGATGACGGCTAAGACCACCAGGATTTTCTTCAACATTTACTCTCTCCTTTTTTCTTTTAACGGCGCGGTATGTTATTTCCCGTCGTAAGCCTTTTTCAAGGCCTTGAGGTCCAGCTTGATCATCTTCATCATGGCCTGGAAGGCCCGGCCTGCTTTTTCCCGGTCCTTGGACTGGATCATTTTCATCAACTCCTTGGGCGTGATCTGCCAAGAAAGGCCGTATTTGTCCACCAACCAGCCGCAGGCCACTTCCTTCCCCCCTTGGGTGAGTTTTTTCCAGTAATAATCCACTTCTTTTTGTGTGTCACATAGCACGGAGAGGGAAAAGGCGTCGGTGAGGGGATGCCCCGGCCCGCCGTTCATGGCCGTGATGTCCTGCCCGTTGACCTGGAAGTCCACCACCAAGACCGATCCCGCGGGTCCCGACGGGTTCCCTCCCGGGGCGCGGGTCACTTTTTTGATCTTGGACTTCTTAAAGATGGAGACATAAAACTTCGCGGCTTCCTCGGCTTCCTTATCGAACCACAAAAACGGCGTTGGTTTGGGCATAAGTTCCTCCTTATTTTTTCAGCACCACATGGGTTGCCTGCTCGGTGGGAACGCGCTCGACGCACTTAAAACCCAGCTCATGCAGGTCAAGCCCGGAAAAAAGATTCTCGCCCCTTCCCATCAAAACCGGCATCAGGGCCAGGTGCATTTCATCCACCCAACCGGCCTTTAAATACTGGCGGATGGTCGCGGCGCCCCCGCCGATGCGCACATCCTTGCCTCCCGCGGCTTGTTGGGCCTGCCGAAGGGCCGATTGGATTCCATCCGTCACGAAAATGAATTTCGTCCCGCCTTCCATCTCGAGCGGTGGACGGGCATGGTGCGTCAAAACGAAGGTCGGCACATGGTAAGGCGGGTTGGTTCCCCACCAGCCTTTCCAGGATTCATCCGGCCAGGGCCCGCGGACGGGGCCGAACATATTTCGCCCCAATATCCAGGCCCCAATGTTCTTGAAGGACCTTTCGGCGAATTGGTTGTCCACCCCGGTCGTTCCGCCGCCGCTTCCATGCATGTCGTTGAATGTTTTCGTCGGGAAGAACCAGCCCATCAGTTCCGGGCCCCGGACCCCCAGGGGATTCTCCAGGCTTTGATCCGGACCGGCGGCAAAACCGTCGATGGAAACTCCTATAGCAGCAACCCTCACTTTACCCATCCGCGGCCTCCTTTTGATGACGGATTCCTCCCAAGTGGCCCTTCAAACGGCCCAGGTTCTGGTCCAGGCCTTCCACGGCCCCGTATTGCTTGGATACCCTCTCCCGTTCTTCGGCGCTTTTGAATGTCATCAGGAAATGGAGGAGGGTCTTGTCGCCCTTTTCCTCAAGGGTGATGGTGGTGCGGTGGAAAGGCTCCGAGACGTGGTCCATGACCAGGCGCTCGGGTTTCACGACCTCCACATAAACGATGTCGTTCGGGTAATCCCGGCCGTCAGGCCCGTGGAAGATGAAATTCCAGGCGCCGCCCGTGCGCACTTCCATTTGGCGGAGGGTCATGGTGAATCCGTCGGGCCCATACCATTTCGTGACATGCTCGGGTTCGGTAAAAACCTTCCACACCAGGTCCCGGGGCGCGTCCAAAAGGCGCGTGGCGCTGATTTCCTGCCCCGTGGCTTTAACGTTGGGCGCCCCGCTTTCTTTTTGTGCCATAACCGCTTCCTTTTTCCTTTGGATCCAAGCGTCCAGGCTCCATTCCCCTCCCCCATAGGCGGACATGAAAAGGAAGATGAAGCACAGGAGGACCGCCGGCTCACCGTGGTTGACGATGGGCCAAGCCCCATGCGGCGCGTGGCCCTGCCAATAGGCCACCGCCATCTCGCCGGAGAGGATGAAGGCCACCGGCCGGGTGAAAAGGCCCAGCAGGATCAGGGATCCGCCGAAGAACTCCAGCACCCCCGCCAGGCCGATCTCGGAAAAGAGCTTGAAGGGAAATTCAGGCGGCATGCCGCCGAACCAGCCCCACAGTTTCAGCCCCCCGGCTTGGAGAAAAAGCAGGCCCGAAACCACCCGCAGGAGAAAGTAGGAAACCTGGATGGCCTTTTCCCTGCTGATCCTCACGCTTTTCCCTTTCCCGAATCCAGGTATTCGACCAACTGGTCGAGCGTCATGTTGGTGCCCTGCGCCATCCCGCCCAGGAAGGGGTCGGAGCCGGGATTGGCCTCGAGGACCTTTACTTCAAAAACCAGGGCCGTTTCATTTCCCTTTTCCTGGAGCGTGATGGTTTGCCGCACCCGGAAGAAGGGATTACCGCCCGGGCCGGGCACCGCCTGGATAATGACCAACTTGGAGGGGGGCTCGACCGCCTCATAAAGCGCCTTGGCGGCGTGTTCCTGTCCCTCGGGCGAACGGAAGACATAGGTCCATTCCCCTCCGGCCCGCAGGTCGATCTTTACGTCGTGCATGGTATAGGGCCTGGGCGGCCAGAAATGCACCAGGTGCTCGGGGGTGGTGAGGCACTCGAAGACCAGCTTCCGGGGAGCCTTGAAGCTGCGTTTCAGCACCAGGTCCTTGGGATGGGCCTTCATCTCAAAATTTCCTGTCTCTACCGGCATGGCAAACTCCTTTTAAACGAACTTTAGTTTTTTATTTTCACGCCTTTAACCATTCTTCCAATCGGTCCAATCCCTGCCGCCAGCCTTCGGACTCGCCCTGATCGGCTTTGAGCCCCATCTGCCGGATAACGACTTCGGTTTGGTTTCCCTTTTCCTGGAACGTCACTTCAATCCGGCTCTCCCCCCTGGAAAACCCCGGCCTTTCCACCACTTGGCCGTCCTTGTCGGCGAAATGGAGGGTAAAAACCAGCCGTTCGGGACGAACCACCTCCAGGTAGCGGCCTTGGATCCAAATATCCTTTTCCCCCTTGAACACAACGTTGCCAGCCTCGAAGTGGTGGCAGAAAAAGATCGTTCCGCCGGGGCGGGCCTCCAAGCGGCAGGTGGGCATCGTGGCATCCCTTGGCCCGAACCAGTTCCTGAAATGTTCGGGCTGGATCCAGGCCTCGAAGACCTTTTCCCGGGGCGCCCCGAAAAGCCTGGTGATGACCAGTTCTCCGGCGGCCGAAAGGGGACTCATGCTTTTACCCCCTGTTGCTCCAAATACTCATCCAGCTTGTCGAAGGAACCGGTCCAGCCGCCGGTCATGCCCGGGCGCGCCTGGGTGAAGGTCTCGATCTCGGCGGGGCTGGGGTTGTCGTAAGGTTCCCAGGTGAGGGTCACCCGGGTCTGGTGGGGCCCCTCAGCCGTGAGCACCACGGTGGTCAGCATGGTTTCCGGCCAGGTGGGGCTCATGGGATGACGGACCACATTGCCCTTCTCGTCGGCGAATTGCTGGGTGTAGACGATGCGGTGGGGTTTGGTGATTTCCAGGTACTTCGTCTTGCCGTACATGGTCATCTTGCCGCTGGCGTCGGAGGAGGAATAAAATCCCTCCCCGCCGGTCCGGACGTCGGCCTTGATGAACTTCGTGGTGAACCCCGTAGGCGAGGTCCAGCGGGCCATATGGTCGGGGTTCGTCCAAACCTCGAACATGAGCTCCAGGGGCGCGTCGAAGGAACGGTTGATGAAAAAGACCTCCTTCTTCCTGGTCCTCTTCTCCAGGTATTCGGCCAGACGGTCCCAGGTGGAATTGCCGTTGTGCTTCTTGACTATCTTGCGGGTATTCTCCGCGGCCTCAGCGTCGGGCAGGGCCATGGTCATATCCATGTGGGTCTTGCCGTCGATTTCCTTGAACAAGACGGTCACCCGGAACATGGGCTTTTGCTCGTCCTCGCCGCCGTGGTCATAGACCATCTTGGAGTAGGGCACAACCTCCAGGTATTTGGTCTTGTTGACGTAGGCAATCCCATCGGGTCCGTGCATGGTGAGGTGCCAGATGCCGCCGGGCTTGAGCTCCTTGCTGTGGGTGGTGGTGGTGAATCCGCGGGGTCCCCACCATTGGGCTACCTGGTCGGGATCGTTCCAGGCGTCCCAGACCATCTTGACCGGCGCGTCATAGACGCGGAACAGCCGGATCTCGTTGGATTTATTTGCCGTGGCGGTCATGCTTTTTCTCCTTTTCTTTTTCCTTGAGCTGAATTTCCTTCAAATATTCATCCAGGCGGTCCAGCCGCTCTTCCCACAGCTTGCGGTGGTGCTCCAGCCATTCCACCGCGTCCTTGATGGGGCGGGTTTGGAGCTTGCAAAGCCGTTTTTGGGCCTCGCTACGGCGGATGATGAGCCCCGATTTTTCCAGCACCTTCAGGTGCTTGGAAATGGCCGGTAAACTCATGTGGAAGGGTTTGGCCAGTTCCTGCACCGAGGCTTCCCCCTGCGTGAGCTTGGAGAGCATGGCCCGGCGGGTGGGGTCCGCCAAGGCTTGGAAGGTATCGCTCAATTGGTCGACAGGCATATTATTTAACCTCTTAGTTATTTAACTAAATGATTAAATACATCAGCGACCTTTAAATGTCAACGGGCTTTTAAAAAATTCACGCGGATTTTTTTAGGGGATATAAACGGCAGGTTAATGGGATTTACGGGAGCCGGGGCACCGGGGACTACGAGGGTTTTGAATTTTCCTTGCTCCAAGCGAGCGCCTCTTCCAAAACCTCTTCAGGCAATCCCCATTCCTTATAGCCTTGTTTCACTTGGAGGAGATAGCCCAGGTTCGGCTGGCCGAAAGGCGGGTCCAGAACGGCGAGTTGATAGCAGGCGGCCGGCACTTTGCTTCCGTCATCCTTTTCGACTTCAACTTCTAAAGGTTTGTAAGTTCCCTTCTCGCAGGCCTCGGCCCGGTCCAGGTATTGGATCATGACAGCGTTGAGTTCATAAAGGGTGCCAGGGACGAAACGGGAGGGATCGGGCAACAAATTGACGACGGGACCTTTGCGTTCCGCGGAGTTGCCCATGAAGGCCAGGCGCCAGCCCTTTAAATAGGCGCGGGTGACGGGACGGTTGCCCATGAGGCGGCGCTCCATTTGGGCCCGAAGGAGGCTGGAACCGTAGGCGAAATAAAACGGCATAAAACTCCAGTCCCTAGTCGTCAGTCCTTAGTCGTTAGCCAACGCCTAACGACTGACGACGGATGGCTGACGTTACTCCCCGTGGTTGGTGACGGGCTGGTCTTTATCCGGCCCCAGGAGGGCCTTCGTGGCGGAAACTTCGCTTTGGATAGTGATGTGGAGCGGCGCGCCGTCCTGGCAAAGCTTGAAGAAGGCCAGCCGGTCGGGTTGGTTGTTGCCCACCGCCAGGATGGCCTGGAGCCCTTCCCGCCCTGAAAGGTCGAAGTTTTTACTGAAAGCCGTCGCAGGCAGGGGGGCCCAGGGCGGGTTGGCGGGCGCGATTTCAGCGGCGAGGGTGCCTCGCCGGTTTTCCTCGCGGTTGGCGGCGGTCAGGTAGATCTTCCAATACCAGTTGGAGGGGACCTTCATGGTGAAAAACCGGCATTCACTGGCCGCCATCACCAGGTCGTAGCGCTTGAAGGGGTCCAGGGGCGTGGGGTTGTCCTGGGTGCCGGTGATCCCCTCCCTTTGCTGGAGGTCGGGGACCTGTACCAGGCCCATGTCGCGGTCGATTCCCAAACAGGAGCAAAGACCCATCCCAACCACGGATAATAACAGAAAAAATAAAAAACCATTCTTGCCACAGATGAACACAGATGAACACAGATAAGAAAAATTCTTTTTAGACTTTATAATTTTAAATCTCTTTTCTTTCATCTCATTCATCCCATTCATCCGTGCTTCGAAGCTGGTTTGTAGCTTCAGGGCGCGTGGCTAAATTTCCGTTAAGGTTGTAGTTTTTCGACGCTGCCCTTGGGGAAATAATGCCTCAGGATGTCCCCAAAAGTCTTCCCCGCCTCGGCCAAGCCGTAGCAACCCACCTGGCACATGCCCACGCCGTGGCCCCAGCCGCCTCCATAGATAATAAACTCCTCCGGCCAGCCGCGGGGGTTAAATTGGGGCTCGATCCAGATGAGGTTGCTGCGGATTCCCCCCAGGTAACGGCGGATGCTGTCGGCCTTGAGTTCCCGGCTGCCCGTTTCCCCTTCCACCAGGAGCTTGTCGGCCCAGCCCGCCGTGGAACGGTGGGTCACCGTTAGGCGGCGGATGCGGCCAATGCCCGGGACCTTCTTCTCGATATCCTCCGCCGGAACGATCCAGGCCCAGCGGTAATTACCATATCCCCTCAAACCATAGATACGGCACCAGGCCTCCGGATCCTCCTTGATCCACTTTTCCATGCGGGCGGGGGAAAGGGGGAACTCCATGTCCCGGTTGTACCGCTCGTCGAAGTCCGGCACCCCCACGACGGGCGATTTGTACCCCCAGGCCTCCTCGTAATCCTGCGTATGGCCGCCGCATTGCGCCGAAAAGACCGCCGCCATCACCTTGCCGCTGTGTTTCACCACCAGCCCCGCGGTCTCCTTCACCGCTTCGTTGGACCTGTCGGTCTCGGCCCTCAGGCCCCGGTAGACTTGGTCCTGGACGCTGTCCACGACGTCAAAACCCTCGTCATTGTGCCTTCCCAGCCGGGTCATCACGTAGCCCCGCACCACCACCGCCTGGGCTTTGAGGGCCTCGATGGGCCAAGACGTGTTCATCTCGGCGGGAAGCACGCCTGCCGTGTAATCCTCCAGCGAAACGCGGTTGATGACGTTGAACCCCTTGCCCTGCCGGGGCGAAATCTCGATCAAACCGCGGTAGGCCCGGTCCTCTTCCCGGGCGAAAAAATAGCCCGTGTTGTAGGGGACCGCGTGAAGGACGACGGGTTTCAAGGGGGCTTGGGGCGCGATCCAAATCCGCTGGCTGAAAGCCACCAGGGTCTTTCCCTTCGCGTCGCAGATCAACCACTCGTCCTTGGGATGACGGCTGCCCCCGGCCCGCTGGTAGAGGACGTCATAATCCACTCCCCCCTTGAGAACCGTGATGGGCGTCTGGGCGGGCGTCGTGACCTGGAGGTCCGACAAGCCCCGGAAAATAACGTTACCCATGCCCGTCAATACCCCCACGCGGATGGTTACCGGGGAGGAGGCGATGGGTTTTTCCTCCGGGGGAGTCCAGCTTTCCCACTGCGCGAGGCGTTCCTTTTGGCGCGCCTTGGCCTGCTGGGGCGCCAGCAAGGCCACTTTCTGCGCTTCTTTCTTCAACTGCAGGTCGTCGGGTTCCACCGCCATGGCCTGGTCGTACTTGGCCAGGGATTCGGTGTATTTCTTTTGCTGGGCCAGGAGCCGGGCGATATGGCGGTGGGCCTTCTTGTAACTGCCGTCCTGCTTCACCACTTCCTCGTAGGCTTTCAAGGCCCGGCCCGCGTCGCCCAGCTGCCGGGACACCTCCGCCAATTGCCAGGTGGCCAGGGCGAACTGCGGCTTTAAGCCGGTCAAAGTGATCAGGTACCCTTGGGCTTCCTTGAGGGCCTCCTTCGCGGAAGCCTGGGTACGGATGCTTTTCCACTGGGATTGGTAAAGGCAGAGGCGCGCCAGGCCCCAGAGCAGGTCCGGGTCGTTGGGGTGTTCCTGGTTGAGGGCCTTGAGATCCGATGCGGCGTTGCCGAAATCCCCCATCTGCTCCCGAAGAAGGGCCAGGGACCGGCGGATGGTCCAATCATCCTTTTTCGCCAGGTAAGCCTGGAAGGCGGCCATGGCGCCGGGGTAATCGCCTTCGCTCTTATCCAGGTCCGCCAACTCAAGCAAGGGTCCGAGGTCCCCAGGGTTTTCCTCCAGCTGTTGGTTGAGGACTTCCCGGACTTCGGAGGATTGCCCCTGGGCGAACAACCTGCCGGCTTTCAATTGGTAGGACTCGGCAAAAACCGGAAAAGCAACACCCAATTGAACCGCTAAGACGCCAAGGATGAGTTTTTTGTTTTTAAGCAAACCGAACCCCTGACAAAGTCTGGCCACGGATTGACACGGATAAGGAATAGACGAATCTTCATTTGCGTCTACATGAAACAATGAATTTTTTATCCGTGTTGATTCGTGTGCATCCGTGGCTGAATTGGTTTGACCGGAAATAAAAAAGCCCCCTGTGGCTTTCGCCGAGGGGGCTTGTGAATCGTTCGTTTACTTCTTCGCCAGTTCGAGCTTCTTGGGGGCGAGCACCGATTCGTCCCGCGAGTACCAATAACCGGTATTGTCGATGACTTCCAGGTTGGACACGTAGCGTTTCTTGAGGTAGTCCAAGAGTTTCACCACCGTAATATGGGTGGCGGCATCGCCCGCGCGGGCGGCCGTGCTGGTATGCACCTGGTGCAGGACCTGGCGGGTGCCCTTGCTTTGGGGGCTCATGAGGTCGGCCGGGGCCTTCTCATAATAAATGTGGGAAAGGTAGCCGTCCTTGTCGAAGGTCAACTGCAGTGGGCTGGTGGTTTTGTTCAGGATGACGCGGATACCGCGAAGGGTCAGCCGGGTCGCCGGCATTTCACCCTCCTGGGTGAAGACATGATCCACCATCTCATGGGCCCAGCCGCTGACCTGGGCGATCTCGCGGAACTCTTCCTGGAGTTCCCGGACGGCTTCGGAGCTTTTGATTTTTCCGAAATAATGAACCGTGGTGGACATCTCTTCCCTCCCTTCCTTTGGACGAGCAAACCACGAAAAAATCTATTGGTTTACGACTTCCATCATAATCGGCATTTCCAACTGCCCGTTGGGGGCCGCTTCAACTGGCGGCTCTATCAATAAAGCTTTTGAACGCCTTTTCCAATGCTTTCCGGCTTTAAAGGAAACCTTTTTGTAGGCGGGGAGGGATATGGAAAGGTTCCGGGCCATGTCGCGGCCCTTTTTACCCTGAACAGTCTTGGTTTGAAAGACCCCAAAACCCCTGATTTCAATGCGCTGCCCGCTTAAAATTCCTTGTTCCAGCGTGGAAACCAGCTTGCGGACAACCACTTGCGAATCCGGCAGGGCAAGTTTAGTGGCCTTTGAAACCGCGCGCACAACATCTTGTAGGACCACCTTCATGTATTGAATTATATGGCTTTTTTTAAGGCAAAGTCAACGATCGGTAAACGAATTAACACAGGGCTGTAAAACTTCCGACGGAAACATCAGTTCACAGTTAGCAGTTCGCAGGCAGGCTTAAAACTTACTGCGAACTGCGAACCCTTCGATCTAACTCAGGGCCATGAGGTTCTCGAATGGCTGCCGGCTGCGAACTAAAATCCTTCCATTCTTGGTTTCGCCAAGTGCGGTAGCGGCCCCGGCCGTCAGGCCAAATTTCGACCTCAATGGCGCCGTCTTGGGCCGTGGAGAGGACCACCGCGTTCGGCACCACCGATTGAAAATCCAAGTGATCGTCCGGGTAATCCCGCCAGTCGCTCAGGACCACGAAACGGGGTTTGAAATTCTTGGCGCAAAGAAGGGGTTCCCCGCTCAAGCGGCCGTGATGGGGCGCCATCAACCAATCAATTTGCGGGAGATCAGGATGATCCTTCAGCAGTTTTAAAATACCGTCCTTTTCCAGGTCCCCCGGCACCATCAAGCGGATCCCCCCGAAGGAAATCAGGGAGACCAGGGACAGATTGTTGTCCGCGTGAAGGCGGGGCTTGAAGCCCTTGGCGGGGTGCAACAGCACCACCTCGGCCGGCTCCATTTCCCGGAGGCTATCCCCTTCGTTCAGCTTCTGAAGGGGCAGGTGGCGCCGGAGAATGGATTCCTCGAACTGTCGATAAGTATCGCTGTCGGATTGGGCCCGGGCCCCCTCATAAACCGTCCCCACCGGATAGGTGCCCAGCAGGTTGACCAATCCTCCCACGTGGTCCTCATCGGGATGGGTGTTCAAGGCACCATCCACTTTTTGGACGCCGACGTGGCGCAGGTAAGACACCAAAAGGTTATAGCGGTCCGGCCCGTGGGTTTCCTTGCCCCCGTCCATCACCAGCACCTTCCCGTGGGGCGACCGGAAGACGACCGCATTGCCATGACCCACATCGAGGAAGGTGGCCCGCAAGGGTTGGGCCCTAAGGGCCGAAACCGCCCAGGCGACCGCCGTCACGGAAAGGAAAAGGGCCCAGGCCCGGATTGTCCACCGCCGGCCGTTGAAGACCCCCTCCTTCCAGCGCCTCCAATTTTCCGAGGGCTTTTCCGGCTGGGGATGGGGCCAATACCAAAAGAAGGTCACTAGAAGCAGCGCATGAAAAGCCGCCACCCAGAAAACGGGGGGCGATGCGACAATCCACTCGGCGTGGGGCAGGCTGGCCAACCCGTTGGAAAGGAAGATCAACAGTTTCAGCGGCGCTTCGCAGGCCGCTCCAAACAGCGTTCCCAAGGCCGGGTGGATTGCCGCGCCGGCCAGCAAGGTCAGCCCTCCCGCGGTGGCAAAAAGGGCCAGGGGCACGATCAGGAGGTTGGAGAGGATGGAATAGACGGACAATTGGTTGAAGTCGTTGATGATCAGGCACCAGACCGCCAATTGGGCCGCGGTGGTGGCGGTCACCAGCAGGGCGGCGGGCCTCCAAAGGAAGGAAAGTTTCTTCATCATCCAGGACGACATCACCATGAGCCCGGCGGTGGCCAGGAAGGAAATCTGGAAGGAAAGGTCCTCCAGCACGAAAGGGTTCAGGAGGATAAGGAAAACCGCCGTTGAAACCAGCAGGACCCCGCCGTGGATGCGCCGCTCCAAAAGAACGGCCAAAAGGGCCAAGGCGGAGAACAGCCCTGCCCTGCATACGGGCGGATGGGCCCCCGTCATGAAGATGAAGAAGAGGAGCCCTACCAGGGTCAGCCCCGCCGCCCATTTACGCCGGAGCTGGAGAGCGCGAAAAACCGTGAAAAGAAGCCCCGCGATGAAGGCCGTGATCATGCCCGAAACGGCCAGGATGTGGATGGTTCCAGTGAGGAAAAAGGACTGCACCACCTCATCGGGCAGGGGCGACCGCTCCCCCAGCAGGATGCCGTCCAAAAGGGCGTTTTCGGGAAAGGGCAGGAAACGGTAGAGGCTGTCCTCGGCGGCACGCTTGAGCGCGCAGGACCACCGCAGGAAAAACCAGCCATTTCCCGCCTCCGCGCTTGGCTGCGCGGTTTTTTTCCACTTCCCCGGTGAGGCGTACATCACATAAGCCACACCCTTGGTCTTGAGGTAATCGGCGTAATCGAACTGGCCGGGATTCATGGCTGGGGAAGGCGTTTGGATCTTTCCCTCAATCTCCACTGTATCGCCGTAAGAGAGAACCGGTTGCGGGACCCGGGGAGAAATGCGGAATGCACAGCGGACCCTTACCGGCGGAACCGGGCGGCCATCGAAAGAAAGCAAGGCGCAAACCGCACGGGCTTCCTTCACGAAAGGCTGGTAAAGGCCTCTTGAACGGCCGGTGTCATGGCTGCCCGGGAGGCGGTCAAAAAGAACCTCCGGTTCCTCTGTAACCCAAACCTTGAAAAGGCCCTTTTGGGCCGGGCCGAAAACTTCCCTTTGGCTTTCAAAGGCCTGTCCGGCCTGAAAAAAGCGGAAGACCAGGAAAAGTCCCAGTACAGAAAAAAGTACCATCCTGCGGGTGGAGAGATTCATGTTAATTGTGCAATTCTATATAAAATCCCGCGAGCTGTAATCCTGGACAGGGCAAAAAGCGGATGCTAACCTGATTTCGTTTTTCAAACGGTATTTAAGCCTTTGGTTTTAAGGAATTTTCCTATGCGGCTTCGGTTCACTAGGATTTATTCTTACCTCTTAATTACCACCTGCCTTTTCCTGTTCCCGACTTTTTCCAAGACTCAGGATGTTCCTCTTCAGGTCCTCCAAAAAACGCCGTTTGGAGAAACTGATTCGGTTGCCCATATGGAAATCTCCGCTACCTTCAGCAAACCCATGGTGGCCCTGTCCTCCAACGAGGAAATGGGTTCTCTCTGCCCCATCACAATTGACCCGCCTGTGGCGGGCCGCTGCCGCTGGCGTGGCACCAATACCCTGGTCTATGAGCCCGCTTCCCCCCTGCTGCCCGACCACCATTACCGGGTGACCATCCCGGCGGGCACGGCGTCCAAGGTCAGCGGAGCCAAACTGGCCCAGGACGTAACCTGGGAGTTCGACACCCTTCGCCCCCAAATCGGCTATAGCTGGCCCTATAACGGCGAGCGTTGGGTGGCATTGAACTCCAATCCCTTGGTACGGTTCACACTGGATGTTTCCCTCGACGAAATCAAACCCTATATCGAAATCCAGGAATTGGAGCTCGACCAGACCAAAGGCGGAGTGTCCATTCCTTTCACCCTGCGGGCTCCCACCGCCGACGAGTTGAAAAAGGCCTATGGCGGTACGGCCACCAACATCGCCGTCATACAGCCCGACCGTCTCTTGAAGCCCGATCACGCCTACCAATTGACTTTCAAAAAAGGCCTGCCTTCCAAGGACGGCCAAGTAGGATTACCGGCTGACCGGATTATTTCATTTGAAACCTGGTACACCTTCAAACTAAAGGAAACCAGCGGCGACATCAGCTGCTTGGGAAGCGGCTTTCCTTCTTTTTCCTTGTCGAATCCCGTGGAAGCAAAAGAACTGATGAAGGCCATCTCCATCGTACCTCCAATCAAACTAAACCTGCCTGAGAACGGCTATATGGGTTCTTTTGACTATCCCAGGCGCAAGGTGGATTTTCATCTTTCCCAAGCGGAGCTTCAGCCCGATACCACCTACACAATCACCCTCGACGGCCACCTGACGGACAAATTCGGCAACCATTTGAACCAGACCCAATCTTTCACCTTCAAAGTGGGCGACTATTGCCCGAGGGTGAACATGCCCAACGGTTTCGGGGTTATAGAGTCCAACCTGAGACATTTTCACCCGGTGAACGGAGTCAACGCTTCAGGCCTGAAGTTGAAAATGAAAAAGATCCCCCTTGCCAAGATGATCCCCTTGTTGAATTCATTAAACGGCAGCCCCTACGGGGGTGGCGGGGACGACGAAGAAGAAGACGGGGAGGACAGCGGCCGGTGGTACGTTCAGGAAAACCGGGACCCCATCACCGATTACACGTATGAAACCGATTGGTCACCCCACATTTCCCTGCACAACAAGTTTTTCCATTCCTACGTCAATTTGGACAAGGCCCGGGACCCTTCCCAGGGCGGTTTTGTACTGACCCGCCTGCTGAATCCCTACACCGGCCCGCCTTATTGGATGACGGCCTTGGACGATATTACACCCTTGGGGCTCACCCTTAAGACCAGCCCAAATAACTCCCTCATTTGGGCTACTTACCTCCAGACGGCCGCTCCGGCCCCCCAGGTTCCGGTCGAGCTTCGTGGGAAAGACAACAAAATCCTTTGGAAAGGTGTTACGGATAAGAACGGTTTTGCCGAAGCCCCCGGGTGGAAAGACCTGGGATTGGATTCCGGGCCTTATCGCCAAAGACCGCCCTTATGGCTGGTGGCCCACAACCCCCACGGCCCGGCCCTGCTGGGTTCCACGATGAGGGAAGGGATCGAGCCCTGGCGGTTCAACATCTCGGACGAATGGGAAACCGAGGCCAGCCGGGTCCGTGGGTTCCTCTTTACTGACCGCGGAGTCTACCGTCCCGGCGAAAAGGTCCATTTCAAAGGGGTCTTCCGCCACTTGGGCCGGGATGATTGGGAGACCCTGGGTCCCAAAACCTGGCATGTCACAATCCGTGATTCCCGTAACCAGGAAGTCCTGAAGAACGATATCGCCACTGGAGCCAGTTCCTCCTTCTCCCTTTCCTACGACATTCCCGAAGGCGCTCCCACCGGCTATTGGAACTTCATCGCCGAGGACGCTTCCAACAGGGAAATCCGCTACAGCCAGGGGTTCCGCGTAGAGGATGTCAAACCCGCCAGTTTCGAGGTCAAGTTGAACCCGGCCCAAGCCAGTTTCACCGCCGGGGACGAGTATCGTTGCGCCGTGGAGGGTTGGTATCTCTTCGGGGCGCCAATGTCCGGGGCCCAGGCGGAATGGCAGCTTCTTTTGAGCCCCTCCTCTTTCCAGCCCCCCGACTGTGATGGGTACGATTTTGCCGCAGGCTGGTGGGACCGCCGGGCGAACCGGGGTTACGAGGCCTCCTCCGGGGCAGCCACCTTGAATGCCCAGGGCCAGGCCTCCGTCACTGCGGCCCTCGACCCGGACAAGCTCAACGGTACCTTCGCCGCCCAGCTGGAGGCCAGCGTCACCAGTCCCGACCGCCAGAAGCTTTTCTCGCGATCGTCGGTGATCGTGCACCGCTCAAAGGTTTACATCGGCATCAAGCCCCTCAACTATTTCGTGACCAAGGGGAAGGACTGGCGCGCTGACATCATTTGCGTTGACCCGGAAGGCCACAAACTCAAGGACATCCCCCTGGAGGCCGAAGTCAAACGACGCCAATGGATGAGCGTCCAGAAGGCGGGGTTGGGGGGTCGCCTGGAATGGGTCAGCGAGACGAAGGATACCGTAGTGAAGAAGTTCTCCTTGAAGTCCAATATCGGGCCCTATCCCTTCAGATTTTCCCCCGGCGACACGGGCCAGTATTTCTTGACCCTTACCGGCAAGGATGAAAAGGGCCGGCCCGCCGAAACCTCTATTTCCTTTTATGTGGCCGGCGAGGGCGCGGCTTATTGGGAAGAGAAAAACGATGACATCATCGAGCTGGTTCCGGACAAGAAAATCTACAAGCCGGGTGATACGGCCCACATACTTGTCAAATCCCCCTATCCCCGCTCCCGGGCCCTGGTGACCGAGGAGAGGGAGACGGTGATGGACCACTGGGTTTCCGAGCTCAAGGGGGGCGCGGATTTCATCGACGTTCCCATCACAGAGAAATGCCTCCCCAACGTCTTCGTGGGGGTTATGCTGGTGCAGGGCCGCCTGACCAAAGCCAAGTATTCCCCCGAGGGGGACGATCTGGCCAAACCCCAGGTGAAATTTGGTTACATCAGTTTACCCGTGGATCCCAAGGGCCGACGGATCACTGTAAGTGTGAAAACGGACAAGGTTGATTACCATCCGGGCCAGCCCGTCACCGTCACCCTCAAGACCGCCGATGAAAACGGCAAGCCCGTTCCCTCCGACGTCACCGTCTTCGCGGTGGATGAGGGAATCCTGCTCTTGACCGGTTTCCAGACGCCGGACATCTTCAGCGCCTTTTACGGGCCCCGGGGATTGAGGGTCGGCACTTCCGATTCCAGGCTTTTCGTCATCGGCCAGCGCAGCTTTGGGGAAAAGGGAGAGCCGCCCGGGGGTGGAGGCGGAAAGGACCTTTTGGAGGGTATCGACCTGCGCTCCCGTTTTGTCCCCACCGCTTACTGGAATCCCTCCGTGGACACCGACAAGGACGGCAAAGCCGTAGTGACCTTTACCCTGCCCGATAACCTTTCCCGGTTCCGCGTCATGGCCGTGGCCCAATCCGGCAAGCGGTTCGGCAGCGGCGACTCCAAATTCAACGTCAACAAACTTCTTCTCCTGCGCCCCAGCCTGCCGCGCTTCGCCCGACTGCACGACCATTTCCAAGGCGGGGTCGTAGTCCACAACAACAGCGCCAAAAAAATGAACGTGGTCATCGAGCTCAAGGCCCAAAACAGTGAACTGCAGGTCGAAGAGCAACCCCGCAGGGCCCTGGAAATCGGGCCGGGCGATGCCAAGGAAGTCCTTTGGAATATGACGGCGGTCCAACTAGGCAAGGCCTCCCTGACCATCAAGGCCAGGGACGGTGCCACCAGGGAATCCGATGGCCTGGAATGGACCCTCCCAGTCGAGGAACCCGAGCACCTGGAAACCGTGGCCACTTCCGCAGCCACTTCGGACAAAGCCGAGGAAGCCCTCCAACTCCCCCCTTATGTCTCCAAGGACACCGGCGAGGTTAAGATCACCGCCTCCTCCTCGGCCCTCTGCGGCCTCAAGGAGGGCGCGGCCTTCCTTTGGGATTACCCCTATGGCTGCCTTGAGCAAAAGCTTTCCCGCTGCTTTCCCGTGATTACCGGCGCCGACCTGATGGAAACTTTCGGCTTGGCCAAGATGGCCGACCTCAAGAAGGCCGTACAGGAGGTCATGAGCCATTTGACTGACTACCAGAACCCCGACGGCGGCTTCCGTTACTGGAATCCCCCCTATTTCTATGACCCCAGCGACCCTTTTCTCACCGCCTACGCCCTAGAAGTCTCGGCTTACGCCAAGAAGGAAGGCTACGACGTGCCTGACCAGGTGATCTCAAAGGCCAGGGGTTTCCTCATGCGTTATCTGGGAAGCCAGCAACAATGGGCCTATCCCTACAACCAAAACGAGGACTATGCCTGCCGTGCCTATACCCTTTACGCCCTATCCCTCTGGGG
>Ga0335085_10002102_pt1 | contig 38574 bp, 33 predicted proteins | sample Lox_Sample_45_FD_206712 | JGI IMG/M metagenome (GOLD analysis project Ga0335085, IMG submission 206712) | Soil microbial communities from Loxahatchee National Wildlife Refuge, Florida, United States - Lox_Sample_4.5 | ecosystem: Environmental > Terrestrial > Soil > Wetlands | place: USA...
ACCCCGGCGCTCGCCTCGGGGCCGGGCGCGCAGGCGTTCGCCGACGCGCTCGTCCCGCTCGGGATGCCGGTCGAGGTCGTCTCTTCAGAGGCAGGTGACGCGGCCACGCTCAAGCTCCTGCGTTCGGTCTTCATGAAGGGCCTCGCCGCCTCCGCCCTCGAGAGCCTGGACGCTGCCGACGCTGCCGGCCAGCGGGAGTGGCTCGAGGCCCAGCTCAGCGAGGTGATCGGGGCCCCGCTGCTCGAGCGCCTCGTCGAGGGGAGCCGAAGGCATGCGGCGCGGAGGGCCGAGGAGATGGAGGCCGCCCGCGACCTCCTGCTCGAGCTCGGCGTCGAGCCGCGGATCGCATCCGCGAGCGCCGCGCTCCTCGCCGAGGTCGCCGCTGCTTCGCGGTAATGTCGCAGTCATGGCGACCCAGTCGGCCGAGGAGACCCGGGCGAGCGAGCGGGCGCGCGTGCTGGTCAGGGGAGCGTTCGACCTCCACGTCCACGTCGGTCCCGACGTGCCGCCGCGCCGCATCGACGACGTAACGCTCGCGCGGCGCTTCGCCGAGCTCGGGCTCGCAGGCTTCGCGCTCAAGTCGCACTACACCTCGACCGCCGAGCGCGCCCAGGTCGTGACCGGGGTCGTCGAGGGCGTCGAGGTGATCGGGACGCTCTCGCTGAACCAGGCGGTCGGTGGAATGAACCCGCTCGCGGTCGAGATCGCCGCGCGCGAGGGAGCCCGCATCGTGTGGATGCCGACCGTCGACTCGCCGGCCGAGACGGCTGGCCGCACGAAGCCGAGGCCCGGCGACAAGGTGCCGCAGTGGGCGAGCCTCCAGCACGAGCTGCGGGAGCTCGGGCTCGGGATCGAGGCCGTGGAGGTGACCGGCGAGGACGGGCAGCTCCTGCCCGAGACGCGCCAGGTGCTCGGCGCGATCGCGCGGCACGGGCTGATCCTCGCCACCGGGCACCTCGCCCGCGACGACACGTTCGCGGTCGTGGACGGCGCGGTGGAGGAGGGCGTCGAGCACATCGTCGTCACGCACCCGGAGTTCACCTGCCAGAACTTCTCGATCGAGGACCAGGTCGCGTTGGCCGAGCGCGGCTGCCTGCTCGAGCGCTGCCTGAGCACGCCGTTCAGCGGCAAGACGACCTGGGAGCACGTGGTCGAGGGCGTGCGCGCGGTCGGCGTCGAGCGCAGCCTCTTCTCGAGCGACCTCGGCAACCCGGACTACCCGGCCGTCGAGGACGGGCTCGCGCTCTGGGCCGACCGCCTGCTCGGCGCGGGCTTCGACGAGGACGAGGTGCGCGAGCTGATCGTCGGCCAGTCGCGCCGCCTGGCGGGTGCCGAGGCATGAGTAGGAAACTGATGGTCATCGGGGCCCACTCCGCAGACTTCGTCTGGCGCGCAGGCGGCGCGGTCGCGGTCACGACCGCCGCGGGCGGCGAGGCGCGGGTGCTCGCGCTCTCGTACGGCGAACGCGGCGAGTCGGGCGAGCTCTGGAAGGAGCCGGGCCAGACCGTCGAGCACGTGAAGGAGGTGCGCCACGAGGAGGCCGAGCGAGCTGCGGCCGCGATCGGCGCGGGCTTCGAGTGCCTCGACCTCGGTGACTACCCGCTCGAGGTGGACGCGGAGGCCCTCGTCCGGATCGCCGACAAGGTCCGCGAGTTCGGGCCCGACGTTCTCGTCACGCACACCGACCGCGACCCGTTCAACCCCGATCACGCGACCGCGTTCTTCGCGGTCGAGCGCGCCAGGGCGCTGGCGGCCGGCGCCGGAGTTCCGAGCGCGTTCGACACGGTCACTCCGCCCGAGTTCTTCCTCTTCGAGCCGCACCAGCCGGAGCTCTGCAACTTCACCCCAACGACGTTCGTGGACATCACGCCGGTGATCGAGCAGAAGCAGGCCGCGATGGCAGAGATGAAGGCCCAGTCGTACCTGCAGACGTACTACGGCCAGCGCGCGGAGCAGCGCGGGAACCACGCGCGCCGCTCGTCCGGCCGCTCGGAGATCCGCTACGCCGAGGCGTTCCAGCGCGTGATCCCGCAGGTGGTGGGCGCGCTGTGAACGAGACCTACGCCGCGCTCGCACAGCTCGGCACCGCGACGGTCCACGAGGCGGCCGCCCGCTCGCCCGTCGTCGACGCCGACCTGATCCAGGTCGTGCCCGGCTCCCGCGCGGCCGGCCCCGCCCGCACCGTGCGCTGCGGCCAGGACGACAACCTCATGGTCCATGCGGCCGTGGCGGAGGCCGAGCCGGGCGAGGTGCTCGTCCTGACGATGCCCGAGCCGAGGCCGATCGCGCTGATCGGCGAGTTGATCGCGACCCAGGCGAAAACCGCGGGCGTCGAGGCGATCCTCGTCGACGGCGCCGTGCGCGACCTCGACGAGCTCCGCGAGCTCGGGCTGCCCGTCTGGGCGCGCTATGTCCGCGTCAGCGGCGCCGAGAAGCGGGTCCGCGGCGAGATCGGAGTGACGGTCCAGATCGGAGGCGCGACGATCCACCAGGGCGACGCGGTCGTGCTCGACGCGGACGGCGCGGTGGTCGTGGAGCAGGCGCGGGTCGAGGAGGTGCTGGCGGCGGCGCTGAAGCGGTTCGAGCGGGAGACCGAGAAGCGCCCGAAGCTCCAGGAGGGCCAGTTCTCGTACGACCTCGACGACCTCAGGCGGCTCGTCGAGCAGTGACGCCACCAGTCCACGAGCTGGCGCGGATCGGCCACGCCGAGCTGCTGACCCCGAAGCCCGACGAGAGCCTGCGCTTCTTCGTCGACGTGCTCGGGATGGAAGAAGAGGCGCGCGAGGGGCAGTCCGTCTACCTGCGCGGCTGGGGCGACTACCTCCGCTACAGCCTCAAGCTCACGGAGTCGGAGCAGGCCGGGCTCGGGCACCTGGCCCTGCGCGCCTGGAGCCCGGAGGCGCTCGAGCGGCGCGTGGCCGCGATCGAGGCGTCCGGCCGCGGCAGCGGCTGGATCGACGGCGACATCGGCCACGGCCCGGCCTATCGCTTCACCGACCCGGACGGCCACGTCTTCGAGGTCTACTACGAGGCCGAGCGCTACCAGGCGCCCGAGCACATGAAGCCGTTCTGGCGGAACCAGCCGCAGCGCTACGTCGGCCGCGGCGCCTCGGTCAAGCGACTCGACCACGTCAACGTGCTGGCCGAGGACGTGCGCGCGAACCGCGAGTTCGCCGAGGACGTGCTCGGCTACCGCCTCTACGAGAAGATCGAGCTCGACGACGGCACCGAGGCCGGCGCGTGGCTCAGCCTCTCGATCGCCGCGCACGAGCTGATCTACGTCGCCGATGCGTACAAGGCCAACGGTCGGCTGCATCACCTCGCGTTCTGGGTCGACACGCGCGAGGAGTGCCTCCGCGCCGCCGACCTGTTCGTCGACAACGACATCTACATCGAGGCCGCGCCCTCGAAGCACGCGATCGCGCAGGGCTTCTTCGTCTACGCCTACGAGCCCGGCGGGAACCGCGTCGAGGTCACGACCGGCGGCTACTTCGTCTTCGACCCGGACTTCGAGCCGATCGCCTGGACGCAGGACGAGCGCGCGCACGGCCAGTTCTGGGGCGTGCACACGATCGAGAGCTTCCACACCTACGGGACCCCGGACGTCGGCCCGCCCAGTTGAGCGCGCTCCGGGAGCTGTTCGAGCAGCCGAGCCACTTCGTCGTGGCGACCGAGCTCGTCACGAGCCGCGGGCTCCTGACGACGGGTAGCGGCCGCGAGCTGCTCGCCCAGGCGCGGGAGCTGAGCGCCGATCCGCGAATCGACGTGCTCTCGATCACCGACAACCCGGGCGGGAACGCGATGCTCGCCCCCGACGCGCTCGGGACCGACCTGATCTCCCGGGGGCAGGAGGTGATCATCCACCTCGCCTGCAAGGACTGGAACCGTAACGCGCTCGAGAGCCGGGCCTGGCAGCTCGGCTCGGAGGGCTTCCACAACATCCTCGCGCTCTCGGGCGACTACCCGGTCACCGGGCACAAAGGCCTTGCCGCGCCGGTGTTCGACATCGACTCGGTCGGCCTGCTGAGCCTGCTCGCGGACCTCAACGCCGGCCTTGCGGAGAACCTCACGCAGACGGACTTCTTCCTCGGCTGCGTGGTCACGAATCACAAGCGCTACGAGCGCGAGGTGATGCCGCAGTACTTCAAGCTGCGCAAGAAGGCGCGGGCCGGTGCGCGCTTCGTGATCAACCAGATCGGCTGGGACGTGCGCAAGGACGACGAGCTCCTGCGCTGGATCCGTCGCGACGGGCTCGACCTGCGCGTCCTGGCGAACGTGTACCTCCTCTCGCGTACGGCGGCCCGTGCGTTCCGCAAGGGGAAGATCCCCGGGGTGATCGTCACGGATGAGCTGCTCGAGCTCGCGGAGCGCCACGGTGCTGGTGCCGACAAGGGAAAGGCGTTCTTCGTCGAGCTCGCGGCGAAGCACGTCGCGGTCGCGCGAGGGCTCGGCTTCGACGGCGTCTACCTCGGCGGCCACACGCCGGCGGCGACCTTCGGCGAGATCCTCGACCTCGCGGACGCGTTCGCCGGAAACTGGCAGGAGGTCGCGCGCGAGATCCGCTACCCGTTCGAGGACGAGTTCTACTTCTTCGAGATCGACCCCGACACCGGGCTCTCGTCCGACCGAGTCAACGAGGCCTATCTCGAGTCGAAGCGCCGGAAGAAGACGGACCTCCGCGTGCCGCTGAGGTACCGCTTCAGCCGGAGGCTCCACAACGGCGTCTTCGCGGAGGACGCGCCGCTCTTTCCGGCCGGCCGCGCGTTCTACCGGACGGTCGAGAAAGCGCCGAAGGCGGTCGGGAAGCTCGCGCACGCGGCCGAGCAGGCGGTCAAGGTGCCGATGTTCCACTGCCGCGACTGCGGCGACTGCTCCCTGCCCGAGATCGCGTACGTCTGCCCCGAGTCGCTTTGCGCCAAGAACCAGCGCAACGGCCCGTGTGGCGGCACACGCGACGGGCTCTGCGAGGTCTACGACACCGAGTGCATCTGGTCGCAGGCGTACGAGCGGCTCAAGGCCTACGGCGAGGAGGAGTCGATGCTCGACGGGCCGGTCGTCGTCAAGGACAACGCGCTGTCGAGGACGAGCGCCTGGGCGAACACGTTCCTCGGGCGCGACCACAACACGAAACCCAAGGAGGTCGACGAATGACACTGCCCTCGAGCCTGGAGATCGCGCAGGCGGCGACGCTTCGCCCGGTAGCGGAGATCGCCGGTGAGCTCGGGCTCGAGCCAGACGAGCTAGAGCTCTACGGGCCGCACAAGGCCAAGATCGATCTGTCGGTCCTCGATCGCCTGGGGGGCGAGCCCGACGCGAAGCTGATCGGCGTGACCGCCATCACTCCGACCAAGGCGGGAGAGGGGAAGACGACGACCTCCGTCTCGCTGACGCAGGGCCTCGGGAAGATCGGCGAGAAGCCCGTCCTGTGCCTGCGCGAGGCCTCGCTCGGCCCGGTGTTCGGGATCAAGGGCGGCGCGTGCGGCGGCGGCTACGCGCAGGTCGTCCCGATGGAGGACCTCAACCTCCACTTCACCGGGGACATCCACGCGATCGGCGCGGCGAACAACCTGCTCGCGGCGATCCTCGAGGCGCACGTCCTGCAGGGGAACAGGCTCGGGATCGACCCGCTCAGCATCACCTGGCGCCGCTGCATGGACATGAACGACCGCGCGCTGCGGGACATCGTCGTCGGTCTCGGCGGGCGGGCGAACGGCTACGTCCGCCAGTCGGGCTTCGACATCACGGCCGCCTCCGAGGTCATGGCGATCGTCGCCGTCTCGCGCGACCTCGACGACCTGCGACGGCGGCTCGGCGAGATCACCGTCGCGAGCACGTTCGAGGGCGAGCCGGTGACCGCCGAGCAGCTGCGCGCGGCCGGGGCGATGACCGTCATCCTCAAGGACGCGCTCAAGCCGAACCTCGTCCAGACGCTCGAGGGCCAGCCGGCACTCATCCACTGCGGCCCGTTCGCGAACATCGCGCACGGCAACAACTCCCTGATCGCCGACCGCGTCGGGCTGAAGCTCGGCGACTACGTGATCACCGAGAGCGGCTTCGGCTCGGACATGGGGATGGAGAAGTTCTTGAACATCGTCTGCCGGGTCGGCGGGCTCGCCCCGAGCGCGATCGTGCTCGTGGCCACGGTCCGGGCGCTCAAGCATCACGGCGACGACCCGGACGGCGGCCTCGACGCGATCGAGCGCGGCTCCGCGAACCTGCGCAGGCATCTCGGGATCATCGGCTCGTTCGGCCTTCCGGCGGTGGTGGCCGTGAACCGGTTCGCCGGCGACACCGACGAGGAGCTCGATGCCGTGAAGCGGCTGGCGCTCGAGTGCGGCGCTCACGCGGCCGAGGTGAACGATGCGTTCGAGCGAGGCGGAGACGGGGCGACGGCGCTCGCGGAGGCGGTGGTCGGCGCCGCCGAGCAGCCGAGCGACTTCACCCAGACCTATCCGCTCGACGAGTCGATCCCGCTCAAGATCGGGACGATCGCCACCCGCATCTACGGCGCGACCGAGGTGCATTTCTTGCCTCCCGCCGAGGCGAGCATTGCCCGCTTCGAGGGGCACGGTCTCGACCGGCTGCCGATCTGCATGGCGAAGACGCACCTGTCGCTCTCCGATGATCCGACACTGCTGAACGCGCCCGAGAACTTCACCCTTCACATCCGCGACATCCGCGCGTACACCGGCGCAGGCTGGCTCGTTCCGCTGTGCGGCGAGATCATGACGATGCCCGGTCTCGGTGCGACCGCCGCCGCCTTCGACGTCGACATCGACGACGAGGGGCGGACGGTGGGGCTTTTCTAGGCCGGCTGCAGCTCGCCGGCGAACTCGCTGAGCGCGGCGACGAGGTCGGCCGTCGCCGAGTAGGCCGGCGCGTGGTCGGTGTCGAGCTCGACGACGTTGCGGCACGGGTGCTCCGCGATCATCCGCCGCTGAAGCGCGGGAGGGATCGAGTGGTCCTGCATCGTCAGCACGTAGAAGCGCGGGATCGAAGCGAGCAGCGCGTCGTCGACGCTCACCGGATCGGCGAACGGCCCGACGGGCTGCGGCCGCTGCCGGGCGACGCAGACCGTGGCGTTCTCCGTCGTGCAGCAGTTGTAGATCGCCTGTAGCGCGGCCTCGTCCGGAAGCGTCGCGACCGGCGGCTCGCCCTCGATGACGATGTTCGCCTGGATCATGTCCTCGGCGCCCTCGGGGAGCTGCGTCAGGTCGAGCAGGCTCTGGCCGTTGCTCGGCATGAACGCCGTCACGAACACCAGCGCCGCCACGTGCTCCGGCTGGTTCGAAGCCGCCTGGGTGACGACGGCGCCGCCCATGCTGTAGCCGACGAGGATCGCCGGCTCCGGTCGCGAGGCGAGCACCTCGGACACGCGCTCGGCGCAGCTCGCGAGCGTGACGTCCCCCGGGGGCGTCTCGTCGTCCCCGCCGCCGGGGAGGTCGAAGGTCTCGACCGTGTGCCCCGCCGCCTCCAGCGGCTTCCGCAGCGGCTCCAGGCTCCAGGCCCCGCCGAACGCGCCGTGGACGAGGACGAACCGTGCCATCGGGCGATTCTACGACCGGCTCAGCCGACCGTCAGGACGAGCTTGCCCTGGGTGCGGCCGGTCTCGCCCCACTGGTGCGCCTGGGCGGCCTGCTCGAGCGGGAACGTGTGCTCGACGCTCACGCGCAGCTTGCCCTCCTCTGCGAGGCCGGCCAGCGCCTCGAGCCCCGGGCGGTCGGGCCTGACGAGAACCCCGGTCACGCGGACGCGATCGGCCGCGAGCTCGTTCAGGCGGTCGAGCGCCGACGAGGACGGCACCGCGATGAAGAGCCCACCGTCGCGCAGGCACGCGAGCGTCGGCGCGCTCGCGTCCCCGCCGACGAGGTCGAGCACGACGTCGACGTCGGACACCGCGCTCTCGACCGCCACGCTCGTGTAGTCGACCGCCTCGTCCACGCCGAGCTCGTACAGGAACGCCTCCTTGACGAAGCGCGCCGTCCCGATGACGTATGCCCCTCGCGCCTTGGCGATCTGGACCGCGAGGTGCCCGACCCCGCCCGCGGCGGCGAGCACCAGCACGCGCTGGCCCGGCTGCAGGTCGGCTACGCCGACGAGCGCCTGCCAGGCGGTCAGGCCGGCGAGCGGCAGCGCCCCGGCCTCCACGTCGCTCAGCCTGTCCGGGATCCGCGCCAGCTCGTCCGCGGGCGCGGTCACGTACTCCGCGTACGCCGCCGCCTCCTTGGGAAAGCGCGGCATCCCGAAGACGCGGGCGCCGAGCTCGAACCCCTCGCCCTCCTCGACCACCCCGGAGACGTCCCAGCCCACCGTGAACGGCGGCTCCCCGAGAAAGCCCCCACGCGTGCGCACCTTCCAGTCGACGGGATTGACCCCGGCGGCGTGCTGGCGCACGAGCACCTCCCCGGGCCCCGGCTCGGGCCGCGGCGCCTCCTCGAGCTCGAGCACCTCCGGCCCGCCGAGCGCGTGCTGTCTGATGATCCGCATCGACGGTTGCTATATACAGGCACGAGCCCCGACGGAGGTGAGCCATGGCCGCGCCGACGAAGACGAGCTCCGCGTTCCCCAGCCCGTACGAGATCGCAACTCCGCCCGGCTGCGAGGGCTGGGAGGAGATGTACCCGTACTACACGCTCTTCGATGAGCGGCGGCGCGAGACCGACGAGAACCGCTTCTGGTTCTGGAACTCGATGCACTTCCCGGTCCCGATGCCGGCCTTCGACGTCCACTGCATCGACTCGCCCTACCAGGCGGTCGGCGAGTGGCAGAACCGCTTCTTCGCGGTGCCGCCGGCGATGGGGATCGACTACCGCATCGTCAACGGCTACGTCTACATCTCGGGCAACCCGGTCACCGACCCCGAGAAGATCGGCGAGCGCGTGGAGTACTTCCAGCGGCGCGCGGGCTACTACTTCGAGAACTGGGAGGAGATCTACGCCAAGTGGAAGACGAAGATGGAGGCCCTGATCGCCGAGATCACGGAGCTTCCCGTCCCGGACCTGCCCGAGTACGAGCCCGACGAGGTGATGCTCGAGGACGACCGGCAGACCGCGTTCTACGAGCTCCTGTCGGCGTACGACCGGACACTTCGCTGCGGAGACCTGATGTGGCAGCACCATTTCGAGCTGCTGCTGCTCGGCTACGGCGCCTACGTGACGTTCTCCGACTTCTGCAAGGCCAACCTGCCCGACATCCCCGACCAGCACATCGCGCAGATGGTCGCCGGGATCGACGTCCTGCTCTTCCGGCCGAGCGCCGAGCTGCGCCAGCTGGCCAAGGTCGCGATCGACAGCGGCGTCGACGGCGCGTTCGTCGAGGGACGCTCACCCGCCGAGATCGACGCCGAGCTCGAGCAGAGCGACGCCGGCAAGGCGTGGCTCGAGGAGCTCGAGAAGATCAAGGACCCGTGGTTCAACATGGCCACGGGCGACGGGCTCTACCACTACTACGGCAGCTGGTACGACGACCCGACGATCGCCTACGCGTCGATCGTCGGCCACGTTCGCGCGCTGAACGAGGGCGAGGAGGTCGAGCGGCCGACCGCGGAGCTGGAGCGCGAGCGCGACCGGCTGGCGGAGGAGTACGGTGCGCTGCTCGACGAGGAGACGCGCGGGGCGTTCACCGAGCTGCTCGGCCTGTCGCGGATGGTGTTCCCGTACGTCGAGGAGCACAAGTTCTACTGCGACTACTGGTTCCTCACCCGCTGGTGGAACAAGGTGCGCGAGTTCGGCGCGCTGCTCGCGAAGCACGGGTTCCTGGAGGACACGGAGGACGTCTTCCAGCTCGGGCGGCACGAGGTCGCGCAGGCGCTCGACGAGCTCGTTCTCACCTGGGCGACCGGCGGCGAGCCGATCGGCCCGAAGCACTGGCCGCCGATCGTGGCGCGGCGCAAGGAGCTGCTCGAGAAGCTTGCCGACTGGACGCCGCCGCCCGCGCTCGGCGCGACACCGGAGGCGATCACGGACCCGATGAGCATCATGCTCTGGGGCGTCACGACGCAGCGCGTGCAGGAGTGGGCGAGCGCCGAGGAGGGCGGGGGCCGGCTCACCGGCGCGGCGGCCTCGCCGGGTGTGGTCGAGGGCAAGGCGCGGGTCGTGATCGACGTCGAGCAGATCGCAGCCGTCCGCGAAGGAGACGTGCTCGTCTGCCCGATCACCTCGCCGGCCTGGGCGCCGATCTTCTCGAGCGTGAAGGCGGTCGTGACCGACATCGGCGGCGTGATGTCGCATGCGGCGATCGTCTGCCGCGAGTACGGGCTGCCCGCGGTCGTCGGCACCGGGCGCGCGACCGCGGAGATCCAGACGGGCCAGACCGTTCGCGTCGACGGCTCGACCGGCGTCGTCACGATTCTCGAGTAGTGGAGTTCACCCGCCCGCTCGCGGAGCTGCGGAGCGCGGACGCCGTCGAGTTCGGCGGCAAGAGCGCCAACCTCGGCGACCTGCTCTCGGCCGGAATCCCGGTTCCGGGGGGATTCGCGGTCGGTGCTGGCGCCTTCCGCGCCTTCGTCGCGGAGACGGGGCTCGACGGGACGATCGCCTCGGCGCTCTCGCGCGCCCCGAAGGGTGACGTCGAGGCGGCCAGCGCCGCCTCCAAGGCGATCGACGAGGCGATGCGCTTCGCGCCGCTCCCCGAGGCCGTCCGCGAGGAGCTCGCTCGGAGCTACGAGGCGCTCGAGGGCTCGCCGCCGGTGGCCGTCCGCTCGAGTGCGCTCGGCGAGGACAGCCACGACGCGACCTTCGCCGGCCAGCAGGAGAGCTTCCTCTGGATTCGCGGCGTCGAGCAGCTCTGCGACGCGGTCCGCGACTGCTGGGTCAGCCTCTACACGCCCCGCGCGATCGCGTACCGCGCCGAGCTCGGCGGACGGGAGGAGGCGGCCATGGGCGTCACCGTTCAGGAGATGGTCGACGCCGAGGTCTCGGGCGTGATGTTCACGTGCAACCCGGTCAGCGGCGACCCGAGCATGGTCGCGGTGAACGCGAGCTGGGGGCTCGGGATCGCGGTCGTCGGCGGCGAGACGACTCCTGACGACTTCCTGGTCAGCAAGGTCACCGGCGAGGTCGTCCGCCAGACCGTGAACGCCAAGGAGATCGAGTACGTGCCGGACCCGGCCGGGCGCGGGACCGTGCGCAGGGAGGTGCCGGCGGAGCGGCGCGAGCGGGCCTGTCTGGACGAGGCAGGTCTCGCCGCGCTCGTCGAGGCGGCCGGGCGCATCGAGCGCCACTTCGGCACGCACCAGGACATCGAGTGGGCGCTCGCCCGAGGCCGGTCGCTGCCGGAGTCGCTGCTCGTGCTCCAGTCACGGCCGGTGACGGCGATGAAGACCGACCCGCCGAGGCTCTCCCAGTCGGCGATCTCGCTCGTGCTGGGCACCTTCGGCGCCGCTCCGCGGAAGGACTCCTAGTGCCGCTGAGCGAGGACGACGTCCGCGAGATCCTGCGCCTGATCGACGAGTCGGACGTCGAGGAGCTGCGCATCGAGACCGACGAGCTCTCGCTCCACGTCGTCCGCGGCGAAGGAGTTGAGGCGCCCGAGCCGGCTCGGGTCGAGGAGACGCCGTTGCCGGAGCCCGCCGGTGAGCTGGTCTCGATCCCTGCCCCGATGATCGGCACCTTCTACCGCGCCGAGGCCCCGGGAGCGCAGCCGTTCGTCGAGGTCGGCGCCCGGGTCGAGGCAACCACGGTCGTCTGTCTGATCGAGGTGATGAAGATGATGAACTCGGTCCACGCGGGCGTGTCCGGGACGATCGTCGAGATCTGCGTCGAGAACGCCGAGCTGGTCGAGTACGGGACGCCGCTCTTCCAGGTGCAGCCCGAGTGATCGAGATCGTCGACACGACGATGCGCGACGGGAACCAGAGCCTCTGGAGCGCGACGGGCCTGACGACGCCCGACGTCCTCTCGATCGCGCCGACGATCGACCGCGTCGGCTACCACGCGGCCGACTTCACCTCGAGCACGCACATGGCGGTCTCGGTGCGCTTCCACCGCGAGGACCCGTGGGAGCGGATCCGGCTCGTGAGCGCGGCGATGCCGAACACGCCGCTCAGCTTCATCACGACCGGGATGCGGTTCATCTCCTGGGTTCCCGCCGACGAGGACGTGATGCGGCTCGTGTTCCGCTGTGTCGTCCGCAACGGGATCCGCCGCTTCCAGGTGGCCGACCCGTCGAACGACCCGCCGCGCCTGCGCCGACTGGCCCGCATGGCCCGCGAGGAGGGGGTCGAGGAGATCGTGATCGGGCTCACCTACTCGGTCAGCCCGGTGCACACGCACGCCTACTACGCCGAGCGGGCGGCCGCGCTCGCCGACTGCCACGAGATGGACCGTCTCTACCTGAAGGACCCTGGCGGGCTGCTCACGCCCGCTGCCGTGCAGGAGCTCGCGCCGCACTTCCTCCGGGCCGCCGGCGAGCGGACGGTCGAGCTGCACAGCCACTGCACGATCGGGCTCGCGCCGCTCGCCTACATGGAGGGGCCGCGCGCGGGATTCCAGGTGCTGCACACCGCAGTCGCGCCGCTCGCGCGCGGGACGTCGAACCCGGCCGCGGAGACGACGCTTCGGAACCTCGAGGCCGAGGGCTACTCGCACCGGCTCGACCTCGACGCGCTGGCCGAGGTCTCGGCGCACTTCCGCGAGCTCGGCCGCGAGAAGGGCCTCCCGGTCGGGCGGCCGCAGGAGTTCGACGCGACCTACTACCACCACCAGCTCGCGGGCGGGATGGTCTCGACGACGCGGCGCATGCTCGGCGAGCTCGGTCGGCCCGAGCTGTTCGACGAGGTGCTCGAGGAGGTCGGCCGCGTGCGCGCCGAGATGGGCTACCCGATCATCGTCACGCCGGTGTCGCAGATGGTCGCCACCCAGGCGGTGCGAAACGTGATCGACCGCGAGCGCTGGTCGAACGTCTCCGACGAGACGGTCCGTTACTTCCTCGGCCACTACGGCGACCCGGCCGCGCCGTTCGATCCCGAGGTCGCCGAGCGCGTGCTCTCGCGGCCGCGGGCCGAGGAGCTGCGCGACCTCGAGCCGCTGCACCTCGAGGGCGCCCGCGAGCGCTTCGGCGCCGGGATCTCGGACGAGGAGCTGCTGCTGCGGCTGACGATGCCCGGGGAGCAGGTGGACGCGATCGGCTCGCCTGCCGCTCCGGTCTCGCGGTCCGGCCGTCACCCGCTGGTGACGCTCCTCGACGAGATGGCCAAGCGCAGGTCGATCACGCACCTGCGCGTGGAGAAAGGCGACGACCTGATCGTGTGGCGCCGTGCGACTTGACGATTGCCGCGGCTTTGTCTTCGACGTCGACGGCACCCTTGTGCACCGCTCCGGGTCCGAGGCCCACGTGCAGCCGGGTGCCCTCGAGGTGCTCGCGAAGATCCGCGCCTCGGGCCGGCCGCTCGCCCTCTTCACCAACGGCACGCACGAGACGCCCGAGTCTTTTGCTGCGGGCCTGCGCCGAGCCGGTCTCGAGATCGCCGACGAGGAGATGCTGACGCCTCTGAGGAGCCTCCAGACCTATCTGCGCATCCACGACGGAGGCGTGCTCCCGTTCGCCAACGACTCTGCACGCGAGTACCTCGCGCGGGCGGGCGTGCGGGTCCTGGCGGGCGAGGACGCCGAGCATGCGGACGTCGTCTTCGTCGCCACGCCCGAGGCCCTCGAGTTCGAGGAGCTCGAGCGCGGGGCGCGTGCGGTGCTGGCAGGCGCACAGCTGCTGACCGCGAGCTACGCGCCTGCCTACGCGGGCGCCAACGGGCCGATCATCAGCCGCGGCGCGATGACCACCGCTGCGCTGGCGAAGGCGAGCAGCACCGAGCCGTTGATCGTCGGCAAACCGTCGGAGGCCGCGCTCGAGACGATCAGCGAGCAGCTGGGAGTGCCAACTGCAGAGGTGGCCGTGATCGGTGACGACCTCGGCATGGACATCGCGCTCGGCCGACTCGGCGGAGCGCGAACGATCCTGGTCCAGACCGGAATCAGCGGCCGTGTGGAGCTCGATGACGTCGCTCCGGATCTGCGCCCCGACGCGGTCGTCGGCAGCGTCGCGGACCTGCTCGACTGGCTCTGAGCCTCAGAGAGCGCGACAATCCGCGCGAGGGACATGGCGGAGACCGTTATCGGGCGGGACGAGGAGCGTGCCGCGATCCAGGCCTTCCTGGCCGAGGCCGAGCGCGGGCCGCAGGCGCTTGTTCTCTCCGGCGAGCCGGGAATCGGCAAGACGGTCCTCTGGGAGGAGGGCGTCGAGGAGGCAAAGCAGTGCTCCCTCCGCGTCCTGTCGCACCGCAGTGCCGAGGCCGAGGCCTCGCTCTCCTTCACGGCCCTCTCCGATCTGCTCGCCCCGGTCTTCGAAGAGGTGGCGCCTGAACTGGCGCCGCTGCGGCGCCATGCACTCGAGGTGGCGCTCCTGCTCGCCGAGCCGGGAGACCAGGCTCCCGACCCGCGCGCGATCGGGCTCGCGCTGCTCGACGTCCTGCGAGCGCTCGCCGAGGGCGGCCCGGTCGTGGTCGCACTCGACGATCTCCAGTGGCTCGATCCCGCCTCGGCGGGCGTGCTCCAGATCGCGCTGCGCCGTCTGGAGGACGAGCCCGTCAGGCTCCTGGCGACCGTTCGCCGGGCACCCGAGGTCACAACCTCGCTCGCGCTCGAAGCGGCCGTTCCGGAAGAACGGCTGACCCGCCTGGTGCTCGGCGCGCTCAGCCTGGGAGCTCTCCATCGCCTGCTCAAGGAGCGGCTCGGACTCGACCTGACGCGGCCCGAGCTCACCCGCCTCCAGGAGGCCTCTGCGGGCAACCCGTTCTTCGCGCTCGAGCTCGGACGCGAGCTCGTCAGGACAGGCACCCGGCCCGAGGCCGGCCGAGCCCTCCCGGTACCCGAGAGCCTGCACGAGCTCCTCGACGGCCGCCTCGCCCGGCTCCCGACCGAGACCGGCGATGTCGTGGTCTTTGCGGCCGCCCTCGCCCAGCCGACAATCGCGCTGGTCACGGCTGCCCACGGTGACGAGGGCGGTGTGCTCGAGGCCCTCGACACCGCAGCCCGGGAGGGCGTCATCGAGCTCGACGACTCCAGCCTCCGCTTCACGCATCCGTTGCTCGCTTCTATCTGCTACGAGCAGGCGCCCGTCTGGAAGCGTCGGGCGATCCACGGTGCTCTTGCGTCGGCCGCCACCGACGTCGAGGAGCAGGCTCGTCATCTGGCGCTCTCCGTCGGAGGACCGGACGCCGCCGCCGCGGACCAGCTCGATGCGGCGGGCGAGCACGCGGCCGCCCGTGGGGCGACGGCCGCCGCAGCGGATCTCGCGGAGCAGGCCGCAGAGCTGACCCCAGCTGATCCCGATCTGGCGCGAAAGCGACGCCTGAGAGCGGCGACCTTCCATCGTCTTTCGGGCGAGGGGGAGCGGGCAGCCGCGCTGCTCGAGCAGGTCTTGCCGGAGGTCTCGTCCGGCCCGGCTCGCGCCGATGTCCTCTTCGCTCTCGCGCTGACCCGCATTGCCGAGCCTCGCGATCTGCTCGAGCTCTGCGGTCGAGCGCTCGAAGAGGCTGCGGGCGATGACGCTCGGTGCTCTCGGCTCCTGGCCTTCCGGAGCTGGGTCCACATGTTCATGGGGGACGTCCGGAAGGCGCTGTCGGACGGCCGCATGGCGCTCGACATGGCCGAGCAGGTCGGCGACCCCGTGCTGCTCGCCTCGGCGATCGCAGAGGTCGGCAGAGCGGAGGGCTGGGGAGCCGAGAGCACACCGGGCCTGCTCGAGAGGGGTATCGAGATCGAAGAGCGCTTGCCGATTGCCCTCGAGTACGACGCAAGCCCGCGCATCGCTTACGGCCGGAGCCTGATTCGACTTGGCGAGCTCGACCGGGCGCGCGCCATTCTCGAGGAGGCGGAGGTGAGCGCGGCAGGGCGAGGCGACGAGCTGACGCGTGGGCTCGTCGTCGCCCGCCTGGCCACGCTCGAGTGGTACGCGGGCAACTTCCACCGCGCGCTCGATCACGCCGTTGCCGCGGCCGAGCTCACGGCCCAGACCGCGCCCCGGAACACCCAGGGTTTCGCCGAGAGCATCAAGGCCCTCATCGAGGCGGATCTCGGCCAGGTCGACGAAGCTTGCGCGTCGGTCGAGCGAGCCCTCGCCTTCGTCGATCCCTCCGACTACATCGTCACGATTCCCGCTCTCGGCGTGCTCGGCCGCATCGAGCTCGCCCGCGGCGCTCTCGACGTTGCGGGGACTCACCTCCGCGATCTCCCCGGACAATTGCTCGAGCTGGGCTGGACGGATCCGTCGAACCCGGTGTGGCCGGACACGATCGAAACGCTGGTCGCGCTCGGCGAGCTCGACGAGGCACGTGCCCACCTGGAGCAGTACGAGCTGAACGCGCACAGCCTGGGCAGTGCGTGGGCCTACGCCGCCGCTGCGCGTTGCCGAGGCCTGCTCGCTGCCGCCGAGGGCGATCTCGGCGCCGCGCTTGCGGGCTTGGAGGCATCGCTCGACGAGCTCGCCGAGCTTCCGTGCCCTCTCGAACGGGGCCGCACGCTGGTCTGCAAGGGCATCGTGCTCAGGCAGGCCCAGCAGAAGAAGACAGCACGGGAAGCCCTCGAGCACGCGCTCTCGATCTTCGAGGAGCTCGGTGCCGAGCTCTGGGCCGAGAAGACCAGCGTCGAGCTAAAGCGGATCAGCGGCCGCGCACCTTCCTCCGACGAGCTGACCGGGACCGAGCGCCGTGTGGCCGAGCTCGCCGCCCAGGGCCGCACGAACAAGGAGATCGCAGCCGAGCTCTTCATGGGCGTGAGCACGGTCGAGGCGCACCTCTCCCGCGTCTACCGCAAGCTCGGTGTCCGCCGCGCCGGGCTCGCAGCGAGCCTCGACACGGTGAAAGCGTGAACGCGGCTGTCATCGGGCGGGAGGCGGAGCTTGCCGCGATCGAGACCTTCCTGGCCGCTGTGGAGCAGGGCCCGCGGGCGCTCGTCCTCTCCGGCGAGCCGGGAATCGGCAAGACGATCCTCTGGGAGACAGGGGTCGAGCACGCTCGGGAGCGCTTCGGCGCGGTCCTGACCTGCCGCGGGGTCGAGGCCGAGGCCTCGCTCTCGTTCGCGGCGCTTTCGGAGCTGCTCGCGCCCGTCTTCGACGAGGTCGCGGCCTCCCTGCTGCCGCCCCGCAGACGGGCGCTCGAGATCGCACTGCTGCGCGTCGAGCCGGGAGACGTCGCTCCCGACGCGCACGCGATCGGGCTGGCCGTGCTCGACCTCCTCTCGACGCTCGCCGAGCGCGGCCCGGTCCTGGTCGCTCTCGACGACCTCCAGTGGCTCGACCCGGCTTCGGCCGGAGTCCTGCAGATCGCTCTGCGCCGCCTGCGCGAGGAGCCGGTCGGCGTGCTGGTCACGGTCAGGACGGGGCCCGACGTGACGATGCCCTTCGAGCTCGAGCGCTCCTTCGTGGAACAGCGGCTCGAGCAGCTCGGGATCGACCCGCTCAGCCTCGGCGCGGTGCACGGCCTGCTCCTGGAACGGCTCGGGCTCGACCTGACCCGACCGGAGCTCGCCCGCGTGCAGGAGGCGACGGCGGGTAACCCGTTCTTCGCGCTGGAGCTCGGGCGAGAGCTCGTCCGGACAGGCACGCGACCGGCGCCGGGCCAGCCGTTGCGAGTGCCCGAGAGCCTGCGCGAGCTGCTCGGCGGCCGCCTCGCACGGCTCCCGGGAGAGACGCTCGACGTCCTGCTCCAGGTTGCGGCGCTGGCCCGCCCGACCGTCGAGCTGGTCGCCGCGACGTACGGCGAGCAGGAGCGCGTCCTGGAGGCGCTCGAGGCGGCGGCACAGGAGGCCGTGGTGGAGCTGGACGGCACGAGCATTCGCTTCACCCATCCGCTGCTCGCCTCGATCTGCTACGAGCAGGCACCGCTGTGGAAGCGCCGTGCGGTGCACCGCGCGCTCGCGAGCGCAGTTGCGGACGTGGAGGAGCGGGCCCGCCACCTCGCACTCGCCGCGGAAGGCCCCGACGCTGCGATCGCCTCAGAGCTGGAGAGCGCTGCGGAGAATGCTGCCGCGAGGGGCGCACCCGGCGCCGCGGCGGAGCTCTGCGAGCTCGCCGCCCAGCTGGCCCCGGACGATCCCTTCCTGATGCGACGACGGCGCCTGCGCGCGGCCGAGCTCTACCGGCTGGCGGGCGACTTCGACCGGGCCTTCGACCTGTACGAGGACCTTCTGGCCGAGGTACCCCCGGGGGTGGAGCGGTCGGATGTCCTCTTCGGGCTCGCGTTGACCCAGAGGGCGGACACTCCGGTGCTCGACGCCTTCTACGAGCAGGCGCGGGCGGAAGCCGCGGGCGACGATGCACGACTGGCACGAATCCTCGCGTGGCAGATGGGGATCCATCTGTACCGGGCCGATGCGCGCGCGGCGCTCGTCGACGCGCGGGCGGCACTGGAGAAGGCCGAGCGTGCAGGCGACTCATATCTGCTCGCCGTCACCATCGCGCGCGCCGGTCATGCCGAGGCGTACGCCGACGAGGTCACTCCGGGACTGCTCGAGCGGGGTGTCGAGATCGAGGAGCGCGAGGGGTTGCTGCTGGAGACCGACGAGAGCCCGCGCTACTCGTTCGCTCGGCTCCTCGCTCGCCTCGGCGAGCTCGACAAGGCCCGTGCCCTCTTCGAGGAGCTCGAGGCCGCGACGATCGAGCGGGGCGACGAGGGCAGTCGCGTGATGGTTCTCTGGCCGCTGGGCATGCTCGAGTGGCAGGCCGGCCGCTGGCAGCGCGCGCTCGAGCTCGCCAACGCGGCATACGAGCTCACCGAGCACACGCAGCATCCTCGCGGACGGGCCTGGGTGGGACGGGCCAAGGCGCTCGTAGAGGCCGACCTCGGGCTGGTCGACGAGGCCCGGGCCTCGGCCGCGGAGGCGATCGCGTTCTGCGAAGAGACCTCGAAGGAGTACTTCGAGATCGTTGCGCTCGGCGTGCTCGGGCACCTCGAGCTCGAGCTCGGCAACCTGCACGCCGCTGGGGACTACCTGCGCGAGCTTCCAGAACGTCTGTTCGAGGGCGGGTTCAACGACCCGTCACTCGCGGTTTGGGCGGACGCCCTCGAGACGCTCATCGGCCTCGGCGAGCTGGAACGGGCGCGGGAGTACCTCGAACGGTACGAGCTCCACGCCGGGCGGCTCGGGAGCCCGCCGGCAAGAGCGGGTGCCGCCCGTTGCCGTGGCCTGCTCCTTGCAGCCGAGGGCCAGTTGGAGCCCGCGCTCGATGCGCTCGACCGCTCGCTTGCAGACGCCCAGCCGTTTCCGATCGAGCGAGCCCGTTCCTTGCTCTGCCTGGGAGTCGTGCGACGGCAGGCACAACAGAAGAAGGCTGCCCGGGAGTCGCTCGAGCAGTCGCTCGCGATCCTCGAGGAGCTCGGCGCGCCTCTCTGGGCCGAGAGGGCACGCGCCGAGCTCAGGCGGATCAGCGGGCGTGCGCCCGCCTCGGACGACGAGCTGACCGAGGCCGAGCGGCGAGTGGCCGAGCTCGCCGCGGCCGGCCGCACGAACAAGGAGATCGCCGCCGAGCTCTTCATGGGCGTGAGCACGGTCGAGGCGCACCTTTCGCGTGTCTATCGCAAGCTCGGGATCCGCTCCCGTACGGAGCTAGCGGCACAGCTGGCCATACCAAGGGACGAAGCCGTCCAAGCCTAGGGTTTCTCGGGTATCGGGCCCCCGACCCTAGGCCCTACCGTCGACGACATGGTCTACGTCGTCGAGCGATACCTCCCAGGGCTCTCAGAGTCCAACCTCCTCCGCAGGCTCTCCGAGCTAGAGGAAGCGACAGAGCGTCTGTGGGCAGAGAGCACGGAGGTGCGCTACCTCGGCTCGACCATCGTGTTGAAGGACGAGGCCTGCTACTGCCAGTTCGAGGCGCCTGGCCAGGCGGCTGTCGCCGAGGCGAACCGGCGGGCGGGCCTGTCCTTCGACCGGATCGTGCCCGCACTGAACGTCCGACCCGAAAGGAGAAGCGACATGAGCGCTTCCACCAGCATTCCCGCAACCGTCCAGATCCGCCGGAGCCGTCTGCTCGGGCTGATCGGCCTGGTCGCCGCGCTGGCCGCGGTCGTCACCTGGGGCCTGGTCGTGTTTGCATTCGACAACGGCTCCTCGAACGCCGTTCCGGCCGGAAGGCCGAGCGTGTCCAGCTCGAAGCCGCTCTCGATGCAGGACGCGATCATGTCGCTGACTCCCGCGCAGGTCGCCGCGGGCGCGCTCGACATCGGCTACCAGCTGCCGACCGTCCAGCACGGGCCGACGGTGGCCTCCGTCCTCGCGTCGATGGATCCGCAGACGAGGCGCTACACCAAGGCGGTCATGAACCTCTCGTACAGGCAGCTCGCAGCTGGTGCGGCAGGGCATCCTTAGCCGAGGCAGCGATCGGAAGAGGGGAGAGGCGAGCCTTTCCCCTCTTCTCTTGCAGGGAGACCCGATGAATCCGAGAATTGCGGCAATCCCGACGAATCGAGGCCGATGGTGACCGAGAGGCAGGGAGATCCGCGGGGCTTTCAGAGCCCCTTCGAGGTACAGGTTCCTGCCGGCTGCGGGGGGTGGGAGGAGATGTATGCCTACCACCTCGCCTTCAGCGAAGATCGCCGCGCTTTCGACGAGAGCCGCTTCTGGTTCCAGGACGGGCTGCACGTCGCCGAGCCGCTCTACCCGTTCGACTCGCTCCTGTTCGAGTGCGCCGTCGTCGCCCTCAATCAGGCGAACGCCCGCCTGTTCGCCCTCCCGCCAACGCTCGGCACCGAATGTCGACTGCTGAACGGCTACGTCTACCTGAGCGCGAACGCGGTGACCGACGACGAGACGCTCGCTCGCCGAGCCGAGGAGTTCGCGCGACGCAGCGGCTACTACTACGACCGCTGGGACGAGCTGTACGAGCGCTGGCTGGAGAGAGTCGAGGCCGCGACCCGGGAGCTCGTGGAGCTCAGCGTCCCGGAGCTACGGGAGCTCGAAGACGAGTCGATCGTCACCGCCGGCCGCGGCCTGGGATCGAGCCACGCCCTTCTCCACGCCTACGACCGGCTGCTCGAAGGCGTCGATCGGATCTTCCAGTACCACTTCGAGTTCCTAGGCCTCGGTTACAGCGCCTACCTCGACTTCTACGAATGCTGTCGCGGGGCGTTTCCGGAGATCAGCGAGCAGACGATCGCGAAGATGGTGTCCGGCATCGACGTCATCGTCCTGCGCCCGGACGACGAGCTGCGGCGTCTCGCCCGGCTCGCGGTCGACCTCGATGTGGCCGCTGTCGTGCGGGGCTCGGGAAGCGAGGCCGAGCTCTCGGCCCGCCTCTCGGGAAGCGGCGGGGGTGAGCGCTGGCTCGCGGACTTCGAGCGGACTAAGGACCCGTGGTTCTACTTCTCGTGCGGCACCGGCGTGTTCCATCACCACCACCGCTCGTGGATCGACGACACGACGCTCCCGATCCAGACGATCGGCTCCTACATCGCGCGCCTCGAGGCCGGCGAAGACATCTCGCGCCCGTACGAGGCGATCAGCGCCGAGCGCGAGCGAGTCACCGAGGAGCACCGGGCACTCGTCTCGGAGGAGATGCGCGAGGAGTTCGACGAACGCCTGGCGCTTGCCCGCACGGTCTTCCCGTACGTCGAGAACCACCACTTCTACATCGACCACCGCTACCTCACCATCTTCTGGAACAAGGTCCGCGAGTTTGGCGCACTGCTGTCCGAGCACGGGTTCCTGACCGACGGTGAAGACGTCTTCTACCTGCGCCACGACGAGGTGCGCGAAGCGCTCGAGGAGCTTCGGCTCGTCTGGAGCTCCGGCGCCGGAGTCCCGCGCGCCCGGCGCTACTGGCAGCCCATCGTCGAGCGGCGCAGGTCGATCTACGACGCGCTCTGCGCGTGGGCTCCGCCCCCGGCTCTCGGGCCCGTGCCCGACGAGATCACCGACCCGATCACCGTCATGCTCTGGGGCGTCACGGAGGAGCGCGTGCGGGAGTGGCTCTCGCCGGACGGCGCCGAGGTGCTGACGGGATGTCCAGCGTCGTCCGGGTCGGTCGAAGGTTCGGCGCGCGTGCTCGTGCGTGTCGACCAGCTGGACGAGCTCCAGGACGGTGAGATCCTCGTCGCCCCCGTGACGTCACCCAGCTGGACGCCCGTCTTCCACAGGATCGCCGCAGCGGTTCTCGATACCGGCGGGATCATGTGCCACGCGGCGATCGTCGCCCGCGAGTACGGGCTGCCGGCCGTGGTCGGCACGGGGACGGCGACCAAGCGGATCAAGACCGGCGACCGCCTCCGCGTCGATGCCGTGAATGGGGTCGTCACGATTCTCTAGGCTCCGCGGGCTGTGACGACAGTCCGGGACGCAACGTTCGACGTACTGCGGCGGCGCGGGATGACGAGGATCTTCTCGAACCCGGGCTCGACAGAGGTGTCGTTCCTCGTCGACCTACCTTCGGACCTCGAGTTCGTGCTCGCGCTGCACGAGGGTTCCGTGGTCGGGATCGCGACCGGGTACGCGCTCGGGCGCGGGGTTCCGTCGTTCGTCCTCCTGCACACGACCCCGGGGCTCGGGAACGCGGTCTCGGCGCTCGCCACCTCGCGCGTCAACCGCGCGCCGCTGGTGGTCGTCGTCGGCCAGCAGGACCGACGCCACCTCGCCCACGAGCCGTTTCTCGCCGGGAAGCTCGGCGGCCTCGCCGGCGAGTACCCGGTCTGGGTCAATCAGCCTGTCCGGCCGCAGGACGTCCCGGGCGCGATCGACCGCGCGTGGCACGAGGCGCAGACGCAGCGCGGGCCCGCGCTCGTGATCGTGCCGATGGACGACTGGCTTGCGCCGGCGCCCGAGCCGTTCGAGCTCGCGGCTCCCGACCGGCTGCTGCGCGCCGCGGGCGCGGATCCAGCCGCGGTCGAGGAGCTCGCACAGCTGCTCGAGCAGGCGGAGTCCCCGGCCCTCGTCGCGGGCGCTGGAGCCGACGATCCCGCGAGCTGGGCCGCGCTCGCCGCACTGGCCGAGCGGCTTGCCGCACCGGTCTGGCAGGAGCCATTCGGCGCTCGCGCAGGCTTTCCACAGACCCATCCTCTCTACGCGGGCGACCTCTCCGCCGACCGCGCCAGGCTCCGCGAGGCGCTCGCCGGCCACGACGTCGTCCTGGTCATCGGCGCGCCCGCCTTCCGCCAGTACGCCTACGCGGAGGGGCCGTTCGTCGAGGAGGGAACCGCGGTCGCGGTGGTCACGCAGGACCCGGCCGAGGCGCAGCGCAGCCGAGCGCAGCTCGCGGTGCTGGCGCCGCCAGCGTCGGTGTGCGCCGCGCTGGCCAAGCGACTGCCCCAGCGGGACGCCGAGCCGTCGGCGCCGCGCAAGCCGCTCGCGCCGCCTGCGCCCGACGACCCGCTCCGAGCCGGGCACGTCCTCAACGAGCTGGCTCTTCGGCTTCCCGGGAACGCGGTCGTCCTCGAGGAGGCCCCGTCGAACCGGCCCGAGCTGCTCGCGCGCCTCCCGGCCAAGCAGAACCTGGGACTGATCAGCCCCGCGATGGGCGGGCTCGGGTTCGCGATGCCCGCCGCGATCGGCCTGCGCCTGGCGCTCCCCGAGCGCCCGGTGGTCGCGATCATCGGCGACGGCTCGTCGCTCTACGCGATCCAGTCGCTCTGGAGCGCGGCCACGTACGGGTCGGGGCCGCTCTACGTGATCCTGAAGAACGGCGGCTACGCGATCATGGACCGCCTGGCCGAGCACGAAGGTGGCTCGTCGGCGTGGCCGAACGTCGACGTCGACATCGCCGGCCTCGCCGAGATCTTCGGCTGCGAGGCGCGGCGGATAGCGGATCTCGAGACCTTGCAGCGAACCCTGGACGAGGTCGTCCCCGGACTTGCGAAAAGGGACGCGCCTCTTGTGCTCGAAGTCACGGTCGAGCCGGACTCCCACTTTCAGTCCTAGCTAGAGGCTTGATGTACCAGTCGCTTGGCTCCCAGGCAAAGCTCGGTCAGAGACCTTGCGAGGCAGCCAAATCGAATGAGAGGACGCTCGCACAGGCAGGCTCCGAGCACCTGAGTAGGGAGGATCAAACAGGGCAGAGCGCCGCGGATTCGGTTCATGCTCGAGGCCGTCGTCAGGTGCGGCGCAACGGACTACCCCCGCCGCTGGGATCCGCGAGGGAGCGAACTTCCTTGGTCAGCGCCAGGATCTCTCTCGAGAGCTCGAGCAGCTCGACGTTTTGCTTGTCCTCCTCCTGGACCATCTTCCAGTGCTCATCGGCGATCACCTGGCGCCTGGCGTCGGCGCGATTCTGAGAGATCAGCACAAAGGTCGAGAGGAAGATGGCTTCGAGCGAGACAATCATCGTCAAGAGGCCGTACGGATAGTCCTCCACGCCGAAGCCGATCCAGCAGGCGAACCAGAAGATGTGGAGGTAGACGAAGAGCATCGACCCCGAGAAGGCGGTGATCTTGTCCGCGAGCCGGTTCTGCCTCGCCTCCGCGCGCTCCTGTTCCCGCTTCAGAAGAGCCGGATTGATCGGAGGTCCCAGCTTGGGGACGGGAAAGAGCATGCGGTGCAGGCGGTGGCCTCGCGTCTTGCCGTTGTTGTCGCCGTTGGACGCCGGACCAGCCACGGTAGGTGATCTACCTTCATTCGACATCGCGTCTCCTTTCAGCAGGGCTCCGGTGACCTGTGCCGAGTCTCAGCCCGAACTCGAAAGTAACGCAGCACTTCTCGGCTTGCTACCGGAGCGCGCAGGCCGATTGGACAACGCCTGACTCAAGTAGGAAGTCGGGCGTCCTCGTCGTCCCTAACCGTTGTCTAAGCGGCGAGCCGCTTGGGAAATACGAGGCCGCCCGGCTCGTTCGTTTTTAGCGGCTGGCTGGAGCTGCGGCGAGCTCGTCAGCCTCCATTCTCGCGAGTGAGGCATCGAGGGCTGCGTACTCGGCCTCTTCGATCGCCGCGTAGGCGAAGTCGATGGCAAACGCGGCATCGTCTTCGGCGTTCTCAGCCCTCCTCTGTGCTCGATCCGCGTCGTGCTCCGCCCGCCGTTCCTCGATGTCGGAGCGGATCTTCTCGATGTGCTCCTGCCACGACCGCTGCATGTCGTGCCACCAGACAGACAGCTTGCCCTTCCTTGCGTCGGCCGTTGCGCGGAGCTTGTCGGCCTGTTCCTGAGCAGACGTGCGCGCGTTCTCGACATCTCGCTCGAGGTCAGCCCTGGCCTTTCCCTGTGCAGCTGCGGCACGGTCCTCTGCCTCTTTGGCCCGGGCAGCCAGCTTCGTCAACTGATCCGATACAGCCATCCCAACCTCCTAGCTTGCCTCTTGACAGGTGACCGAATCGATCGGGCCGGATCCGGTGGGCTCGCAGAGGTGCGTCCTGAAATGGTCACCCCCTCTCCGGATCGTGGAAGCACCAGTACGGCGCGCCCGCGCCCCGGAAGCGGCTCGCGGACCATCATCGGGGCTTCCCGTCCACGAGTCAAGCGTTGCTCAAAGGCCTCGCCCATCGCCGTCGCCCTGCTCTAGGCTCGTTCGGCCGTACCGGCCTCGGGAGTGGACCTCGCAGGCCACGCCCGAGCGGTCTTCCGCCGGTAGCGGCTCTTGACCACACCGCCGCTCATCGATCCGACTCGCTGCGCGGGCCGCGTCGAGCCGCAGGGACTGCGACGGGACGGTCGGCGCCCGGCGTGACATCCGACGCCGGGCGGACACTCCGTCTGCGGCCCTAGGGTCGCTCGAGATCGTGACCACGCCACCAGAGGCAGAGCGGGAGGAACCCGGCAACCGAGACGCAGCGGCAGCCAGCCCCGTGCGTATCGGGGCGCAAGCGGCCACGGGCGCGATCGCGGTCGCCGCCGTCGCCTTCGCGCTCTGGAGGGTGCGGAAGATCCTGATTCTGCTCCTGCTCGCGCTGACGCTAGCCGCGGCGATCCGACCGGGTGTCGAGGCCCTACAGCGTCGGCGCGTCCCGCAGTCGCTCGCGATACTTTTCTTCTTCGTCTTAGGGGTTGGGGTTTTCGTTCTCTTCTTCTGGCTCGCAGTGCCGCCGGCGTTGCACCAGCTGCAGGAGGCTCTCGCCAGTGCTCACGCGCCCGGCTCCGACCACACGACGGGATTCCAGCACGACGTGCTCTCCTGGGTCGACCGGCAACTGCGCCATCTGCCGTCGGGCTCGAGCGTCCTCCATCCCATCGCCACCTACGGCCACAAGGCGACGGAGGCGATCGTCGCCGTCCTCTTCACGCTCGCGGCGACTTGGTACTGGGTCTCGGAACGCGACTCGGCGATCGAGTTCCTGGTTGCTCTCTCGCCGGAGCAAAAGCGCGAACGCGTACGCCAGACCTATCTCGCGATCGACGAGCGGCTCGGCGCCTACACGCGGCTGAAGTTCCTGATGGTCTTCGTCATCGGAGCGGTTCTCGCGACCGGCTTCTACCTCGTCGGACTGAACTACTGGCTGCTGCTCGGCGGCTTCGTCAGCCTGCTGGAGATCGTTCCGGTGATAGGGCCTGCCATCGGCTCGCTCCTGGTCGTCGCGGTCGGGCTGACGCAGTCGCTCCACGTCGCCCTGCTCGCGCTGCTCGTGGTGGTGGGCGTTCGCGAGTTCCAGAGCTACGTGATCAACCCGCACCTGATGGGCCGGTCGGTCGGTCTCTCACCCCTCGTCACGCTCGTCTCCGTCGCGGTCGTCGGACTCCTGTTCGGCTCCTTCGCGGTCGTCCTCGCGATCCCCGCCGTATCCGCAGCCGCAACACTGATCGACGTGCTCGTGCTCGAGCGCGAGCCGGCCCCACCGGAGCGTCGGTCGTTCCGCCGTCGCCGACCGCCGTCGCCGTCGCCGACCCAAGACTGACAGCCGGCGCGGGCGGAGAGATCGAGACGATGATGTGTGAACGTCTCGGCGACGATCAAAGAAGCTGGACACCGCAGCGAGCGCCTCGAACGTGTCGCCCGGGTCAACGAACGGCATGATCCCAGCGACGATGAGGACGAACGCGCGAAGCGGCACGAGCGCCTCGACGTGAGCCGTCGGATGCGGCCGCTGTCGCACTTCGGCTGGCAAACGGCCGACCCACCGTCACGGCCGGTGTTGTTCGTCAACCCGACATCCGGTGGCGGCACGGCCGTGCGGGCCGCGCTCGCCGAACATGCCTCGGAACGCGGGATCACCGTCAGCGTCCTGACCCCCGGTCAACGCCTGGCGGCACTCGTCGACGAAGCGGTGGCGGGCGGCGCGGATGCGCTCGGTGTCGCCGGTGGCGACGGCTCGCTCGCGATCGTCGCGGCGGCTGCCCATGTGCACGGCCTGCCTTTCGTCTGCATTCCTGCAGGCACACGGAACCACTTCGCGCTCGACCTCGGCGTCGCTCGACACGACCCGGTCGGCGCGCTCGAGGCGTTCACTGACGGCGTCGAGCGCCTGATCGACATGGGCGCGGTGAACGGGCGCCTGTTTCTCAACAACGTCTCACTCGGCATCTACGGCGACGCAGTTCGGCAATCCACATACCGCGACGCGAAGATGCGAACGCTGCTCGACACCGCGCGCAATGTGCTCGGACCAAATGTGGCCGCGCCCGACCTGCACCTCATCGATGAGTTGGGTCACGAGCATCGTGATCCAGCGGTCGTCCTCGTGTCGAACAATCCGTACGCGTTCGCCCCCCCGCCGGCCCTTGGCACCAGGCCGAGGCTCGACAGCGGCCAGCTCGGTGTCGTCGTCCTTCACGGACCAGGCACCGGCGCGATCCCTGGACGAGCCTGGACCGTCGCATCTCTTGAGGTGGGGGCGCCGGGGCCTGTCCACGCCGGTGTCGACGGCGAAGCGGTCGATCTGAGCCCGCCGCTCGAGTTCAGGATCGCGCCTGCCGCGTTGCGCGTCAGGATCTCCGCCCACCACCCGGGTGTGTCTCCGTCGGGCCTGCTCCCGTGACACGGGACTGCGCGGTGCTCACTTGGCATGCACCCAGCGCCGGACCGCACGACGCCGGAGGAGGGCGAGGATCACAGATTGGACGTGCAACGCCGTCCCGAGCGCGAAGATCCCGCTCTGCGGCGTGTTCACCTAGGCGTGCTGCACCTCGCGCACGCGGAAGGCGAGCACGATGTCCCGCACGCCGCGGATGATCGCGATCACGGCGACCCATGCAACCAGCAGAACGGCGCTGCGACCGTAGTAGCCGGCGGCCCAGAAGCCGAGTGCAAGCTCGATGATCCCCGAGACGAGCTGCAGCCACCAGACCTCGATCTCCTTCCGGGTCGAGATCGAGACGATGATGTCGAAGGTCCCGGCCACGATCAGGAAGAAACTGAACACCGCGGCGAGAGCAACAAACGTATCGCCCGGGTGAACGAAGGCGACGATCCCGACGACGATGAAGACGAACGCGAGGATGCCGTGCAGCAGCTTCCACCAGCCGGCGGCCATGATCATCACGCCGATCTCGAACACTCCGGCGAAGATGGCGACGATCCCGAACAGGATCGCGATCGCGCTCACCGAGGTGTAGTCGAAGCGCAGCACGATGACGGCAACCAGCATCCAGGCCAGGCCGGTGATGAGGAGCAGCCACCAGGGCGGCAGCACGCGGCCGAGGGTTCGTTCAGCAGGAGCGATCATGGACATGGGGTCCTCCAGAGGGTCGACGTCCGGCCGGGTATATCGCCGGGCTCGAGGACCGTCAAGGCTCGGCGCTAGGCAGCAGGTGTGCACTCTTGTGGCTTCTTGAGCGCATGTCCACGGAGTCCCGAAACTCCCCGGAGAGGAAAGCCTCCCGCTGCCGCACGCGGCCCGGTGCGGCAGCGATAGGCTCTCGAGGGCAGTTACTTGGCAGCAGCTCCCGGAGGGTGTGTAGCGCGAGCGGAGCGAGATGAGACTGGAAATCGGCAGCCGCGTCGACTGCACCGACGGAACGTTCGGCGAGCTCGCCGACGTCGTGATCGACCCCACGGCGAAACGCGTCACGCAACTCGTGGTCGAGCCGGATCACGACCACTCACTCGCCCGGCTCGTGCCCGTCGAGCTGGCGGGCGCCGGCACAGATCCGACTGGAGCAGTCACGCTTCGCACGACCGTCGAGGAGGTACGGCGTCTCCCGCAGGTGGAAGAAGTCGCGTTCCTGCGGCTGGACCCTGTCCCGCTCGACGACTCTGACTGGGACGTCGGCGTCCAGGAAGTGTTCGCACTCCCGTATTACCCCACGTACGACCTCGAGCCCGCGCCGGTCGACACCGGCGTGGTCTATGACCGCATTCCCAAGCGCGAGGTCGAGATCCGCCGCGCGAGCGCCGTCGAGTCCGCCGACGGCCATCATCTCGGGCACGTGGACGGCTTCGTCGTCGACCGCGAGGATTCGATCACGCACCTCGTACTCGAGCGTGGCCATCTCTGGGGAAGGCGAGAGGTGACGATTCCGATCAGCGCCATCGCTGGAGTCGAGACCGACGCCGTCACGCTCACGCTGACGAAGCACGAGGTGGGAGCCCTCCCGGAGATACCGGTGCAACGCTGGCCGGCGCCGGGCCGACGCAATCAGTGAGCGACCCAGCTGGGCTCGACTTGGTCGCCGCGGCGTAGTAGCAGTTGTCAGGTGCGGCGCAACGGACTACCCCCGCCGCTGGGATCCGCGAGGGAGCGAACTTCCTTGGTCAAGCGCCAGGATCTCTCACGAGAGCTGGAGCAGCTCGACGTTTTGCTTGTCCTCCGCCTGGACCAGAGCCGGATTGATCGGAGGCCCGAACCGAAGGCTCCGGTGACCGGCCAGAACGCCACACCCCTCGTAAGCGGGAGGAGCCGGTGTTTCAAAGCGACGCTCTCGGAGTTACCCCCAGACCTCCTCGGCCACCTCAACGACGAGGCGGAGCTTCGCCCACTGCTCCTCCTCCGAGAGCGCGTTGCCCTCGACCGTCGACGCGAAGCCGCACTGCGGTGAAAGGCACAGCTGCTCGATCGGCGCGTACTTCGCCGCCTCCTCGAGCTTGCGCAGGATGTCGTCCCGCGCCTCGAGCTCGCCCTTCTTCGTCGTGACGATCCCGAGGACGACCTGCTTGTCGCCCTTCGGCAAGAAGCGCAGCGGCTCGAAGCCGCCGGAGCGCTCGTCGTCCCACTCCAGGAAGAAGCCGTCCACCTCGAGCTCGTTCAAGAGCGCCTCGGCGACGAAGTCCCAGCTCCCCTCGGCTGCCCACGAGGAGCGGAAGTTCCCGCGGCACGCGTGTGTGGTCACGCTCATCCCCACGGGCAGGTCCGCGATGACCGAGTTCAGGTGGTGGATGTAGTCGACGTGCTGGTTCTTCGGGTCGCCGCCGATCGTGGCCACGTACTCGCGCTCGTGCGGATCGTTCATGTAGGCGAGGCTCGTGTCGTCGAACTGGAGGTAGGTGCAGCCGAGCTCGCCGAGCCGACGTACCTCCTCACGGTAGGCCGCGACGAGGTCGGCCCAGAACGAGTCGAGGTCGGGGTAGACGTCCGGGTCGAGCGCGGCCTTGCCGCCTCGGTAGTGGATCATGCTCGGGGACGGGATCGTCAGCTTCGGTACGGAGGTCGCGGAGGCCGCGTCCCGGAGGAATGCAAAGTCGTCGCCGAAGATCGTCTCGGAGACGCCCAACTTGCTGTTGATGTGCAACGCGGCCGGCGTGAACTCGATCTCTCCGTCCTCGTTCATGAACTTGATCGCGATGTGGCCCGCCTCGTGCGTGATCCCGTCGAGCCGGTAGATGAAGTCCATGTGCCAGGAGGCGCGGCGGAGCTCGCCGTCCGAGACCGCGCGCAGGCCGATTTCTTCCTGCTTGTGGACTGCCTTGCGAATCGCGGCGTCCTCGATCGACCGCAGCTCGGCCGCGTCGATCTCGCCGGCCGCGTGCCGTTCGCGCGCCTCGTACAGGGGCTGCGGCCGCAGCAGGCTGCCGACGTGGTCTGCCCTGAACGGCGGGCGGGTTCGCTCCTTGCTCTGGATCTCGGTCGTCTCCTGCTGCAAGCGTGTGCCTCCTCGGCTCGTGGGTACAGCCCGGACGCTATACGCGATCGAGCCGTCCGCGGTATGTTGATCGTGGCGACTGCGCCCCGTCCTGCGCGGACGCGCCGAACGCGAGGAAAGGAGCCGAGCATGGCCACAGTCGAGACCGAGATCGTCGAGGCCCAGCAGTTCATCGGTGGCGAGTGGGTCGCGTCCGCCGCCGGCGAGACGTTCGACGACACCGACCCGTTCACCGGCGACGTCGTCGCGCGCGTTCCGGCGGGCACGCGCGAGGACGCGAAGAAGGCGATCGAGGCCGCGGCCGCTGCCGCAGAGGAGTGGGCGGCGACCCCGCCTGCGGCGAAGCAGCAGGTGTTCCTCAAGGCCGCCGACGTGCTCGAGAGCAGGCAGGACGAGGTCGTGTCGCTGCTCGCGCGCGAGTCGGGCGCCACGTTCGGCTTCGGCATGTTCCAGATGCACTTCGTCCCCGGCCTCTTCCGCCAGGCGGCGGGGACGGCCTACTCGACGATGGGCGAGATCATCCCCTCGGACACCGGCGCCTTCGCGATGGGGATCCGGCGCCCCGTGGGCGTCGTAGGCGCGATTGCGCCCTGGAACGCGGCGCTGATCCTCTCGGCGCGCTCGATCACGGCGCCGCTCGTGCTCGGCAACGCCGTCGTCCTGAAGCCCTCCGAGCTGTCGCCGTACGTGGGCGGGCTGCTCTGGGGCGAGATCTTCGCCGAGGCGGGCCTGCCGCCAGGCGTCCTGAACATCGTCACGCACGGTCCGGGCGAGGCGGCTCCGATCGGCGACGAGCTGGTCGAGAACCCGCACGTCCGCGTGCTGAACTTCACCGGCTCGACGAACACCGGCCGGATCCTGGCGGAGGCCGCGGGCCGCAACCTGAAGCGGTGCGTCCTCGAGCTCGGCGGCTACAACCCGCTGATCGTGCTCGGCGACGCCGACCTCGAGTTCGCGGTCAACGCGACGGCGTTCGGCGCCTTCCTGCACCAGGGCCAGATCTGCATGTCCGCGCGGCGGATCATCGTCGAGCGCTCGATCGCCGACGAGTTCATCGACCAGCTCGCGCAGAAGACCGCCGGACTCAAGGCCGGCGACCCGAAGGAGCACGACACGATCATCGGCCCGCTGATCACCGAGCAGGCGCTCGAGCTGGTCAAGAGCCGCGTCGACGACGCGGTCGCCAAGGGCGCGAAGGTGATCGCCGGCGGCGAGGCGGACGGTCCCTGCTACAAGGCGACGCTGCTGACGGACGTGCCCGAGGACTCCGAGTTCGCCCAGCACGAGACGTTCGGCCCGGTCGCCGCGATCGAGGTGGTCGGCTCGGCCGACGAGGCCGTCGACCGCGCGAACGCGACGACGTACGGCCTCTCGTCGGGCGTGATCACGAACGACGCCGACAAGGGCCTCGAGCTCGCGCAGCGGATCCAGGCGGGGATCGTCCACGTCAACGACCAGCCGGTCGGCGACGAGCCGCAGATGCCGTTCGGCGGCGTCAAGGACAGCGGCTGGGGACGCTTCGGCGCCACGGCGGCGATCGCCGAGTTCACCGACCTGCACTGGATCACGGTCGGCCGCCCGCACCCGTTCCCGTTCTAGGACGGCCGCGGGCGCGCGATGGCGGAGATCGTCCCGCTCGCGGAGGCAGTCGCGGAGCTGGTCCACGACGGCGACACCGTCGCCGCCGAGGGCTTCACGCACCTGATCCCGTTCGCGGCCGGGCACGAGCTGATTCGCCAGGGGCGGCGCGACCTCGCGCTGATCCGGATGACGCCGGACGTGATCTACGACCAGCTGATCGGGATGGGCTGCGTGCGTAAGCTCGTGTTCTCGTGGGGCGGGAACCCCGGCGTGGGCTCCCTCCACCGGCTCCGGGAGGCCGTCGAGCACGGTTGGCCGGTGCCGCTCGAGATCGAGGAGCACTCGCACGCGGGGATGGCGACGGCGTATGCGGCCGGCGCTGCGAACCTCCCATTTGGCGTGCTCCGCGGGTACGGCCATGGCGATCTCGCCGCCCACACGCGGGTCGGCACGGTCACGTGTCCGTTCACCGGGGAGGAGCTCGCGGCGGTCCCCGCCCACCGGCCCGACGTCGGGATCATCCACGCGCAGCGGGCCGACCGCGAGGGGAACGTCCAGCTGTGGGGCATCCTCGGCGTCCAGAAGGAGACCGTCCTCGCCTCCGCCCGCTCGATCGTCACCGTCGAGGAGGTCGTCGACGAGCTCGAGCCTCGACCCGGCGCGGTCGTGATCCCGGGCTGGGTGGTCGGGGCGGTCTCGCTCGTGCCGGGCGGCGCGCGCCCCTCGTACGCGGCGGACTACTACGACCGCGACAACGAGTTCTACGTCGCCTGGGACCCGATCAGCCGCGACCGGGACGAGTTCGCGGCCTGGATGGAAAGACACATCTTGACCGCATGACGACGTCGACCGTCACCTACACCGCCGACGAGATGATGGCCGTCGAGGCCGCCCGGCGGCTCGCCGACGGCGACGTCTGCTTCGTCGGGATCGGTCTGCCCAGCCTCGCGGCCAATCTCGCTCGCGCGACCCACGCGCCTGGCTGCGTCCTCATCTACGAGAGCGGGACGATCGGTGCGAAGCCCGCCGAGCTGCCGCTCTCGATCGGCGACGGCGAGCTCGCCGAGACCGCGGACTCCGTCGTGTCCGTCCCGGAGATGTTCGCCTACTGGCTCCAGGGCGGGCATATGGACGTCGGCTTCCTGGGCGCCGCCCAGATCGACAGATGGGGGAACCTGAACAGCACGGTGATCGGCGACTACGACTCGCCGAAGGTGCGCCTGCCGGGCGGAGGCGGGGCACCCGAGATCGCCACCTCCGCGCGCAAGGTGTTCGTCATGCTCCGGCAGACGCCGCGCGCGTTCGTCGAGAAGCTCGACTTCCTGACGAGCGTCGGGGACCGGGTCGAGGTCGTGGTCACGGACCTCGGGATCCTCGAGCCGGACCCGGAGACGAGAGAGCTGACTCTGACGCTCGTGCATCCCGGGGTCGAGGTCGACCAGGTGCGCGAGGCGACCGGCTGGGACCTCCGCGTGGCGGACGAGCTGGCCGAGACGAAGCCGCCCACGGAGGAAGAGCTGAGCACGCTTCGAGGACTCAAGACGAAAGGAAGAGGCTGATGTCCGAATACGCCGTCGACGCACCGACCGTCCTCCCGGACGACCCGAGCTTCGGGCCGGAGGTGCAGATCGACTACCCGGGCTACCGCTCGACGCAGTGGCGTGCGCCCAAGCGGAAGCTCGCGTCGCTGCCGGAGGAGTTCCACGACCTCGCCGGGCCGGTGTTCGGCGAGGACGTGATCGAGGAGCACGACCACGACCTGACGCACGGCCACCCGGGCGAGCCGCTCGGAGAGCGGATCATCGTCTCCGGGACGCTGATGGACGAGGAGGGTCGCCCGCAGTCGGGCGCGCTGATCGAGATCTGGCAGGCGAACGCCTGCGGTCGCTACCACCACGTCGTCGACCAGCACCCCGCGCCGCTCGACCCGAACTTCTCGGGTGGCGGCCGCTGCCTGACCGACTCGGAGGGCCGCTACCGGTTCGTGACGATCAAGCCGGGCGCGTACCCGTGGGGCAACCACGAGAATGCCTGGCGCCCTGCGCACATCCACTTCTCGATCTTCGGCCGCCAGTTCGTCCAGCGGCTGGTCACGCAGATGTACTTCCCGGGCGACCCGCTGTTCGCGTACGACCCGATCTTCACCTCGGTGCGGGACCCGAAGTCGAGGGAGCTCCTGATCGCCCGGTTCGACCTGGAGGCGACGCAGCCCGAGTGGGCGCTCGCCTACGACTGGGACATCGTCCTCGGCCGTGGCGGGAACGGCGCGACTCCGATGGAGAACCCGCAGTGAGCCTGCCACGGACGGCCTCCCAGACCGTCGGGCCGTACTACACGCTCGGCCTCTGCCGCCGGCCCGAGAACGAGCTCGCCGACCGGAACGAGCCGGGAGCGGTACAGCTGATCGGGCAGCTCTACGACGGCCAGGCGGCGCCCATCAACGACGGTTTGATCGAGGTCTGGGACCCAGTCGGAGAGCGCTGGGGCCGGAGCGGCACCGACGCGGACGGCCGCTTCTCGTTCGTGGTCACGAAGCCGGCCGCGCTGGCTGGTCAGGCGCCGAGGCTCGACGTCTACGTGTTCGCGCGCGGGCTTCTGCGGCACCAGCTGACGCGGGTCTACTTCCCCGACGAGGCGGAGGCGAACGCCGCCGACCCGGTGCTGTCCTCGCTCGGCGAGACAGAGCGCGCGACGCTCGTCGCCGAGCAGGAGGACGGCGCGCTCAGGTGGGACATCCGCATGCAGGGTGAGCGAGAGACCGTCTTCTTCGAGCATTGACGATCTTCGCCGCGATCGCGGTCCCGGCGGAGCTGCGCGAGGCGACGTCAGGGCAGGCCTGGCTCGAGGCGATGCTCGAGGCCGAGGCCGCGCTGGCGAGGGCGGAGGCACAGGCGGGCCTCATCCCGGCCGAGGCGGCCGAGGCGATTGCGGCGGGCTGCCGCGCAGAGTCGTTCGCGCTCGCCGAGATCGCCGAGCAGGGCCGCGCGACCGGCACTCCGGTCGGCCCGCTCGTGGCGTCGCTGCGCAAGGCGGTCGGCGGCGAGGCCGCGAAGTACGTCCACTGGGGCGCGACGAGCCAGGACATCCTCGACACGGCCTCGATGCTCGTCGCGCGCCACGCGCTCGGGCTGATCGCCGCGGAGCTGGATCGCGTCGCCGCGGCGTGTGCGCGGCACGCACGGGAGCAACGCGACACGACGATGGCGGCGAGAACGCTCCTGCAACAGGCCGTTCCGACGACGTTCGGGCTCAAGGCGGCGGGCTGGCTGGTGGCGGTCGTCGATGCGCGGAGTGGGCTCAGGCGGTTCGAGCCGCCGGCGGAGCTGGGCGGGGCCGCAGGGACCCTGGCGCCGCTCGGGGAGCGCGGGGCGGAGGTGGGAGCGCTGTTCGCGAAGGAGCTCGGGCTGGTCGAGCCGCCGCTGCCGTGGCAGTCGAACCGGGTTCCCGTGGCCGAGCTCGGCACGGCGCTGGCCGTCGCGGCCGGGGTGACGGCCAAGATCGGGCTCGACGTGGCGCTGCTTGCGCAGACAGAGGTCGCCGAGGTGAGGGTGCCCGAAGGCGGCAGCTCGTCGACGATGCCGCAGAAGCGAAACCCCGTCGGCTCGGCGCTCGCGGTCGCGGCCGCGCGCATGGTCGCCGCGGATGCGTCCGTTCTCACCTCCGGTCTCGTCCAGGAGCACGAGCGCGCGCTCGGCGGCTGGCACGCGGAGTGGGATGCGCTCTCACGGGCGCTCGCGCTGACCGGCGGCGCAGCGGCCTCCGTGGCCGACCTGCTCGAGGGCATCGAGGTCGACGCAGAGCGGATGCGCGCGAACCTCGACGAGGCGGTCCTCTCCGAGCGGGCCGTCTTCGAGCTCGGGCTCGAGCGCCGTGAGCTCGAAGGCCGGCCGCTGCGCGAGGCCCTGGGAGAGCGCCTGAGCGGAGACGAGCTCGAGGCGGCGCTGGACCCCGCGGGCTACCTGGGCTCCGCGGGCGCGTTCGTCGACCGGGCGCTGGCCTACGCGGAGGAGGCATGAGGCTCGCCCACCGCTTCGACGGCCCCGAGGAGGCGCCGCTCCTCGTCCTCTCCAACTCGCTCGGCACGACCATGCGCCTCTGGGAGCCGCAGCTCGCAGCCTTCACCTCGGGCTTTCGCGTGCTGCGCCACGATCACCCGGGCCACGGCGGCTCGCCGGTTCCCGACGATCCCGTCTCCGTCGAAGAGATCGCGAGCGCGGTGCTCGAGCTGATCGACGACGAGCGCTTTTCCTTCTGCGGCCTCTCGCTCGGCGGAATGGTCGGGATGTGCCTGGCGGCGGCCGTGCCCGAGCGGGTCGAGACGCTGACGCTCTGCTGCACGGGCGCGAAGCTCGGCACCGGCGAGGAGTGGGCCGAGCGGGCAGCGATGGTGCGCGCCGAGGGGACGGCTGCTCTCGTCGATCGCTCGCGCGAGCGCTGGTTCACGCCGGCGTTCCGCGACAGCGCGACCGCGCGGAGCTATCTCGACGAGCTGCTCGCGATCGACCGGGAGGGCTACGCGCGCTGCTGCGAGGCGCTCGCCGGCTTCGACTTCCGCGACCGGCTCGGCGAAATCGAGGCGCCGACGCTCGTGTTGGTCGGCGAGGAGGACCCGGTGACGCCGCCCGAGGTGGTGGAGACGCTGAACGAGGGCATCCCGAACACCGAGACGGTGGTCGTTCCGCACGCGTCGCATCTCGCCAACGTCGAGCAGCCCGATGCCGTGGCAGCCGCAGTTCTCCAGGAGGTCCGTTCATGACCGACGAGACGTACGAGCGCGGCATGAAGATCCGGCGCGAGGTGCTGGGCGACGAGCACGTCGATCGCGCCGTCGAGCGGACGACCGACCTCACACGTGACTTCCAGGACTTCATCACGCGCTACGCCTGGGGCGAGGTCTGGGCGCGCCCCGGCCTCGACCGGCGCACGCGCAGCTGCATGACGCTGACCGCGCTCGTCGCTCTCGGCCGCTTCGACGAGCTCGGCATGCACATCCGCGCGGCGCAGCGGAACGGCCTGACGCTCGACGAGATCAAGGAAGTGCTTCTGCACACGGCCGTCTACTGCGGCGTCCCGGCGGCGAACAGCGCGTTCGCCGTCTTCCAGGAGGTCGCCGGCTCCGCCGACGCGGAATGAGGGCGATCCGAACCCAGGTCGGCATCGTCGGCGCCGGCCCGGCCGGCCTGACACTCGCGCGCCTGCTCGAGCGCGCCGGGATTGAGTCGGTCGTGCTCGAGAATCGGAGCCGCGACTACGTCGAGCACCGGATCCGAGCGGGGGTGCTCGAGCAGCGGACGGTCGACGCCCTCACCGAGGCCGGGGTCGGCGGCCGTCTCCACGAGGAGGGGATCGTCCACCACGGGATCGAGCTCCAGTTCGACGGGGAGCGGCACCGGATCCCGCTCAGCGAGCTGGCGGGCGGCCGGACGATCGTCATCTACGGCCAGACGGAGGTGGTCAAGGACCTGATCAGGGCGCGGATCGAGAGCGGGTTGCTGCTCCTGTTCGAGGTCGACGACGTCAGCGTCCACGAGCTCGACACTGAGCACCCACGGATCCGCTTTGCGCACGACGGAGAGCGGCTCGAGCTCGAGTGCGACGTGATCGCGGGCTGCGACGGTTATCACGGGGTCTGCCGGCAGAGCATCCCGGACGGCGTGCTCGAGTCGTTCTCGCGCGACTATCCGTTCGGCTGGCTCGGGATCCTCGCCGAGGTCGCGCCGTCAAACGACGAGCTCGTCTACGCGCACAACGCGAGCGGCTTCGCCCTGCTCAGCCTCCGCTCGCCGACCCTGAGCCGCCTCTACATCCAGTGCGAGCCCGACGAGGACGTCGAGCAGTGGTCCGACGACAAGATCTGGGCAGAGCTCCAGAACCGCCTCGGGATCGACGGCTGGACGCTCCACGAGGGGCCGATCCTCGAGAAGGGCGTGACCGGCATGCGCAGCTTCGTGGCCGAGCCGATGCAGTTCGGGCGGCTTTTCCTCGCGGGCGACGCAGCGCACATCGTCCCGCCGACGGGCGCGAAGGGCCTGAACCTCGCGATCGCCGACGTGCGCGTCCTCGCCGAGGCGCTGGTCA
>Ga0335085_10002103_pt1 | contig 38554 bp, 47 predicted proteins | sample Lox_Sample_45_FD_206712 | JGI IMG/M metagenome (GOLD analysis project Ga0335085, IMG submission 206712) | Soil microbial communities from Loxahatchee National Wildlife Refuge, Florida, United States - Lox_Sample_4.5 | ecosystem: Environmental > Terrestrial > Soil > Wetlands | place: USA...
GGCTCTTCGACCTCATGAGCATCCAGCGTAACCTCAAGGCAGCGGGGCGCTTTGTTTACATAGATCGGGTCAAAAAAAATGAGCAGTTTCTACAGTACATTCCCCAAACGCTCGGCTATGTCGGACAGAATCTTGGAAAATACCCGGAGCTCAGCAGACTGAAAGTCCTGCTCAGCCGCTACTGTCGAGACCTTGCATGAAGGCCATTGTCCTTGCCGCCGGTTTTGGAACTCGCCTTCGCCCTTTGACGAACAACACGCCCAAGCCGCTGCTGCCTGTAGGTGACCGGCCCCTGATCCAGTACAGCCTGCTGCTCTTGAAAAAATATGGGATCACAGAGGTGGTCATCAACCTTCATCATCAAGGAAAGAAGATCGAGCAGATGTTGGGAGATGGACGAACGCTCGGCATGCAGATTCTCTATTCGGAAGAGCCGGAGATCTTAGGAACCGGCGGCGGGATGAAGAAGGCGTCTCACTTTCTGTCCGATGGAACCTTCGTGGCTATTAACGGAGATATCCTCGTGGATGTCAACTTGGACAAAGTGGTGGAGTTCCATCGTTGGAAAAGGTCGGTGGCGACCATGATCCTACGAGAGGACCCGGATGTTGAGACCTATGGGGCAATCGAGCTCGACTCCAAGGGCCGGATCCGTCGTTTTCTGCGCCAACCGGACTGGGAGGGCGAGAAACTCTTACCCTACATGTTCACCGGCATCCATGTTCTAGAACCGAAGATCTTTAAATACATTCCATCTCACGGATTCTCCTCGGTTACGGAGGCGTATCAAACGATGCTAAAGAAAGATGAGAGACTGTTTGGGTATCCAATGAAAGGCTACTGGCGGGATCTCGGAACGCCCAAGAACTACCAGCAGGCGAAGGCGGATTTCAAGAAGGGGGCGGTGCGCTTAAGCTATATCCGGTGAGGGCGCATGTCCCCTAAGATCTGCGGCGCTGAGTTTTTGAAAATAAAAAGATAGCAAACGACAGGGCAACGATCACCAGAGCGTTAATTCCTATATCCCAGAGATAAAGCGTAAAGACGGCGTCGTTTGTCTGAGCCGTGAGTTGAGCGCCTGCAGTAAGAATCCGACGGCTGGCTGCGATGATGCCGATGTGGAGGAAAGGTTCGAGAAGGATCTCATGGATCTTAAAATAGGAGATGATTGTCCGCATGATCTCCATAATAATGAGAACGAGAAGCAGATCATGGGTAAGCCCGAGGATAGCGGAAAGGAAACCGTTGCCGAGATTGAGGTAAAAGGCCACCAAGCTATAGACAAAGATGCTGCTTCCGATAAGCAGAAAAACTACGCCGGTTGCGATGTAGACCATCTGATCGCCCTGATCAAGCCAGATCGCGATCTTTTCCGAAAACCGATTAAGTAACCCCACCTCTTCTTGTGGATCGTGTGCCATTGAAATCCCCTTCTACAGAGAATAAAGAACAATGAGCGGCTTTACGGTCTCAACCGCCAAAGCGTTGCTTGCCATGGAGCTTGATCTTGCCCTTAGGTCGCACTATGAGCAGCAGCCTCAGCCGGATCAGCGAGATGAGCGTGGCCGAGGCGTCGAAATAGACCCCCGCCAAGGGGGCTTTTTCTGATAATGCTTCGCATACTCGATGTAAACCTTATAAGCATGTTGGATATAATCCAGCTCTTTTTGATTCGCGGACCGGACGATTTTCCCCGGGATGCCGAGGACCAAAGAACGCGGAGGGATTTTTGTCCGCTCCGTCACGACGGAGCCTGCGCCGATGATTGAGTTTTCACCGATGACGCACTCGTTCAGCAAGATGGCGCCCATCCCAACGACGACTTGGTCCTTGACCGTGGCCCCATGGATGATCGCGCCATGCCCCACGGTAACGCGATTCCCGATGATGGTGGGTTGCCCCAGATTCACATGGATCAGGGTGCCGTCTTGAATGTTTGTCTCTTCACCGATTGTGATGGGGGCCATGTCGCCTCGCATGACCGCCCCAAACCAGATGCTCGAGTCCTTTCCGATCGTGATCTCCCCAGCAAGCGTGGCGTTCGGGGCAACAAAGACCGAACGGTCGATGAGAAATCTCTCCGGAAGAATTGGAATTGACATCTTGCCTTTAGTCATCGCACCGGCGGATACCATTTGGCCAGGGCTACGGGTGAGACGCCAAAGAGAAAGAGGAGCGCAATCACCCAGTCACGGAGGGTCGTGTAGACAATGCCTTCTTTCTCCCACCGTCTCGCTGAAGAGACCGCTTTGGCCGAAAGGATCACGGTTCGGCCGTGCCTCCTTAGACGTCTCATAAATTCGAAGTCTTCCATCAAGGGTAACTCTGCGTACCCGCCGATCTTTTCGAACACAACGCGTCTGACAAAAATCGCTTGATCTCCGTAAGGTAAAGAAAAAAGCCGGGCGCGGAGATTGGTTACAGCGGCGATGAGTCTAAGTTCCCAGCGTCGAGAGTCCAGGCTCAACGAAAACGCGCCGCCTACAATTGTAGAGTCGCTCAAAGCGGAAGTCAACTGAGCAAATGCGCTTAACTCCAGCCGGGTATCTGCATGTAGAAAGAGGAAGACCTCACCGGTTGCGTATCTGGCTCCTTCATTCATCTGGCGTGCTCTCCCGGGCGCGGTCACAAGCACGCGGGATGCCAGCGCCTCAGCCATCTCAACTGTCCGGTCTTGACTCCTGCCATCTACCAGGATGATCTCAATATCTGGAAGGACTCGAAGCGAGGACAGCAATCCCGCAATCCGAGCCGCTTCATTTAAGGTAGGGATGATCACCGAAACTTGGGTTTTTTGATCTGTCACGGTCTGCCTGTGACTGAAGTTCATGCTTTTAACGGGGCCAGGAGGACCTCTTCTGCTGAAGGGGGTCGGGTTCGCTTTACGCGTGCCATGCGGCATCCCTGAGGCCAGGCGGGACCTCTTAGCGCATCGAGTTAATCGAGTAATCGAATCACAAGACCGGTCAGCGGTTTTGGATAAAAGTAACTCGTTTTCTGGGGCATCCGTTCTCCTGCAAGGGAAAGCGCTCGTATGTCTTGAATCGTGGGCGGATTCAGAAGAAAGACCCATTGTGCGCCGCCTTCTACTAACCGGATGGCCTCGGACTCGTTTTTTACAAATTGCAGATGGCGGGAAGGGTCCGCAAGTCCCAAATAGTTTGGGAGGAGGATTTTATTTAAAACATCTATATCCAAGATGTGTCCCTCAAAGGCCCGACGTATTCCGCTTTGGAGTAGAACGGGGTGGCTCGACCGGATGGTTAAGAGATGAAAAGCAGGCACCCCGGAAGCATACAGGCCGAAGCGATGATCTCCCTTCTCCCCGCTGGCCATCTCCTCCAAGAGACGTTGACATTCGCCGCTCTGTGTCCGGACCGTGAAGGGGTAGGAAGTCAGCTGAAAATCCGTTCCCATTTGGTGGAGCCATCGTTGCGGTTCAAAGATGGACAGTCCCGACAGGACCCGGTGTGTTGGAAGGATGGTGAGTCCGGTATCCTCGATCGGAGAGAGATACATCAACACCCAGTCCGAGGCCTCACTGCCTTCCTCCCGATGAAAAGTCCTGGCGGTCTCATAGCGGTGGTGGCCATCTGCGATCAACACCGGTTTTTTCTCCATCTGCTGGGTCAGGTAACGGAGGGCGAGCGGATCTTGGATCTTCCAGAGGCGATGACGTATTCCGTCATCATCCACAAGGTTGATGCCGGGCCGCGTGGGATCGAGAACCGCTTCGATCTGCTCTATGATGGCATGAGACGGGTCAGAGTAGAGGCCGAAAATTGGACTCAGGTTTGCCCGGCAGGCCCGAAGTAGAGCAAGGCGGTCTGCTTTAGGATGAGGGAAAGTCTCCTCATGGGGAGAAATACCGCCAGGGCTGTACTCTCCCAGCCGCACGAGGCTAAAAAATCCTTTGACCGTTTTAAATTCTCCGGACGGTGTCTTATAGTCGATCCGATAGAAATAATAGGACGGCTCGGCATCTTGGAGGAGAAGTCCTTCTTTTCTCCAAGCGTTCAGATAACGTTGCGCCCGCGTATAACGATTCTCGTGAGAAGAATCCCCGGGGAGCTCTTTGCCCAATTCAAGCCGGATGATGTTCTGCTCGTGGCGTCGATAGTAGCGTGTCTGGTCCTCCGGGTTGATGACATCGTAAGGAGGGGCAACCACTTGGCTCAAGTCTTGGATTCTCTCCGAGTTATAGAGAAGGCCTGGAAAAGGGGCGGTTGCAACCATCATTGGCCTCTCTTGACGGAGAAACGAAACAGATATTCTCGAATGGCCGCGTGAGTCACGAGAACGAGGGCACTGAGATTCTCTATCGCGATATCAGTTGTTGCGATCGAACCTTGTCGGATCAATGGTCGCGGTCCACAATGAAGTCAGCCATGATGGATAGACACCGACGATGCGGACTATCTTGAAACAGGGCAAGTTGCTTTTTGGCAATGCTTGCATGAGTCCTGGCCTTGGTTTGTGCATAAACGATCGAACCGAATTCCTGCATCCGGCCGAGAATGTAGGTCAGGTCTTCATCGCTGAAACAATGGCCTTGGAGGCGCTGCTCTAGTTCTTTTCGTTCGTTATCTTTGCAGTGACTCAAAAGATGAAGCAAGGGAAGCGTAATCCGACCGTCTTTTAGATCTTGGCCCTTGGTTTTCCCAAGACGATTTTGGCGGGCGGTGTAATCTAACGTGTCATCCGCGATCTGGAAAGCAATCCCCAAGTGAAGTCCCAAAAAGGTCAAGGCCTCTTTGATCTCCTGGGAGGTATGGTGAAGAATTCCTGCTAAACGACAAGTGGTGGCCATCAGGCTTCCGGTCTTCAATCCCACGATCTTGAAGTACTCTTCCTCCGTCACCTGCCAGTTCTCATGGTGTGAGAGCTGAAGAATTTCGCCTTCCGACATCTTGCGACAGGCTTCGGCCAAGGTTTCGTTGACCTCTTGATTTTTCATGCTCACTGCTTGACCGACCGCTTTGGAATAAAGATAGTCTCCGATCAGGATGCTGATCTGATTCCCCCAGACGCTTCGGACCGCCTTCTCGCCGCGCCGTATCTCGGCCTCGTCAATGACGTCATCGTGAAGAAGCGTTGCGGTATGAACCGCCTCGATCAAGGCCGCAAGCAGGATCGTCTCGGAGGTCAACGGACCGCAAAGCCTCGTGCTCATCAAGAGGAGAAGAGGACGGATGCGCTTGCCGCCGCTTGTCAAGAGATGATGGGTGACCTCGTTGACCAGAGGAACCTCTGAGGTCAACGTCTTCTTGATCTGGGCTTCGACTTGAGCCAGATCTTCCCGGTACAACTGCCACACATCCTCCATGGTTTGTATGGAAACCGGCGGTGTTGCGAGAAGATTTTTCATAATGAAAAATACTAGGCCAGCAGGGGTGGTTTGTCAAGCTCAAAATTCCGTTCCCCACCCGCAAGTTTTGGCGGGGCCGAGCTGGTCTGTTTTTTGCTCTTGACAACACCGGGAATTACAGATTATAATGATAATCAATCTCAATATCATCTAGAGGCTGTATGGGTAAAAAAGAGGAACAGCTTTTAAAGAGCCATCTGCTGCAAAACCATCTGCGTCTGACCAAACAGCGCTCGGCGATCGTTCAGACTTTTTTAGAGATGCAGCCTCACGTGACGACCGAAGAACTCCATCAAGAACTTGTGAAGCGTCGCTACCCGGTTGGAATCGCAACCATCTACCGGACCCTCAACCTTCTATGTCAGTGGGGAGTGGCCCAGCAACGCCAGTTTGGTGCCGGACCGGCGCTGTATGAGCTCCATGAGAATCTTCACAGTCACCGTCATCACGACCACCTCATCTGTACGAGCTGCGGGAAGATCATAGAGTTCAAGGCGCCCAAGATCGAAGAGCTGCAAAACAAGGTGGCAGCCCAGTATCGCTTTACCATCCATCATCACAAACATGAACTCTACGGTCTTTGTACAGGCTGTAAAGATAAGGTGCAGGCGTCATGAAAAAGGCTATTTTCGGGTTACTCTTGATAATCTTTCTTCTAGCGGGCGTTCTCCTTGCGCAGGCCGACGACCGCATGGAGATCAAGTTGACGATCAAGAACAACCGTTTTGTCCCGGACGAGATCCGGGTTCAGGCCGGCACGACCATCGAGCTGGCCATCACGAATGCCGATCCCACGGTAGAAGAGTTCGAGAGCTTTTCTCTTAACCGGGAGAAACTCATCCCCGCAGGGAAAACGGTGACCATCTTCCTCCCTAAGCTTCAACGCGGCACTTACGAATTTATGGGCGAATTCCATTCTGAAACTGCGCGAGGGCGAGTAATCGTGGAGTAGACCTCCATCTCGCCTTTGTCGGATTTGGCGCCAGGAGTGTGTTGGATGTTGGCAGTGTTAATGATTACTTGGAGAGAGACGATTGAGGCATCCCTCATTGTGGGGATCCTGCTTACATACCTTGCGAAAATCGGACAGACCAAACAGTTTCGGTATGTCTACTATGGCGTCAGTTGGGCGGTGCTGGCCAGCTTCATCTTTGCGGGACTCACTACCTATGTTGATCTATTCGTGGCAGGGGTCGGAAAAGAGATCTTTGATGCGGTGGTGTTGTTTGTCGCCGTGGTCGTTCTCACCCACATGGTGGTCTGGATGCATCATAATGCACGCGAGATTCGTGGAGAGATTCAGAAAAAGGCAGACCTTGCGATCAGCAGCCACCATCTTTGGGCCTTGGCGATCCTCGCCTTTGCTGGTGTCTTTCGAGAAGGAGTTGAGACGGTCCTGTTTCTTTGGGGGTTGGTTTTGCAGGCAGGCGGGGCGGTCTCTTTCTCTTCCCAGGTCGTGGGTGGCGTCTTGGGTGTACTGTTCGGTGTTGCGATGACCTGGTTGTTCTTCAAAGGGTTTGGTCATCTGGATTTGAGGCTCTTTTTCCGCGTCAGCGGCGTCCTGCTCCTCTTCATTGCAGCGGGAATGCTTGCTGCGAGCGTCGGGAAGTTGATTGCAGCAGACCTTCTTCCGCCATTACTCAATCCGCTCTGGGACAGTTCAAGACTTTTGGATGAGCGAGGTCTTATCGGCTCGATCGTTGCAGGCCTTCTGGGCTACCGGTCCCGTCCATCTTTAATGGAGGTCATCTCTTACGGCATGTACTTTCCTGTGGTGGTACTTTGGCTTCGCCTGAATCGCCATGACTTGGCCGAATAAGATGGCAGGAATTGCGATGAGCGATACAAAAGGAAGAGAGCAGGCCATGCTACACAACCAGGAAGTACGGTGCGAATGCGGCTCCCTCGTGGCCAAGCTTGTAAAATCCGGTGTTGAGCTGAAATGCCGGCGCTGCAAACGATTGGCCCTGATTCCATTCGCTCAATTTAAAGGAGGCTCGGAAACAGTAACAGTTCGGCTGTAAACTTTAAAAGCGGCCAGAGGTTTAATCCCAGAGCCCAAGCTTCTATCTACAGAGAAGGCTTGGGCTTTTTTTTTTGAGGAAATAATGAGGATGCAGGCCACCATACTGTTCATCGGCGACTGTCCTATCGGAGGACTGGGTTGCTTATTGGCCGATACGGCAGACCAAATTGTGCAATGTCCTGCCCGGGAGGTGTGTGAAAAATTCGGCTGTCTTCGATCCATCCGGTTCATGATTGTTTGTCTGGATTGTGTATCGAGTGAGGAGATCACCATCATCACGAATCAGGCGCGAGAGACGCTGGCGCCAGTGCTTTTTATCTAAGTGCATCGAGTTGATGAGAAGGTGGAAGTGCTGAGCCGTGAGCGTTTCTAAGCGTCGTGGAAGAGCGTGGTTAAAAGCCCGGACGCCATTGATCATAAGGATATGGTTGGTCAAACGGTTTTTAAGTAGGAGGATATAGTATCGATGAAAACAGGGTTTCAAATTACAAAATGGCTATTGCCTGGTGGATTTTTAACGGTGTTGTTAATCGCTGCAGGTTGTGTCTCTTCAGACACCTCAGACCTTTCATCTCTCAGTGATCCTCCTGAGGTAACGATCGGCGAGAGACTCTTCTTAGAAACACGCTTTGCGCAGTTCTTTGCTACCCATTCCGGGAGTGATGTCAACAAAGCCCTTCCGTTGGGGACAGGCGATCCGGTCATGGACGAAACGGTCAGCACGGGCGATCCGCTGCCCGGACCGTTTAAGGGTAAGACGATGAACTGCCGGAGCTGCCATCTGGTGGATGAACAGTTCGAGACTCCCGGCGGCGGGATGCGGACGTATGATGATTTCTCGCGCCACAGCCCCATTCCAGATCGCGGAGACGGGCTTTCGGTCACATCACGCAATTCCCCGCCGTTGGTCAACGCAACGCTGGAACGGAACGGCATTGACCTTTTTCTGCATTTTGACGGAGAGTTTGCCAGCATCGAAGACCTGGTGCGTGAGACGCTGACCGGACGAAACTTCGGCTGGCTTCCATCGGAACAGGACCAGGCCGTGGCCCATATCGCACGCATCATTCGTGAGGACAACGGCCACGACGATTTTGCACAGGAAACTGGGGGGCTGAGCTATACCGTTTTGCTGCTGGGTGCGGATCCGAAGATACCTGCGTCGTTGCGGCTATCGGCTGCCTTTCAATTAGACGTCCAGACGGCCACCGACCAGGAGATTCTCGACACCGTAGCCAAGTTGATTTCTGCCTATGTGAATAACTTGCGTTTCGGCAATAAAAGCGCCCAACCGGACAGCGAATACAACAAGTCTCCGTATGATGTGTTTCTCGCAAAAAATAATTTGCCCCGTAAACCGGACCCCGGAGAGTCGGAAATTGATTACAGTCGCCGGCTGTTGCAAGCAGTCGAAGCAATTGGTTCGCCGCAGTTTGTCGCACATGACGGTTCGTTTGAGACGCATTCGCAGCTGTTTATTTTCGGCGCGAAGGAATTTCAGGGGTTAAAAATCTTCTTCCGGGAAGGAACGTCTCCCCTTTCCTCCGGTGTCGGCAACTGCATCGCCTGCCATGTCGCGCCGAACTTCACCGATTTCCACTTTCATAACACGGGTGTAACCCAGCGGGAGTACGATCAACTGCATGGCAGTGGCGCCTTAATGGCGCTGTCCATTCCGGATCTGGCCTCTCGGCAAGCTGATCTGCCCCCAACGCCGGCGCACCCGAACGGCACCGGAAGGTTCCGGGCAGTCCCGTCTGCGACCGATCCGGAGAAAGTAGATCTGGGGCTTTGGAACGTTTTTGCCAATGATGACTTCCCCGCGCCGCAGGCGGGGCTCTTAGATTTTATGTGCGACGAGTTCGGTGTGCTAGCAGGAAGCTGTGCAAACGACGCGTTACTTCCCTTCAGCATCGCTTATTTCAAAGCGCCGACGTTGCGGGACTTGGGTCATTCAAATCCATACATGCACAACGGCCAATTCGACGCATTATCAGATGTGGTTGAACATTATAGGATCGTGAGTGAAATGGCCCGTGGAAATCAACTCCGAAATCCCTCAGAGGAGCTGTCGGGAATTCGTCTGAGCTCCGGGGATACGGAAGCAGTAGTTCATTTTCTCAAGGCTTTAGATGAAGATTATGAGTAACCATCATTAACCATAGCTTAACCCATATAGAGGAGATAATTATGATACAAGGACGGATCACGCTATTAGTGGTAGTACTGGCCATCGTGTTTATGTGGGATCTCCAGTTTGTTTTTGCGCAAACGATTGAAGAACGGCTTCAAAAGGTTGAACAAGAGATCGAACAAAAAAAAGAGGAGGACAAAAAGGGGTCAAGTCTTGGTGATAAACTTTCTTTCTACGGATACGGAGAGCTGCATTACAATAATCCAGTCGTTGAGGGGTCAGGGTTTCCTGCCGGTAACCTGCCCCCCACCTTTGATTTCCACCGTTTGGTGTTGGGATGGAGCTTTGCATTCACGGATCGGCTGAGTCTGCATACCGAAGTTGAATGGGAGCATGCCGGCGGGGAGATTGAGCTGGAGTATGCCTACCTCGAGTATGAGATCAACGATGCATTTCATCTAAGAGCGGGAAGCCTTTTGATGCCGATGGGGCCATTAAACGAATTCCACGAGCCGACGAACTTCTACAGTGTCGAGCGGCCATATACACAGAAGTACATTATTCCCACTACATGGCAGGCGGGAGGGCTCGGCCTTGCGGGTCAGGCGTTGGGAGGATTGAACTACCGCCTTTACTTTGTTGAGGGACTCGATGCAACACTTTTTACGCCGAATGGAATAAACGAAAGTCAAAGCATACTCTCTGAAGATGTGAACAAGGCATTCAACTTTGGCGGGATCGGGCGGCTGGAGTACACCGGGTTTCCCGGAGTTGCTGTCGGCACATCGTTCTACAGCGCTGGGGCCGCACAGGGTGATCCAAACATCAGCCACTCGCAAGTGACCATGTGGGATGCGGATCTGCGCTACCGTCTCGCAGGTTTCGATTTCACCGGTGTGTATGTCCACACCTGGATAAGCAATGCGGACAGCATCAGCGCGGTTGTGGGAGAGACGATCGGTTCTCAAATGATCGGCTGGTACCTGGAAGGGGCCTATCATCTTGGACAGTTGATGAACATGTCGTTGGATTCCGTACCGTTAGATTTTGTGCCGTTCGTCCGCTGGGAAGATATCAATACCCAGGCGGGGATTTCCGCGGCGAACCGGACACCCGGAACCGACCGGCAGGTTTTAGTCACCGGACTTGCTTTCTACCCGCATCCAGATGTTGCGCTCAAAGTGGACTGGGAACGCTGGCAGGATGACACCAATGACACCGCTGCGCGGTATAACATAGGTATGGCGTTCACATTTTGAACTATACGGATGACACAGGGATATGTTTTGACTTAAGATATGGCGTAACTGTTCTAACGGTGCCATGTTGCACAAAAGAAAAGAATTTTACTTTCGAGAAACTCGGCCCTGCATGGGAAGCTTGTTGGAGGTCAGTCTCTATGGGACGGAGATGGATCGTTGCCGGCAGGCGACTGAGGCCGTTTTTGCCGAAGCGTTGCGCCTTGAAAATCTGCTGAGTCCTTTTCAACCAGACAGCGAATTATCCAAAATAAACTGCTTGGCATCCTCCGGGCCGGTTAAGACCCGCCCGGAGGTGATGTATCTCATCAGGCAGGCAATTTCTTTCGCACGATTTACCCGCGGAGCCTTGGACTTAACAATCAGTCCTTTAATGAGGCTCTGGGGATTTCGAAGTAAAGAAACCGTTGTGCCCACAGCGGAGCAAGTCCAAAAAACTCTCGGGTTCATCGGCTATGAGAAAGTAATTCTCAACGAAGATCAGTCTACGGTTAGGTATCAATCTGAAGGCATCGAAATCGAATTCGGCGCGATGGGCAAGGGTTATGCCATCGACCGGGCGGTCCAAATCCTCAAAGACCACGGAGTCTCACGAGCCCTGGTTAGCTTTGGCAGCAGCACCTATGCCGTAGGAAGCCCTCCAGAACGGAATGGCTGGCGCGTGGCCATAAGACATCCCAGAAATAGAGATCGCGTAATCGATGTTGTTGTCCTCAAAGACTGCGCCATCGGGACCTCCGGTGACCATGAGCAAGGTTTCTGGCTCGATGGTCAATGGTATAGCCATATCCTGGATCCCAGAACCGGATATCCCGCAATGGGTGTGGCCTGTACTTCGGTGATTGCCCGCACTGCCTTGGAGGCGGATGCTCTTTCAACGGCGGCCTTCGTAATGGGACCGGAACCGGGAACGCTGTTTCTTAAGGAGCAGGCCGGTATAAAGGGCATCGTTGTAAGCGACAAGAAAGAAGAGCGGCTTGGTATCGTTCAGACAACAGATTGGCCGGGAATTTATCTAAACAGGCCGTCGGGAATGCTTTTGGCTCGTCGGCAGTTCCTAACGGCGGTCGTTGCCGTCATAGGATGGTTGATAATCGATCCCTGGATAGGCTATGCTACAGTCTACCTGACTCCGGAAGAGGCGCTCAAGAGGTTGATGCCCGAAGACAGCAAAGTCAAACAAGAAACGATCAAGCTGACCTCGATACAAAAGGAACAGGTAGAGAAACTTGTTGGAAGCGGCATTCGAGAGAATGAGTATACCGTTTGGATTGGAGACAAAGATGAAAAGCCGGCGGGATACGCGGTAACTCTGGACGTGATCGGGAAGGAGCGCCCCATCACCTTTATGGTCGCCGTGAGTCCTGAAGGCAAGGTATCGGGAGTCGAAGTGTTGATCTACCGCGAGTCCCGAGGATCGGAGATACGATCCAAGCGATTCATACAACAGTTTATTAACAAAACAATTACGTCGCCGCTGATACTCGGAAGGGATATTGATGCTATCAGTGGCGCGACCCTTTCATCCCGCTCCATCACGCACGCGGTTAAAAAAGCGCTTGCTTTAGTGAACGTGGTCTATGGCAACGGGACAAAAGAACCCTAATGAAGGATTTTAAAAACCGAGGTTTTAGAATTGCCGAAAGTTCTACAGAGGTCAAGTTAGCTTACACCGGCTACTTGATCTTTGCTTTTCTAGGTTATGCGACTTTCCTCCTCATCAGCCTTCTCCGGGTTGGGCCGGGCTACCAGGATATTGTGTCTCACTACCGGGGCTCTGGAACGGAAGATGCATTTCCCCGGGCATTCGGCCAGATGCTGGAAGAGGTCCATTTCCATTCATTCATTGAGGGAGTTACTTTGCTGGTCCTGACGCATTTGTTTATCGCGACCTCGGTCAAAAGATCTGTCAAGACGGGAACGATACTTCTAGCATTCAGTGCTACTGTCACAGATCTGGCCTGTCCCTGGTTGATCCGTTACGCAGCGCCCGGGTTCGCTCTGTTGCAAATAGTGAGTTGGGTTGTGATGGGTACAACTGCTTTGGTTTTGATTGGAACACCGTTCTATGAGATGTGGTTTATGAAAGGCGACTGATGCAAATACGAGTTGGAGCTGCGGTCTTCCTGCTTTTGCTTATCGCGGTGGCTTTTGCGGCCTTTGCGGACGAAAGATCTCCAAGTGAAAAACTGCAGAGATCAACGGTTCGCTTACGGGAATACAAGTTTGAACCTTCTGAGATCACATTTAAGGTTGGAGAAGAGACTGAGCTTACTCTGATCAATGAGGGAATTGTCCTACACGAGTTTATTACAGAAGCCCTGAAAAATCTAACTGTAGACGTAGACGTCAACGGTGTTGTGGCTGAAGCCCTCGGGCTGGCGGAGTTGGAGATCCCTCCAAAGATGAAAGTGACACTTCGATTCACGCCAGAGAAGACCGGAGAGTTTCAGATTGCCTGCCATGCGAACGTGCCTAAGGATCATTTTAAAGAAGGCATGGTTGGAAAATTAGTGATCCGTAAATAAGTGAAAGCACAACCTCTGTGAAAAAACTATTGCGGATGGGACTGCTTCTAATGGCAATTCTCATCGGCAGTGAGAGTCCGGCACGGGCGCTGAACTTCTTTGAGCTCGAGGTCTACCCCTACGATACGGCAGGCGAGGGCGAGCTGGAGTTGGAGAACCAAAACAGCTACGTGATCAACGGCGAAAAAAACGCCGACCCCGGCATGGTGCCCAGTCACCATCTTTGGAGGACCAGCTTCGAGGGTGTGTATGGCGTGACGGATCATCTGGAGGCGGCCGCTTATCTGGACCTTGCACTTACCGCGGACGGACGGTTTGATTATGCGGGATGGCGGGCTCGGGGGCGTTACCGCTTCTTAGAAAAAGACCAGATTCCGGTGAACCTCGGCCTATATGCCGAGATGGAGTTTCCAAACAATAGGTTCTCCGAAAACGACATCGAGCTTGAACTGCGCATGATTTTGGAAAAAGACCTCGGGCCATTGATAGTCGAGCTAAATCCGATTTTCGAGAAGACGTTGGATGGGGAAGAGGAAAGCGTGGGCTGGGAATTACAGTACGCGGCGAAAGGGTACATTCATTTCCGACCTTGGTTAATGCCCGGCGTCGAGTTCTTCGGAGATTTCGGACCATTGACTCATTTTGAGCCCTCTTCCGAGCAGAAGCATTTTATATTTCCAGTGATTGATTCCAAGCTTAGCCGAAATGTGAAGCTCAATGCAGGCGTTGGGTTCGGACTAACAGATGCGAGCGATTCCGTCCTGGTCAAGCTCAACCTGGAATACGAGTTCTATTAGCGAGCAATATGCAGGTACTACAATTAAAACGGCATCAGGGGCGTCGTATTCTTCAGGGTCATCCCTGGGTTTTCAGCAATGAACTTGTCCGCGTTCCGCGTGATGCCGAGCCCGGTGCGCTGGTAGAGGTGCGCGATTCGCAGGATCGTGTCCTGGGCATCGGTTATTTTAACCCCCATTCTTTGATCGCGGTTCGCCTGCTAAGCCGAACCGGTCATCCGATTGATTATGCCTTCTTTATCGGGCGAATCCGCCAGGCGGATGATCTGAGAAAACGGTTGTTCAAAGAAGAGAAAGCTTATCGTGTAGTTTTCAGCGAAGCGGATGGACTGCCGGGTTTGATCGTGGACCGGTATGAGAATGACATTGTTCTACAAGTGACGACGGCCGGAATGGAACGGTGGCTCTCCACGATCTGTGAAGCCCTCATCGATCTGTTTCATCCCAAGTCGATCGTCGCTCGGAATGATACAGCGATTCGAGAGCTTGAAGGTCTAAAGCTAGAAAAACAGGTCCTTTACGGCAAGATCGAGTTGCCTACGGTGATCACAAAGAACGGTTTGAAGTTTGAGCTGGATCTTCTGGAAGGACAGAAGACCGGGTTTTACCTGGACCAGAGCGAGAATTATCCGAGGCTGAAAGACTTTGTCGATGGCGGGACTGTGCTCGACGGTTTCTGCTACGCCGGGTCCTGGGCCTTGCATGCGGCCAGGCACGGTGCCCGTCAGGTGATCGGTCTGGACGGTTCGGAAAAAGCCGTCGGCCTGGCTACGGCAAACGCCCGGCGGAACAGCTTAGAAGACCGGTGCGATTTTAGAAAAGCCGACCTCTTTGATGAACTTAACAAGCAGAGTTCTGAGGGCGCGCAATACGACTGCGTTATTCTGGATCCGCCCGCCTTTATCAAGAATAAGTCCAAAACGAAAGAGGGCCTGCAGGGATACCGGGAGATTAATCGCCATGCGATGAGATTGATCAAGCCGGGTGGTGTTCTCGTGACCTGCTCCTGTTCGTACCATCTGGACCGGGAAGGTTTTCTCAAGATGCTGAGCCAGGCAACGTGGGATGCGAAACGCACAGCCAGGCTCCTGGAGTTTCGCTCTCAATCCAGAGACCATCCGATTCTGCTCTCCATCCCGGAGACAGAATATTTGAAATGTGCCATTCTGATGATGGATTGAACGATCACACCGCGATTGATTGAAGTGGAAAGTTCAGAAAGGTCATGCGTTTAGTCATATTGCAGACCACAGGGATGTCCCACAGCGGCGATCCGTAAAAGAGTTTTCACGCCGGGTCGTGGAGCTGGAGAGGCTGCGTATCTATAATATTTACGGGCTGACAGCGATGATGTGGTAAACGCCGCCTTGGGCAGTGAGGATATAAAGTTCGCCTTGCGTATCCTCCCCGAAGGAAGTGACGTTGCCTCCTGGTCTTAGCGATACCCAATCCGTCTGTTGGGCGGCCTGACCGTTCTGATACACGAAACTCCTCACCCATCCGGAACAGTAGTCGGAATAGAAGTAAGTCCCCCGAATGCCGGGAATCGCCGAGCCGCGATAGACATAGCCTCCGGTGATGGAGCAACCATTGCTGTGGTCATAATCCAAGACCGGCAACGTCAGTCCGGAGGAGTTACAGTTCGCGGCGGGGCTGAAGCAGAACAGCCCTTCCATGATGTTCCAGCCGTAGTTCAAACCCTTGCCGCTGCCTTGGGCCGCTGGAGAAACATTAACTTCCTCATGGGCGCCCTGTCCAACATCGGCAATGTAAAGGTCTCCTGTTTGATGGTCAAAGCTAAACCGCCAGGGATTTCGGAGCCCATAATTCCACAACTCCGGTCGTGCGGGTGCCTGGTTGACGAAAGGATTATCGCTTGGGATCACGTAATCTCCGTTTTGGCTCACATCAATACGTAATAGAGAACCCAGCAGATCCGTAAGATCCTGACCGTTTCCCAGAGGATCACCCCCCGATCCTCCATCTCCCAAGCCGATGTAGAGATAACCATCTGGACCGAAAAGGATGTCACCGCCGTTATGATTGTCGAATGGCTGGTCGACGGTTAAAAGAACCCTATCTGGAGTGGTCTGAGCGACATCGGGATTGCCGGAGACAAGATAGCGTACGATCTGAGAATCACCGGCAGTATCCGTGTAGCTGATGTAGAAACGGCCATTCACGGCATAGTTTGGATCGAAAGCTAATCCTAAAAGCCCTTGCTCACCTCCCGTTGAGACAAGACTGCTGATGTCTAAAAACGGAGTTCCTAATAGCGTTCCATTTTTGATGATTTGAATCGTCCCCACTTTTTCGACAATAAAGAGTCGATTACTGTCGCTGGGAGGCGCCGTGAGGTAAAGGGGAAAGGAAAGACCCGTGACTACAGTCTGTAGATCAAGTGAAACGGGTAACGTTGTTGACGTGGTGCCTGTCGTTGTCGTGGTGGTACTCATTGTGTTCTGTGTCGTGGAATTCTCCACGCATCCCGCGGCCAGAATCGACATCATGGCCAGCAGGACGACCACAGAAAACCAGGTGGCGAAGCAAGAACTGGATTTTTGGCGCATGCGATCTCCCCAATGATTGCCTTTCTTAATTTTACATCTAGACGCGGATAAAAGGAAGGGCAGACTAGCTCTGCCGCGAGCGGCCTACAGCAGGTTTCGACGAATCGTCCCGGCGGAAGCAATCTACGGTATGGTCATTCACCATGCCCACCGCCTGCATGTGAGCATATAGTACGGTCGGACCGAGAAATTTGAACCCTCGACTCTTTAAATCCTTGGCCCAAGCCGCGGCCTCTTCGGTATACGGCGGATAGTCCTTCAGTGTGTGGGGTTTATGGATAATGGGCTTGCCATTCACCCAAGACCACATGTATTTGTCGAACGTGCCATGCTGACGGCGCACATCGAGAAAGCGTTTGGCATTATTGATCGCCGCTTCGATCTTCTGCCGGTTGCGGATGATGCCTGAGTCTTTGAGCAGTCGGGCAACTTCCCGTCGGCCGAAGTTGGCGACTCTGCGATAATCGAAGCCGGCGAATGCTTTTCGGAAGTTCTTCCGTTTGTACAATACTGTGCTCCAGGACAGCCCGGCTTGGAACACCTCCAGAACCAGAAACTCGTATATCTTGCGGTCGTTGTGCACGGGCACACCCCACTCCTTATCATGGTAGGCGAGATAAACCGGGTCGCCCGCCGTGGGCCAGGGGCAGCGTTTGATGGCAGATTTCTTTGGCATCGCGAATGAAACGAATGAATTGGGCGAATTATACCCTTATTAAATCGAGCAGGTCAATGAGTTGATCAGCCGGAAGCAACGTGATATCATGAGTCAGTTATTTTTTGTGGCGTGATAAAATGCAACCTGGGAGTTGGTTCGTGTGCCCTCCATACGATGCATCACCGGATGAAATTAAAAACAAAGACACAATCCACCCCTGCGAGCATTGCGGTCAGGACGATGAACCGACCCATGCCGTCCACACCGGCGGCGGAATTCTGACTCTTTGTGCCAGTTGCCGCGCTGAAGTGGTCGGGGGCAGTTAGACGCTGATGTCTCAAGATCAGCTGGAGCGCGTCGATCTCCCATCGATGGTCCAACCCGCCTTGGGTTGTGTTGTCACGCTGCACGGCCGAGGGGTGACCGGAGAGGACTTGGTCCCTCTTGCTCAGGAACTGCGGCTCCCGTCGCTCCGGTTCGTCTTTCCCAATGCCCCGTTCGGCTTTATGGAGTTTTCGAACGGACGGGCCTGGTACGAAAGCCCGCCCCGTGCCCACGAAGGATTGATCGAAAGCCGCCAACTGCTTTTTCGTCTTCTGGAGGAGTTGGAGAGGGAAGGAGTGAACCCGGGCCGGATCGTGCTGATGGGGTTTTCCCAAGGCGCGGTGATGAGCCTCGATGCGGGAATCCGGTATCCAAAGCGTTTAGCGGGTGTCATCGCTTTGAGCGGTTACCTATATTCCGCCGACTCTCTCGGGACAGAGAAATCCGCCGCATCTCATGGACTACCGATACTGATCGCACACGGGATTTACGATGACGTTCTTCCGCTCGCCGGAGCAAGACAGGCAGGCAAGGTTCTTCAGGCACACGGCTTTCAAACACGACTGTTGGAATATCCGATGGGTCACCAGGTAGTCCCGGATGAACTGGAAGAGGTGCGGTCATTTCTAAAAGCGGTCGTGCCGGGTCTGTAAAGAGGCCAGAGCGGCTTGAGGGAAAAGATCGCACAACTCCAGGACAGGATCATCCGGTGCAAGCTCTGTCCCCGACTAGCAGCCCATCGCCAACGGATCGCTCAGGTCAAGGCTCCCCGCTATGCCGACTGGGACTACTGGGGCCGCCCCGTTCCTAGCTTCGGGGACGATCGAGCTAGGCTCCTCGTGATCGGCCTTGCCCCAGCCGCGCATGGTGGAAACCGGACAGGCCGGATCTTTACCGGGGACCGGAGCGGCGACTGGCTTTTTGAAGCGCTACATGACTTCGGGTTTGCCAATCAAGCGACTTCTACTCACCGGATGGATGGATTAACACTGACAGACTGCTATGTGACAGCGGCAGTCCGTTGTGCCCCACCGGACAATAAACCGTCCAAGAAAGAGTTCTCTAACTGCCGGCCTTATCTTCTTCAGGAGCTGTCGCTCTTGAACAGCGTCAAGGTCGTGGTGGCTCTTGGTCGCATTGCTTTCGACGCCTACCTGGCCTGCCGCAAGGAACGGGGAGTACCGATTCAGAAAAAGCCGCTTCGATTTGGCCACAGTCTGGTTTATCATCTCCCTGAGGGAATCACACTCATCGCCTCGTACCATCCAAGCCAGCAGAACACCTTAACAGGACGCCTGACACGGCCGATGTTTCATGCCGTCTTCCGTCATGCCCGCAGGTGGGTGGACAACTGAAATCTGCGAAGATGCAAACCGGCCCAGGATTTCTGATCAATCTCCTTCACTTCATCACGCTCTGCCTTCTTGATCTTTTATTCCGGGTCTTAAACCGTATCGAAGTGTTTGGTCGGGAGAACATCCCCAAACGCGGTGAGCGAGGCGTCCTGATCCTGTCGAATCACATCTCGGCCCTGGACCCATTTCTCATCGGCATCACGGCGATGCCGCGTTTCTCACCGGTCTGGTGGCGGGCCGCCGCAAAGGAAGAGCTATTCACAAGCTACTTTTCACGCTGGGTGATGAAGTTCATCGGGGCTTTCTCGGTTAAACGGGGTCAACATCATGCGGAATCCATGAACCGGATGGTGCAAGTTCTCTCGACCAGTGTCCTCGTGGTATTCCCAGAGGGAACATGGTCCACGACCGGCCAGTTGCTCCCGGGCCGTCTTGGAGTCGGGAATGTGATCCGCAAAGCCCGACCGGTCAAGATTTTGCCGGTCGCGATCAAAGGAACGGACGAGATACTGCCACGCGATCATTGGTTGCCTCGCATCGGCCAACATACCCGGATCATCTACGGTCCTTCAATGGACTTGGAACGTTTTTATCTTCAGCCGGACACCATAGAGACCTCGCGAGAGATCGTAGAGGCTGTGATGTCTGAGATCGCAAGGCTTTACTCGCAGATCTGAGAAAAAACAGGATAAAAATGAAGATTTATTTCTTCTTGAAGGCCTCTTTCAACAGCGGCTCGAGCTCTCCCTTTTTGGCCATCGGCTCAAGGATATCGGTGTCTCCGTAGAACGTGCCGTTGATAAAAACCTTGGGAAGCGTCGGCCAATTCGTCATCTTGGTGAGGTATTCGCGTTTCGGCGGATTTTCCAGGACATCGATCACCTCATAAGGATATCCATATCGTTCAAAAAACTGGACCGTCTCCATGGTAAAACCGCACTTCGGCGCGTTCTTCGTTCCCTTGCCATAAATCAATATTTTGTTCTCTTCAATCTCTTTCTGTACCACTGCTTCGATGGGATCTGACATTTTTTCCTCCTTGCCTGTACCTGAATCTAGATTTGAATCTTAATTTCAGAGGCTGCCGTCTCCGAGGTCTCCTGGTGCGTCTGTGCCTTAATCTCAAGAGCGTGTATCCGCCCGTCACTCATTGGCCCGCTTAAGGCCTGATAAATCAGTCGATGGCGGTCCAACAACGATTTGCCTTGAAAGGCCTCAGAGACAACCCTGATCACAAAATGGTCCATGGTTCCCGTTCGGTCAAGGACGGACACCAAGGCATCTGGAATCGTTTTTTTAATGCAGCCGATCAACACATCGTTGCTGATCATCTATCTACCAGTCCTCAGCAATGGATTCGATCAGGTTTTTATTCAGCGAAATGAATGGGATCGTCTTGGCTCCCCCGTCAATGGAGACGTCTGTGAGATTGACGAAGACCCGCACTTCCTCATTAAGAAGATCTGAGACCCGATTTCGCATGGGAGGGATCAAAAGATCGCCTTCATAGCTTGCATTGACAGTCCGTACCCGAACACGCACTTTCTTACTTGTGCTCATTTATGTTATGCCTCCATCGCTCAAAAGCAAATATGGCCCTCTCTAACCTATTTTTTCTTTCTCTGGTGCCTCATTTTCTTCCGGAGCTTTCGGTATTTGTGTTTCCTCATCTTCTTTCTGCGCTTCTTAATCACACGCGACATTGGACCCTCCTGACTGCGCATTATTTTATCCACCTTTCCTTTGAAAGGCAACAGAGAATTTTTATTAACTACAAATATTCAAAGAAAGGGTATTCTCCGGTGCTTTACTTTTGAGAAGCGCCATGTCATAATTTTGTTCTCATGCCATCGGTCCGCGTCAGATTCGCCCCCAGCCCAACCGGCTATCTCCACATCGGAGGTGTCCGAACTGCGTTGTTCAATTGGCTCTTTGCCCGACACCACGGCGGCATCTTCATTCTGCGCATTGAAGACACCGATCGTTCCCGTTCCACCGAGGAAGCGATCCAGGTTATCGAGGAGGGAATGCGATGGCTGGGTCTGAATTGGGATGAAGGACCGCATCGCCAAACCGATCGGCTGGACTTTTATCGTCAACATGCAGATCGTCTCTTCAGGGAAGGGAAAGCCTACTGGTGCGACTGCTCCCCGGAACAACTCGAGGCCCGGCGAGCGGAGGCCCTTCGCAAAGGGATGACCCCGAAATATGACGGCCGCTGCCGAGATCGCAGGCTCCCGCCCGGGCCCCATCATGCGCTCCGCTTCAAGGCGCCCCAAACAGGACAGACCACCGTCGAAGACCTGGTCAAAGGCACCGTAGTCTTTGACAACACCCAGTTGGACGATCTCATTGTGGTGCGAGCCGATGGATTCCCAACCTACAATTTCTGCGTCGTGCTGGACGATGCCGATATGAAGATCACGCACGTGATCCGAGGCGACGATCACCTCAATAACACCCCGCGCCAGATGCTGCTCTATCGCGCGTTTGGATACACACCACCGAAGTTTGCGCATCTTTCAATGATCCTCGGACCGGATAAGACACGTCTCTCGAAACGCCACGGGGCCACCTCGGTCCTGGCCTATCGTGAGATGGGTTATTTGCCGGAGGCCCTGGTGAATTATCTCTCCCGCTTGAGCTGGTCGTCCGGTGACCAGGAGATCTTCAGCCTTCAGGAACTGGTAGAAAAGTTTTCACTTGAAGTAGTCGGCAAATCGGCGGCGGTGTTCAACCCGGACAAGCTCCTCTGGCTGAACGCGCATTACATCCACACCGGCGATCCGGATCGCCTAATCGTTTTGCTGAAACCGTTTCTGACTCTGGAAGGCTCGATCACAGAAGGCCAGCGACTCGACGAGGCATGGCTCAAGAAAATTGTCTTGGCCCTCAAAGAACGCTCTCGCACCTTGGTTGAGATGGCCCAGTCCGCAGCCCACTTCTTTAAAGAAGAGGCCGAGATCGACCCCAAAGCAAAAGAGAAGTTCCTGAAACCTATCATCCGGCCTCTCTTCGAAAAGCTCATCGAGCGATTGGAACTCCTCTCCTCGTTTGAGACGGGAGCGATCGAAAAGATCTTTCAAGAATTGATCGCTTCCGCTGGAATCAAGCTGGGCGATCTCGCACAGCCCGTGCGCGTAGCGTTGACTGGCCGCACCGTGAGCCCCGGGATTTACGAGGTCATGGAACTCTTAGGCAAGGAAAGGACTCTTGCACGGCTGAAAAAAGCAGCCGATATGCTCGGTTCTTGATCAGGCTACCAGGGAGGCTTATGAACCGCTTTGTCATCATCACGGCCGCAGGGCCGGACCGGCCCGGTATCATTGCCCGGATCACACAGGTTCTTTATCGGACTGGCTGCAATATCGAAGACACTAGCATGACACTCCTCCGGGGCGAGTTTTCCATGATTCTCATCGTGCGGCTCCCCCAAAAACAGAGTCTCAATGAAATCAAACGCCGCCTCAAAAAGGTGCAGACCGCTCTGGGGCTCTCTCTCCTTTTAAAGCCCCTTTCAGCCAATGAAGCCCGGAGGGACCAGCAGCCGCTGGGTCGTTCCTTCATCCTCTCGGTCTATGGAGCGGACAAACCCGGAATCGTTTACGGTGTCACCCGTCTGATGGCCGCTCACGGCATCAACATAACGGACATGAATACCCGTGTCATTGGTCCGCGGAATGAACCAGTCTATATCATGATCCTGGAGATGGAGATTCCGAAAAAGGTAAAGGTCCAGACTATCAAGACGAAGCTAAACAAGCTAAAGAAAGCGGTGAACGTTGACATCACACTTCATCCGGCGGAGCCGGCCCAACTCTGATGCCCGTTTTAAAGATCCTCCAGTATCCCCATCCTCTCTTAAAATCCCGTTCCAAGCAAGTCCAAGTCATCGATGATCGGATAATCCGGATGATCCAGAACCTTCTGGATACCCTTGCCGCATCACCCGGCGTGGCCCTGGCCGCTCCTCAGATCGGCGAGTCGTATAGGCTCATCGCCTGCGATGTCTCACGAAAAACAAAAGAGCCCCATCACGGAAGGGTTATCCTGATCAATCCTACGATTCGCCAACGAGAAGGCAAGAGAATTTTTAGAGAAGGCTGCTTGAGCGTTCCTGATTACACCGGAAATGTGAATCGGTCAGAGAAGGTCTGGGTCGAGGGACTGGACCCTCAAGGACAGCGGGTCAACCTGATCTCAGAAGGCTTCGAAGCCCTGGCGCTCCAGCATGAAATAGACCACTTGGATGGCGTGCTCTTCTTGGACCGGATCGCGTCGCTGAGTACGGATTTGTTTAGACGGAGGGTCTATTAGCCTCCCTTGCAGCTCATTCGGTCAGGAAGGCTGCGCCCGGCGGTATAACGCGATTAAGACGAGCAGAGCAGATAGGCCAACCGCTGCGGTAATCAACAGCCCTGTTTCGACCTCCCTTACAATCTCAATAATCCGATCGATCCGCTCGCCAAAATAGTACCCGATCCCGGCAAAGATTGGAACACTGACCAAAGCTGCTAGTCCATCCATCCAAAGAAACTTCCACGGATTCATTTGGCCGATCCCGGCACTCAGGTGCACGGCTGCTCGAACTCCGGATAGAAAACGGACGATGAAGATGCTTCCGTTTCCATAATGTTTGAAAAACCACCGCACCCGAGCCTGGCGGGCCGACGTCAAGAACCGTCGAAAAGGCCAAATCTTTGCCACTTGTTTACCAAATCGCTTTCCGGTCAAGTAGATCAGATAATCTCCCAACACCACCCCTACGATGGCAATTGGAATAACAGCCGGCAGGTGGATCACCGCTTTGTAAGCAAGATATCCGCTGAGAATGATCGTGAGATCTTCCGGAAACGGCACCCCCATTCCCGCCAGGATCAAGATAGCGAACAGTCCGGCGTAGGTAAAATGCTCTAGATAGCCGTTAAGGAATTCCATTTGCATGATTTTCCAAGATGGGTAGGTATAATATGCGGTGTCTGGAGATCTTGTCAACACCGTCTGTCGGCCATATTGTATGTTGACACAGGGACAGCAAGTGATTATTCTGGAAGAAATTAAAGGAAATTCTTACGGAGCGAATCTCAACATGGATGAAAGTCAAAAGGTGCAGACGCAGAATTTTTTGAGCCGTATAATCCGCGCGGCAAAACTGGACGCCCAACTGTATGAAGAGGTCGAAGCGGACAAGACCGCCATGGGCCAGGCTTTTGGAGTGGTTGCCCTGTCGAGTCTGGCTGCCGGGATTGGAACGATTGGGTATTTCGGAGGATACAGCCATGTCATCGGAGGGATGTTCTGGTCCATTATAGGATGGCTTGTCTGGGCTCTTTTGACTTACTGGATCGGAGCACACATTCTGCCGGAACCACAGACCCAAACCAATTTTGGAGAAATGCTCCGCACCATCGGCTTTTCAAGCGCCCCGGGCCTGATACGAATATTGGGAATCCTCCCCGGACTGATGGAGATTGCCTTTTTCGTCGCCTCCGTGTGGATGCTCATTGCCATGGTGATTGCGGTTCGTCAGGCGCTTGATTATAAGAGCACATGGCGGGCGATCAGTGTTTGTTCTATCGGCTGGCTTGTTCAGGCCCTTGTCTTGATCCTGACCATCGGCGTAGCGGCTTCTTAATCGCCGCATTGCTCCAATGCTCTGCCAATTCCTGCCATGCAGAAATTTGGCTGGGGATGTTGAACGATTTTAGAACATTTTGCTTTAATCCCAAACAACAAACTGCTATCAATTTATACGACTTTAATCAACTCATCAGCCCTGCTACAAGCAAAGGATGCGCAGTAAAAGCCAGTCAGAAATAGATCAGATTTTGCTGATTTCTGATTGCCAGGGACAAACGAGGAGTCTATAATACGCATCTTGGGGAAACCAGGCCTCTCTCAAGCCCCCAGGAAAGACGGGTGCCGGGAGTTGGCTACCATGAAGTACGCCTTCAATCTGGCATGGACATCTAATTGCGCCCATAGCTCAGCTGGATAGAGCGTCTGACTACGAATCAGAAGGCCGGGGGTTCAAATCCCTCTGGGCGCACCAAAGTTTATATTTGAATGCGGGAGCGATCAACCCACTGACTGGGGGACTTGTGAGATGAACACCATAGATGAAAAATGCTTGGCTGTGGCCTTAGAAGAAGCTCAGTGCGCAGAGAAGGAAGGCGAAGTGCCGGTCGGAGCAGCGCTGGTCATCCGTGGTGAAGTAATCGCTCAGGCCCACAACCTCCGAGAAGGGCTCTTTGACCCGACGGCACATGCCGAGATTCTGGTGCTTCGCGAGGCCTCGCAGCGATTGGGCCGGTGGCGCCTGGCCGGCGGCACGCTGTATGTTACGATGGAGCCATGCGCAATGTGCGCTGGTGCTGCTGTGTTGGCCCGTGTCTCTCGAATTGTTTACGGTTGTCGTGATCCCAAGGCGGGGGCCTGCGGGTCGGTGTTGGATATCCCACGCGAACCCAAGTTGAATCACCGGATCGAGGTGACCGGGGGCATCTTGGAACAGCCGTGCCAAGAGATTGTTCAAAGGTTTTTTGAAAAGCGCCGAGAAAAAGTTAATCAGCAATAAACATTAAAGAACTATCGGCCCCGGTCGTCTTCCAGGGCCGTTCAGCAAGCTTGGAAAGGAGAGGTGGCCGAGCCCGGTTGAAGGCGACTGCCTCGAAAGCAGTTGTGGGGGAAACTCCACCGGGGGTTCAAATCCCTCCCTCTCCGCCAAAATGTTTTCGGAGAAATACGTTAACGCAAGACTTGACCCCAAACGTCATTACATGAAGCTCTTGTCCATCAACGTTGGACTTCCACGCGAGATCCAGTGGCGGGAAAACACTGTCCGTACATCCATCTTTAAGGAGCCGGTATCAAGCCGAGTGCGGGTCGGAAAGCTCAACCTGGATGGCGATCAACAGTCGGATCTTTCCGTGCATGGTGGCATTGATAAGGCTGTGTATGCCTACCCCTCGGAGCACTATGCTTTCTGGCACCAGGAGCTTCCGGGCACGGACCTTCCTTGGGGTATTTTCGGTGAAAACTTTACAACACAGGGTTTGCTTGAAGATGCCGTTCACATCGGCGACCGTCTGCGGGCTGGCTCCGCCGAGTTTGTTGTCACACAACCTCGCATGCCTTGTTTCAAGCTTGGGATTCGCTTCGGCCGGCCGGATATGGTGAAACGTTTCCATCACAGCGGTCGGACTGGTTATTATCTTGCAGTCCTTAAGGAGGGAGAGGTTGCGGTAGACGATCCTTTGGAGTTTATTGCCAGGGATGAGCACGGAGTCACAGTAGACGATGTCATCAACTTGTACATGACAGATGCCGCAAACCAAGATCTCTTGCGTCGTGTGAGTGAGCTGCCGGCGCTTCCCGAAGGTTGGCGTGGCTACTTTCGCAAGCGGCTTTTGGAACCGGACGTTTGATGCAGCCACCCATCTTTTCGTTGCAAACCGAGTCGATTTCTCATAAAATAAGCGTCGCAGTTGATAAAGCTGACCATTGGAGCAATGGAACAGTAGACCGCATTAGAATGGGGAGATTTTTGTAATGCTCCATTGATCCATTTCCCAATGCTCTAAAAATTACGAAGCAATTTTTACGGAGAGGTGCAGGAGCGGCTGAACTGGCACGCCTGGAAAGCGTGTAGGGGGTTAATAGCTCTCTCGAGGGTTCGAATCCCTCCCTCTCCGCCAGATTTATAAAACTTCTGTAAGAATTGGAGCGGAAAATGCCACAGAAAAAACCAAGAAGTCTTAAACTCCGCAGCCGGGATGTGACGGAAGGCCCTGAGCGCTCACCACACCGGGCGATGTTTCACGCGATGGGGCTTTCGGATGAGCAACTAGCCAGGCCCCATATCGGCGTGGCCAGTTCCTGGAACGAGGTGACACCCTGCAACATCCATCTCAACCGCCTGGCTCAACAGGCGAAAGAAGGGGTCCGCACAGCAGGCGGCACCCCGATTGAGTTTTGCACAATCGCGGTGAGCGATGGAATCGCGATGGGTCATGAAGGCATGAAGGCCTCGCTCATGACCCGTGAGGTCATCGCAGACTCAGTAGAACTGGTGGCCTTCGCACAGCGCTTCGACGGCCTCGTCACAATCGCTGGCTGCGACAAGAGCCTGCCGGGAATGGTGATGGCCGGCGCAAGGCTGAACATCCCCTCGGTTTTTATCTACGGTGGGACGATCATGCCCGGAACGTTTCACGGCAAGGACGTGACGATCCAGGACGTCTTCGAGGCGGTTGGGGCCTATACCATGGGGAAGATGTCGGCCACGGAACTGAAGGCCCTCGAGAATGTGGCCTGTCCGGGAGAGGGGTCCTGCGCCGGGATGTTCACGGCGAACACGATGGCCTCGGCAATCGAGGCCCTGGGGATGTCGCTTCCCGGAAGCGCCTCGATCCCGGCAATCGATGAACGACGGAACCGGGTCTGCATCGAGAGCAGCAAAGCCGTTCTCAATCTGCTTAAGCTGGGGATCAAGCCCCGCGACATTATCACGCGGAAGTCGCTCGAGAACGCGATCGCGGTTTGCGTCGCGATCGGCGGCTCGACGAATTCTGTACTGCATCTTTTGGCAATCGCCCACGAGGCCGGCGTGAAACTCCGAATTGAAGATTTTGACCGGATCAGCCGGAAGACACCACATATCGCCGATATGAAGCCCGGCGGCCATTACGTCATGGTGGACCTGGACCGGGTCGACGGGATCCCGGTCGTCATGAAGGAGCTTTTGAATGCCGGTTTGCTCCATGGAGATGCCCTGACCGTTACCGGAAAAACGGTGAAGGAAAACCTGAAAAACGTTGCCTTTCCAATCGGTCAGGACGTCGTCCATCCCGTCAAATCGCCGATCAACCCGACCGGAACCATGGCAATTTTGAAGGGCAACCTGGCACCCGAAGGATGCGTCGTGAAGGTTGCCGGGGTCAAGAAGCTTCAACACCGTGGGCCGGCACGCGTTTTCAATCGAGAAGAAGACGCCTTCATGGCGGTCGAGGAAAAGCGGATTAAGGCCGGTGATGTCGTTGTGATCCGGTACGAAGGACCGAAGGGCGGGCCGGGCATGCGCGAGATGCTGGCCCTGACGGCGGCCCTGGTGGGCGAAGGGCTGGGCGACAAAGTCGCGCTGCTTACGGATGGCCGTTTCTCCGGTGCAACTCATGGTTTGATGGCAGGCCATGTCGCCCCGGAAGCTGCTGTCGGCGGACCGATCGCGATTGTTAGAAATGGGGACCTGATCAACTTCGACGTGATGAAGCGCCGGTTGGACGTCGAACTATCGTCCGGCGAGATCAAACGACGACTGAAATCCTGGAAGGCGCCTCGGTCAAAATACACCCATGGCGCTCTGGCCAAGTACGCCAAGACCGTCGGATCTTCTGCCAAAGGCGCAATTTGCAACTCATGAGCGCTTCCGGCGCTGAACGGATGGCCTTCTATCTTCGGCGCATCGCAACCGGACCGGAGATGAGCAAGGATCTCACACTGGACGAGGCTCGTGATGGAATGGCCCTGCTCCTCGAAGGCCAGGTGCCGTCTGTTCAGGCAGCAGTGTTCTTAATCGCCTTGCGGATGAAGCGCGAGTCGGATGAGGAGAATCTCGGCGTTCTGGATGCCATTCGCAACGCAACACGATTTGCAACGGTAGATGTGAACGATCTTGCCGATGTAGCAGACCCTTATGACGGCTTCTCCCGTCATCTGCCCGCTTCTCCTTTTCTCCCAGCGCTTCTTGCCGCTTGTGGAACTCCGACGGTCTCTCACGGCTGCGACCAGTTGGGACCAAAGTTCGGCGTGACCCACCGGCAGGTTCTGGCCGCAGCGGGGGCCCAGGTTAACCTTACACCCGACGAGGCGGCCGCCCGTATTGATGATCCGCGGATTCGATGGGCCTATGTGGACCAGAGGGTTTATTGCCCTGCCCTCAATAACTTGGCAGAACTCCGAAAACTGATCGTCAAACGGCCTTGTCTCTCCACGCTGGAAAAGCTTTCCGGTCCGATTCGTGCGCGAGGTCGGACGCACCTTTGGATCGGGTATGTCCACCGTGGATACGAGCGACTCTTGTCTCTGGTCGGACGGCACGCAGGCTATGCTTCGGCGTTGATTGTCCGCGGGATCGAGGGCGGCGTGATCCCATCGCTGAATGCTCCAGTGGACTGCATCGCGTATCATGAAGGAAGTCCGAATGTACAAGTGCAGTTGGATCCCCGCGAAGCCGGGATCGAATCTTCCGTTCGCGCAGTGCCGCTCCAAAACGTTGCCGACTCCGAGTTAGAAGTCGGCGACGATGCGGGAGACCTGGCAGATTGCGCGGGCATCGCTCAAGCAGCGGCCGAGTCCGGCCTGGCCGCTCTGACAGGGCAGCCCGGCCCAACTCGGGACAGTCTCGTCTATGCCGCCGCTGCATTTTTATGGCATTTACGACGCTTCGAGTCCGTCACAACCGCAGTCGCCGCAGTCCGGAAGGTCCTGGAGTCCGGAGCCGCGCGTGAGCATTTTCAAAACGGATAATGCGGCAGCCTCCCTTTTCGATTGCAAATCTCAGAGATCTTTCTTAAAATGAAGTCGAGCGCTCAGATACTGTGTCGTTTGGGGAGGGGCTGGGTCCTGTGCAACGAGAACTTATGAACCCCGTCAGGTCCGGAAGGAAGCAGCGGTAAGTAAGCCCTCTTGGGTGCCGCAGGAGAACCTGGCCCCTCCTCAAACAGCATGGCTGGAAAGTGAATGAACGGATGGGCTATCAAGTCTTAGCACGTAAATGGCGGCCGCAGACTTTTGAAGAGGTCATCGGTCAGCAACACATTGCACGGACACTGACAAACGCCATCCGCCAAAAGAGAGTCGCCCATGCCTATCTCTTCTCCGGGATGCGCGGTGTGGGGAAGACCACACTGGCTCGGATCTTGGCCAAAGCGCTCAACTGCCTGTCCGGCAGCGAAGGGCCTACCCCAACCCCCTGTAACACCTGCACCTCATGCACCGAGATCACTCAGGGCATTTCCGTAGACGTGGTGGAGATCGACGGGGCTTCGAACACTAGCGTAGACGATGTCCGTTCACTCCGTGAGACGATCAAATACATGCCGCTCAAAGGCCGTTATAAAATTTACATCATTGATGAAGTGCACATGCTCTCTACCTCGGCCTTTAACGCCCTCCTGAAGACATTGGAAGAACCTCCTCCGCATGTGGTCTTCGTCTTTGCCACCACCGAGGCCAATAAGATTCCTTCCACCATTCTGTCTCGATGTCAGCATTTTACCTTTGCACGAATCAAGCGAAAAGAGATGATCCAGCGGCTGGCTATGATCACGCAAGCCGATGGGATCACGGTCAGCGAGCGAGGTCTGTCCATGATCGCCAAGGCCTCGGAAGGAAGCCTTCGAGACGCCTTGAGTCTGCTCGACCAGGCCAGTGCTTATTCCGGAACTAAGATTCAAGAAGAAGATCTCCGCCAGATCCTCGGCATCATGAATCAAGACCTGCTGATGCAGCTCACCGAAGCGATCCTGCGGCATGAGGCGACACAGGTCCTTGATTTGGTCAAGCTTCTCCATGATCAAGGATATGACCCCAAGCAGTTTTTCTCCGAAATGGTGGAGCAGATGAGAAACCTCCTTGTCTACAAATTAGCCAAAAACCCTCCTGAATTGATTGATTTGCCGGATGAAGAATTGCAGGTTCTCCAAAAATTGGCCGCTCTTGCTGCCTGGGAACAGCTTCAACAACTTTTCTCTCTGTTTCTTGCGGCTCAGGACGAAATCCGGGGAAGCCTTTTCCCGCATTTCACGCTTGAGATGACGCTGGTTCGGGCCAGTCGATTAGATCTCCTCCAGCCAGTAGAAGAAATCCTAAAGCAGCTGTCTGATCTGCAGAAAGGAAAATCATCGCCCGACAGTCTTGATCGCTCCGAGCCGGCACAGAAAGAAGTTCAGCAAACTCCCGGATTGCCGGACAAGCAGGTCAGCCTGCCGTCTCAATCAGAGATACTTATTGCTGAACCAAATCAGGAAGAAGCACCTGCTAATGACCTTCCAATGGCATCGGCCGAGATCGTTCGACTTTGGGAAGAGACGGTACATAAGATCAAGGAGGCAAGACCCAACCTTGGATCCTATCTGGAACAAGGAGTCGTGATCAACGCCGCAGCCGAAAAGCTCATGCTTGGCTATCCGGCACACGCCGGCTTTCTGGCAGATCTCATCTCCAAGCCGGACAATCGGAAATTCATTGATAATACCTTGACAAAAGTCTTTCCCAAAAAACCGCCGAGTCTTGAGATCCGATCCGGTGCTGCGACGACCCTGGCGATTCAGTCCAAAGTTGACCGACCACAGCAGCAGACCGAAAAACTAGTTCCTGAGGGACCGCCAGCCCTTGTGTTGCCGGAGAATTCACCAGCCCATCCAGTGATTCAGGATGTGCTTCAGGTCTTCGGCGGCCAGGTGATCGAGCTGAAAAAGGAGACAGCATGACTAATCGAAAGATGTTTGGCGACATCATGAAACAGGCCCAGCAGATGCAGGAACGGCTGGCCAAGTTGCAGGAAGAGGCGGGAAAAAGAACGGTCGAGGCGACGGCGGGCGGCGGGATGGTAACGGTGGTTGCAAACGGAAGGCAGGAGATTTTATCGGTTAAAATCGACCCGGAAGTGCTGAGCGGCAACGATAAGGCGATGATCGAAGACCTTGTCGTCGCAGCGGCCAACGAGGCCTTACGAAAAGCGCGCGACCTCATGGCGGAAGAGATGAAAAACTTGACGGGTGGATTACAAATTCCAGGCCTCTTTTAAGAAGCGCAAATGATGGCCCAAGACGGCGCATTGTCACAACTTGTTAACAGCCTCAAAACTCTTCCAGGTATTGGACAGAAGACCGCACAGCGGCTTGCCTTCTTTTTGTTGAAGATGCCCGCAGAGGAGGCCAAGACAATCGCACAAGCAATAGTTAATATAAAGGACAAGCTGAGCTTTTGCAACGTGTGTCATAACGTCGCTGAGGGAACGCTCTGCGAGATCTGCCAAGATCCCAAGCGTGACCGTCAAAAGATCATTGTTGTGGAAGAACCAAGTACACTGCATGCGATTGAAAGAACAGGGGAATACCGGGGGGTCTACCATGTCTTGCTGGGAACCCTTTCCCCTCTCGACGGGGTAGGACCATCTGATATCAAAGGCAAAGAACTCATCGCCCGCTTACAAGAAAGCCCAGCCCAAGAAGTCATCATCGCCACAGGTCCCAATATCGAGGGGGAAACCACCGCGATGTATCTCACCAAACTCATCAAGCCCTTGGGAATCAAGGTTAGTCGGATCGCGTATGGAATCCCGGTTGGAATTGACATCGAGTACGCCGATGAAGTGACACTGATCAAATCCATCGAGGGCCGACGGGAGCTTTAAGCACTAGCATAATTCCCCCTTGACAATCTGAGTGATGGTGTGTTATTTTATTTCTAGTTACAAATTATATGTAATGAGTAAATTATATCATGAAAACAGAAGTTAAGACCTTTGGGGAATGGTTAAGGCACCGGCGACTACAGCTGGGAATAAGCCCGTTTAAGATGGCTGAGGTGCTCGGATACAAGCGGGTCTCCGCAATTTACAATTTTGAATACGGAATTGCCCCCTTACCGCTTTCTCGATGGCCCAGCATGGCAGAACTGCTTGAGCTTTCGATGCCGGACTTTTTAGATGTTATGAATCGCTTTGAACCCAACAAGGTAAAAGAGTTCTGCACGATCCGAGACTCTTCAAAAACCGGATTGATTCCGCTCTCAGCCGAAGGCGTATCCTCTGACCTTCCCACTCCCGATACTTTAGGGGAAGGATGGGAGACCCGGTCCAGAGCCTCAGTTGAAGAATCGGATCGCCTCTTCGAGGAGGAGCTACGAGAGGCGGACTACGTGATCGTGGTTGATGCAGCCACCGTTTCTATTGGAAGAAGACTGGCGGATTTTTTAAAACAGAAAGAAAATCTAAAGACCGGTCTTCTTCTTCTTTCCACTTCTCGTCCGGTGCATGTACCACAGCTTGTTGAGACATTAAGGAACACACAAGCCATTCTGGTACTGGAGACCCGAAGACAGCATCTTGGACCATCGGATTTACTGGCAACCCAGATCAAGGCCGCATTTGCGGATGCTTGGACCCGGGCAGAGGGCTTTCCCAAAATTTCTCATATTCCCAAAATCTTCTTATGCCTGGTAGAGGCTCAACTCTCTGAAGATCTCCAGGAGGAATTGAGCGCGGTCATTGAGGCGCTCCAGTTAGGCAATGGAAGACGCTCGATTGTTTTAGGAGACTCTCGCCCAGTTGTTCTCGAAAAAGGCAAAAGTTAACGTTGACATGAAGCAGGGATGTTAAGTATAATAGCGATCCTTTTAGAATTCATTCGAGAGGTTTAAAGATTATGGAACCGTATCGCGTTGTGCCAGGACCAGAGGCGTATTTTACACCGGCTGCAGCGAGAATGGGCATTGTGCTTCCGGAACCTGGGGAAGGCCACATTGAAGGACGAATCGTTCCGGAAGAAGAGGCGATGGAACAGGCGGCCCGGAAATTGATCGAGGCCAGGAACCCAACGATTCATCCTGGACCATTGGTGCTCTGGAACTGGAACGAAAAAGCGGCCAAAAAAGCCAAGGCAATTAAGATCCTTGCCGATATCATTCCGGCACGGATCATCCCGATGGCCGACTATCGGCCCAAGTATCCCAAGATCAACCCCGATGTAGAGATCAATCCGAATCACCCGAACCTTACCATCTGGCATAATAAAGAAGATGTTTGCATCTTTGTAGGTGTGCACTGTCATATGGCTAATCTTTCACTAAAAATCATTCGTGGAGGAACAAACTGCTACACCATTGCCCTGTGCGCCAACGCTGGTCATGAGGATGCCAACCTTTCCTTACGCGATATTACTGCCGAGAAAATCCTGCGACTGGCAGAATGGGTGAGCAAACTCAAGGGAACCAAGTTCGTTCGGCCAGCCGAAGAGGCAAGACAGGAAACTGGCCGGCATAGCGATAATATTTTCGTAAAATCATCTGAGGGAGGTGGGTAAAATGGCAAACGAACTGTCCGAGGCACAAAAAAGTCTGATCGGGACAAAGAACAAAAAGGGCCAGACCTATACGGATCCCAATCAACTTTTCTTTGAAGCCCCTCGCACTCCGGCCTTTTACACAGGGAGCGAGGTGATTAAAGAGGCGATCCGGCGGGCCAGCGTGGATCTGATGGTGGCCTATCCGATTACCCCTCAAAGCGAGGCAGCTGCCTTGATCGGCGAGCTTTATGCAGAGGGATATGTCGCTGACTACATGCGGGGTGAAAGTGAGTTTGCGGTGATGGGCCAGTGTGCCGGAGGATCTTTCGGCGGAGCTCGAGTCTTTACAACAACTGCCGGACCTGGAACCATGCGGGCCTTTGAAAACTTTCCGATGTGGGTAGGTTCCCGACTGCCCATTCAGGTAATTGTTACCTGTCGAGGGATCAACTCCCCTCTCAGCATCCAGCCCGATACTCTGGAAATGTATTTTCTACTCGGCACTGGGATGCTGGTGTGGCATGCTGAGACAGCCCAGGACTTCTTTGACTGGATCCTAAAGGGTTATATAGTGGCAGAGCAGCCGGATGTGCACCTGCCGATTGCAGTTTGTTGCGATGGGTTCTTTGTAACCCATACCAAAGACACGGTGTTGCTGACACCACCGGATATGTGTCTGCCACCCTACGATCCCTACCGTTCTCCGGTTGTTTGCATGGACATGGAATGTCCTCCGGCTCGGATGATGCGTGATCCTTTCGTCATGAAATCAAACTACATCAGCTACATGACCCATGCCTCCTGGCAGGAGGAAACCCGAGCGGCCTGTGAACGCTCTCGAAAGCATACCATTCCAATGATTGGTGGACTGATCGAGACCGAAAATGTGGATGCAGAGATCCTGATTGTGGCGTCCGGCACCGCGGTGTCGCAAGGGCGTGAAGCCATCCGGCTGATGGAGGATGAAGGGATAAGAGTCGGGCTAGTCAAGGTTAAGTCACTGCGCCCCTGGCCGTATCACGAGCTGCGCGAAGCCACAAAAAATGCGAAGCACATCTTTGTGCCAGAGTTCAACGTCATCGGCTGGCTGGCTCAGGAGCTCAAGGCCACCATTCCCGACAACCATCGAGTGGTTGCGGGACCCCATGTAGCAGGCGGCATGACCATGCCGGCGGAAGTCATCGTGGAGGAAATCAAAAAATCCCTTGGAAAGCACGTGACAACCTTGGCCGGTCGGGGAAGTTGATCTTTCAATGATCAAATTAAAAGGAGAAACATCATGAGCAAAGAGAAGATTCAGATTTGCGCCGAGTTCTATGACATCATGCCCCCCGAGTATCGTGATCTTGTGGAACAGGCCACTTACGGGAACGAGGGGCGTGGATGGAAGGACATTGGAAACAGCAAGGAGTTGATCGAAGAGCATTCGCTCTGCGCGGGATGCCCGGAGTCCATCGCATTCCGGTACATCCTGGCCTCGCTTCCTAACCCGGAAGATACCGTGATGGTGGGCTCGACCGGCTGCACCAGCCTGGTCTTTCCTCATGTCGCGGTGCACAACATTCACTCACTGTTTGGAAATCAGAATGCGGTCGCGAGCGGGCTCAAGCGTGCTCTCAGCGTCAGGTTTCCGGATCAGATCAAGGACGTTGTCGTGCTCGCCGGGGATGGCGCCACGGTGGACATCGGTCTTGACATGACACTGCAGTCCTGGTTCCGACAGGAGAAATTTACCACGATCTGCTTTGACAACGAGCTCTATGCAAACACCGGCGGCCAAGAATCTGGGCTGATGCGCAAAGGATTTGTGGCCAAGATGGCACCGCAAGGCAAGAAATTTGACAAGGTGAGGCTGCCGGAGATCGCGCGGGAATCGGGCTGCGCCTACGTTGCCTGTCTCACGGTGAGCAAGCCCAATCTGGTAGAGCGCGTGTTACGCAATGCGATCCTTCTCGCTAGGGAAGTCGGTCCGACCTATGTTCAGCTCTATACCCCCTGCATCCTGGAAATCGGAAAACAGAGCATGGAAGGCCTGCAAGAGATGAGAGATTCGGAAGGCAAAGAGGGACGTTTTGCCTTAAAAGAGTATATCACTGACGAAGCCAAGCAGTACCTGGCCGATCTAGAGGCCAAGAAGAAACAGACTGCGGCTCCGGCGTTACAGACTTAAAGGCATCTTGCTGGAATTGACTTAAGGAGAGAGCCCATGAGGAAACGTATCAACATTAGAATGTCCGGACTGGGCGGCCAGGGAGTCGTGACTTCCGCCCATGTGATGGCCATGGCTGCTAACAAAGATGGGAAGTTTTCAATCTCCAACCCGTTCTTTGGGGCCGAAAAACGAATGGCTCCGGCGGAAAGCTACTGCCGGATTGGCGAAGAGCGTATCTACGATCGCGGGGAGCTTGTGTACCCGGACATCATCGTGGTGTACCATCCGCAGGTGATCACATTACAGAAGAGCTATACCGCGCCCTTCTATTCGGGTATCAAGAAGGGCGGGCTTATTATTATAAACTCCAATTCAGAACTCTTGTCCGACGAGGACAAGAAGTATCTGGCTGATCTGAACGTAGCGGTCTACACCTTTGACGCAACCGCTCTGGCCTTAGAGATTGCAGGGACCGAGCTGGCTTCAAACATGGCGCTGATCGGGGCAATGGCCGGCATCTCCAAGGCCGTGACGCTTGAGGCGCTGGATTTGGCCCTTCAAGATCGGTTCGGCAAGAAGTATGTGGCTTCCGGGGGAACTGCTACTCTGGATGAGGCGATCAAGAAAAAATATGCAAAGAAGGAGCAGTTGCTCCAGAAGAATATGGATGCAATCCGGAGATCCTATGAGCTTGCGGCCGCCTGGGCTGAAAGCCATCAGTATGCGGTCGCAGTCTAACGGGAAAGGAATCAAGCCGAATGTACAATGTGGCATTCGTTGAAAATGACAAATGTATAGCTCAGAAAGGCTGCAGGCTGTGCATCATGTACTGCCCTGAGGCCGACTGCATCAAGCTGGACACTCGAGAAATGAAGGCCTATGTGGTTGTCGAGCGATGCAAAGGCTGCGAGCTCTGTGTGGTGGTCTGTGATGCAGCCAAACATAATGCCATTATCATGGCCCCTGTCGATGGTGCCACGGGCGAGATCATGCTGGACAAGCACAAAGCCGAGGCGGCCGCGCTGGGCCAGGCCTATCAAGGATAGTTAAGGATTTATTCTCGAACAAAAGTTCCCCCATGCTCCACAGCGGTGGGGGTTTTTTGTTCATGTCATCGTTGGAGATACTATGGAGCCGTCCCCGGGTTCAGAGGTTAAAGAAAATAAGGCCCCTCCGATACCATCACTGAGCATGGTCTTGCCCAATCTGAAAGACCCGATCTTGAAGGTTCTCCAAGCGGAACCGCATCGTGCCTTCAAAACAGAGGAGCTGGTTCAGATCCTAAAGCTTTCCGCCCCAAAAGATCCACAGAAACAGTTACAAACCATGGAGCAAATTCGTTCAGAGCTGCAAAAGCTGATTGAGGTAGGCCGGATTACAGAGGTCGCTTCCGGTCTCTTCAAGGCACGGCTCTTTTTTGATAAAGAAGAGTTTATTGAGCATGCCTTGATAGGGGAGATGGGCAATACCACCTATCGCTTTCAATCGCCCATTTTTCGTCTGAATATCGGTGTTCTTTCCGTGTACTTTATCAGGTACAGAAAACAAGGAGATTGGATCGCCACGATCCGGGACACGACCATCGGAAAGGATTATTGTCTTGTTCGCCGCCTTCGAGACGGCACCTATACAATCGGAAGCCGGCCCGCTGTAACAGGTGAGGACCGTCACTTGCAGATCGAAGGAAAGTATATTTCAAAAAAGCATCTGACCCTCACGGTATCCGGTGATAAGATCAATATTGAAGACCAGAAAACTCCGAATGGCACGCGCATCGACTTCCTAACACAGGAAGGCGTGACACATTACGAACAGGTCGCGGAGGATTTTTTGCAGGGCACGGATACTATAGGCCAAAAGGAATCCGTTAAACGGGGTCGGTTCGTACTGGAACGGCTCCTGCACGACCATCAAAATTTTGAGACTTCTTTCTTTAATGCGGTTGTTGATTTACTCTTGCTTCAAGGTCCCCCAAAGAAATAATCAAAAGGTCCAGATCATGAATGACGAGATTCAACAATCACTCACGGAGATCGCCCAGGCCATGGAGAATCTGCACCGGGCGTTTGAGAAACGCGCTGAAGATTTGCGAAAGCAGGGAGATCCGGACACACTGCAACAATGGATCAAGGCCACCCAGGCAATGCGGGACAGCGGACATATTTATCTAAGCTGGGCCAAACACTACGCCCGCTCTGCAGGTATCAAGACAATTGAGAATGAGCCAGAAGAGAACGGTTTTCTTGAAGAGGGAAGCATTTAGACTCCGGGCCAAAATCCTAGTCTCTAAGCCCCCCATGCGATTGTCTTTTCCA